>JAEAMG010002384.1_pt1 | contig 11933 bp, 10 predicted proteins | sample 8958741 | NCBI WGS metagenome assembly JAEAMG01 (sample SAMN16933256, study PRJNA681125) | bioreactor sludge metagenome | isolation source: anaerobic bioreactor treating anionic surfactant - SDBS | place: India: Bengaluru | collected 2019-02-28
ATGTGGATCCTGAGAAAATGGTGGAATAAGGATGAACTCTGCGCCACAGGACCTTTCCGGTGGTTTCGTCACCCCATGTACGCGGCCTGGATCACATTTGTATTGCCGGGCTTTGCTTTTTATCTGAACTCATGGATTACCCTGCTCTTTGTTGTATTGCTGCATCCGATCTGGCGCTTCCTTGTCATCAGGGAAGAAAAAATGATGCTCGATAAATTTCAAGACGAATACCGCGTGTACATGTCACGAACCGGAAGGTTTTTCCCTCGAATATGGCACTTTCACGCTTAATAAAAACCCTCTTTTTCTTTTTGATATTGCTCACGGCACATCAGGTGTTCGCTGGGCCTGCTGAGTATGTGGTTTTACTGCATGGTTTGGCAAGAACAAGCAATTCAATGAACAAGATGGAAAGATATCTTTCAGGCCAGGGATACCGTGTGGTGAATATTGACTATCCTTCCAGAAAATACCCGTTGTCTGAGTTGGCAAAGATAATCAAAAAAGAGGTAATCTCAAAAACAACTGGGGCTTGTAAAATTCATTTTGTCACACATTCCATGGGAGGGATCATCGTGCGTTTCATTCAAAAAAATGATCCCCTGCCGAACCTCGGGCGCGTTGTCATGCTCAGCCCGCCTAACAACGGGAGCGAAGTGGTCGATCTTCTCGGTAACCTGTGGTTTTTTGAAAAAATAAACGGCCCTGCGGGAAAACAACTCGGCACCGATAAGAACGGTATTTGCCGTTCTCTGGGCAGGGCAAATTTTGATGTGGGAGTCATAACCGGAGATAGGAGCATTAACTGGATCAATTCTCTGATTATCCCCGGAAATGATGACGGTAAGGTATCACTGGAAAGCGCAAAAGTCGAGGGCATGGCTGATTTTCTCATTGTCCACGCCTCCCATCCGTTTATTATGAATGATAAAACGGTAATGATTGAATGCGCTCACTTCCTTCGAAATGGACGCTTTACCAAAACATCTAAGAAACAGTAAAGAATGTTAGCTGAGAAAGCAGTCAAAAATAGACAAGTTTTAGTATTATTACTAAGTCGCATTCAAAAATAGAATAAAGATGACGAGGAGGAGGGAACCGGAAGCGTACTTTAAGTACGTTGAGGATTCACGACGACGACGGCGCTTTATTATATGAATGAAGGCGGCTTGGTATATGATAATTAAAACTCATAGAAGAAACCCAACGAGAGACCGTATTTCTTATAGCCGTCCTGGAGTTTGAAATAACTGACATCACCAAACATACCGTAATTCTTGCCAAGCCAATGGCGATGTTTCAAGGTCACATTAAAGGAATTTTGATTCACTGCTTCAGGGGTAGCCAGCGATGTCGCCATATATGCCTGTTTACCAAAAGAAAAATCCAGATATGTCCACTGCCAGCCCTCTGCTCCATAGCCTATACTGATAAGGTGCGAGAAAGAACCGACTGAGCCGGGGTCACTCTCGTTGTGGAACAGACGGTACTGAAGGATCCACTTGTCCAGATAGAGAGTCGGACCTCCCGATATAATCAGATCGCGATGTTCATCAAAGTAATCAATATAGGTAATGCCCGCGGTAAGGACTAAATTTTTATTCGGTCCGATTTTGAAATTGAAATCGTGGTCACCGCGGAATTTTGGCAGATATGGAGAATTACTTCCTGCCGTGACAGCCGAGTACGTGTAAAGATAGTCTGTCCAGTCTTTATACGCGCCAACTGCCCCCACTATGCCGTTGCCTTCATCACGCGCATGTGCTGAACCCTGAACAAAGTAGGTAAAATCAGGGGCAAGCTTATGGTAAAAGGCAAAATTGCCTGAATTCCAATTGCCATAGATAGAGTGCGGCTGGAGGCTTTCAAATGAATAGGAGATTTCAATACGTTTTGTCTTCTCAGGCGTTTCCTCTTCAGCCCTGAGGCCGCACACAGCAAAATGTATCATTATGCAGGCAGCAACAAAAACAAATATTATTTTGCGTAAAGGAACCATTTCTTTTATTCTCATTTTACTTTGTCACCTTCTCTCCGGTCAATTCATAAATCATCCGCTGTTCAAGGGGGATACCTTTTGTTTTATCTCCATGCCTTTTGTTGAATTCCTGCCATATGGTCTTTTTCTTTTCACTGTCATTATCGAGAAGGCCAAAATAGATCGGAAAAAGTTGGGCAATGGCGTCAGGATAGAGCTTTGACCAGTCAGCGGTGTGTTTGCCTTTGTCGTCAATCGCCCAGAAGAACATCCTTTTCCCCTCGCTATAAAGATTCTCTAAAACACCGTTTTTGATGTTTGTTTCCGTTTCCAGATAGAATTGGTCTTTCTCGCGTCCGGTACGCGCGGTGAGTTCGTTAAATGCTTTTATTCCGGCAAAGGCTTCGCAGTTATCCATCAAATATTTCACATTATCTTTTGCCTTCAGTCTTGGCCTGCTTAGACCGTCTTCACTTTGAAGATACGGTATCAGATAGGCAATGTCCTTTATTTTGTCCCAGTGCTTGTCTATTAGTTTATTATCACCTGTCTTGAGATGATACAGGTTCAGCAGATAGAGAAATGTCCCGGCGTAACCGTCAACAGAATCGTAATTCTTTGTTGATATTTCTTTTCCTGTTTTGCTTATTTCATAATCATAAACAGTCCCCGTCAATTCATCCAGATCGGGATAGTTGAGGTGATCGAAATACCATTGAATATATTCTTTTACTTCGTTGATATGGCGCTGCCTGTTCAGTTCGTAAATCGCGATGATGTTGACTATATAAGGGTTAATCGTCTGTTTGTCTTTTATCTTGCCCGCATAAAAGCTCATGAGTTTCAATGTCGGATTTTTTATTGATACATCAGCGCAGAGCGCCTGGCCGGCGAGCAACCAGAAGCTAAATATTATTAACAATAATCGTTTTATCTTTGACATCTTCATTCACCGCTAGGTAGTAATAGTTCTGATCTTCAGTTAAAACTACGTTTGCGTTTTCTCCCATGCTGTACCTGTCTCGCGGAACGGCAACCGTTATTCCCTGCAGCCCTTTCTCGTTTTTCAATGTAATAATTAATCTTGCCTCTTTTTGCTGAAATGACATTTTTGTTTCAATAAACCTTTTAAAAAAACCGGCGTTAACAGACATCGGCTCAACTATCATTTTCCCCTCTGTTTGTCTCTGTTTTGCATACTGCAAAAAATTACGCACTGCTTTTGGATAATTATCATTTACATCATGCAAATGTGAATAGAAAAGTCTCGTTGTCCGATTATGAATCACATAATCTACAATATCAAAAAGCCATTTTTGCACTTCCATTTCGGACAGGCCGTTTTTTTTCATTTCATAGAGTGACGCCGACTCCCCATATGATAATACAGGGAAAGCCAGCATGCGGGAAGACACCATTTTGCCGTCGCTGAATGTACGATTCGGCGCAGATCCGCTATCGCCTGTGTAATAGTATGAGGTAAATCCAAGCTTTTCGAGAATTGCTGTTTTCACAGGCTGTGGGTGTACACCGACAGGCGCTGAATATTCCAGCATCGGGTAGCCTGTTACACTCTCCAGGCAGATACTATTTTTATGAATATAGGCGCTTATATCATCCTTTGTGAGTTTGCCGTTTTCTATATTATCGGCAAACCAGTTATGTGCCCAGCCACCGTGAGAACCGATAACACCATAGGGCAGAAATGCTTCCGCTGAAGTCCTCCCTTTTCCACAGGCATCAAAACCGTGTCCGTCATCCGGCTCATCCCTGAAATCACCTGCTGTTATATGAATTGAGTAGTGCAAATCTTTATCAAGAGTTTTGTTTCTTACAGCTAAAGGAATTTGTGCCCATTCAATATTAGAATCAATATGCCAGTTAATTACCAGTCTGCCTATGGCTTTTTCCGTATTCATCAGATGAGGTATTTTTACGGCGTTAAATAGAAAAGCTCTCAGGAATGCCTGCAACGGTAATCCATCGGAATTCGCCTTCAAGTAACCAAGAGGAAGATTCACATAGAGTGCTCTGCCTCGCCCATATTTATTTAAAAGAACAGCGCTGTATTTATCTCCGTTTTCAGTAATAACAGAAGCCAGAACGGTATTACCTGATTGCGGACCTGCATATTCATTACGAGCAACGGGATAACGCAATCTGCCGTAAATATAACCGTTAAGAAAAAAATCTTTATCCGTCTTTCCGGGGGGTATCTGCAAATAGTCAATTGCCTGCTGTGAAGAAAATTGCAGAAAACCAATCGCGTAGGCTTTTTCTTTTGTCGTGCTGTAAGTAATATAGTTCACGCCCGTAACATCGGCAAAAACTGCCTTTTCACGGAAACCACCCTTATACTCTTTTACCCCGACATCATAAATAACGGCAATATTACCGCCATTCGTCAGATACTCTTTTGTCCAACCGAGCGTTTGTTCCGGCACGCTCTGTAATAACCCATCAGGAAAAATCACTACCGGTTTCGTCCTGACAAGTTTTTTTGCCGTTGTTGTTATGAGACTTGAAATTTCCACAGCTTCCCAGGAGATGCCTTCTTCTGTCAGCACACTCTTATACGCGTCAAGAATATATCCCGCTTTTTTCAAATACGCTTTATTGTACGCGATGAGCACTCTCTGATCCGACGAACTGACAAGGTTATAATCACGATAAACGAGATATGCGCCATAGGAGAGGCAGCCCAGTATGATTAAAATAATAACAGCGACAAAGATTCTTTTCATACAATAATGCCTTCGCCCTCTGTTGTCACATAACCGTATATTGTAACGTTCTGTTCGATGCGCACGGATTTTTTGCCGACAATCGATTTTATCGTACCGGGACGGCTGATCACCGTTCCGCTGGAAATATGCACTGTTTTTTGTGAAAAGACATGTCCGCTGATCTTTGCTCCACGGCCGATAATTATATCGTCGTCGGCAAATATATTACCCTCAATTGCTACATTATCTTCCAGTATCAGTTTTCCATAGGACTTAATGTCACCCCTCAATATTGAGCCGTGGCCGATTTGAACATCCTGGGGGAAAACAACATTTTTGCCTATCATAGATCCCGGTGCAATCTTACGGTCTTTTATCCGGACAAATGTCATCTCCGGCGGCATAGGTTCTATAGGGGGTAATAATGTCATAAGGCTGCCGGTCATGGTTTCACCATTATCGCCTGTGGTAACAGGAACACCATAGAGACGCCGAAAATGACAATTCGGACCAAGACGCAATATTTTTCCAGAGGAAGCACTGATGCCGAGATTGCATCGAGCGGCAATATCTATATCACCATCAGCATCCACCCACCGTTTCAATCGAATATCTTCCCCGATTACAACATTGCCGTCTGCGGCCAGAACATGGATGGCGCTGCCGGAACCTATAGAACTATTGCCGGTCACATACATTTCCTTGTTGAATTGTACCTTTTCTCCGGAAACAAGATTACCCTGAACACATAGCAAATGATTGAGCTGACCGGCGGCTGGGATATTTGTTGATCCCGTGATTTCCAGTTTTTCTTTTTTTGAAAGCTGAACTTCATGAATTCCGTGACGTGATGTAAAATTATTCGTTGCCTGATTAAGAAGCTGCTTAAAGGATTTTCCGAAATAACGGGGATCTTTAATATAGTTCATCGCGATATAGAGAGGATCAGCATCTTCTTTCATCACCAATTCAACAATACCCGGCATAAAAGGCAGAAAAAATAACAATACAAATAGCGCGAATACAATGGAGATTGTCATGATTCAGCGACCTCCTGTCTTTCTTTCTGCGCCGGCGGGGTCCATTCTCTTGAGGGAATAGTCACGTTAGCCTGTTTTCTGAACCGCTTTGTCTTCACCCACGTGGCGGTACGACCGGTGATTCTATCAACCATAGCTTCAAAAAAACCCATGGCGATGTACCATGTGTTAAAAAAATAGTTGAAGAGCAACAGGGGCAGAAGGAGGACCCTTTTTGTCGCGCCGTCAAGGAGCGCCGCGATACCAATCTGGTAAAAGGGCGCGAAATTCCCGAATGTGTTATAAGCGCCTACAAAAATAACGGCAATGGCGCCACCTACGATCTGCATTTCACCAAGAAAGAAAAGGGCCAGAGAATCAAAGAGAGCCAGAAGCAAAATCAGCGGTATGGTATATACAAAGAGGAGGAGGAGACCGTCGATCTTTTCTTTTTTTGATAAATGAGAAGATGTAATAAGAGGCCAGAGATATCTGAACATGACCTGATTATGCCCGCGAGACCAGCGTCGGATCTGGCGGGCCCGTACAGTCCACGTTTCCGGGGCTTCTTCGTAACACTCGGCACGGTTCGCGTAAACGACCTTCCAGCCCTTTGTCAACAAACGGAAAGTCAACTCTGTGTCTTCAGCCAGTATTTTCGTGTTAAAACTTCCCAGAGCCATGACAACATCTTTACGGAATCCGCCTACTGTTCCTCCGTATTGAGGAATAAGCTTCATATTATATCGTGCCTGCTGGTCAACCTGATAGCCACCTGTTCTTTCCAGGTCAAGGAGCCTTGTGAGCAGGTTTGTTTTTGCGTTCACGGGCACAACACGGCCCATGACAGCACCCACTTCCGGATCATTAAAGAAGACCGCGATATCTTTCAGGACACCTTTGGGGGGCAGGTAATCCGCGTCAAAAACAATGATGATCTCACCTTTTGCCATTTTCATAGCTTCGTTTAAAGCAGCCGGTTTACCCCTCTCTCCTTCATAACGATGCAGCGGCCTGATAAATGGATAGCGATCGGCATAATCATCGAGAATTTTACGTGTCTCGTCTGATGAGAAATCATTAATGGGAATAACTTCCATTTTATCATGCGGATAATCAGCATGTATCAGCAAATTCAGAATCTTTCTCGCGTCTTTTCCGACATTCTCATAGGGATAAATGTGATTGACCAGTAAATCCAGGATTTGCCGGGCTACTTTTTCTTCATTATGCATGGGAATCAGAATCGTTATATTCTTCAGATCTGAATCAATAATATCCTGGTAGTAAATGCGCTGTTCAAAGAAAAGCCTGTTCAGTGTAAACAGGAAATGCCTGAGCGAATAAATCACAAGAACACAGACTGTAAAAACCAGATAAATTTTTAAGATTAATACAACCATTTCCATATATGCTCACTGCCTTTTAGTTTTTTAGCCAGCCTGCTGGTGTAGAAACAATAAATACCTACGATATAGACAAAATCGATAAGAGGTCCAAAAGCAAAAAATAACAGCGCCATGTAAATAACCGAATATTTCGAGATAACAAATAGGAATATGATGTACCGTAATGTGCCGAAAATAATCGAATATACCAGCGCGAAAACAATCAAAAGAAACTTAGGAAATACTGAAGCGGGCAGCGGTAAAAAAGCCATACCGAGAATAAGAGGGATAAAAAGCCACATGCTTACTTCCGTTTTCACATACAACTCGGAAAACTCCGCGCCTGTGTATGAAAATTCAAAGGGTGCAAGGGTGAAAAAAAGAGCGGAAATCAGATTAATTATAGCCAGAAAGACAATATAAATGGCGATATTCCTCCATCCTTTAACGAAGGGCAACAGAATGATCAAAAACAGTGAAATAATAAGATTGATAAAAGTTACAAGAGATGACGGGAGTGTTCCGGCAAGATTAACAAGAAATACATCTCCCAGTATAAAAGAGTGCCCGGTCATTGCAACAGCGCCGGGCTGAAAATAAGAGGAAAGAACAGCATGAGTAACACGGCTCATCTGTTCTGTTATATACGGATAAGTGAACAAGATGAGTAACGACAAAGGGAGAGTAAATACAGTCAGCTCAATTAAGAATAACCAGCTGGAGCCTGTTATCTTTCGATAGGCCCGGTGATAATAAATTAACGATTTTGGCATACCTGATCCAGTTCAACGGCCTGGGGCTCGAATTCTACATACGGAGTCAACAACGGTTTTATTCCATTTGCCCATCGGAACAGGGCCGTCACAATTCTATCGGCGGCTTTGCCGTCGCCGTAGGGATTACTGAGACTAATCATTTTTTGATACAGATCATCATCATTCAGGAGATTGCCTACCTCCTGAACAATGTTTCTCCGGTCTGTGCCGATAATTTTCGCGAGTCCGGCTTCAAACGCCTCGGGTCTTTCAGTGACATTTCTCATAAGGAGCAAGGGTTTTTTCAGTGTCGGTGCTTCTTCCTGCAAACCGCCGGAATCGGTGAGAATCAGATAAGCTCTCTTCATGACATTAATGAATGTCATATAGTCAAGAGGCCTGACAAGGTGGACGCGGTCGAGACCTCCCAGGATTTTCTCAGCCGTTATTTTCACAATAGGATTCGGATGAACAGGATAGACGACAACAACATCAGAATGTTTCTTTATAATTTCCTTGATCGCCTCGCAGATATTTTGTAAATCCAATCCCCATGATTCACGGCGGTGTGATGTCACAAGAATGAGACGGCGCTTATTCAAATCAATATTTTCCAGCACAGTGTTTTTTGAAAAGAAAGGCAACGAAGAAACATGCATCAACGCGTCAACAACGGTATTGCCGGTAATAACAATCTTGTCAGATGCAATTCCCTCATTCAATAAAGCTTCCTTCGCGCCAGGTGTCGGTGCGAAGTGTATATCGGAAATTACGGATGTAATATGGCGGTTTATTTCTTCCGGAAACGGGCTGTACTTATTATAGCTGCGCAGGCCCGCTTCAATGTGGGCCACTGGTATTTGCTGATAAAAAGCAGCGAGAGCGCTTGCAAAGACAGTCGTGGTATCACCTTGTACCAGAACAATATCCGGCTTCACTTTGCTTAAAGTCACCGATATATTTTCCAGAACACGGCTGGTAAGGGAGGGGAGACCCTGTTGTGTACTCATCACGTCTAAATCTATATCCGGATTGATATGAAAAAGCGCAAATGCCTGATCCAGAAGTTCACGGTGTTGGGCAGTCGCTAAAATAATCGTCTCGAAATCATCAGATTGTCTTTTGAGCCTATCAATGACAGGTGCGATTTTTATCGCCTCCGGTCGTGTTCCCGCTACGACCATTACCTTGATCCGCTTTCTATTTTTTTTATCCATACATTGTCCCTTTCTGGAACTCTCAGCTCTTTCCGTAATCGTAGAGAGCAATGCTCGTGCCACTCGAAAAATATAGAATAAACACTTTTGAAATATTTTATTTAGTTAATTATATTAATTATTTATCACAAATTAGACAGTTGATGCTTATTTTGATAAAAAGAAAGAAAGAATACAATAAATGCTGCTTGTCCTACAATATTTGTAGAAAATATTCGTACGTGTTTATACAATCCAAAAATCTTTACCGGGCAAAATATGAAACGATAAACAATCAACAGTATTGCGTAGATGAAGCAGAACGGGTATCATATTTTGTTTGACCAAAGGGGTGATTAGTGTTATTTTTTCATACTGACTCGTATTGCCGGTCACAATATCTGCCATGGAGGCACACATGTCACGAAACGTATGTATGATTTTAACTGTTATTATTTCATTGGTATGGATAACAAGCGCGTCCGCTGAGATAAAAGAAGGGCAGTGGGAAATTACCACAAAGGCAACAGTGAAAGGAATGCCCATGCAGATGCCCGCAACCACAATGAAACAGTGCATCACAAAGAAAGACCCTGTGCCGCAGCAAAAACAGGAAAAAAACACTGAATGCAAAATGAAGGATCAGAAAATAAACGGCGACACAGTGACATATACAATGGAATGCAAGACTCCTGAAAGTACCATTATCACCAGCGGCAAAACGACATATAAAGCAAATGCTTTTGACGGCACCACTGATACAACAATAAAAACCAAGGGCCAACCCGATATGCAGATGAACAGTACCATGTCAGGCAAATATCTCGGGCCATGTCCTAAGTAAAAAGTAATGCAAAATGTAGAATAATAAGGCTTAAGTCTTAACAATTTTGCATTTTACATTTATAATTTTGAATTAGCGAAGCGTAAAAGGGGAACTGTCGTGAAAACAGAAGTGACAAAAACAAAAAAAAGCAGAATTAAAAAGGTAGATTTTGAAAACCTGGAGTTTGGTGTGGACTTTTCGGACCATATGTTCAGTTGTTATTATAAAGATGGAAAATGGGAGACACCAAAAATCCTACCTTACGGTGAGATCAAGGTAGAACCAAGCTTATGCACACTCCATTACGGCCAGGCTGTCTTTGAAGGGCTCAAGGCATTCAAAACAATAGATGGCAAAATTAATCTTTTTCGTCCCGACAAGTACCATGAACGATTCAACAGGTCCAATAAGCGGCTTTGCATTCCTTTTATCCCTTATGAGCTTTTTATCGACGGTATCAAGGAACTCGTGCTTCTCGACAAAGCATGGATTCCCGACAAGAAAGGCTGTTCTCTTTATATACGGCCGTTTGTGTTCGCGGCGGACAATTTTCTCGGAGTAAGGGTTTCCTACACGTATTATTTCATGATTATTACTTCGCCTGTTGGCGCTTACTACAAAGAAGGGATCAATCCGGTAAGGTTGATTACGTCCGGTGGCTATGTCCGGGCAGTCAAGGGCGGATTGGGAGACGTCAAAACACCCGCCAACTATGCCGCTTCCCTGTTCCCCGGCGAAGAAGCAAAAAAGAAAGGATTTACACAGGTACTGTGGCTCGATGCCGCTGAAAACAGATATATCGAAGAAGTAGGTACTATGAACATTATGTTTGTCATCAACGGCAGACTTATTACGCCTCCGCTTGAAGGCTCAATACTGCCGGGTATCACCCGTGATTCGGTCATTGCCCTTGCAAAACACTGGGGCATTCCTGTTGAAGAAAGACCCATTACCATTGATGAAGTCTTCGCGACAGCGAAAGACGGCACTTTACAGGAAATTTTTGGTACCGGCACCGCTGCCGTTATCTCTCCGGTGGGATGGGTCCAGCATAACGACAATATGATTACTATCAACAGAGGAGAAATCGGCGCTCTGTCGCAGAAATTTTACGATGAAATCACCGGCATGCATTATGGTGAAAAACCTGACCTTTTTGGCTGGTGTTTAACTATTTAAAGAATAAAAGAATATTGGCCGTTTTTCTTCCGATCAACCGATATGGAAAATTTTTCATGAGCCAAATGGAAGGAAATTCCAAATCGCAGGAGAAAAGGTTGGGCGTAAGCCGTGATTGAAATCGGCATGCTTTGTGTTTTTGCCTTTCTTGCCGGTTTCATTGACTCCATTGCCGGTGGCGGCGGTCTCATACAACTGCCGGCGCTTTTAGTATTTCTTCCCCACCTTTCTGTGCCGATGCTTTTCGGCACCAACAAACTGGCATCCATTGCAGGTACCTCCCTTGCCACTGTCCAATATTCCCGTCATATTGAGATCAACTGGAAGGCTACTCTTCCCGCGGCATGCTCCGCTCTTGTATTCTCATTTCTTGGCGCGCGGGCGACAACAATTATCGATCCCAAAATCATGCGTCCTCTTGTTCTCTTCATGCTCATCGCGATTGCTCTATATACCTTTATTCAGAAAGATTTCGGCACGCTTCATGCTCCGAAACTGAACACGATTAAACAATACAGTATAAGCATTACCACGGGGGTGTTAATCGGCTTCTATGACGGATTTTTCGGCCCCGGCACGGGCAGCTTTCTCATTTTCGTCTTTATCGGTATCTTCGGTTTCAGTTTCCTTCCCGCTTCCGCTTCCTCAAAGCTTATTAACTTCGCCACCAATTTATCTGCCGTTCTTTATTTTGGTTTTACAAACAACATATTCTATAAGGTGGCTATCTTCATGGCCTTGAGCAATATGCTTGGTTCTCTCGTGGGAACACGCCTTGCCATTCTGAAAGGAAACAAGTTTGTGAGGGTTTTTTTCCTTATAATTGTTTCTGCCCTGATAATCAAGCTCGGATACGACATTCTCAT
>JAEAMG010002387.1_pt1 | contig 11927 bp, 15 predicted proteins | sample 8958741 | NCBI WGS metagenome assembly JAEAMG01 (sample SAMN16933256, study PRJNA681125) | bioreactor sludge metagenome | isolation source: anaerobic bioreactor treating anionic surfactant - SDBS | place: India: Bengaluru | collected 2019-02-28
ATTTCTTTAAGGCGCTTTTCTTTTGTCAAGGCTGATTGCGCTGTATCAGGTTCCATAAATACCCCCGAGGGCCGACACCATCACTGGATTCGTGGAATTTCTTTGTCCTTGTAATAAATCTTGTCGCCAATGATATCACATTCCACCTGGAACCCTTTCCCCTGAAAATTTACAGAGGCAATCAATTTATCCCCCTGGACGGACCAACTTCCTGTAAGGGTATCGGTGCCCAGTTGTTGGCGTGCAATAGTAGCGAAAAGGGGCGGAACCGTTGCCACGGCCTGGCCGCCGTTGTTTAAAGTCACCGTGACCGCGATCGGTATTTCGGGTGTCTTAACGTTCCACGCCGTTCCGACAAGATTAGTTGCATTAAGCAAGGGTGCTGCTTTGGGTCCCGGGGGTGGGGGGCCACCCATGGCGGGAGAACTAGTGCTGCGGACTACCTGTATCACGACTGGTAACAGCAAGAAAACGGCCAGGACGATGGCGAATACTATTAATATGGTTTTGTTCATGAACACTTCTCTTGTTTGATGTGGGTGCCCCGTAAAAAGATAAATAGGTACAGGGAAGTATCTATAGTCTACCCGAAATCGGAAAGGATGGTCAAATCACCTTGCGTCATCTGTTCCGGTGTATGGATTCCAGACGCATGGAAGTGCCATGTATGAAACACGGTTTTGCATTGGCATAGATGAGAGAAGGCGTGTATATGGTTTTTGCGCCCCCTTGCAGAAGGGATTTTGGGATACTCAGGCATGGGGATGAATGATAACCTTCATCCCCTGCCTTGATTCCATGGTGTTGAAAGCCTCTTGAATCTTGGCGAGAGGAAACTGATGGGTGATGACCGGTTTTACGCGTACCTTGCCCGCGTGAATCAGAGTAACAGCCAGTTCATGTTGCCGGGGAACACTTCCATGAGATCCCGTGACGAAACATTCTTTGTAGTGTATGCTGTTTGAAAGTATTTGCGCGGGCCGCGTGTTTTTTGCCAAGCCGCCAAAGAAATTCACGTGCCCCCGATGCGCTACCATGTCAACCGCCTGTTCATGAGCCTCGACGGCGCCGCAGGTGGTGATGACCACATCAGGGCCGTGTCCGCCGGTCTCTTCCAGGCAGCGCTCCACGACATTTTCGTCCTCGGAAGAGATGTAAACGTCGGCCTGATAGGCGCGGGCAATTTCCATGCGCATTCTGCTGCGCTGCACGCCGATGACTTTTAGCGCGCCCATGGCGCGGGCCAGGTCTATCATCATGCATCCTATCGGACCGAGTCCGAGCAGCGCCACGGTTTTTCCCAGGGACATGTTCACAATTTCAAGACCGTTTATGGCGCAGGCCAGGGGTTCCGCCAGCGCCGCTTCATCATAGGAAAGGGATGCCGGGATGTGTGTTACCGGCCCTTCCTCCAGCAGCAGGCGCGGCAGTTTCATGTATTGAGCGAAAGCGCCCGAAATCTGGTAACCCACCGCATAATTGACGGCGCAGTTGTTGCCGAGGCCGTTGCGACACCAGACGCACCGCCCGCAGGGTACATCGGCGCCCAGGGCGATACGGTCCCCCTCTTTTACCCGGGTGACATTCTTGCCCGCCTTTTCTATGATACCGGCGGCTTCATGTCCCATGATGGCGGGCGGGGTGACCCGGGGATTTCCATGGTGCAGTATACGGGCGTCGGAACCGCAGATGGCCACGGATTCCACGCGCATCAGGGCGGCGTCATCCTCAATTTCCGGGGGTTTTACTTCCCTCAGCAAAAGAGTATCAAGGCCTTCCAGGATTGCGGCAAGCATGGGCGGAGTCCTTTGCAAAAAGAATTATCCAAGTATGGGCTGAATGATTACTTTTGAAAATGTATCGGTCTTGTCATGCATGGCGGACAGGGTATCGGCGGCATGGGCCAGAGTAATGCGATGACTGATGAGCGGACTGAAGTTCAGGGCGCTTGCCGCCATGGACTGTATTACTACCCGCCAGTCATCCAGGTTGCCCATCGCACTGTAGGTGGAATTCCAACTTCCCCGGATGGAGATTTCGCGTCGCATGGCGGTGGACAAAAGGGACGCAGGCAGCAGTACATCGGCGGTGGGGTTGCCCAGCAGGACCAGACGGGACCTTATTCCGGCCACCTCCAGGCAACCGGTCAACGCGGCTGGAACGCCGGCCGCCTCGACTACAATGTCTGCGCCGAGGCCGCCGGTAAGGTCGTCAATAACCTCGCGGGGCGCGGTCTCGGCCGCATTGAAATAGTACCGGAATCCCAATTGACGGGCCAGAACACATTTGTCCGCGGCTACGTCAAAGAGGATGACCTTGCCCGCGCCGGATATTTCCGCCCACTGCGCCGCCATCAAGCCGATGGGGCCCGCCCCGAATATGGTGACCGTTTCGCCCGTTGCCACACCATCCGCGCGGCGCAGGGCGTGCAAGGCTACGGCAGCCGGTTCGGTCATTGCGGCCACTTCCATCGGTGTTCTTTCAGGAACCCGCACTATGTTTCTTCGCGGTGCGACTACATATTCAGCAAATGCGCCGTCATTCCGGGAACCCAGGTATCCATAGCGCAGGCACAGGGCGTATCGGCCCCGCTCGCAGGAGGGACAGTTCCCGCACCATAGCAAGGGGAATGCGGTAACACGGGCGCCCTTTTCCAGGTCATTCACGCCTGATCCACAGGCAGTCACCAGACCTGAGAATTCATGACCGCAAATGAGGGGAAAATGGGAAGTACCTTTTTCAAATATGCGGGTAAGGTCGGAGCCACAAACGCCACAGGCCACCACCTGAATCAGTACTTCGTTCGGGCCGGGTTCCGGCACAGGTCGCTCCTCAAGCCTGATGTCTCCGATTCCATGCAGTACCAGCGCTCTCATGACATGGTTTCCTCTTGGTTGGTAAGTTCCTTGGCCCGGGGCCGTCCGGAGCATCCCTCGTGTATGGCGGCTTTTATCTTCGCCATATTCTCGGACAAGTCGGCGCCGGCATGGAACAGGCTGCTTGTGCCCGCTACCAGGCAATTCGCTCCTGCCGCCACCATGTCCGGGATGTTCGCAAAACTGACGTGACCGTCCACCTGGATGGGAATATGTATATCCCGGGACCGCAGATAGCGGGCGCAATCCTTGATTTTCCGGATGCCTGAGGGCGTTATTGGCTGCCCGGCAAAACCGGGATTCACGGTCATCACCAAAATAAAATCTAAACGTTCCAGCACATAGTCCAGAACCAGTGGCGGGGTTGCAGGATTCAATGCCACGCCGGCCTGAATCCCTGCCTCCCGAATGGAAGCCAGCAACCGATCAAGATGGCGTGAGGATTCCGCGTGAACGGAAATCCGGCGCGCGCCAATCTTAATCATTTCCCGAATGAAGAATTCGTTGTCCATAACCATCAGGTGGGCATCGAAAGGCAGGCTCGTCTTTGGGCGCAGTTGACGCAATAGTTCCAGTCCGATGGGCATGTTTGGTGTGAACCGCGCATCCATGATGTCCAGGTGCAGCCAATCCACGCCCAGCTGTTCCAACACGCGAACGGCATCCTCAAGATGGCACTGGTCGGCGCACATCAGGGAGGGCGCTATTTCCACGCGCGTTTCTTTTGTCGGCGCCAATGCCGGCGATACGGAAACCTGGTGTTCGGTTCGCAGGGGAGGGGGTAGCGTCACGGCTGCCTTGAGGTGGCGAAGTGATTCCCGAAGGGATGCTTCCAGAACGGGATCGCTGTAATCGCGGCCGAGTTTTGGACCGCCAATCTCGAGGTAAGCCACAATATCCCTGTCGGGCAGAATGCTACGGTGCGTATAAAGCAAATCACGCACTTCATTCAGGTCTATAATGCCTCGTTCACGTTCCTTTTCCGTAAACCCGAAGGTAGCGCCGTAGCGGGCGTCCGTATTCTTCAAATGCAGTTCTGTAATCCAGGGCAGGGTAGCCGCCAAGAGTTGCAGATGCGTGTATACGACCGTACCGTCTTGGTTGACATATCCGTGGGACACATCGGCGCAATAGCCGATTTCGGCGGTATCCGGATGCGCATTGTGATAGGCCATTAATTCCGCCGCCATTGCGGTGATTTCATCCGGAAGCGTGGGTGGCTCCGCCAGGCAGGACATGGGTTCCATCGTCAGGCAGGCGATATCGTTCGTATATGCCAAATGCATAAGTTCGCGCATGTGATGCAGGTACCGTTTTATTCCTTCATCCTTGCCGTCCATACGGTCCCGCAATACTGCGCCTGGATTGGAGCCCACCGACCGCACTCCCAAGAGAGCGCCCACTTGGATCAAACGTTCGTAACAGGTTCGTGCAACCGTTTCCCATCCTGGCTCTTCCCGAAAAAAACCGCCCAGTTCCCGATGTGCCGTAAACAGGCTGGTAATGGAAAGGCCAAAAGAACGCGCCTGTTCACGTAACTCGGCAAAGAACGTATCGGGCAGGGAATACAGTTCAAAGAAGGTGCCGATTTGAATATGTTTTATACCCTCCTCCGCCAACAGGCGGAAAAGCCAAGGGTAGGAATACCGGTACTCGATGGGATCCGTCTTGACCCCGAGTTTTATTTTCAGTGCCTCGTTCAAGATGACTCCTTGCCTGATGCAGGCCTGATGGGCGTGTTAATTTTCTGTATTGTATATCGAAGCCTTTTATTAAGAAAAATAATCTGTCAGGCCCCCATACATTTATGTGTCTTATCATTAATTCTTGGGAATAATGCGGTTGGACTGTTGTCGTGCATCCCCCCCTTTTTTAAGTCCTTTTGTTCCTGTCGGAGTATTCCGCAGGGGTATTGTAATCATGCAAAGTTGAACTGGCGCCAATATTTGGCTATAATACCAAGTAGCCAAGAGTCAGGAGACAGTCATGAATGCTAAAAAACAGGCTTTATTTGAAGCCAGGGCGAAAATCATCAAGGCGCTCGCACATCCCACACGATTGTATATCGTGGATGAACTTTCGAAAGGAGAACGGTGCGTGTGTGAGTTGCGGGAGGGCGTTGGCGCCGACATATCCACTGTTTCCAAGCATTTGCTGGTGTTGAAGAACGCCGGGCTCGTGGAAGATGACAAGCGGGGCCTGCAGGTATTCTACCGCTTGCGCTGTCCGTGCATTATGAATTTCTTCGGGTGCATTGAAGATGTTCTCCAGGAGAATGCCTGTCAACACAGAGCCCTTGTCGGCAGATAGAGTAAAGAAAAATGTGTTCTCCGTAGCGCGTTGTTTTTTGGGCCCCAATATTGGTAATTATCGCAAATAACCAAGCAATGGTGAGAAAGAGGATAGCCTGTACATGGATTGGAAGAAAGAATGGAAACCACTGGTTCTGATCGTAGTGGTGTTTCTGAGTTGTTTTTATCTGCCCGTGGGCCTTCCCCGTTTTGACAACGCGATCACGGAAGCGCTTCAACTGGTTAAATGGTATGCCCGGGAACACGTGCTGCTCTGCCTGGTTCCGGCTTTTTTTATTGCGGGTGCCATCTCGGTATTCATCAGCCAGGCATCGGTGATGAAATACCTCGGCGCCAACGCGCCTAAGATCCTGGCTTACGGTGTGGCCTCGGTATCAGGGTCTATCCTGGCGGTATGTTCCTGTACGGTACTGCCCCTGTTCAGCGGCATCTGGCGCATGGGGGCCGGACTGGGCCCCGCTACGGCCTTTCTCTACTCGGGCCCGGCAATCAACGTACTTGCCATTGTTCTTACGGCACGTATCCTGGGCTTGGAACTGGGTATTGCCCGCGCAGTGGGCGCCATCAGTTTCAGCGTTATTATCGGCCTCCTGATGCATCTGATTTTCCGTAAGGAAGAGCAGGAGAAAGCCATCGCCCAGGCGGCCCTGCTTGATCCGGAAGTCGCCCGGCCTTTGTGGAAGACCGCCATGTATTTCGCCTCCATGGTGGGCATCCTCGTTTTTGCTAATTGGGGCAAGCCGGAATCCGATGCCGGGCTGTGGCATGCCCTGTACAGCGCCAAATGGGCGATTACGGCCTTCTTCGGACTGGGCTTTGGCATCCTCCTGACCGCATGGTTCCAGATGCCCTGGTGGAAAGCGGTACTAGGGGCGCTGCCGGCCATAGCGCTTGCCGTCCTGTTCCCCCACGAACCTGTCCTGTCCTTTGCCGCAGCTTCCATCGGGCTCTCGGTTATTATCAGCACCAGCGACGGTGAGTTGGGCGAATGGTTCGGGGTGACCTGGGGCTTTGCCAAGCAAATCCTGCCTCTTTTGCTGGCCGGCGTGCTGGTGGCCGGCGCGTTGCTGGGCAGGCCGGGCAATGAAGGGCTAATTCCAAATGCGTGGGTGGCCTGGGCGGTGGGCGGCAATTCCCTTGCCTCAAATTTTCTGGCCGCCATCATCGGCGCTTTCATGTACTTTGCCACGCTTACGGAGGTCCCCATACTCCAGGGGTTGATAGGCTCAGGCATGGGAAAGGGGCCCGCGCTGGCGTTGCTCCTGGCCGGTCCGGCCCTTTCCCTGCCGAGCATGCTGGTCATTTACAGCATCATGGGCTTTAAAAAAACGTTTATCTTTTGCTCACTGGTAGTCATCATGTCCACCATTGCCGGAATTCTATTTGGAGCCCTCCCATGATAACACGGACCATACACAATGCTTTGGGCGCTGTATGCCCGGCGCTGCTTGTCCTTGCATGCGGCTGCGTCTACGCCTCGGCCCCAAACGATGCCGTTATAAATAATACATCACATTTCGACTGGCTGACTGCCGCGCCCTTCGCCCCGACGTTTGCGGTTTTGGATACGGAAAGCAGCCTGGGGCCCTATGCGAGCAGCACCAAAACCATTACACTTAAAGACCTGGTCAACATGCATGGGCACCCCTGTGACGGCCTGGTAACCGCCGCGTGCGGGTTGTCGGCAGGCCTAAAAATACTTTACCCCGACGGTGTCATTGACCGAACCGACACCGGCTGCATCACCAACAACTCACTCTGTTTCGGGGATATCGCAGCCTACCTTACGGGCGGGCGTATCCGATTCGGTACGCAGAAGATTGATCCCGGCTTGGGTAACGCATTTATCGTGTACCGATTTTCAACCCGGGAGGCAGTGAAAGTATCCCTGAAACCCGGCGTCTTTCCGGAAGAAGTCCTGCGCCTGGAACGCGCGATCCGGGCAGGTGACTTCACGATTGATGACATGCGGCGTTGCCAGGAACTCCAATGGGACTATGCCCGAAACCTGATGCAACGGCCGGCCAGTGAATCATTTGATGTGGAACGAATGCCGTCCTTTGATTGGAAACCGGATGTTTACGAACATCAGGGAAAACGTGGCGATATCATAAACAAGAATATTTTGCGCGAAACAACACAAGGAGCAACACCATGAAAACACTACAGATACTCGGGACTGGATGTCCCAAGTGCAAGAAACTCGCTGAGAACACGGAAGCGGCCGCCAAGGACCTGGGAATTGACTACGACCTGTCAAAGGTTACCGACATCAACGCAATTATGGGCTTTGGCGTCATGATGACACCCGCCCTGGTGGTGGACGGCCAGGTAAAAGTTGTTGGCAAGGTGCCCGGACCTGACGAAATCAAAAAGTGGCTTGCATAAAAGAGGCATAAGAACGAAAAGGAAATGACGGTATGACGGAAACAACATCCTGTGGATGCGGTATCGCTCCCAAATTGATTTATGCGTGTTCCGGCGCCGCCGATGTGGGCGAACTGTGCGACAAGACCGCTCGCGCGCTCGCGCGCGAAGGCATTGGCAAAATGTACTGTCTTGCTGGGGTTGGCGGCGGTGTGGATGTAATGGTCGCCAACGCCCGGGCCGCGGCCGCCACGCTGGTCCTGGACGGATGCGACAAGGACTGCGCCAGAAAAACATTGGAGAACGCCGGGGTGGATAATATCGCCCACCTGCGGGCGTCTGATTATGGTTTTGAAAAGGGGGCGTCTCCCGCCACCCCTGAAAATGTGGAACGGCTTATGGCGCAGGCGCGCTCACTGCTGAATTGCTAGAACGGAGAAGTTTCAGTGAACGGGAAGAAAGTGCTACTGGCAACACTAGCAGGTGTAATTGTCGCCCTTTCAGGTTGCCATTCCGAGGTATCTCAACCGGTACCATCCGCGGAATATACCCCTGAAAAGGTGATTCAGGTGTACTACTTTCACCGGACTGCACGCTGCCCGAACTGCTTGAAGATCGAGTCTCTGGCCCATGAGACCGTGCAGACCTTCTTTCCCGTGGAATTGGAAAGCGGCGCTGTGCGGTGGGAGGCGATTAATGTTGACGATGCCGGCGCGGAACATTTTGTGGACGACTACGAGTTGTCCACACAGACCTTGATCATTGCGGAGTTTTCCGGCGGGCAACAGCGGCGCTGGAAGAACCTGGACAAAGTCTGGGAACTCCTTGATCAGGATGCTGATTTTGGGCAGTACGTAGAAGCGGAAATTCGTGATTGGCTTTCAAACTAATCCTCCCTATCCAAGAGGATAGGGCAATTCATGGAAGGAACGTGATTATGACTGAAATGGACATGGCCGCCCCGGGTAGCGGTGGAAAATCGCGCATGGTAAAGGTGGTAATCGTACTCCTGTTGGTTGCGGCGGTGGGGGCTACGTTATACGCGAAAAATGGCGCCGTCCAAAAAACGGAACCCACCGCCGTGGTTGATCCTACAGTAAAACTACCTACCCTGTTGGATTTGGGCGCCACGAAATGCATCCCCTGTAAAATGATGGCGCCCATCCTGGAAGAACTGAAAAGCGAATATGCCGGGAAACTCCAGGTTATTTTCATAGACGTGTGGCAGAACCCGGATGCGTCGAAAGAACACGGAATCAACATGATCCCGACGCAACTCTTTTTTGACGCCGAAGGCAAAGAATTGTTCCGGCACGAAGGCTTTTTCTCAAAGGAAGATATTCTGAATAAATGGAAAGAACTGGGTGTGGAACTGGTCTCTCCTCCCGTTTTTTAAACTTTGTTTTGACGTTATGCTCCCCGTGTTTTACCACAACAATAGAAGGAATTTTGAGATGGTCCGATTGATTCTAAAGAGTGTATTTAGCTCCCTTTTCGTTTTATGTTCACTGACTTCAGTTGGCGAGGAGGAGACGGCGGCAACGTTATCCGCCCTATATCCCGGAGTAAGCATAGGCGCCTTGTCGTTATCCACCCTGGGAACGCTTCCTGAAGCGGTATTACTGAAATCCGGTTCTGTGGAAGTGACCGTGGCGGAACTGGACGCCGAACTTGCCGAGGCGGCCGCTGATAAACGGGGGCAATATGAAAGGAACAAGTTATTTGCGCTTGAAAATATAGCCACCCCAAAGTTGCTGTTGCAGGCTGCGCCCCCCGCCCAAGCGGCCGGGCAGGAAAGCGGTGTCGCTACAGAAGCCGCTCTGGCGAAATACAAAGAAAGCATTACCGCCGATGTCGCAGTAACCGAGGAAGAGGTGGCCGCTTTTTATGAGGCGAACAAGGATATGTGCGGCGGCGCCACGCTTGTCCAAATTAAAGACCAACTGAAGAATTACGTTCTTGAACAAAAAAAACAAGATGTTATTAACGAACATATCAGAACGATTGGGCAACGAACCCCCATCGTCCTCGCGGCGGACTGGACACAGAAACAGGCAAAACTCGCCCTGGACAACCCGGTGGATAAAGCGCGCGCCAGCGGCAAACCCTCCATCGTGGATTTTGGTTCGACCGGATGCCGTTCCTGCGCCATGATGGCACCCATCCTGAAAGCGCTTGAAGCCAAGTATGCGGGGAAGGCCAATGTGTTGTTCGTTCATGTCAAGGAGGAAGAGGTGCTTACCGCGCGTTACGGAATACGCACCATCCCGGTACAGGTCTTTTTCGACAAGGACGGTAAGGAAGTGTATCGTCACAGCGGTACTATGACCCAGGACGAAATTGAGAAGAGACTCGTGGAGATGGGAGCGATCCTCTGATGCAGCAACTATTCAACACCCTGGGCTATGCCGTGGAAGGCTCTCCGGTTGTCGCTGTCAGTGCGGCGATTGTTTGGGGCATTTTCAGCATCATTTTGAGTCCCTGCCACCTTGCCAGCCTCCCCCTTATCGTCGGATTTATTGATGATCAGGGGCGCATTTCCACGAAGCGTGCCTTTCTCATTTCCCTGGTATTTGCCTTGGGTATTTTGGTGACTATTGGCCTTATCGGCGTAGTAACCGCCGGGGCCGGACGTATCATGGGTGACATCGGCTCTTACGGCAACTATATTGTGGCCGCCATCTTTTTCCTGGTGGGGTTACACCTGCTGGATGTGATTCCTATGCCCTTTTCCGGCCCGGGCCAGGTCGGCATGAAGCGCAAAGGCGTCCTTGCAGCCCTGATTCTCGGCTTGGTCTTCGGCATCGCCCTGGGACCATGTACCTTCGCTTTTATGGCACCCATGCTGGGGGTCACCTTCCGTCTTGGCGCGACCAATCCCGCCTATGGCGCATTACTGCTGCTGTCTTACGGCATCGGCCATTGTGGGGTAATTGTAGCGGCGGGCACCTCCACGGAACTTGTGCAGCGGTTCCTGGACTGGAATGAACAATCGAAGGGAACCATGTGGGTGAAACGGATTTGCGGTTTTCTAGTAATTCTGGGCGGACTTTGGATGATTTATACGGCCCACTGAACTCGAAAAAAAGGATTCATTTTTTCGGCACTCGTGTAGATCAAAAAAGTAAAGCAACCTCATAGAAAGGGAAATTACCATGTCCAAAGAGTTGACCCGACGTGCATTACTGGCGTCAGCGGCGCTGGGCGTTGCAGGGACGGCCGCCGCGCAGGATGCCGCGACGAAGGAAGCAGACAAGGTTCTGGTGGTCGGCGTTTCGTGCAGTCCGCGCAAAGGCATGACCACGGCCACCGCGATGGCGGCCGCGCTTGAGGCCGCGAAAGGTGTGGACCCGCGCATCACCACGGAGCTGATAGACCTGGGCGGCATGAAAATTTTGGGGTCGGACGGCAACAGTTCGGCACAGGCTGTGCGCGAAACCGATGATGATTTTATCAAGGTGCTGCCCTTGCTCGATTCCCCAAATCTCTGCGCCATGATAATCGGCTCACCTTCCTATTACCGTTCCATGAGTTCCCTATGCAAAGCCTTTTTGGAGAAACTGGCCGTGTTTCGCGAACCGACCATGCGACTTGCGGATATGCCGATCGGCGCCTTGTCCGTCGCGTCCAACCGCAACGGCGGCCAGGAACTGGTCATTGAACAGATACTGATGGCCATGCTTAGCTATGGGGCGGTCATTGTGGGCGGCAAGGGAAAGGGGCCGCTGGGCGCCACGCTGTGGAACGCCTTCGATAATGACATCACCCGGGATGAACTCGGCATGGAATCCGCCCGTAATTTGGGCATTCGTGTCGCCGAGGCTGCACTGAAATACAAGGGCTAAAGACAAGCGGTTTACCAAAAATTGGCTTTGGTTATGCACCACAACAGACCTATAGAGCCTATAGGGCTTATAGGACTTATACAACCTATATAAAACAAGTCGGAACCAGCTAAATGAAGTTACCACTTAAGATACTTTTTTTATGCACCGGCAACTCCTGCCGCAGCCAGATGGCCGAGGGATGGGCGCGACACTTGAGAAGCGACACCATTGAAGCCTACTCCGCCGGGATCGAAACGCACGGAGTGAATCCACGTGCCGTTCAGGTCATGGCGGAAGCCGGGGTGGACATTTCTGGTCATACCTCCAAAAACGTGTCGGAACTCATGAACATTCCTTTCGATTATGTCATTACCCTCTGTGGGCGTGCTCATGAGACCTGCCCGATATTTCCCGGTAAAACGAAGGGGATTCATGTAGGGTTTGACGATCCACCTGCGCTGGCGGCCTCCCTGGAGGATGAAGAAAAACAATTAGGCCCTTAATTTGATTTCGTTGACAAAAAATTATGAGTTCATGCTGCGATT
>JAEAMG010002389.1_pt1 | contig 11905 bp, 11 predicted proteins | sample 8958741 | NCBI WGS metagenome assembly JAEAMG01 (sample SAMN16933256, study PRJNA681125) | bioreactor sludge metagenome | isolation source: anaerobic bioreactor treating anionic surfactant - SDBS | place: India: Bengaluru | collected 2019-02-28
GCGGATACACCATTTGTAAACACCACCATGCTCGCGACAACATGTGTTCCCGAAAGATGAGAGACATCATAGCCCTCAATTCTTACCGGTTCTCGCTTGAGACCAAAAAGCCCCCGAAGGTCGCTAAGCGCCCGATCTTTTGAAATATCTATAAACTCACGGTCCCCGAACATAACCCTCCGCTGCAGTTCGCGCATATACCGTAGCTGGTTACGAATCACCGTAGCTTTCTCAAACTGTTGGTCCTGGGAAAACCGTTTCATATCCTGCTCCAACTCGCGAATCAACGCCACGCGATTTCCCTTGATGTAACTTATCAGACGGCGCAAATCCGCCTTATACACCTCAGAACCTTCCGATATTTTTGGACTAATCCCCAAGTCTTCATCCAGTCGCGATTGCCCCGGATGACGCTCTTTCGTAAGATACGGAAAAATCTTCCGTAAGTACCGCAATGCCTTTTTTAGGGCGAAGGCATTATAAAAAGGACCTATATACTCCGCTCCATCATCGAGTGGATTCCTCGTAAAGGTGACGGTCGGCCACTCGCTTTTCATGTCAATCCGAACAAAACTCTGCGATTTGTCATCTCGAAGCAATACGTTATAGCGTGGCATATAACGTTTAACCATTTCGCTCTCCAGAAACAGCGCGTCTACTTCGGACTCCGTTTCAATCCAATCCGTATCGGCAATCTCTGCCACTAGCGCCATTGTCTTGTTGTCGCGCCCGCGTGAATCCTGAAAATACTGTCTGACACGATTACGAAGAACCGCTGCTTTGCCTACGTAGATAATTTCATCGTTTACATCCTTATGGAAATAAACGCCAGGACTGAGTGGCAGCGTGTTCAACTTTGTTTTCAATTTGTCATTCACTCTATTACTACTGCGGTACCTTTGCGCGGCGAACTACTTCTCTTCGTCGTTCGCAACCTTCACGACCAGTCCGCCAGAGGTCTCAAGCACAGCATTCAAAATAACGCCGTACAACGCACCGAGTACCCAGCCAATCGCAAAGTAGATGATTGGCACAAAAATAATTGCCCAAAAGCCATGCGCAAGCCCAAATGTTAACCCGCGTAGCAAGCTTTCCGTCTCTTGCGTAAATTGCGCTCCGGCGCTAATGGTATACGAGATTGCCGTCACAAGACCAATTAGGCTAAAGAATGTCCCTTGAAGCATTCCAACTGTCGTCGCCTTAACACCAATGATTCTCGAATGTTGCACGTTATTCTTTGCCATAATCCAATCTCCTCCTTATTACGCTTTACTGTACTCTTAGTATATCTCTAGCTAAAGGTTTAAGCAATATATAGCAACTCAAGGAGCTATGAGTGAGCCGGACCAGGGACAGAAACCCAACAGAGGGTTTTATTTAAGCCACCATTATTACCATCAGTATACCCGTTCGACAAGGTTTGATACGTATCAGCACTAATCCACCTCATTACCCTGTTTACGCCACAGTTCTGATTCGTACCAAAAAGATAATACACAAGACGGACCGGCTGCGATTCATCATTAACTCTAAATGCCTGGTTATACTGGTACGTCAACCCATAAAGCCTGCTCCCCTCGGCTGGTACGTTCTTTGGTAAAATGCCTACGGTTGCCATATTGGTGTCAAACGTTGAATTGGAGGAAATCGTCGAGTCGGAAGTATAGCTGGCTTGACAGCCGGAATCTGCCGCTGTTGTAATACAGGCGGAAACGGTACCGGTAGATGACTTCATTGGATAATCCCCATTTGCCGCTATATACGCCTCTATCGTCTTCAATGACTGACTAGCAGCATTTATGATAGCAGTGTTCTTAGCTCTTTGTTGGATATTTGTGTAGGCTGCAATACTTATTGCAGCGAGGATTGCTATAACGACAATGACTATGAGTAATTCTACTATGGTGAAGCCGTGAGCTTTTTTATTCATGTATTCATAGTACCCCCCGAGGTTGGTGTCAAGAGAAAATGGTACTAAGTCGCAAAATACGCTAGATATAGCGTAGGGACACCAGATGTAGCGTGGGTACGCTAGATATAGCGTCTCAAGCACGCCTGAGGAGTTGGGCGTTAACCGCGACTATAATAGTCGAAGCCGACATGAGTACCGCTCCTACGGCTGGGGAGATGACAATTCCACCAATCATGCCAGTCGCAAGCGGCAATATTACAATGTTATATCCTGCTCCCCATACGAGATTTTGAACCATCTTGCGATATGTCGCCCGCGATAAGCGGATTGCTTCAATGACTGCTCGCGGATCACTCTTCGAAAGAACAATATCGGCTGACTCCACGGCGACATCCGTCCCTGCGCCAATTGCGATGCCAACGTCCGCCTGAGTCAGCGCGGGCGCATCATTCACGCCATCCCCTACCATGGCTACGTGTTTGCCGCCTGCCTGAAGCTCATGTATGACACTGGCCTTTTCCTCCGGCAAGACGCTAAATTTATATTCCGCGATATCCAGTTCCTCGGCCACCGCCTTTGCAACCCCCTCATTATCGCCCGTTAGCAAAACCACCTGAATACCCATCTGCTGCAATGTCTCAATCGCCTCCCGTGACTCATCGCGGATTGAGTCTCCCAGTACAATAGCCCCGATATTTCTGCCGCCTCGCGCAACATAAATCGTCGTATACGCTTTGTATTTTTCCGGAATTGGCACCTCAACGGCGATATTGTAATCACCCAGCAATCTCTCATTCCCTGCTAGTACCTGCACATCGCCCATGTCCGCTCGTACTCCTTCGCCCTTAATAGCCGTAAAGTGTTGCAATTCGTCCCAAGAATACCTAATTCCTTGTTTGTGTGCATAATTTATAATCGCCTTCGCGATTGAATGCTCCGACGCGTGCTCTACTGCCGCTGCCGCCTCTACGATATCACGCTCATTATTCCCAAGCACCGCAACCACCGACTGCTCGCCCGTTGTCAATGTACCGGTTTTATCGAACACTATGGCGTCAATATTTCGCAGCGACTCCAAACCCTCACGGCTCCGTACCAATAAGCCGGACTTTGCCGCTCGAGAGGAGGCAATGGATACCACTAAAGGCACTGCCAATCCAAGGGCATGAGGACAGGCCACAATAAGCACCGTTACCACTCGCTCAACGATAAACGCAACCGTTTGCCCGCCTACGATGAGCCAATATATTAGCGTGATTGTTGCCACGCATAACGCCGCGTAAAACAACCAGCCGGCGAATCTATCTGCGAGAACCTGCGTATGAGACTTCGACTCACCGGCCCGCTTTATCGCGTCCATAATCCCACCAAGTACTCCACCACCCGGCAATGCGCTCACGCGAACCTGCAAGACGCCGTCTTTATTGATACTCCCGCCAATCACACTACTCCCCTGCCGCTTCTTTTGAGGGAGCGATTCTCCTGTCAATAAAGCCTCGTCAACCGACGAAGAACCCGCCACGACCACGCCATCCGCCGGCACGCGTGCACCGGGCCGAACGAGCACGATATCGTCCTTTTTTAGGCTTGACGCCTCAACCATTTTTGCCGCATCTCCTTGAAGCAACTCTGCCGTATCCGGAAGCAATTTCGCAAGCTCGCCAAGTGCATTATGCGCTTGTTCAATACTTTTCATTTCCAACCAATGCCCAAGCACCATAATAGTAATCAGCGTTGCAAGCTCCCACCAGAAATCCATTCCCGTCAAGCCTAAACTGACCGCCCAACTGTAGATGAATGCCACCGTAATTGCCAGACTAATCAAAGTCATCATTCCTGGTTTCTTCATGGCAATTTCATGACGCGCGCTTCGGAGAAACACGACGCCGCTATAGAAAAACAACACCGTACCGAGGATTGGGGAGACCCATTCAATCAACGGAATCTCAGGAACATCATATCCGAAAAAGCCCGCGACGGTATGGGACAGCGCGACAATCGGAACCGTAAGCGCTAAACTCAGCCAAAATTTCTGGCGAAACATCCCAGGGCTATGACCAGCATGCATATTATGCGCGCTGTGGTTATGGTTGTGCTGATGCTCGTGATGATCCATTATTTTCCTCGTATATTGCTTAATTCGTAAATATCCATCAGCTCTTTTTGTGCCCTTTTTTGTCTCGCGAAGTCGCCCGAGCTCATTCCCTCCGCGATATGCGTTTGAATATGATGTTCGGCAATCAGCTTATTAAGCGACCTGAGCGCCCGCTGAATTGCCAAACTCTGCGTTAAAATATCCGTGCAATAGGCCTCATTCTCAATCATCGAAATGAGTCCTTCAACCTGTCCGCGTATGATTTTCGCGCGGTGTAATCCTCGTTGTTTTGTTGCTCGTTTCATACCATAATTATATACCCCCTGGGGGTATATGGTCAACTATCACACTTCACTATTGCTTACCCTGAATCTCAAAAACCCTCCATTCCGCGGGTGACGTGAGGCGGGGCAGCGCCCGAAAATTTTTCACTTTCAGTAGAAAAATTTTTAGGGGCGGACCGAGCGGCAGGACCCGAGGGGAGGGTTTTGAGATTCATATTACTTACGATTTAACAATCGCTTCATATGTCATCGAAAGCTTACGATACGAGCGCGTCAAGAAGGCCAAACCGGCCGTAATTATTATGATAATACCCGAAATTAAGAACACCAGGGCAATACCGCGAGCTTCCCCCTCTCCGAGAAGCCACCGGAGCGATTCTTGACCAGCCGGCGAATTTGCGTAAGGAATAATCACCCATTCGGCAATCGGCGCAATAATGAACGCGGTAATTGGCGCAGCTGCCGATTCAAAAGCCTGAGCAAACCCAAACACTCTCCCCTGCCTCTCATACGGAACTGTCTGCTGAATGACCGTCTGCTCGGACGCCTCGATGACCGGCACGATTGCCATATAGAGCCACACGCCTATGACAAACACCCACCACACCTCGCGAATAGTGAACAGCGCCCCAATGAGTCCCATGAGCATAACCGCCCAGAGAAGCGTTTTGATGGGATTTTTGCCCAGGCCCCATTTTGCAACAATCGCCCCGCCAACCACGAAACCAGTTCCCGCAACGCCAAAGATTATACCCCATATCTCGACGGAAAAAATCGTTAGTCCGTAAGGGTCAAGTAGTGCCATATACACCCCGCCGATTAGATTGTTAAACGTTGAAAATATCAAAAGCGCAAACAGTCCGGGGACCGCTATAATTGCCGCGATACTTCCGCGGATGTCGACCTTTTTATGCGACGCACCCGTCCCCTTTTTCGTATGCGCTGCTTCTGGTATGCGTATTCTCAGCACATCTATCAACACGACAATCATGAGCCCAATCGCAATCACAAGTGTCCAGCCCATTCCAAGTAGGCCGATCGCCAGGCCGCTAAATACGCTTGTAATAATAAATCCGATGCCGCTCACTGTACCGACAAGACCATTGGCGTTTGCTCGTTTCTCCTTTGGTACAAGAAGCGTTACGAGCGTGGAGAGAGTAATATTGCGTAAGCTAGCCGCGATACAACCAAACAAAACGATGATTGCAAAGATCCAAAGTAACGGGCTTGAGACATGAAGCGCCTCTTCAAGCGGCGCTACTAAGAACAGTACGCCAGCGCAGACAAACATACACACTGTCACAATAATTAATCAAAATATGATAGAACTGCTTCACAAGCTACCCACTCTGCTCTACTTTTTGCCTTTGCAGGCTTTGGTATGAAACAGCAAATCAGGATTTTCTTTGCATGTTTTGCAGATTAGAACCAACTCGTTACAGGTAACATTTGCGCAGTTCTCAAAATTACTTGTCTTCGCACCACAATGCAAACATTCGCCAATTGTTTTGGCACGTTCGCTAAATTTGACTGTCATGCGACCGTCAAAGACTCGCAGCGCACCTTCCCACAATCCATCATCACCATAAGCTTCGCCATACTTCACAATCCCACCATCAATTTGGTACACTTCTTTAAAACCGCGCTTTTTCATCATGGCGCTAATAACCTCGCACCGCACGCCGCCCGTGCAATAAGTGATGACTTTCTTGTCTTTAATATCATCGTATTTATCACTCTCGAGCTCAGCAATAAAGTCGCGAGAGGTTCGCGTATCCGGCACAATAGCATCTTTAAATTTACCAATCTTCGCTTCGTGAGCGTTTCGCCCATCGAAAAACACTACGTCATCGCCATAGGCCTCGACCAGTTCATTCACTTCTTGCGGCTTAAGATGCTTACCACCGCCAATCACTCCATTTTCATCGACTTCAAACTCATCATCGGCATTTTTAAAACCAACAAGCTCCCGACGGGACTTGACGCTCATTCTCGGAAAGTCTTCACGAGCACCATCCGACCACTTAAACACGGTATCCCTGAACCCAGGGTACTGTTTTGTCGCCCTAATGTAAGCCTTTAAGTCATCGATATCGCCGCCTACCGTGCCGTTCAGGCCATGACGGCTCATTAATATTCGCCCACGTAAATTCAAACTCTCGCACAATGTTTTTTGCCATAATTTGACCGCCTCAGGATCCGAGAGCGGAGTAAATTTATAATAAAGCAGAATCTTTTGCATACCATTTTATTATACCGTATAATATACAGTATGACACTGACCAAGGACGATATCAGGCAAATCGGCGAAGTCGTGGTAGAGGTTACCTCGCCCATGTTTGAGAGCCTTGGCGAACGTATGGATAAGCTCGAGGTCAGGATGGACGGTCTTGAGGTCAGGATGGATAAACTCGAGGTCAGGATGGATAAACTTGAGTTCAGGATGGATAGCCTCGAACAAGAATTGAGCGACTTCAAGAGCGAGGTGCGCACGAGATTCTCGACGCTTGAGGAAAGAATTAATCATATGGTCGCAAAAAACCAAAATATATTCGACAATATCGACGAAGACATCCGATTCATCTACCAGCTCATCGAAAAGCTTGAAAAAGGTTCCGCCGCTGAGAAGGAATTTGCCAAGGAGACCATCATCGAGCACTTGCCTGCCATCTACAAAGCGGTTATCTTGGTTGCAAAAGACCTCAAAGTACCGCTACCGAAACCTGAAACCATCAAATAACCGAGCTACAACGTCGGCAGAGGTATGTGGCATGCGTAAGCATTTCCATTTGTTGAGCTCCATGTTTTACTACCAGCCGGACAGGGATCCGTAGCACCTTTGCCGGGAGACTCCAACCAATAATATACACCCAACACCCCGCCAATATCCCAACGCCCAGCGGGACCAATCCTGTCTATAGTATCACCAGCTACACTTTTGCTGATTACACTCCTGTTATAATTAGGTAGTGATATACCTAACTTTTGCTCAATATCCTTGTTTACGACATCGTTCTGGAGCACCGCTGTAGCGATGTTCGCATCCCAACAACTGCCGACAGTGTTCGGTGAATAGATTGGGAAATTATAACCCAAGCAGGCGCTACCGCTAGAAAACGGATACTGGCCCTGGCTGACGGCGTACATATTTAATATCTTGACCCACTCCTTAGCTTCGGCTATACGGGCGGAATTCCTCGCCTTCATTTGAATATTAGAGTAAGCCGCGACCGAAATCACGGCCAAAATAGCTATAACGACAATGACTATAAGTAATTCTACTATGGTGAAACCTTGGAGTTTCGTGGGTTTATTAGCGTAAGTGTTTTTCATACCTTTAATAGTACCCCCCCCGAGGTTGGTGTCAAGGGAAATGAAGGTCATTTGACTTCTTTACAAAAGTGTGCTACAATGAAAAGATATCCCTATTTACTTTTGCTCTTTTCTTCTATACACTAACTATAATGATTACGATTTTCGTGCTTTCCTACTAAGGCAGGGAATCCTCTATTCTTCTCATGTTCTGACTCCGAAAAGGAAGTTTGAACCAATGTAATACTATTTTATTTCACCCCCTAAGGAGGTTTATGGCAAAACACACAAACAACACGGCAATTTTACGTCTTTTTTGGGACATATCGCGCCCCTATGCATGGCGGCGTAATCTCGTAGTGATTATCGCAGCCATCAATCATGCGGTCGGCATGTTTATCATTCCGTTAATCATTGCCAGCTTTTTGGATTTAGTGCAAAACGGCGGCTTGCAAGGTGACCAGGTTTGGCGGCTCATTGGCGCCTACACATTCGCCCAACTGTGGTCAGAGATAATTGGCTGGCGCATCGTGATCTTTCTGGTGTGGACATTTGAGTCCGCCGTTCAGCGCGATCTCTATGTACGGATTTTCCAGAAATTAACTAACGAAACGATGTTCTTCCACTCAAATAAGTTCGGCGGGTCGCTCGTCAGTCAGAGCAATAAACTGACCGGGGCGGTCGAACGCTTTTGGGATACGATTATATGGTCGGTGCTGCCGGTTATTATTTCGATTATTGGTTCAGTGGTTATCTTGTGGTTTATCTTTTGGCAATACGCACTCTTTATGCTCGTACTGTCGATTACTTTTGCGGTTGCCGTCTACTTTGGTTCTCGCCACATGCGTAAGCTCAACGAGGCGGAAGCCGAAGCAAGCAACAAGGTTAGCGGCCGGCTAGCCGATGCCGTATCGAACATACTCGCAGTTAAAACATCGGCAGCAGAACAGCGCGAACTAAAGCATTTCTCCGGCAAGGTCAGCGATTGGCGCGGCGCCACGCTCGCAACTATGCGTAGCTTCCTCAAGGCTAGCACCGTGTATTCATCAATCAGCGCCACCGTCCGCATTGGCGCGCTCGTGTTCGCGGTTTAAGCGTCACAACATGATGTTATTTCAGTCGCGGCAATTTACCTGATAGTTACCTACACCGCGTCCGTAGCTCAAAACCTATGGAATATGAATGGTATCATGCGCACCTACAATCGCGTGACGGGTGATGCCAAGGAAATGATCGATATCCTAGAGAGCGATACTCACATTACCAATCACGGTAACCAGCCGCTAGCAGTAAAAGCAGGGCAAATCAAACTCAAGAACGTAACTTTCACTCATGACGAGGGCGAAGGCGCGACGCTATTTAATGACTTCTCTATGACAGTGCACTCGGGCGAAAAAATCGGGCTCGTCGGTTCATCCGGGTCAGGCAAAACCACGCTCACTAAGTTACTACTGCGGCTCGCAGATATCGATAATGGCGAAATATTGATTGACGGGCAGAATATTGCGAATGTCACGCAAGAAAGTTTACGCGAACATGTCGCCTACGTGCCCCAGGAGCCACTATTGTTTCATCGTACTATTCGCGAGAATATCGCCTATGGCAAGCCAGATGCATCGGATGAGGAAATTGAAGTCGCCGCCAAAAAGGCCGGAGCGCTACAGTTCATCCGAGAACTCAAAGATGGTTTCGATACGCTCGTTGGCGAACGCGGCGTCAAGCTCTCGGGCGGCCAGCGACAACGCATTGCTATTGCTCGGGCAATATTGAAAGACTCACCGATCTTAATCCTCGATGAAGCAACATCCGCGCTTGATTCGGAGTCGGAAAAGCTCATCCAGCAATCACTCGAAACGCTCATGAAAGACCGAACCTCAATCGTCATCGCTCACAGGCTCTCGACCATCGCCAAACTGGATCGTATCATCGTGCTGGACAATGGAAAAATCATCGAGGACGGCACCCACAAAACACTCCTCGCGAAAAACGGCATGTACGCCAAACTCTGGAAACGCCAAAGCGGCGGATTTATCGAGGAATAGAAATAAATCCCAGGAGAAACCCGCAACATGTAAAGTCGTAGATTGTTTATGCCTTTTAGAGTTATCTTTATACCCCCTTATTCTGTAGGGGGTTGGAGCTACTTGCGCAGAGAAAGGAGAGCTCGCGTAGCAACGGCCGCACTATTCCAAATTGGCACATTCACCCCACGATCTCGCATATGCTGAGCTATTTCATCCATGAACTGATACGCTTCGTCCGCTAGAGGCAGATGATCTCGACGAGAATCAAGCGCAAAAGGTTGCTTCCTTTGATCTCGGCGCGTTTTAGCAATTAGCGTACCAACAACAACTCCTGCCGGTGGCGTTTCTGCATATAAATCCGCAAACTCTTCCACTTCATCTATCGTCCCGCGAATATAGGGCTTCATCATAGCAATTGACACAACTCGATGCTCCTCAGGGTTTAGCTGAAAATTCTCAGCACGAACAGTTGGATTTGGTGCGCCCGGCTCAAGTCTTGAGGCATTACGAATTGTTGTCACAGAGGTCGAGACTTGCAGTGGCGGAGCGTCAATATCCCGTAATTTAATGACGTCCAATAACGACTCGGGAAGTCGGAACTTAGTGGCTAACTGAATAGGGTTTGGCCTGTTGCGGAAGTACTCAAGCACCTGGATAGTCGTGTCAATTGTCTCCGGCAAAAGTGGCTCTGTATCGCACCCAAGACTGACGAGAGTCTCGTTGGTAAATTCATCAGCTGTAGTGAGATCATCGAGATGTTTTGCCATGGTACTCTGACCAATGGGCCTAGCCTCCTGGCCTACATTCGGTATATAGCAGTATTTACAGCCCACTGGACAGCCCGCATTTTCACTAAGTTGCACAAAAACACGACTATTGTCGTGACGATTCTGAAAAACAGGCAGACCACTACCTAGAAGGATATCTTTATCCATAGGTACATTATATCATACTATTCATAATTATGCAAGTTTAGCGTATTCATCCAACACCTTTGCAACCAAAAGTTATATCTGCCGTTTTCTCCCGCCCCTAAACCCGTGAGGGATAATATTATAAGTGCAAAGTTGTATATTTTTACACCTTTCAGGGATTGTCCCTATGATCCCTCAGGGAGTGTCTTTATATCCAATTATTTGACTTCCTTAACATAATTTGCTATAATATAACGGTAGGGTCCCATATGACATTATTTCTCAATAGTCCCGATTTCAGGGCCATCCAAAAGGCTGGCGCGTCTGGCGAATATGCCTCTAGCGACTGGCGTATACGCATGGGTAGTGCCGCCGTGGCTACGGCTATGCTCGGCCAAGTCGACCTCATGATCAAGGGGCGAGATGACTTCCTAGCGTTAGCCGAGCAATCCGCCCTCGACAAATCGGGTCTTATTCTCGCTAGCACGCATACGACAGATCAGGACATGACGATCGCAACAGCTGCGCTTTCTCCTGTCACCGATGTCATTTTGACGGCAGCATCACCAAACATGTCATTCAGAAAACCGTTGCTACGCAGCATGTACACACTTGTTGGCCTAGATAATTTTTACCCCGTCCCCTTTCGAATAGACCCGTCAAAGGCCAAACAGCGATACGCGCCGCTACCGTTTTCTATGTCCGATTATGATTCATTAACAAACAGAATAATAAGTGGTACATCTGTCGTTTCGGCAGTCCAAAATCCTCGTACCGCCAAAGGCGTAGCCAACACTGGACGGATAGGCAATGATTTCGGGCAATTAGTACCGCACCTAGCCCTCACCACCGGTCGACCCGTCGTACCAATTAATGTCATAATCGAAGGCCAACAGCAGAATCCCGCGCAGCTAAACTATGGCGCGCTTGACATAGCATTCGCGCGACGCGAAAAGGAAGCAATGATTGTTTTCGGAGCACCAGTTACCGCAGACGAGGAGCTGGTCGGAGAATACAAAGAAGCGAGACAGAGCGACAAGAGGTCAGCGCGCCACGAACTCTACCACATGCGAAAATCCTTTGGCATGGCGGTACTCGCCATTCTCAAAGAAACCGACTCAGTGTACTACGGCGAGTAGCACTCGCTGGTTAAAGCCAGGGGTTATGTATCTACAATATTAGCAAGACTATACGACATGAATAGGTATAGGCACCACTCCATATTGGGCTACCTGTGGGACACGTCTTAGTGGTGGCGACACCTGGCGATTCAAATTTTAGGAGTGCGACCATTTTCCCGACCGTTTCCCAAGCGACGGCCGCGAGGTTATCATCGCTAAGCCGGTGACGAAGTAAGACTAGGG
>JAEAMG010002391.1_pt1 | contig 11897 bp, 11 predicted proteins | sample 8958741 | NCBI WGS metagenome assembly JAEAMG01 (sample SAMN16933256, study PRJNA681125) | bioreactor sludge metagenome | isolation source: anaerobic bioreactor treating anionic surfactant - SDBS | place: India: Bengaluru | collected 2019-02-28
CGTATTCGCCGAGGATGCTGATTCCAAGTGCGTTGAGGGCACCGAAGAAACTGCCAGTGAGGATGTAGGATGTCCAGCCTGGTATTGCCAAGCTGGTAAAGAGCTTGCAAAAGATCGAGAAGGCGCTTAGCCCGAGGAAGACGGCCGCAGCCAATCCGCCGATCACATGGAAGATTGTCAGGGGGAACGAAGAGAACGAGAACATGGCGGTTTTCGCGAGGCGGAACAGACCGGTTAGCGAGACTCGCGGCTGGTCGTCGTACCGGGCGTTCCGTTCGACAACGATGCCTGTTTGTCGCATGCCGACCCAAGAACGCAAGCCGGGGAAATAACGGTCGCTTTCGCCAAGGGCGATGATTTGTTGTGCGACGCGGCGGTCGATCAGGCCGAAAATTCCGGCGTCGGTCGGAATGGGCACCGAGGCGACGGCGGACATGAGTCGATGAAAGCCTGCAAACAGGAGTCGCTTAACGGCGTTTTCCTTGCGTTGCGTGCGGATGGCATAGACCACGTCGAATCCGGCTTGCCATTCTGCAAGGAAGCGGGGAATGGCCTCGGGCGCGTCTTGCATGTCGGAATCCATCAGGACGATAGCGTCTCCGCGTGCATGGACGAGTCCCGCGTGTACGGCCGCCTGGTGGCCAAAGTTGCGCGACAGATGCACGATGCGGAGCCGGTCGCTGGCCGCGGCCAATTGATCGAGTATTTGCGGGCTCTCATCGCGCGAGCCGTCATTGACCAGAATTATTTCATACTCCATCGGGCACGAGTTCATGACGGCGGCGATGCGGGCCGTCAAAATCGGCAGAACTTTTGCTTCATTATAGACGGGAAGCACAATGCTGACGAGTTTTTGTTTCTTCATGTTGTCCTGGGTTTCGGCGGTGTAAGAGGACAGCGGGGAGATGTTCATGATTTGACTTCCTTGAAGGATGTTGATTTTTGCTGTATTGTGCAACCGAAATAGCAAATGCCCAACATGCCGAGCCCGAAGCACGAACTTAACAGGCCGCGATGCAGGCTATCGGGTTGGAAGCTTAATTCGACGCGGTGCTTGCCAGAGCTTACGGCACAGCCCATGAAATCGCCGTTGATGCGATAAACTTGCTGTGGGCATCCGTCAATCCATGCCTGCCAGCCCGGGTGATAACTTTCGGAAACGGTCAAGAGTTGAGGGGCGGGACAATCCACGTCGATTTCAAGCCGGCCGGGTTGATCGGAAGTGAGCACGGCCTTGCCCGGTTTTGAAGGAGGCAAAGCCAAAGGCACTTCGCAAAGGGCGGTAGTATCGGGGCAAATAGCCGCGATGTCAGCGGCAGGATCGCGACTTTGACGCACTTGGGTGAGCAGCCGCACTCGAGGCAACGGCATGGGCGTTTTGAGCCAATAGGCGTTGTTGTTTTTTGGAGATGCCGGCGTCGTTGAGGATCGTTGGTTAGCGGATAGATCGACTGCGGAATCATTCGACGGCAATGCTGGATGCAAAAGACCGGCGATCATCGAGGTGGATGGATCTTGTTTGACCCAATGCACACCGGCAACGCGCAGCGAAGGCAGGAGGCGATAATCGAGCTGTTTGCGCGGTTCGAGACCGGCATATCCGTCGGCGCGGCGCCAACCGGCCAAAGTCATGGCATCGCCGGTGCGTAGTCCAGGTTCATCGACGCGATAGAGCGAGGCAACGACGCGGCCGTCGGGGGCGCCGGGCGGCGTGCAGACGGCGGCTTCGTAGGCATCGAGTGTTGCGCTTCGTGAACATGCGGCATAGGATAGGCCGTAGAAACCCAAGTCGAATGAGGTGAGCAGGATTAGGCACACCAACGCGACGTGTCGGCCTTGCGAGGCTAAGACGATCAGCACGGCCGCGGCGGCGAATAAAACTGGACCGGCCAGAATGCCTGGGATTGATGCGATGTATTCTTCATGGCGAAGCTTGATGCCGGCCACGGCGACGGCGGCGGAAAAACCGACGACACACCATAGCGGCTCGAAATCACGCCAAAGAGCCAACCAACGATGTTTTTCTTGGTATCGCAACTTTTGTGAGTGCAGTTTTTGGAGTTCGCGGTTTTGACGAATCAGAAATAGGAATCCCACGGCGGCTAACACGGCCGCGGCGAGTTGGAAAAGCACCAGATAGCGGCAAGGAAAGCGGAAATTTCCGACGACGGGTATCCAGGTGATGATCTGATATAAAAAGCCGTAGCGGCCGAGGCTGAGGAGCAACATGACGGCGGCGAAGCCAAGGGTTGCCCAAATGAACGATGCCAATGTACCCCAGTTGCGTTTTCGGGATAGGAGCCAAACGATCAGCATCAACGGCACGGCGCCGAGATAGAGGCCAAACTCGTGGGTATTTCCGCCGACGACGCGGTCGGCGAATAAATAAGGAGCGGTAAGTTGCAAAAGGTTCAAGGGATGCAAGGAGCCCCAGTAAACGTAGCCGGAATCCGTTGAAAGGCGTGCACTATGTTGCCAAGCGTCGAGTGTCGGAAGAACTTGTATTCCGCCAAGCAAGAGGCCAATGCCTTTGGCAATAACGAGGCGCGGCCAAGTCGGCGTGGTGCAGCCGACGCAACGGTCACAGGCGTCGCGGAGGTTGCAATCGGTTCGGGCGGAGTATTTATAAGCGTTCAAGAGGAAAACGACGTAGGAGAGTTCGGCAGCGAATGAAAACCAAACATATTGCGGATAACCGAGCAGCAGTTGCGAGCCGGTCAATGCAGCGATCAGCGCCGAGGCCAGTGCGACTCGTTGTTTCCGCGAATCGAGCAGAACAATATCGATGGCCCAAAGCAGCCAGGGGATGTGGGCAATCACGGCCACGGCATTGGGGTGCAGGAAGTGGAGCAAGTTGAAACTGGAGAAGGTAAACAGCAAGCTGCCCAGCATCGCGGCATCGCTTCGACCAAGGCGACGCTTCAGCAGCAACCAAGAGCCGAGCATCATCAATGGGTAAGGGAGTAGATATTCCCAGCCGAGCGCGGCTCGGAGCGGAAGAATTCGATAGAGCAACTGATGCAAAGGATGATAGGGGCCCCCTTGGCCTTCACCGGTCAGGTAGAAACCGGAAAACAGTTGGGGCATCCAATCGTAAGATTGTCCGTCGGCGAGGCGTTCGGCGTAAAACGCGCGAATGGGCAAATGAAATGCGCCCAGGTCATCGGCCGTATAAATTTGGCCCATGAAAAAAGGGGCAGCCAAAATGCCAAACAACAACAATGCCGCAAGAATCGACCAGGAGGTCAAATTACGGTCATCGTGGTTGTTCTGTAAAACGGCAGTCTCTTGAATCCGTGCGGACATGGGGGGGGCAGGAAAAAAATGTAGTTCGGGCGGAGTGTCCACCATCCGGGGATAATGCAAGGGGAGCCCTTCGGGTTCCCAGACCAACCATAGATTACGGGGAACGGGGAGGAGGCGAAAAAAACGGATAATTTTGACTTATTCGGGATATAATCTATAGGGTAATGGTTAGTAAATGCACGTATTCCCACTTGGGGCTAGAGAGATAGGAGGTCCGCCATGCAGACATGGATCGATCGCATACGAATGTTTATTTGCTCCGAGGAAGGGCCGACGGCGGTGGAATACTCCGTCATGCTGATGTTGATCATCATGATCTGTCTGGCCGCGATCGCGTTGATCGGAACGGAGACGAATACGACCTATGAAAACATGTCGAGGTCGTTGAATCCGTAATCGAAAACATCGTTAATGCAGCATGATTTGCCAGTTGGCGACGAGTATCACTAGAATGCCGAGAATCCAGGTGGGGACAGGCGGATCTTCAGGGACGTAGAAGAGCTTTTGGCACCGAGGGCAGAAATTTGGACCTTCGGCATTCACGGGCTGGCCGGTATATTGCTCACAGTGTGGACAACGCGCACGCATATCTCACCGCTTCTTTTTATGCACGAATCCTTTCGGCATAGGCGTATAAACTCTCCTATCTGCAAGCATACCTTAGTTTATTGCTTCCCGACATGCGAAAACGGCGAATGCCGCTGAAGTGGGAGCAGAGGCATTGATGTCGATGTTGCCAAGGTTTCGTGTCTCACCGCAACATTGTGTTTCAACCGAGTTAGTCGGTCTAATGGCCTCGAAAGGGCTCATTGGCAATGCAGGGTGCAAAAAGAAATATTTTTCAAATGGCCGATTTGACAAACGTTGAACTCGACCTAGATTCTCAAATAGAGGCAGGACGCGAGAGCGTCAGCCGCAGCGGAGCCGTTATGTGACGGTTCCGGCACAGGGTTTGTCTCCGCCGTGCAGCACGTTTCTGTGAGCTTGTCCGATCGGCGGGATTCCTGTGTCGCGAAGGCCTGCAGCCTCTTTATCCTCGAGAAAGGCAAATCGGTCGTAAGGCCGAGACGCAAAGCCAAGGGCCGGCGGTTGAAAGGCCGACGGAAGCCTGGTTGCCGAAAGGATGCAACAAATCATTTCGGTGGAGACGATGAAGGGGTTACCTTAACAAGATGGGATCCCGAAGACGAGTCGCAGGCCGGCGCTGGAGAGGAAACGATCCGGCGTTTCGCCTGACGGATCCCGGTTATGTTTGTTATTCCGGTGAGCTGTTTTAGAGAGCTCGGGCCGGGATGGAGGAATACAGATGAAGTCGCTCGCTTTGAAAGTGCAACGTTTCCTCGTCTCCGAGGATGGACCAACCGCAGTGGAATACGCTGTTATGTTGGCCCTGATCATTATTGTGTGCTTGACCGCCATTAGCTCGGTCGGCACCAATACGAAGTCCACGTTCACGAAGGTTGCCAACTCGATTGGAGCCTAAGGACGTTGAGAGTGGCGTGGAAATCGCCCATCCGGAACAGTCCCTCGACGTCAAAAGAATTGGCGTCGAGGGACAATTTTTTTGATCTTTGAAAAGTTCGCGTCGGCAAAATTGCTCGCCTTCGTTTTGAAGGGATCGAAGGCGTAGTTTGATTTGTCCGCGATTACCTACGTAACACAAATGGAAGAAAGGGATACCTCATGCATTCGCTCACTTTGAAAGTACGGCGTTTCCTGAAGTCAGAAGACGGGCCAACGGCGGTGGAATATGCAGTTATGTTGGCGCTGATTATTATCGTGTGCTTGGCTGCGATTAGTTCGGTGGGCACCAATGCCAAAAGCACGTTTACGAAAGTCGCTAATTCGATTGGAGCCTGATAGCGGCTGAGAACGCCATGCCCGGCTACTGCCGGCTGTAATGTGGGAAACCACAAGTTTTAAAAGAACCCCTCGATGCTAAAAGAGTTAGCATCGAGGGGTTGTTTTTTGACCTATGCTTCAGTAGAGAGCCGAGAGAAAGGTCGAGCGCTGAGCGTCTAATATGACCTAGGCGTCGGGTCTTTCAGGTTGGAGCGGCGGTCGTACTTCCGTTCCGTGAAAAGGTTTTTTTAAATGCGGATCAATTGGTCCGTATTGAAATCAGCAGGCTGAGATCATGTACCCTGTTATTCCCGTGGAATTGGCGCCAACCGTTGTGCAGATGGTGATATGTTTTATCACCGTTGTCGGCGCTTTTTGGGGGCTCATGATGAGCGGCCGCGTTTATTGACGTCTAGATTGCTGATGATTGGCAAGGCAATGGAATTCGATTGATTATCCGGTCTTCCGTTAGTCGGCGCTAAAGCGTTAGTGATCTAGGACGCCATTAGGAAACAAGGTTAAGGAGAAATTGTTCGATGTTCGCAATGTCCCACGTTCCCACCGCTGTGATGGATAATTGGCCAGTTTGGCTTTTGAGCGTTGTTTTGGTAGTTGCCGCAGTGATCGACGGCTGGATGCTGAAAGTGCCGAATTGGATAACCTTCCCCTTGATCCTTAGCGGCTGGATCTACAGCACCGTGTTTTTTGGGTTGGAAGGTTTAGGATGGAGTATAGTCGGAACGGTGGTTGGTTTGGGCTTGTTACTGCCGGCTTATGCCATCGGCGGTATGGGCGCGGGCGATGTAAAGCTTTTGGCCGGCGTAGGGGCATGGGTCTGGGGGACAACCACTTTGTATGCTTTTTGCGTGTCGGCCATCATTGGCGGCGTGATTGCCATCGGAATGGTTCTTTGGCGTCGTGACTGGTATCACCATGTTTACCAGTTTTGGGCGATAGCAGAAGAGATTTTGGAAGTTCGAGACCCGAACAAGTTGGCGGCAATTGCAGCAGATCGGAAGAGCAGCATGCTTCTGTTGCCGTATGGGATACCGATTGCGATTGGAACGATTGCCTATTTTGCCTGGATGGGAATGCTTCTTTGATATGCACCAAGGTGCCCAATATGCGTATATTAAACGAGAGTGAGTTTAAAAAGGTTAATTTATTTCTTGAGAAAACTCTAAGCGGTAATCTCGCAGGAGATAAATTAGAGAAGGCTTGCCGACCATGCCGAAGAAATCGACAAGGTGCTGCGGCCGTGGAGTTCGCCATCGTTGCGCCCATCTTTTTCATGATGATATTCGGCATGATTGAGTTTGGGCGGGTGATTATGGTCCAGCAGGTTTTGACAAATGCCTCTCGGGAGGGGGCCAGAGCCGCCGTTGTTGATGGCAGTACCAGTGCAGGAACGAAAACCGTAGTCTCGAATTACCTGAGCAGTGCAGGGATTTCGGGTGCTACGATTTCGGTCTTGAACAGCAGCGGCAACGCGGTGGAACCCAGTTCCGTTGGCTATGGAGAAACAATTACCGTCAAAGTAAACGTGCCATTTAGTAATGTCAGTTGGCTTCCGAAGCCGTGGTTTTTGTCCTCAGGGACCGAGTTAAAGGCCAGCACGGTCATGCGTCGTGAAACCGTGCAGTAAAATCGCATAACCCCGAGCAACGCTGAACCGTTGCAGTAAAAAATCATGCGACCCAAATCATTAGCCTTGTTGTTGTTGGCTCTCGGTTGCGGCCTGGTGGCGTCGATCGGCATCACCGAGGTGATCGCCAAGCGCAATGCAGAACCTGTCGGTACGGTGGGGGATACCCAACCCATTTTCGTGGCGATGACAGACATCAGTCTGGGCGAGTTGCTGACACCCCAGGTTTTGAAGGTGGAACAATGGCCCAAGGATAAGGTGCCGGCGGGAGCAGTTACCAAGATTGAAAATGTGGAGGGACGCCGGGCGCGGACCAAACTTTACGCGGGCGAGCCGATTCTAGAAACGAAATTGCTTGGCAAGGGCGCGAGCGAACAGGGCGCCACGGCATTGATTCCCAAAGGATATCGCGTCGTGCCGGTGAAAGTGGATTTAGTGAGCGGCGGCAGCAGTCTGATTTTGCCGGGCGACCGCGTGGACGTGATGATTCATTTGGTTCGGGATCCGGGGCGAGAGATACCGGAAACGATAACACGCACGATTCTCCAGGACATTAAAGTGTTCGCGGTCAACGACGTTGTGGATTTGGAGAAAGAAAAGGATCCGAACAATAAATCGATCGATGCCAAAACAATTTCGCTTCTAGTGACGCCCGAGCAGGCGGCTAAATTGATGTTAGCCACGCAGATGGGCACGATCAATTTGGTGATGCGGAGCACGGAGGACGACACGCAAACGGCCAACGTGCAGGCGAAGCCGTCGGAATTGTTCGGCGGCCCTCCCAAGTCGGTTCGCGATAAGGAATCGTTGATGGCCGGCGTGGAACAGAATCCGGCCGAGAAGACGAAAGGAATTTTGGATCTGTTGAACACGATGAAGGCGAAGCCGTCGCAGGATTCGACGGAGGAGTCGAAGTCGTCGCAGATCTGGACCATGCGTTTGTTAAAGCCCGGCGAGGTGAGTGAAGTGCAGTTCGAGTCGGATGGAACGGCGTCGGGGGATTCGCCTACCGGGACATGGAAGACAACGACCTTGGCGAGCGGCGCGGGCGGCAATGCGCCCAAAGCCGCGGCGCCTGTTCCCGAGGAGCCCGTGCCGCCGACACGCACGCCCGAGGAACCGAAGCCCAGCAAGAGTTCGAAACAAGAGCCGAAGAAATCGCAAAAGGATGTCAAGGATGACACCGCACCGGGCAAATAGTGTCCGGACATTCATGCAAGGAATACAAGGATGTATACCCGATCTTTCCCGCGACTACTCGCGTCGCTAGCGTTAGCGGCCATGTTGCCTTGCACGGTATTGGGTCAACAGCCCGAGATGGCTCCGTTGGCCAAGCCGTCGGTGATGTTCAAGATCCAATCGCAGAACGAGCGGATGGATATCACCGTTCGCACGAGCCGCATTCTGACAATGGATCAAAAGATCGCTCAAGCCCAGGTGAGCAATCCCGACACGCTGGAACTGACTCCCTTGTCGCCGAATCAGATTCAGGTGTCGGCAAAGGCGACGGGCGTGACGCAGATCAACTTGTGGGGCGAGGATAAGAAGCTTTACACGATCGATGTGATCGTTATCGGCGATTCGCGGGAACTCGAGATGGTGTTGCGATCGACGTTTCCGAGCGCGGCATTGAAGATCATGCCAGTTTCGAATGCCGTGCTGATCTCCGGCTTCGTGGAACAGCCGGAAATGATCGACCGAATCGTTCGCGTCGCCGAGGAGTATTATCCCAAGGTGATCAACAATATGACCGTCGGAGGCGTGCAGCAGGTTCTTTTGCACGTGAAGGTCATGGAAGTATCTCGGACGAAATTGCGGAAATTGGGATTCGACTTTGCGAAAGTGACCGGGTCGAGCGTCGTTACATCAACCCCTGCCGGGCTGTTGACCAATGCGATCGATACTACGAGCACGTTGAGGCCGGCCTTTGCCGGCGCAACCAATAGCACATTTATGTTCGGCATTGTGAATGGGAGCAGTGCTTTTTTTGGTGTCCTAGAAGCCCTGCGGCAGGACAATCTGGTGAAGATATTGTCGGAACCGACGTTGACGACGGTCAGCGGGCGGGCGGCCTCATTCAATTCGGGCGGTGAAATTCCCGTGCCGGTGCCGCAAAGCTTGGGAACCATTTCAATCGAGTGGAAGGTTTATGGGACGCAGATCGATTTCGTTCCGATCGTGCTAGGGAACGGCAAGATTCGTTTGGAAGTACGTCCCCGGGTGAGCGAGCTTGACGATTCCCGGTCGATTCTCATCAACGGCACAACGGTCCCGGGTATTAAATCGCGGCAGGCCGACACTGGCGTTGAGATGCAGGCCGGGCAGACCCTGGCAATGGCTGGTTTGGTGCAAACGTATATTGAATCGTACAACGGCGGGTTGCCTTGGATCAGCGAGGTGCCCTATTTAGGCGCAGCGTTCCGTAAGACCAAAGAGCAGAAAAATGAAGTCGAGTTGTTAATGCTCGTGACACCCCAATTGGTCGAGGCGATGGATCCGAATGAGGTTCCGCCCTGCGGTCCTGGAACGCAGACGACCAGCCCGAGCGATTGGGAGTTGTTCATGCGAGGGCATCTGGAAGTGCCGAAATGTTGCCCTGCGGGGCCGAATGGACCCTGTGCTCAAAACGGCGGCAGGCCGACGCAGCCGCCGGAAGGTTTGATTCAAGGTCCAGGGGAAAAGGTGCCGACGCCGCAGCCGATGGACGGGGCGAGGTCATCTAATCCGAGCAATCGCTACAATCCGACCAAGGCCGGTGCTTCGGTGGGTGCAACACCGACCATGGCCCCGGACGGTTCACCCGGTTTTATCGGCCCGGTCGGATATGATGATGTAAAGTAGAACATGAGCAATGTTCTTCGACTAGCGATTGTGGACCCCAATGATGCGCAGCGTGAATCGCTGAAAAGCATGTTATTGGGAATGGATATGATCTGGCTCGAGGCGGAATGTTCCCGCTACGAGTTTTTCGCGGATGTTGTTGCGCAAACGAACCCTGATATCGGGTTGGTGGCGATTGATTCGGATCCGCAGAAGGCGTTGGAACTGGTCGGACGGCTGGCGGCAGTGACGCCTGATTGCTCGGTATTGGTGGTCAGCTCCTCGAATGACGGCACGCTGATATTACAGGCGTTGCGCGCGGGCGCCAAGGAATTCCTGACGCAGCCGTTGCGGATCGAAGATTTGTTGGCGGCGTTGGGACGCATCGGCGAGCGGCGTACGGGCCGCGGCGGCGAGGGCCGTCCTCGAGGCAGTCGGGTGATCGCCGTGGCCGGGGCCATCGGCGGCGTGGGCACGACGAGCCTTGCGATCAACTTGGGGTGTGTTCTTGCCCGAGAACCGCAAAATTCAGTTGCGTTGGTCGATTTGGATTTGTGCCTGGGCGACGCGGACGTGTTTCTCGATACGATTCCCGACTACACGCTGGTGGATGTGGCCCAAAATGTCACGCGGTTGGACTTCACGCTCTTGAAGCGGTCGTTGACGAAACATGCGTCGGGTTTGTACCTGCTGCCTCGTCCCGTGCAATTGGAAGACGTTTCGCTGATCACGCCCGACGATTTGCAGCGTGTGATCGGTTTGCTGAAGGCCACCTTTACGCATTTGGTATTGGATTTGTCGAAGGGTTATACCGCCATCGACATGATCGCGTTGGAAATGGCCGATGAGATATTGCTGGTTACCCAACTGGATTTGCCGTGCCTACGGAACGTCGTTCGATTGATGATGTCGTTGGGCAATATGGGCGGACTGGCCGACAAAGTAAAGATCATCGTCAATCGCGTGGGGCTCGACAGCGGCCAAATTACGATGAAAAAGGCCGAGGAAACGATCGGCAAGGAAATCTACTGGCAGATACCCAACGATTATCGCACGATGATCGAATCTCGCAACAATGGCGTGCCGTTGATTGAAACAGCGCCCAAGGCGGCTGTTACGCAATCGTTCCAAGCCTTGGCCAATGCACTGACCGGCGAGGGGACCACGCAGGTTGTGGAAACCGCCGGCAAAAAGAGCCTGAGCGGATTGTTCAAGCTTTGGCCGAGCAAGAGCGGGAAGTAGGAAGCCCGCAATTCGCGTGGAATTTTTACGCCGGTTTTGTAAGCGGCCATATCACTCGACCAGAACTGCTTCTCGAATGCGTGCGGTGCCTGGTGAATAGTTGATCGTGATGTTGCCCCCGCCGCTGATATCTACCGAGCGGCTGATATATTGAGAGCCGATCGTGGCAGTTCCGTTGCCTGTGATTTGCAACTGAGCGTTAGGTGTGTAAAACGTTCCCGTTAGATTGAAGGTGCCATCTCCAGCGATTGCAACTTGTTGCGTAGCGGCGCGGTTTTGCCATAACAACATGCCGGCATAGGGGCCATCGGTAAGTGCCGACAAGGCGACAGTGCCGGAGGAGTTTCCCGTGATTTGGATTTGCTGGTTAAGCGACGAACCCGTGGGATTGTTGTAGAGCAAAACACCGCCGGTGGTGGCGGGGTCCATCGTGATACTGGCTCCGGTTGATTTAAAGCCGCAACCATCGAGAGAATAGATTCCGCCGGCCGAGTTGGCACTGGCCTGCTTAAGAATGACTTCATCTCCGGAGACGAAGTTGGGCATACTGGTATAACGGCCCGGGGTAAGGGTATAGCGTTTATTGCCACTACCGATACTTTCCGTGGTTATCTGACCGTTGACAGAGACGGTAGGCGCCGGCAAGTAGCTAAGCGGATCTGGTGTAGGAGGCACACCGGTCGTGACAGGTCCATTCAGCGTGCCGCTGTATCCGCCTGTAATCTCGAAGCCGGGTGCGGTAACGCTGCCGCCTCCCGAGACGACTACAGCTTGCGAATGGCCCGAATTGATTACGACGCTTGCGTTTCCGGTTGCGGTAACGACGCCTTTTCCCGAGACATTCAAAGCGCTTTTCGCGGCAGGATCGAGGGCAATAATGGCAATGCCCGAACCGGTCCATCGACCGCGAGCAACGGCGCGTGCCGTGATGGGAATGGCCTCGGAGCCCCAAATTCGGCTAAATGCACGTTGCTGGAAGTAAGTAACAAGAACCTCAACATAGCCGGGTTTGCCTACAAAGGGCCCGCTTTGCGGTGGAATG
>JAEAMG010002394.1_pt1 | contig 11878 bp, 5 predicted proteins | sample 8958741 | NCBI WGS metagenome assembly JAEAMG01 (sample SAMN16933256, study PRJNA681125) | bioreactor sludge metagenome | isolation source: anaerobic bioreactor treating anionic surfactant - SDBS | place: India: Bengaluru | collected 2019-02-28
CGGGGGGTAACTCATGATTGTCTATCCCCGGTTTTTTGATACACTTCAAGAAGGCTGGGCAATGTCCAGGAACGTCCTTAAATTGAAAACGCGCCACAGAGCACCGGCTCAACATGACCGCCAAATCCAGAAGTGATAGAAAATCATTTAACACCTAATAACAATGGAGAAACCACCATGATGACAACACCACTATTAGCGAAGCCGTCAGCATCCATCCTGGTCCGAATATCGGTCCCGAGAACTTTCCTGAACAGAGCCGGCATTGATTTCAGGCGGCAGGCCGGGGAGCAGTCATCTACCGTACTGGGCAAACCGGCCAACAGGGGATTGTGCAAGAAAATTCTGGTGATAGTGTGCCTGTTCATTGCATGCAGCGCCCTCAATGCTCAATCCGCCCCGAAAACAGCATCCCCGGCCGCAGCCCCCGGCACACCAATAAAGATTTATCCGCTTCCCTCGGGCGAGGAGGCCGCTCCAATCACCCTCACCGCGGACAGCCAGCCGCTGCCCGTCTCGCTGTGCTACGTCTCCGCCTATCCTTATAACAGGCGCTGGCCGGGACATCAGCGTACGACTGACCAGCGTGAGACCGCCTATTTCGCGCGCCTGATGGCGGAGGGCCCGGTGACGTTCCACTATACGCCAGCCCAGCCTTTTACAGGTTGCATCATCCGGCCCCTGTCGGCAAAGGTAACCCCCGAGATGAAGGACGGGGCCGTTACGTTCACCCTTCCCCATGCCGGCGGTTACACGGTGGAACTCGACGGTATCCGCAACGCGCTGCATCTGTTCCTCGACCCGCCCATGGAATACAGCGTATCGCCCGACGCGAAGGGGGTTCATTACTTCGGGGCGGGCGTTCACCGAATCGGCATCCTGCACCTGAAGGACGATGAAACGGTGTATATTGATGAGGGGGCCGTGGTCTATGGCAGTATCCACGGGGAAAAGGTCAACCGTGTTCGTATCCTCGGCCGCGGCATTCTCGATAACAGTGAAAACGTAGAGGAGATTCTCTTCCAGGTCGAAAAACTCGGAGACGGCTCCGTTGATGTGGGCAACAGCCGTCGCGAGCACACCATCCACCTTGTGGATTCCGGCGACATCGAGATTGAGGGCATCACCATCCGCGACTCCCTGGTCTACAACATCGCCTGCTTCGGATGCAGCGATATTACCATCAGAAACTGCAAGACCATCGGCTGCTGGCGCTACAACTCCGACGGGATAGACCTCCACAATTGCCGCAACGCGCACGTTGCCGACTGCTTCGTGCGCACCTACGATGACTCGCTTTGCGCGAAGGGCCACAGCGGCTATCGTTACGACACCTGCGAAGACATTCTGTTTGAAAACTGCGTTGTTTGGAATGATTGGGGCAAGGGGCTCGAGATCGGCGCCGAAACACGCGCCGAACACCTCCGCCGGATTACCTTCCGCAACTGCGATATCATCCACCTGACGGGGCCCGCCATTGACATCATGAATGTGGACTACGGCAAAGTGCATGACGTCCTTTTCGAAGACATCCGGATTGAATACGATCCCGTTATTCAGCGTCCCACCATACAGAAGGACGATGAGACACCCTTTGTCGCGGACCCGAACAGTACCTACCTGCCCCTGGCGGTGTGTTTCAATATAGAGAAGCACCCGGAATACTCGAGCGGTCTGGAGCGCCGCGGTTCAATTTACGATATCACGCTGCGCAATATCCGAATCCATGCCGACCGCATGCCTCCTTCCGCCTTTGCGGGCTACGACGAGGAGCACGCTGTCGCCAATGTCACGGTGGATGGGTTGTTCCTCGGAGACCGGCAAATTACCACGCTTGAAGAGGCGCAATTCCATCTCGGTCAATACGTCCGCGACGTTAAAATTCAATGAAAGAAAAGATCTTTCCGGGTTCCTGGGACAGATCCTTTACGCGCGATAGACTACGAACAGCCGATTTTTAACTGGCGGGTTATTCGATGACAACATCGGCAAAGTTCGGAGTATTGCATGCCATGAACGTAAGATTGAGCGCTTCGGTGGACGTGGTGACGTGGTGGACAAAAAATGGAGTCTTCCATTTTCCTTAAGGGGCGATGCGGATTTCACGGATACGGAGTCGCTTAAGGTCTACAGTGGCACCGGCTGGAAACTGGAGACGGAGCCCGCTGATGCGTTTGCCTTCCGTGGCAATCGTAATGCGATAGGTTGGGAGTTCCACGCCGGGGTAGCCGGCGATGAACTGCATTTCCTGTTCGGCCATAAAGCCCTCATCCGTCGCCCACGCCACCCGTGCGACGTCGAACCGATCACACATTGCCTCGATCTCGATCATGACGGGACACTTCCCGACTGGGATGTTCAAGTCGTTGAATTCGATCGGCGACGCAACATTCCCGACACGTTCATCCGGGAGACTACAAAGCAACGTTTCAGTCACGGGACGCCCCGCCCCCAACCCGTCCACAATTTCTTTTAGCGGCGCAAAAGCCCCTGCGTAGTACTGTTCGAGCGCTTCGGTGAATTTAGCGCGGGTGGCTGTAATCTTGGCCATCGTCTCCTTCTCATCGTCCGCGTCACCCGACTGCCTCGCCTGTGCCGCCGCCAGAACATGGCCCTGAAAATCGTCCCACATGGACTGCGGCAAAGGCTCATCGAGCATCGCGTCGATTTCTTCACGGCCCGCGAATTCGAGAAGGTTTTTCGCCTTCGCATCCGCCACGATACTCCGAAGCGTGTCCGCCTTTACTGTGGCATACGCCGTGCCGACGGGCCCTTCCGGGGGCCGCCCGACGTCCAGACGCTCCTCATACATCGAGTAGTAAATTCGCACTTCGTCGCCCAGCAGCATTGCCGTGGCGGCCCCTATGCCGGTAAATCCTTTCTGCCCATATTCCGACCAGGTCACCACCGGATCGCTGTCTTGAAAGGGCTCGGCGGTGTTTGGGTCGTTCCATTTGACCCAATGGACGCCGTCGAGCGAAAAGGCATAGCCGATGCGTTTCACGCCGCAGATGATTTCGTTGTTGCTGGGTTGGCCCGTGTAAAAGAGGTGATAGCTCGCGCCGGGCTTTCCGGCATACACATGGGTGCCGGAAGGCTCGTCATCAATCTTCACAACGCCCGCCGCATAGATCCAGCCCCCGTCCCACGTTCCCGGCTTGCCCTGGGTTAATATCGGATTCAGGCGGCACTTGCGCCAGTGGATGCCGTCTTTGCTCTCCGCGTAGCCGAATTCATTCCGGTAGCCCCGCTGCCCGCGCGTAATGCCGACATGCCACAGTTTGAAGCGGTCCCCGTCTCTGATCATGGCGTGGTCGCCTACCACCATCTCATCCCAGTCGCCGAGCGGCCCCATGTAGAAGACCGGGTTTTCCGGTTCGGGCGTCCAGTGGATGCCGTCCGTTGATCGCTTGAGGCCCATGCCGTCGAAGGCTCCGTTACGGCGGTTACAGGTGGACCAGAACGTAATCCAGTATTGACCGTCCCATTTGAGAACGTCGGGATCGCCGCACTGGTTGCCTGTCGGCCAGTCGCCCGTGTTGCCCCGGTTGACAACGGATTCCTTGCCCGCCGGCCAAGTCCAGGTGATTCCATCCTCCGACTCGTTATACCGGCCCAGCAGCGAATCCCACATCCGGAACTTGTCATCCTTGATCACGGCAGGCGAATAGTTCGTCAGGTTCACCGGATTCCCCGCGTACGGCGTGACCGGCGACGACGTGATGCCGTAGCGTCCCTTGACGGAAACGTCACTGAACGTGCCGGTCGCCGCGTTGGTGAAGAAACCCACTCGACCCACCGGCTGGGTGGTGAAATCCTCCTCTTGCCCCAGCACCACAAAGTTGCCGTCAATATAGCAGTAGATCGTCGCGTGATCAGCCACCACGGTCATTTCATAGGGTTTGCCCAGTTCCACCGGAAACGGTGCGACCGCCAGGTTTCCCAAATGGTCGCTTTTCAGGGGCTCAAAGGCCAGTCCGCGCGATTTTTCAATGCGTACCTCGCGGCTGCCCGCCCATAGGCCGACGGTGTAGAACGTATCCGTTGTTTCATCACCCCGGACGATCAGCCGGACGCCGGGCGAAGCCGCCGTTGCGCCGAGAGTATCCACCCGCACCTTCGCCTTGATAACGCAGTCCAACCAGCGCGACCCCCGTATAAAAGCCCGTGCATACGGCGCCTCCGCGTCCGCCTGCGTCAACGCGTCATTTTCCACCCGCCAATCCCCGGCCTTCGTTTCAAGATTTTCAAATGCTTGCGCCGGTTGCAGCGTTTCATTAGCGCGCTCGACTACCGCCACCCCGGCCTCATCGGGCCGTGCCACTTGCGCCCCGGCAAATATGGGGTGCGAGATGACGATCCCGATCAAAATGAACGGACTTTTCGCCCAACAGGTTGAGAGGCGCTTGCAGATTCTCACGATGGTGCAGGATTCGAGGCAAGTACTCAAGGTCCGTCCTTCCCTTTCTGGCTCGTTTTTGTCTACGGCTTACGGCACTTCTTGATCGCATCCACAATCGCGTCTGCAATCGCTTTCATCCCGCGATCACCCGGATGCCCCGCCACCCCGGCATGCGCGATCGGACGCTCCGAACGGGCATAGTTGCCCTCGTCCCCGGCCAGCGCGCTGATATCGACAAAGAGTGCGCCCACATCGGCCGCCGCTTGTTTGAGTATCGGGTCTTTGGTCGGGGAGGGCCAGAAACTGCTTCGCACCACAATCGTCGGAGCCCCGTCCTTCTGAAACGCCTTCAAGAGCGTGTCCAAGCTCGTGTGGAACTGCGCTTTGGACTCGTCGGTCGTCAGCTCGGCCACATTTTCGCCGATGGCCAGAATCAACAGGTCCGGCTTGAAATCAATCGCCTCCCGCAGTTTCTCTTCAATGGGAAGGGTGGCGTATTGCCGCTCGAAATCGGCAATATTCAGCACGCAGAATTTGGGCGCGGAAAAGCCGCTTTCGGGCATTTCGGAGAGTGCTCGAAGCACCAGATGTACGTAATCCTGCTCAGCGGTGCTGGCGGCCATTCCCCAGTTTTCTGTCCAGCCGATGGACTCATTTGGACCATGCAGCGTGATGCTGTTGCCCAGAAACAGGATCTTTTTCCCCGTGCCTGGCGCGGTTTCTCCGCCGTTCGGCGCCTCGATGCGCACGTCGCTGACAAAGGGTCCCACGCTGATCCCCGCTTCCTCCAGGCTCGTGACGACTTTTCCGTTGACCTGCATGTTCGAGATCATGACGCCCTTGACGTCGTGCGTTTCGTCGAAGCCCGACAGCGCAGAAGGTGGAAGCAGATTGCCCGTCGTCGAGCAGTCGCGCACGACGATGTTGCGCATCGTGCCGCGCTCCCGATCGGTCGACCATGCGCCGCGAAGGATCACCAAGACCAAGAAGTGCGGGCGATGGCCCGGCTGGCCTGTATAGGTCGCGTCGCGGCCGTTCTGTATCTGTGGCGCATAGTTGACGTCGTCGACTTCGAGCCGGATCCGTTCAAACGTCACGTCGTGAATAGCCGCGCGATCGCCGTGTTGCACATCCATGGCGATTTCGGCGGTCCGCACGACATCGCAATCGCGGAACGTGACCTGCGAGATTTCGGGCGAAGACGTCTCGGCGCCTATCTCGAGCGCACGACCCCAATCGTTCCACACGACGCAACGCTCGAACAGGATATTGCTGATTGGCACGTCCTTATAGTAACTCAACCCCTTGACCACGAGGCTGTCGTCGAACGAGCGCACGAAACAGTCGCTCACGGTCGCATTTCGGCTGTTGCAGAGGTCGATGCCATCGGCGTTGTACCGCCAGAGACCGATCAGTTTGGTATGGGTAATCTGTATCTCCGAACAGTTGAACGCAGACAAGCACCACAGCGGCGGATCGCGCAGAATCGGGCCGTCGATCGTCACATTGACGCAACGCACGAGATGAATGCAACCGCCGAAGTTGTCGAGGTACTTGCTCTCGTCAGTGAGCCCGAAGTACCGCTCCAGCTCGCTTGATTCGATGATGCCCGGCCCCAGAATCTTGATATTTGTGGCGTCGGCGGCTTCAAAACAGCCATAGACCACGGCCCCGCCCGCCACATAGACGGTCTCATTGCTTTGCAACGTCACCCTGCCCGGGCGATGGATGCCGGGGCCAAAATACCGCACGCCGACTGCGTGTGGGTCTACCGTCACCGCGGGCGGATTCGCGAACATGTGCAGGGCTTTGTGCCATCCGTTCACTTCCACGGTGAGCTGTTGCGGCGTATCCAGATGGAAGCGGATGCGGTTGCCCTCGACCTGCGGCTGAATACCCCGGGCCGTCGGCCGGATCGCCACCGACTCGACAGGCCGCCGGCTGATGACCTCGACGTCCACCGGCGCTGTCATATCCCAATACACGAACGAAGCCAGCTCTGTCTGGTCGATAGGCCGCTGATACCCCGGCCAAACCTGATTAAACGGCATCGCCGACACGCGGCACACATAAACAGGCGCTGCTTGCCCCGCGACCGTCATCGTAAAATCCTCGGAGAGCGGCTCTTCCGGCGGCGCGGGATACACCGTCACGCTCCCCGCCGATGTTCCAGCCGCGTTTTCCGGCGTCTGCGCAAGCGCGCCCGGCGTGATTCCCAAAACCAATACCAGGGCAACAACAATAATTGCAATTGAACGTAACATGGGAAAACTCCTTAAGAAGCATTTCGAATGAACCCTACGATATTCGAAGGTCTAACAAAAAGACAAACGATTTTGCCGCAATGTTGTGTATGGAAAGAATATTTCAACGCAGGTGGAGGCATTCATGGGTTATTTGCGCGTTCGATGGAGTAAAAGATAATCTGCGAATCGCGCCGGTTCGGAATTTTAATCGTGAACCCCGCTTCGCGAATCTGCTTGCCGTCTAATAGCCAGCTTCCTCCCGAATCATAATCCTCGAACTTCCATTCCACTGCCGGGTCAATTGTCAGGAGGTCAAAGGTCATCTCCCGGACGTCGCTTTTCGCGCGGCGCAAGGCGAGAATCATCCCTTCTTGTTCTTCGGGAAGATATAGATGATACGCGGTCCATGCCGCCGGATCGCGTTGTGTGTGGGTCAAGGGATAATAATCGCCCAAAAAGTATTTCTTGCAGCGTTGTGCCTGAATGACATTTGCCTTGATCTGGAGCCATTCCGGTTCCGTCTTTGCGACGAGTCCGTTCTCCATACCCGGGCTCAAGGCGCAGCGCGCCTCATACGTATCATAAAGGGACCAACCGCGAATCATGCTCCCCTGAATCGGGAGCCAATACTGAATCCCATAACTGTGATCCTGCGTTGACTCGGCGGTCGCCTCGGGGAAACAGTTGTAATCGCTACGCCAGAGCGGCTGCCCGCGCGAAATGGATTCCAGGTCTATGCGCCGCCCGCCGCTGGCGCAATTGAGGATGGCCAGGTGCGGGAACTCCCTGCGGAGCGCGTCCCAAAAGGCAAAATGGCCCTCGATGAACCGCATTTCGTTCATGCCCCAGCGGTCGGGTTCCGCCGCCGTTTCCAGGTATGGATTCGGTTCAATATTAAAATCCTCTTCGTACCAATCAATGCTGTAATCCCTGATCAGACCGCCCACGACATCGGTCGCCCACTTCAATGATTCCGGCTTGCCGAGGTCGAGAAGAAGCGTTTGCCCGTCCCGGATCTGGCCGTCGGCGTTCCCCGTCAGAAAATACTCCGGGTGCTCCAGCGTGACCGGCCGTCCGTGTAGGGCACGGCACGGTTCGACCCAGACCAGGAACTTCATGCCCGCAGCGTGCGCGGCATCGCTGACCGGTTTGAGCGTGCCATTGTGCCAGTTCGGGTTCGGCCGCCAATCCCCGGCCATAGGCCCCCAGTCGCCCTCGAAAACGGAATAGGACGGTACAACCCCCGTTCCATACCAACCGGCGTCAAACCAATAGACGTCCAGGGGAATCGTATACGATTTGATTTGTTCGATAATTTCGAGGTGCTCCTTAGACGGAATCCCTCCCCAGACGACTCCGGAAACCGGCGGCTCGACCAGTTCTCCGTTGATGCGCGGCGAATACTGCTGCAGGACCAGCCTGCGAAACAGGTTCTGGCCATGGAGGACCTCTCCCTGCCAGTAGAGAACCAAATACAACGGCGACCGTACGGTTTCACCGGGATGAAGGATCGAATCGAAGTTTTCAACACCGGCCAGGATCGTTGATTTCCCTTCCCCCTGGTGATCAAAATAGGCGCGCCACGCGCCGCTCCAGCCCAGTGCGGTGATCAGCCCGTCGCCGCCGGTCTGATAATTGAAAAACGGCAGCCATATCGCGCTCGAACGTTTATCGTTCGGAAGGAGGTAAGAGTGCGCCTGCGCCCACGCTGCATTTGAAGGAGAGTCCATCGCAATCCGGCGGCGCTTGTCCCACATCGAATTGTGCATGACCTCGCCCATAAAGTGGAAATCATCCTCGTGGCCCGGCGATCCCACCGAACGATATAGCACAGGCAGCGATGCGTCCGCCGCGTGCCAGGTGGTATCAATGCCCCAAAAATCATGTACTTTCGCGGAATCGGCTTGCCCGTCGTTTCGGACGCGCACCACCCATTGAAACGCAGAGAAGTTCAGAAATTCGGTCAGCGTCATTTCACAATAAAGCGCGGAATCGGCATCCTTCCAGTTCAATACATGCTCGCGCGTGCCGTCCTGCCGCCACTCCCCTGATGCAATAGTCGCGGTCTCGACCTTTACCCAGTCCCGGCTGCTTCGTTCGCCGCATTTGAACGAGAACGGAAGATCGGCGGTATAGCGTCCTGCGGCGGCTTCCCCACGTCCGAGGAGAAACTCCTTCCACTGCGCAAAAAAATTCTTCTCCCCATCCGTCGGCCGCGATGAATACGGTTCAACCGGAAATTCCTCCCCGCGGGTGGAAAATGGGAATACCATCGTCAAGGACAAAAGCAGAAGTGCGGCAAATCGGTGTGTCATCGTTTCTCTTCCTTTGTCATCAATAGTGTCTCACTGCGCAATACGTCAACAGAGAACACAATGCCCCGGTGATTCTCTGTATTTCCCTTCCCGTTCTATAACCCACCTCAACCTAGAAATGAACATCCGAACTATGCCTGAACGCAGGTGCAATCAAGATGAAGTGTATTCCATCCGTAATGCTGTCGGCAAAATATTCGCCGCCTTATGCAAATGCGGTTTTATCACCCGCACGAATTTTTCCTGCTGTACCGAGTGCGTAGGCTATAAGTTCTCAGATAGGACAGGTGTCCGGGTACCGTCACAGGTTGAAGGATGACTTGATCTGAATGCCGGTGGATGCGCTTGCCAAGGATTCAGTGGAAACGTAAATGTTGATTTGAACATGCCCCAAACATGGTGCGTATGCTATGCTTTTATTGTGATGCAATGAATAAGGTTCGCAATAATGCATTACCGAATTGTTATCGAACAAGATGAAGATGGTGTGTTCGTTGCAACATGCCCTACCAAAGTACTTTGGCACAATTCGACATCACTATCATAAATATTTATTCCTGAACCAGAACAACTAAAAACACATAACTGTTTTTATCATAACATTGTGGGAAAACCATTCAAAGGACCAGTGACACACTATAATTACTGGCAGAAGCGTAGCACTTTATTCCCCGCTATCGCTGATAGTTGTTGGCATGCTATACTGACTGGAAGGACAGTGACCCATTGAATGAAAGAAAGCAGCCGGCGACCGGGTACGACACCCTGCCTGTCGAGCATACGGGGAGAGATATATTGTCAGGTAAGCTGGACGTAATCGTGATTGGCAGCGGTCCCATTGCTACCTTGAGCGCTGTGACCATTGGCCCGGAATACAATGTTGGCTGGGCCATTTTTCGAGACAAGAAAGATGCTCTTCTTCAGAATGGTATCCATCTTGTTCATGCCGACAAGCTGACAAGAGACCCCCGGGACTCCGAACTATTCCTGGAAAGAACTATCGAGCCGGAAGACATGACTGTTGACGAGGCATCCCCGGTGAGAGAAAAGCTGAATCTCTATGCCACTGATCCAGGGCAAAGCTTGGCTAAACTGCCGCTTGCAGACGGTGGATTTGTTGTTTTTGCAACAAAGTCATACAACAACCCATCTGTTCTTCGCCAGGTTGAAGAAATCCTGAAGCGCACCACGAACCTTACCATTGTTTTGGCACAGAATGGCATTGCACCTGAAATAAGGGTCAGTGAGTATTTGCGAGAGCACAGTCTTCATCACAACGTAGGAGTGGTACGAGGAGTTCCCAAAGGGCCTTGTACCTATGCCGACAGTAGAACACTGATAAACGGGATAATGGATACGTCCTTTGGGCACTGGAATGCCGATTCCGATTATGATTTCCACTTATCAGAGAGGGTGGCTAATCTGTTCCACTATATGCCCGCTCATGCCATCGGCAATCAATACAGACCTGTGAGCGCCGCAAAGTCGTTAGGCAATCTGATAAACAGCCCTGCTGTCCTGTTTGCCTGTACCATCGGGGAGGCGATGAGCGCAAACTACCTCAACAAGCTGTATTGCGCCAAAATCAACGAAGGCATAGATATATTCCGGAGCCAAGGTGTTGAACTTGCGACAAAGGATATTCTGGACAATTCATATACCATGTTCAACACAACCAGGGAACACATGCCGTCAATGGGGCGGGACCCTTTTGTCATCTATCAACAAGGCCAGGACTTCCCGTTCCCGTTGGCCACCGAGACCATTGACATGGACGGGCAACTGGTGCAATGGGCGGAAGACAAGGGAGATGTCTACTGGAACTCTTTCTGTCTTGATCTTGTCGAGGATTTCTGCAGGTCTGTCAATGCGCTGAGAGCCAAGGGATTGCATGACAAGGCAATCGAGTTCGGAATCAGATTCGTGACCAGAAACAGGCATATTGCCGGGCTAGAACCGTATGTTCTTCATAGACATGCACGCGACTTCCCTGTTGCCGGCATGGCTCAACAGCAGGTGCGGGAGAGCTTTGAGGGCGATGATACCGCTATAGGCCAGGCAGTCTATCTGTGCAGGACCGCGGGCAAGGCAGGAACGACGCTGCCTGACCTGTCCGACCTGCTCGTGAATTCATACAAGGATTTGAAATCCAGGTACTTACCGGATGACTGTGGATTCAGTCTGACGCAAAGCGCCTGTAATCGTGCCCGGGCGTGCGGCGGCGACGGGCCGGAAGACATGACTCCTTGCTATGCCAGGATTAGGGTAATCAAATGACATTACAGGATGTTATGGGCATGAATGTTGCCCAGGTTATCGCGTTTTACGGCACTGGTCAAGGGACCAGAGACAAGACCTTCCTGATGTTCAGAGATGAGGGAGGCGGCATCCAAAATGTCACCTTCAGAGAGACCTACGAGCAATCATTGCAGTACGCGCACATGATACAGAGGATGAAGAAGGAGCAGGGGAAAGGTGATTCTGACAGGTACCATGTCGGCATCTTCGCACAGAACACGCCGGAGTTTGTCTATCTCCTGGGAGGATGCGCCTTCTCCAATGCAACCCTCGTCGGGATAAACAACGCACAGGTCGGCGAAAAGCTGGCTTTTGAAATAAACAAGATAGACATTGATGCCCTGTTTTTGGATGAGGTCGAGCAGCCGCACACGGGAAGAACTTTTCTCGAGACCGTCCTGGACGCAAGCGACAGGTTTGGTTTTGACAATCTGACCGCTGACCACATAATTGCAAGAAAGAGGCAGAAGACAGGACACCCGGGCAACATCTTCACTATCGCCGAGAAACTCCGGGTATATGCTCCCGCCTTTGCCGATTTTCGACCGACCCCTCTGGATGAGTCAAGAGCGGGCGTCATTATATTCACCTCCGGGACAACCGGTGCACCCAAGGGG
>JAEAMG010002397.1_pt1 | contig 11872 bp, 7 predicted proteins | sample 8958741 | NCBI WGS metagenome assembly JAEAMG01 (sample SAMN16933256, study PRJNA681125) | bioreactor sludge metagenome | isolation source: anaerobic bioreactor treating anionic surfactant - SDBS | place: India: Bengaluru | collected 2019-02-28
ACCGACTGGGCGCTCTGCCGGGCACGCACCAACTCGAACTTATCACCCACAGTGTTATTGAATAGCCAACTGCTTAATGCCCTTTTCTTCTCTGACCGAGCGCATCCGCCGCGAGCATCGCATCGAGGACTTTTCCGGGAGTGATCAAGCCCGCCTCGTGATGGATCGACTGACCGGGCGCACAGGCCTTTTCGGCCGCCGTCATCATCTTCTGCCGACCGGCGTTCCCCAAGCCCAAATCCGCAAGCGTGGTCGGCAAGCCAATCTTCTCACAGAACGAAAAAACGGTATTCGATTCCTCAGCCGAGGCGTCTGTCAGTTGGAGCCCGGCCAAGACGCCGAAGGCGACTTTCTCACCGTGGTAGAACGAATGCGTTTCGGTCAGCGCGGTGAGACCGTTATGAATGGCATGCGCGGCTGCCAGACCCGCACTTTCAAAACCGATTCCGCTCAACAGGATATTCGCCTCGACAATGCGCTCCAAGGCAGGTGTGACGAGCTGCCTTTCGCCGGCGACCTTCGCGGCCACACCAAAGGCCAGCAAGGTCTCATAGCATAGCTTGGCGATAGCCAACCCAACCGCGGTGCCCTGCCCGCCACACTCGTTCATCGACTGAGTGCGCTCGCAGGACCGGGCTTCGAACCAGGTCGATAGCGCGTCCCCCATTCCGGCCACCAGAAATCGCGCCGGTGCCGCGGCGATGATTCCCACATCAACGAGCACCGCCGCCGGGTTTGTTTTTTGATAGCTCACGGAATCGAAGATCCCGTCCTCCGTATAAAGCACAGCACATCCGCTGCACGGCGCATCGGTCGAGGCTATGGTGGGGATAATGATCACCGGAAGATTCGCCCGATCAGCGGCAATTTTTGCCGTGTCAATGGTCTTGCCTCCACCCATACCCACAAGAACATCCACTCCCTTCTGAGTGATGACGGCGGACAACCTGGCCAACTCTTTCTCACAGCATTCGCCGCTGAACAACTCGACATGAATATTCTGAGCGCCATAACCGACACCGCAGCCGGGAAGCACCTTTGCCCGCACCGACGGCGACGCAATGATCATGCCTTGTTTGCCAAACAACTTAATCAGCGCCGGCAATTCCCCTATAGCACCGACACCTTGAATATACTTTCCAGGAAATACCGCTTTTTTGAACATGAAAACCCCCACTTTTTCGATTCGCTTTTAGACTGGTAGTAATCTGCCATCTCCAATTCCTGACCATGCATCAGCCCATGAGCCGACGCCATGATTAAAAATAATTTTCACACCTCCCGACATGAACGTCAAGCTCGTCATCGTCACACAGGTCAGGGCATCCATGAGAGATGCCATCAGGAACATTATCAAGGTGTTTGTTTCTCAATGGTCACACGATAGAGACGGCTTCGGGCTTGATCGACGGGTACCGTATATGTGTTGAGGTCGGGCGTAGCGAGAATGTGCTCGGCAGCAAGACCGTCGAAGCCGACAAACAGGTTGGTCGCAGTCCGAATGGAGTATACTTTGGTCGCTACGCTAGGCCAACTGAATGTCAGGCTAGCTCCACTGCCATTCAACGAAACCCCCTCAATCGCAAGTAATGAAGCCACGTTGGTCGGACACGTTCCAGCCAGATACTCCGAGAGATTGCTCATCCCGTCCAAATCCCAGTCGTCGCAAGCACCGCCGCTCACGGCATTCGTGCTACCGAAAAACGCAATTTCCCAGACATCAGGCATTCCGTTCTGGTTCGCGTCGGTAATGACGGTCCCCACAGACACCTCACCTAGTCTGGCGAAAACGCTGTTCGACGCCATGTTCATCCAGGAAGCCCACACCCAGTCGTAAGAGCGGGCCACTTTGCAGATCCGCACTTCGTCGAGCCCGCCGGTAAATGCCGTTGTCGGCTGCGAAGGCATAATGCATCCAAGGTACATAACGTCCCCTGAAGCTGAAGCGATCAGGCCCACCGCTTTGGACCCGCAGAAGGTACCGTTGATATAGAGGGACATGGTTCCGCCTGAGACCTTCAATGTGACAAGCGTCCATTCGGCGGTGAGGCTCGGAATCGTGAAATCGTAGAACATAAGGCCTTCGGGAGACGTCCGCTTGATAAAGGTCAATGTCGTGCCATTCTTCGTTTCCAGTGCGTAATTAAGCGTCGCCGCACTGCTTGACCCGCGGCTCAGAAACCCGTTTCTCATACCATAATGGTTCGTGGCGGTATACGCAGTCGGACGAACCCAGGCCGATAGGGTGAAAAGGTTCGTCAGCGAAAGTGAGGCACCCATACCAGCGTTGACATAGTTCGTCTTAAGGCTGTTCAACAGCAGCGCGGCGCCTGAGGGCCCATTTGTCCACGCGGTTCCTTGAGACAAAAGCCCATGATTGGCATTCACGGTAGAGTCCCGCAGGGCAGATCCCGCACCCTCTTTCATATGCCAGACTGCCTGATAGGCACTGTCCCATGTCGCGCTGTTGGTCAAGCAGGCAGGTGCCGGCGTCGCCAATGCGGAATCGCCCCAAATCGCCCAGACATAGCTGTTGCTCGTCACCTGCGGAACCTGTACCCAGACACAAGTTTCGCCATTGGTGTTCCAATTCTCAACCTCGTAATTCAACTCTTGGGTTTCTGACGCGTTTTTGAACCGCAGGTCGTAACCGAAGGGTGAAAACACCTGGCTGTAGGCGAACCCGTTGGTCATGCCGGTCGAGAACCTGACCAGCAAGGGAAAATTCGTCAGCGTCTCAGCCCGCGCATAATCGGCTAGCGAGACCTTCATCTTGCAGATCGGCGTCTCCGGAACGACTGTCAACAGGGCCTCGTCGCTCACCACCTGCGTGATGCAGTTCGAGACTGCCACGCTGAAATGTGCCCCGTGATCTTCCATCCATGCGGGCTGAAACACGAACGTCTTGTTTGTCGCGCCTGCAATGACACATGCGTTTTTTCGCCATTGATAAAAGAGCGGCTGGCAACCTACTGCCGAAACCGTGAAGGCTGCCGCTCGACCGATTGCCACCTTCTGATCCACAGGATTCACCCTTATCGATGGCTGAGGATACAGGATGTTGATTCTAGCTTTCTGTTGCGCGTTGGGTCCAATGTCCAAATGGGCCGACCCGTCGCCGAAAACCTCTCGGACAGCATCGAGATAACGGAAACCAAGTCCCTCAGTCGGCATGAGGAAATGGCCCTCACCAAACTCATTCCAGTTACCCAAAAGAAACAGTGTCTGGGCCAGTCCTGTTTTGCTCGGCAAGCATGCCTTTTGTGCTGTCAGCAAATTTTTGTAGTCCGCAGCGGATCGCCAGACTCCGACATCCTGATAGGGCAAATCCCACGCGCTCCGGTCCCAGTTCACAGAGGGCGAACTGATCCGATTCGTGACACTTTCGGCCTCGAAACGATTCGCGTAGGTGTACGTGTACTCGAACCCCGTATCACCTGTCGTTGTGCAGCCAATCAGCGTTATGCCAGCGAAACCTGCCTCGACACATCTGTCGCGCAGATAATCCCTTGCAGCCGTTTCGTCGCCGGTGTTCTTAATCCCTCCGAAAAAGCATAAAACAGGCCTATTATCGATCACTAAAAAGCGCGGATCTTTGAAATAATGCTCGATCAGGAAAGGCACAGCATTGTTCTTCCAGTCGTCCAAGGATTTCATCGGGCCACTCGAGGTCTCGATGATGAGCGAATAGTGAAGCTTATTGGAATACCTGGCACGTTTGTAGGCGTTCAATCCAGCCGTGTGATAGTTGCCGTCTTTAATCGGGCTTTGACCCGTAACGGTCGAAGGCCTATACCAACAGGCCGCAAAAAAATCGATCCCGTGTTCCACCATAAACCTGATCTCCCAATCGGCGACTTCGGGAGTCCCCTCGTCATAAAAACCAAGGATGGGCGATCTTTCCGGATCGCAGGATATCCAATCCCAACCATAGTGAGAACCCTCCCTCCACAAATTACAGACCTGAATCCCTACTCTGTATGGACTGTGCGGCACGGGTATTGGCTCCGGCACATAATCAGAAGGATAGCCTTGAAACGGATAAACCTGGATATCGTCCAGCCAGACCACATCCGTGTTTGTAACCGCTGTCACAAACCGGACCCAGTCGACGTTATTGATGCCAGAGTCTAACAGAACGATCCCTGTTGCCCGGGGAATATCGTTGATCGTGATATCTCCGGTGCGCGTGACGAGGTCCACCGTGACCTTTACGAAATACCACAGGTTCGAGTGGTAATTGCTCCATATAGATACAGGGCGCCCGTTGGTATCCTGATAACAGAGGTTGCCGTGGTCCGTCACGATTCGTGTTGCAGGACGTGTCCCGCTGCTCAAATCCGCAGTGAAGCCGTCATTCTTTGTCGGCTGCATGAATTTGAACTCAAACTCCAGCTTGCCGGACTGCGGTTTAAACCCCTTTGCAAGCGACACGCTGCCCGCAGCATTTGTATCTGACAACGTCGCACTGTTGCAGTCTGGATACGCAGCCGCATCTGCGTCCTTAATCACGCTGACGGTCCCCCCTTCAGTCTCCGTAATCCAACCCTCGGGAACAGCCCCTTGGTCTTGGGCCAAGAACCGTTCGTTCACCAGATACCCCTTGTAGATCAAGACCCCACGCTGGTTCAGCGTTAGCGTTCCAGTGGTGCCCGTGTCTAAGAGGAACCGGTCGACACTGCTCAAGGGATTCCGGAAAGCGACTCCTGAAGCCTTTAAGCTCCCGTTCACATATATTTCGGACTTCTTTAGCGACACATCAGCCACAACCCGCACGCCGATTTCCGCATTAGCACTATACGCTTGCAGCAAGATGGCCGCGCCTGCTGAACTCTCATAACACAGATTGCCCCCGCTTGTTAGAACCTTGACGACGGTCTGAGTTCCGCTCTGTAATTGCCAGGAGAGTCCATCCACTTTCTTGTTCGTGTTAAACCGATAGTCCATAACGACAGAGCCCTCGGTCTGGCGGACAAACCTGCGGCTCAGGGACACGCCCGCCGTATTTGAGTTGTCCACAACTTGAATGGCCCCCCAGCCGTTCCCAAAATACCCGCCACGCGTGTCCACCTCCCACCCGGACATAATGGAGGGCGGACCCCCGACGTTACCATAATACTGCTCCACCAAATATCCGGTAAAGGGGGGCTCTTCTGCATGTCCGAGAACGAGAATACCGCATGTCAGCGTAGCCATGAGTAGGTTCTTCATAGGTGTTCACTCGTTTCTTCTACCACCGAATCAGAATTTAAAAATTAGACATTTACTTTGAAGTATGAGCTGAACGCAAGCGCAGTTGCAATCACAATATATGAGCACCATATACACAAATCCGCTATTCGCGTAAAGGCGCTAAAACGCAAAGGTTGCAAGACAATAACAAACAATCAATTAGGACAGGCTTTTGTAGCTTTCTTTCGTCGTTGGTTCTTAGGGAGGGTCCTCTAAGCTAACGTTCACACCTCTGCGATCCGTTCAGCGTTCCACAGCACGTTCACGGCACTTCGCTGCTCAACAGGATCTTGAAATCGTATGACCATTTGAAGGGGTACGCGGGCAACAAGGACTTGTCAGGCCACAGGAAGAAACCGCACCCCGCTATACCGTCAGCGGGGTCCTCACGGACCGGCGTCAGCGCGCCCTCAAAAGCGATGCTCTTGAACGTGTGCGTGGTGCCGTAGTCGAACCACGCCTTGAACGAACCCTTGAAAAGGCCCGTCGCACGCGTCAGCGTGAACTTCATCTCCAGCAGCGAGGTCTCCACGGCAGCGTAGTCATAAGTACCGTCCGCGTTCTTCACCGGCACGCCCGGCTTGGGAGCCGCGATCCCCGTCATGACCCCGAGTCTGTTGGTCACTACCGTCAGCGCGATCCCGTCCGGGCACCACAGGTCGGAAGGCTCGCGGGAAGATCCCACGATGATCTCGGGAACAGGAGCGTTCGTGTCCGTGCCGACCGACAAACGCGTATTCCTGTAGTAATCATACAGGTTTCCGGTATTGCCATACCAACCGCCGATCAAACCAAGCTCACGACTAAAGCCCTTGCCGACCACAGCGGTCGCTTGCGGGCTACGGCTCACCCACCGTATCGGCACGCCGTCCAGCGGGCGCAGGTATATATCTCCAATATTCGGATTCACAAACTGGGCATGTCCGAACAGGCAACCGCCCTTGTAGGCTGCCGGCGCCATATAGACCACCGCCGACACACAACCGTTCGTGTCCAGAATCAGCGTCCCCGATTGAGACATCGCCGTACCGTCCGCCAATTTCCCAGCGGCCTTGATCTTGCCCGCCTTGTCGACGGTGAACGTCAGATAGCCGCTGCCGTATTCGACTTTCCCCGGCTGCGTCGCCGTGTAGTAGCCGACGAGGGGGCGCAGCAATGCGGTCTCGTTCTTCCAGACATCACGGAACAGACACACCGGCCATGCTTCACCGAGCATGCCGGAGGCAACACCGAGCGTCGCCCGCGCGGCGGACTGCGTCACCCGCAGCGTCATCGAGAGAGCCATCTTGCCCGCCTTGGCCGTGGCCTTAACGACGAAGCCTGTCTGCGCGCTCCCGCCCGACGCGTACGACATCGCGCTGAAGGTGTAATTCGTTCCCGACAGCGCGATCTTACCGGATAAATACCCCACCGCCGTGACGGTCATCGAAGCTATGCCATTGCCTTCCACGTATCCGTTGAAGGTGCCCCACGCCCACTCGGGCAAGGCCTCGACTGTAATCGTGAACGTCGTTGTCACCCCCGCGACCGCCAACGTCACAGGAAACGTCCCAACCTTGGTCGGCACACCCGCGATCAGTTTCGTAGAATCGTTATACTTCAGCCCGGGCGGCAGCCCTTTCGCCGTCACCTTGACAGTTCCGATATCCGGCACCGAGAGCTTCAGTTCGAACGCCACACCGACCCTTGCAACCTGATTATCGGCAAGCGGCACCGTTGTCCACTTGGCGTAAAGCGTATGGTCAAAGACCGCCGTCACCATCGTCGAAGCACTCACCTGTTCGCCCCCGCCGACCTCGCCCGTGAACCAGCCCGCGAAAATGTACCCTTCCCGCGTCGTGGTAGCCAGGGTCCCGTAGGCACTCCCCTGCGTCACCGTCTTCGATGCCGGAATGGGCTCTGTTCCTCCCTGCGGGTCGAAGGTCACCGTATACGAGTCTGCGATCCATTTCGCGTAAAGCGTGTGGTCTCGGCCCGCCGTCACCGTCGTCCAGGCATTCACTTCCGAGCCCTTGCCGTTCATTCCGGTGTACCACCCGCCGAACGTGTACCCGCTGCGCGTCGTCGTAGCCAGCGTCCCATAGAAAGTCCCCTGCGTCACTGACTGCGCTGTGGGAACCGGTTCCGTTCCGCCCTGCGCATCGAAAGTCACCGTGTACGCGAACGGTATCCATTTCGCGTATAGCGTGTGGTCCCAACCCGTTGTCACCAGTGTTGAAGCAATCACTTCCGAGCCCTGCCCGCTCATCAGCGTGTACCACCCGCCAAAGGTGTACCCGCTGCGCGTCGTCGTAGCCAGCGTCCCATAGGGAGTGCCCCGCAACACCGTTTTTGAGGCAGGGATCGGCACCGTTCCATCCTGCGGATCGAACGTCACCGTATATGCGTCAGCGACCCATTTCACATATAGCGTGTGGTCCCGGCCAACCGTCATCGTCGTCCAAAAGTTGACTTCCATACCCAAACCGTTTTCAGCCGTGTACCACCCGCCGAACGTGTATCCGTTGCGCGTCGTGGTGGCAAGCGTCCCGTAGGTAGCCCCCTGCGTCACCTTGACCGATGGCGGGGTCGGCACTGTCCCGCCCTGCGCATCGAATGTGACCGTGTACGCGAGCGGTATCCATTTCGCGTATAGCGTGTGGTCCCAACTCATCGTCACCGTCGTCGATGAACTCACTTCCGAACCCAATCCGTTCATGATCGTGTACCACCCGCCGAATGTGTACCCGCTGCGCGTCGTGGTGGCAAGCGTCCCGTAGGCAGCCCCCAGCGTCACCGTCTTCCATGTCGGGACCGGCAACGTTCCTTCCTGCGCATCGAACATCAAGGTTACGGCTGCCCCACCACCATTGCCGCGCAAATAGTCAATGAGACCCTCCGGATCCACGCGGGGTGTTATCAAAACGTTTTTTGTCAGGTAGATGCCGCTTGAAACAAATCCTTGCCCCGCTATGTATGCACAGATGACCGGAGGAAAGGCGGCGTTGGTACAGTACGCGCTGTACTGACTGTCGCCGTTTCCATATTGCGACAGGGGATTCCGGATACTTGTAGAGGAAAACGGACTGCCGTACACACCCAAATCGTTGATGATCGATCCTGAATCAGACTGACTCTGGGTTATATATCCCAAATACTGTTGAGTGGCGTCTTGGGCAACCAGATGCATTCCCACGACCTGGCTGTACTGACAGTACCCCGACTCCACCCATCCAAAGCAGACCATACAGCACAGAAAAACCGCATCGTGCAACACCTTTCGGATTGAACATCTTGGGCGTGCCGGCACCCGTTCGATCCCATTTTTCACCCGCACCGCTTCTCCCTGCTCCATCGCACTGACAAGCTTCATGATCGGATCCTCCTCGAAACTCGCTCACTCACCCACAGAGAGTTTAACACCTGACGGGCCTCTAGCACCCACATTCGTGAGTCGTCTCCGTCTTCACGCCAAGCTGAAGACAGGAACAATTTTTTAAACATATCATTCATCATTACTATGTCAGAAAATAATGTAAACAGTCAACGTTGATTTCAAAATAGACGCCGGGAAATCCGGATTGACTCCAACATCCTTAGCTGATATATTGAAAACTAAATTGAACATGTGGCTGTCGACGTGTTCTGTCAATCATTGAAGCACCAGACAGCGAGTTACAAAAAACGCAGTCAGGGATGCTGGAATGGTGAAATCGGCTTTTCAGCGCGTATGGTGTTCAGCGGTTTTGTTAACCGCCTTTCCGGTGTTTGCGGAGGAGGCGGAACACGGGTTGCCGCAGAATGCTGTGAAACTCGATCAGTGGGGAGGTTTCATCACCAACTCGATGGTGGTCAGCTGGCTTGTCGCCGCCGGCCTGATCCTGTTCGTACGGGCAGCCACGCGGGAGCTAAAGCATGTTCCCGGAGGTGCCCAGAACCTGCTGGAGTGGCTAGTCGAGAGCCTCTACGCCTTCCTGACCAGCATTATAGGCCCGCATCTGAGCAAGCGGACTTTCTGGTTCTTGGCAACCGTGTTTATTTTCATTTTGGCGACAAACTGGTTCGGTCTCATTCCCGGAGTCGGCACGATCGGCTGGGGTCATCAGACGGTTCACGGTTTCGTGATCGATCAGCCGCTACTCCGCGGCGCAAATGCCGATTTGAATCTGACGCTCGCCATGGCGCTCGTTTTTTTCGCGTGCTGGATCATTTGGGCGCTTCGCGAAGTGGGCCCCATGGGAATCCTGAAAGAGCTGTTCGCTCCGAAGGGCGAGACCTCCGGGTTCATGAAAGTTCTCATGGCGGCGGTGTTCTTTCTCGCCGGCTTTCTGGAGATCATCTCCATCCTTTTCCGACCGGTCTCACTGAGCTTCCGTCTCTACGGCAATGTTTTTGCCGGCGAGGTTATGCTGGAAACCATGTCCCGAATGATGCCGGGACTCGGCTGGCTGTTGCCGATCCCGTTCTACTTCATGGAATTTCTGGTGGGCTTGGTACAGGCTTTGGTCTTCATGCTGCTGTGCGCGGTATTCACGCTGTTGATCTGTCAGCACGAGGAAAAAGCCACGCCAGAGGAGCAACCCAAAACGAAGCAGTGAATTTCGCCGGCTGTTACCGTGGTTCCCGCGGATGCCGACGGCAAATCAAAGAAAGGTAGGAACGCATGTTACCAGTATTGGCCGAGTTGAGCGGAAGTTTGCACGTCGGATTGGCTGCGCTGGGCGCCGCCATCGGCGTCGGGTTGATCGGCATGGGCGCTTCGGCTGCGGTCGGACGCAATCCCGGAGCCTCGACAAAGATCATGGTCATGATGATCTTGTCCATCGCTTTTGCGGAGGCGATCGTGTTCTATGCCTTGTTCCTGGTGAAATAGCATCTCCGGCCGGCGCACAGTCAAAGGGCTCTGCGCCTATGTCCGGCGGATTAGCAACTATGAACACCTTTACAATACTTGCCGTGACCGCAAATGAGGGGCAGATCGCGCAGATCGCCCGGACTTTCGGCGTGGATTGGCCACACCTGGGGGCCCAGATCATCAGCTTCGGGATCGTGTGCGCGGTGCTCCACCGATTCGCCTACCGGCCGATCCTGGCATTGCTGGAACAGCGCCGCCAACAAATCGCGCAAGGGATCGCCAACGCGGAAAAAATCAAGGCGGAGCTGGACTCGACCGAGGCGCAACGCCGGGAGGTGCTGGCGCACGCCCAGGCCCAGACCGTGCAAATCATCGAAGAGGCCCGGCTTGCCGCCGCCCGCCTGCAACAGCTGGAAAACCAGAAGGCCATCGCGGCTGCCGAGCTGATCATTTCGAAGGCGAGCGAAGCCGCCTCGCGCGACCACGAACGCATGCTAGCCGAATTGAAGCGCGAAGTCGGCAAGCTGGTCGTGCAGGCCACAACCGCGATCACGGGCAAGGTCCTGACCGCAGAGGACCAACAGCGACTGGCCGAGCAAGCTGCAAAAGAAATTGCGACGTAACGATGAAGATCGCCAAACATGCGAAACGCCAGGCTAAGCAGCTATACCGCCTCTGTCTGGTGAACAACCTGATCGACGAACGTCGGGTCCGAGACGTGGTGCAAAGCGTCATCTCGAGCGGGCAGCACGACGGACCCGCAATCCTAACGCATTTATTGCGGCTGCTAAAGCTTGAGCGCGCCCAGCACACCGCCATGATCGAGAGCGCCACTCCGCTGTCTGTGGACGTGCAGACGGCCATCCAGTCTGGGCTTGCATCCCGATATGGCCAAGGCTTGTCCACGGTGTATACCCAGCAGCCGGCGCTGATTGGCGGTGTGCGGATCCAAGTGGGCTGTGACGTGTATGACGGAAGTGTGCGAGCCGGTCTCGCCGCATTGGAGAGCGTTTTTTTAACACGAGGCAACTATGGCTGACCTACTCAAAGAAATTGAAGCGCAAATCGCGGGCGCAAAGACAGCCGCCGCAAAACAGAACGTGGGCGTCATCCGCGAAATCGGTGACGGCGTCGCCAAGATCGAGGGTCTGACCGACGCCATGCTCAACGAGATGATCGACATGGGCAACGGCGTTGCCGGCCTGGTGCTGAACCTCGAAGAGACCGAAGTCGGCGTCATCATTCTCGGCGATTACACCCAGCTCAAGGCGGGCACGGAGGTCCGCACGACCGGCAAGCTCATGCAGGTGCCGGTCGGCAAGGAACTGCTAGGCCGCGTCGTGAACGTGCTGGGCGAGCCCATCGACGGTAAAGGGCCCATCGCGACCAGCGCTTTCTATCCGGTCGAGAAGCTCGCGCCCGGCATTATCCGCCGCCGTTCGGTCGGACAGCCGGTGCAAACCGGAATCATGGCGATCGATGCGATGATTCCGATCGGCCGCGGACAGCGCGAATTAATCATCGGCGACCGCGCGACCGGAAAAACCACGATCTGCATCGACACGATCATCAGTCAGGCCAAGCTCAACAAGGCGGCCGAAGTGTCCGGCGACAAAGAATACCGGCCGCTCTACTCGATCTACGTCGCCATCGGCCAGAAACAGTCCAACGTCGCGCGGGTCATCGCGGTCCTCGAAGAGGCTGGCGCGATGCCGTACACGATCGTTGTCACGTCCTCCGCTTCGGACTCCGCCGCCAACCAATACCTCGTTCCCTTCGCAGGCGCAGCCATGGGCGAATGGTTCA
>JAEAMG010002378.1_pt1 | contig 11868 bp, 6 predicted proteins | sample 8958741 | NCBI WGS metagenome assembly JAEAMG01 (sample SAMN16933256, study PRJNA681125) | bioreactor sludge metagenome | isolation source: anaerobic bioreactor treating anionic surfactant - SDBS | place: India: Bengaluru | collected 2019-02-28
CCCGCATCGGCAACATGGAGTACATCCAGTTCCACCCGACCGTCTTCATGCGCGAATCCGGCGACGGCTTCCTTATCTCCGAGGCCGTCCGCGGCGAGGGGGCCCGGCTCAAGACCCGCGACGGCCGTACGTTCATGGAGAAGTACTCCCGTCTCGGCGACCTGGCCCCGCGCGACGAGGTCTCGCGGGCCATCTACGAGGAGATGATCCTCACCAACACCGACTACGTCCTGCTCGACCTGGCCTCCTACGCCAAGCCGGAGAATATCCGCCGGCGCTTCCCGACCATCCTCCGGACCTGCCTCGAGGACGGGATCGACATCACCCGCCAGCCCATCCCGGTCGTCCCCGCCGCCCACTACTGCTGCGGCGGCGTCCTGACCGACGGCTGGGGCCGGACCTCGCTGCCGGGCCTTTACGCCGCCGGCGAGGTGGCCTGCACGGGCGTCCACGGCGCCAACCGCCTGGCCTCGACGTCGCTGCTCGAGGGCCTGGTCTGGGGGACCCGCTCGGCCCGCGACATCGCGGCCCGTATCGACGGCTCGCGGCCGTACCGGGCCTCGGAGATCTTCCTCTGGCGCCACCCGAAGAAGGAGGACGAACTCGACCCGGCCCTGGTCAACCAGGACTGGCTGACCATCCGCTCGACCATGTGGAACTACGCCGGCGTCATCCGCCGGCCCAAGCGGCTGGAGCGGGCCAAGGCCGACCTCGACTATCTCCGCCACCGCATCGAGCAGTTCTACCGGGCCGCCCCGGTCGACCCGGCCATCGTCGGCCTGCGGCACGGCATCCTGGTGGCCCTGATGATCACCCAGGCCGCCTTGGCCAACCCCGTCTCCCGCGGCGCGCATTTCCTCAAGAAATGAGGTTTCGTCCCTTTGCGCGACGGAGACGCGGCGTCTTCAGCGCGAGGGCAGCGTGAGGGGACATGACCGCGAGGGTAAGCGAGAGGGGACATGTACGCTTCGTACGTGTCCCCGGCTTCAGCAAGATGGGGACACGTACCCGAGGTACATGTCCCCAGCAAGTGCCAGCAAGTGCGGCACTGGCCTAGCTAGTGGTCTCAAGATGGGGACACGTACCCGAGGTACATGTCCCCGGCAAGTGCCGGCAAGTGCGGCAACTGGCCTAGCTAGTGGCCCAGCATGATGCCCGGCCTGCGGCATCTTCCCCCGGCGCCCAGCCGCGACCCCGCAGGCACGCTCCGAGGACGTCGCTCCCCGCCGGAGCCTGGCCGGGGGGACGCCCGGGAAGGATGAGCCCCGATCCAAAGAGTAGCGGGATGGGCCAAGTTATTCTATAATGGCGCATTAGATTTCGACGTGTGGAGTTCCCGATGGCCGACAAGTCCGACGTGAAGGCGACGCTCAACCTGCCGCGCACCGATTTCGCCATGAAGGCCTCCCTGGCCCAGAAGGAGCCCGAGGCCATCAAGGCCTGGGAAGCCGGCCGCCTGTACGAGAAGATCCTCGAGAAGAGGGCCGCCGCCCGCCGGACCCCCTTCATCCTGCACGACGGGCCGCCCTACGCCAACGGCCACATCCACATGGGCACGGCCCTGAACAAGGTCCTCAAGGACTTCATCGTCAAGTCGCGCTCCATGCTGGGCTATTACGCCCCCTACGTCCCGGGCTGGGACTGCCACGGCCTGCCCATCGAGATCCACGTCGACCGGCAGCTCGGCGAGAAGAAGAAGGCCCTGTCGGTGACGGCCGTCCGCGAAGAGTGCCGCCGCTATGCCGAGAAGTTCATCGACATCCAGCGGGCCGAGTTCAAGCGCCTGGGCGTCCTGGGCGCCTGGGACACGCCCTACCTGACCATGCACCCGGCCTACGAGGCCAAGGTCCTGGAGTACCTGGCCGCCTTCTTCGAGAACGGCGAGGTCACCAAGGGCAAGCGCCCGGTCCACTGGTGCATCAGCTGCCGGACGGCCCTGGCCGAGGCCGAGATCGAGTACAAGGACAAGACCTCGCCCTCGATCTACGTCCGCTTCCGCGTCGTCTCCGACCTGTCCGCCAAGGTCCCCGGCCTGGCCGGCCGCCCCGCCTACGTCCTGATCTGGACGACCACCCCCTGGACGCTCCCGGCCAACATGGCCATCGCCTTCCATCCCGAGGCCGAGTACGCCGCGGCCGAGGTCGGCGGCGAGGTCTACATCCTGGCCAAGCGGCTCCTGCCGGTCGTGGCCGAGGAGCTGGGCTGGCCGGCGCCCAAGGTCCTGGCCTCGTTCCCCGGCCGCGAGCTCGAGGGCCTCAAGGCCCGCCACCCGTTCATCGACCGCGACGCGGTCTTCGTCCTGGCCAACTACGTCACCCTCGAGGACGGCACCGGGGCCGTCCACACCGCCCCGGGCCACGGCCACGACGACTATCAGACCGGCGTCGCCTACGGCATCGACGTCTACACCCCGGTCGACGACGACGGCCGGTTCACGCCCGAGGTGCCCCGCTATGCCGGGATGCAGGTCTTCGAGGCCAACCCCCGCATCACCGCCGACATGGCCCGCGACGGCGCCCTGCTCAAGGAAACGCAGATCACGCACTCCTATCCCCACTGCTGGCGCTGCAAGAACCCGGTCATCTTCCGGGCCACCGAGCAGTGGTTCATCTCCATGGACAAGGCCGGCCTGCGGGAGCGCTCGCGCCGGGCCATCGCCAAGATCGCCTGGATCCCCGAATGGGGCCGGGAGCGCATCGACGGCATGGTCGCCGGCCGGCCCGACTGGTGCATCTCGCGCCAGCGCTCCTGGGGCGTGCCCATCCCGGCCTTCAAGTGCCGGGCCTGCGGCGCCTCCCTGGCCTCGGCCGCGGTGGCCCGCCACGTCGCCGGCATTTTCGGCCGGGAGGGCTCCAACGCCTGGTTCGGCCTCGAGGCCGCCGAGCTGGTGCCGCCCGGCGCCGTCTGCCCCCAGTGCGGCGGGACCGCCTTCGACAAGGAGTACAACATCCTCGACGTCTGGTTCGAGTCCGGGGCCTCGCAGAACGTCATCCGGCGCGAGCCCGGCCACCGGTGGCCGGCCGACGTCTACATCGAGGGGCACGACCAGCACCGCGGCTGGTTCCAGAGCTCTCTCCTCGTCGGCGTCGGGGCCCTGGGCGGCGCCCCGTTCCGGACCTGCATCACCTGCGGCTTCATCCTCGACGAGCAGGGCCGGGCCATGTCCAAGTCCATGGGCAACGTCATCGAGCCCGGCGAGGTCATCAAGCGCAGCGGGGCCGAGATCGTCCGCCTCTGGGTGGCCATGCTCAACTACAAGGAGGACGCCCGCTTCGGCCCGGAGATCGAGCAGCGCCTGGTCGAGGCCTACCGCAAGATCCGCAACACCTGGCGCTTCCTTCTCGGCAACGTCTCCGACTTCACGCCCGGGCGCGACACGGTGGCCGAGCCCGATCTCGTCGACCTCGACCGCTGGATCCTCCACCGCTTCGAGGAGGTCCGGGCCCGGGTCGTCCAGTCGTACGGGGACTACGAGTTCCACCCCATCCTGCACGACATCCTCGACTTCTTCACCGTCGACCTGAGCGCCTTCTACCTCGACGTGGTCAAGGACCGGGCCTACTGCTCGGCCCGGACGGCGCCCGAGCGGCGCTCGGCCCAGACGGCCATGTTCACGATCCTCCGCGACTCGCTCCTGCTGATGGCCCCGATCCTGTCGTTCACGGCCGAGGAGGCCTGGGCCCACGTGCCGGCCTTCGAGGGCAAGGACGCTTCCGTCCACCTGGGCGAGTTCCCCGGGCCGGCCGACTGGCTGGCCTCGGCGCCGGCCGGCTTCGCCGCGGACATGGAGCGCCTGTTGGCCGTCCGCGAGAAGGCCCTCAAGGAGCTGGAGAAGGCCCGCGAAGCCAAGATCATCGGCAACTCCCTCGAGGCCCGGGTGGTCCTGAAGGCCGCCCCGGCCGAGGCCGACCTGCTCGAAGCGCGCCGGGCCGACCTGGCCGCCCTGCTCATCGTCTCCCAGGTCGAGGTGGAGAGGGCCGCGCCGGGCGCCGAGACCTCGGTCGAGGTCGGCCGGGCCGCCGGGGCCAAGTGCGAGCGCTGCTGGAACTACTCGACCGAGGTCGGGACATGCCCGGACCATCCGACCTTCTGCGCCCGCTGCGACCGGGCCGTCCGGGAAGGCCGGTCATGAGCCGGCCCCGGAACGCGCCCTACTTCCTCCTGGCCGGGGGCCTGGTCGTCCTGGACCAGATCACCAAGAACCTGGTCGCCCGCCAGGTGCCGCTCTACGACTCCGTGCCGGTCATCCCCGGCTTCTTCAACATCACCCGGATCCACAACAAGGGGGCCATCTTCGGCACCTTCTCGCAGGCCGGGAGCCCGCTCGTCTTCGCCCTGCTGACGGCCGCCTCGCTCGCGGCCCTGGCCTTCGTCGTCTACTATTTCTTCAAGACCCCGGCCTCGGACAAGCTCATGAAGGTCGCCCTGGCCCTGATCATGGCCGGGGCCTTCGGCAACCAGTTCGACCGCCTCGTCCGCGGCCACGTCATCGATTTCCTCGATTTCTACGTCGGGACGGCCCACTGGCCCTTCTTCAACGTCGCCGATTCCTGCATCACCATCGGCGCCGGCCTGATGCTCTTCGTCTTGTTCAGGAGGAAACCCGCATGCTCCCCATCCTCGTGAAGATCGGCCCGCTGACCATCCACACCTACGGCTTCATGATGGCCCTGGGCGTGGCCCTGGCCCTGTGGTTCATCCACCGCCAGGCCAGGAAAAGCGGCCTGGACGCCGACCGGATCATGGACGCCTGCTTCTACACCATCATCGTCTCGCTCGTCGGGGCCAAGCTCATCCTGTTCCTGGGCAACATCTCCTACTACACGAGCTATCCCAAGGAGCTGCTGTCGCTGGCCCAGTCGGGCGGCGTGTTCCAGGGCGGCCTGACCTTCGGCACGATCTTCGCCCTGTGGTACTTCCACCGCCGCAAGATCCCGACCTGGAAGACGGCCGACCTGATCGCCCCGGCCCTGGCCCTGGGCCACGGCTTCGGGCGGATCGGCTGTTTCAGCGCCGGCTGCTGTTACGGCCGGGAGTGCGCCGCGCCCTGGGCCGTGGTCTTCCGGAACAAGTACGCCGCCGAGCTGACCGGCGTCCACCTGGACACGCCGATGCACCCGGTCCAGCTTTACGAGGCGGCCCTGAATTTCCTCAACTTCGGGATCCTCTTCCTCCTCCTGAAGCGGAAGAAGTTCGACGGACAGGTCTTCGCCTTCTACATCATGAATTATTCGGTCATCCGCTTCTTCACCGAGTACTTCCGCGGCGACCACGCCGACAAGACCTACTTCCTGCGCGGGGCGTCGGCCCTGACCAGCCTGTCCTACCCCCAGCTCTATTGCGTGCTGGGGCTCCTCGCCGGGGCCGTCGTCTATGTCGTGCTGAAGAGGCGGCGGATTGCCCACGGTTGATCTCGTCGTCGGCCCCGAAGCCGCGGGCGGCCAGCGGCTGGACGTCTTTCTGGCCGACCGGCTCGAGGGCCTGACGCGGACCCAGGTCCGCAAGGCCATCGACGCCGGCGGGACCCGGGTCGGCTCGTTCAAGCGCAAGGCCGGCTACAAGGTCAAGCCGGGCGACCGTGTCCACGTCGAGTACGAGATCCCCGAGCCCGAGGGGCCGCTCGTGCCGCAGGCCATCCCGCTGAAGGTCATCTACCAGGACCCCGACGTCATCGTCATCGACAAGCCGCCCCACCTCGTCGTCCACCCCGGGCCGGGGCACCCCTCCGGGACGCTGGCCAACGCCCTGCTCCATCATTTCCCCGAGGTCTCGGTCGTCGGCCCGCCCGACCGGCCGGGGCTCGTCCACCGGCTCGACCAGGACACCTCCGGGGTCATGGTCGTGGCCCGGTCCATGCGGGCCTTTTCCTACCTGCGCGACCAGTTCAAGCGGCGCGTCGTCTGGAAGACCTACCTGGCCCTGGTCTGGGGCCGGATGTCGGACACCTCGGGCCGGTTGAGCTGGGCCCTGGGCCGCCACCCCAAGGAGGGCGCGCGCATCTCCATCCGCACCCGGAGCCCCAAGCGGGCCGAGACGTTCTTCCAGGTCCAGCGGGCCTTCAAGGACACGACGCTCTGCGAGGTCAAGCCGGTGACCGGGCGGACGCACCAGATCCGGGTCCACATGGCCGCGGCCGGGCACCCCGTCTGCGGCGATCCCGTCTACGGCCGGAAACGGGAGCCACGCCCGTTCCCGCGCATCTTCCTCCACGCCCACACGCTGTCGTTCCTGCACCCGGAGACCGAGGAACGCCTGACCTTCGCCTCGCCCCTGGCCCCGGACCTCGAGGAGATCGTGGCCCGGGAGCTGCGTTTGAGCATGTGACCCCGGCCCCGAATAAGGGGGCCATTTCCCTTGATATCCGGGCGGATCTCGAGAATGAAGCGTCAGGGATAGGCCGGAGGCGCCGAAACAGTGGCGAGGGGGCTCCGTTCCGTCCGAGCCCCGTATCGCCCCTGCATAGGCGTGTTTTTTCACTTGAGGAATACGCCCTTTTTGGGTAAAATGGCCTTTCGTTTTCGTCGAGAATCCCAGGAGGCTCGAGGATGAAAGACTATACCGCCGAGAAGATCCGGAATATCGCCCTGGCCGGCCACGGCTCGTCCGGCAAGACGACGCTGGCCTCGGCCGTCCTGTTCGACACCGGGGCGACCAACCGGCTGCTCAAGGTCGACAAGGGCAACACGGTCACCGACTACGATCCCGACGAGATCGAGCGCAAGATCTCCATCAACGCCACGCCCTGCTTCTGCGAGTGGGCCGACCACAAGATCAACATCATCGACACGCCCGGCTACAGCAACTTCCTCTGGGACACCCGGGCCGCCCTGCGGGCCGTCGACGGCGCCGCGGTGCTGGTCGACGCCGTGGCCGGGGTCGAGGTCGGGACCGAGAAGGTCTGGGAGATGATCGAGCAGCGCGGCCTGCCGCGCCTGTTCGTCATCAACAAGATGGACCGCGAGAACGCCAATTTCGGCCGGGCCCTGGAGTCCATCCGGGAGTTCTTCGGCCGCCAGGCCATCCCCGTTCAGCTGCCGATCGGGGAGGAGAAGAACTTCGCCGGCGTCGTCGACGTCGTCGAGCGCAAGGCCTACCTCTTCGAGAAGGACGAAAGCGGCAAGATGACCCAGGCCGGCATCCCCGACGCCCTGGCCGACGAGGTCGAGCGCCGCTTCAAAGAGCTGACCGAGATGGTCGCCGAGTCCGACGAGAAGCTCATGGAGAAGTACTTCGAAAAGGGCGAGCTCGCGCCCGAGGAGTTCAAGGCCGGCCTGAAGAAGAGCATCCGCAACCACCAGATCTTCCCCGTCTTCGCCGCCTCCGGCCTGGCCAACATCGGCGTCCAGACCCTGCTCGACGGCCTCCTGTCCTACCTGCCTTCGCCGGTCGAGGCCGGCCCCGTCAAGGCGGCCGTCAAGGGCGAGGACAAGACCGTCGCCCCCTCGGCCGACGGCCCCTTCGCCGCCATCATCTTCAAGACCATCTCCGACCCCTACACGGGCCGGATCTCCCTGATGCGCGTCTTCTCCGGCCGGGTCAACCCGGACGGCGCCGTGTTCAACGCCAACCGCGACGCCGACGAGAAGCTCGGCGGGCTGTTCTTCCTCCAGGGCAAGGAGCAGGTCGCGGCCGGCCAGGCCAAGGCCGGCGACATCGTGGCCACGGCCAAGCTGAAGGTCACCGCCACCGGCGACACGCTGACCGCCAAGGGCTCGGGCATCGTCTTCCCGGCCATCGACTTCCCCCTGCCGTCCATCTCCTTCGCCATCGAGCCCAAGACCCGGGCCGACGAGGACCGCATCTCCCAGGCCACCCACCGCATCATCGAGGAGGACCCGACCGTCCGCATCGAGCGCGACGCCAACACCTCCCAGCTCATCATCTCCGGCAACGGCGAGCTCCACGTCCGCATCATCACCGAGCGGCTGAAGAAGCGCTACAACGTCGACGTCGACCTCAAGCCGCCCAAGATCTCCTACCTCGAGACGATCAAGGGCCGCTCCGACGTCCAGGGCCGGCACAAGAAGCAGACCGGCGGCCGGGGCCAGTTCGGCGACGTCTGGATCAAGTTCGAGCCCCTGCCGCGCGGCAAGGACTTCGAGTTCGACGACAAGGTCTTCGGCGGGGCCATCCCCCGCAACTTCATCCCCTCGGTCGAGAAGGGCCTCCTGGAGGCCCGTAAGAAAGGCGTCTTGGCCGGCTACCCCACGGTCGATTTCAAGGCCATCCTCTACGACGGGTCCTACCACGACGTCGACTCGTCCGACATCGCCTTCAAGATCGCGGCCAACAAGGCCTACAAGAAGGGCATCGCCGAGGCCAAGCCGACCCTGCTCGAGCCGGTCATGAACGTCGAGATCTACACGCCCGAGGCCTACATGGGCGACATCATGGGCAACCTCAACGGCCGCCGGGGCCGGGTCCAGGGCATGGAGCAGAAGGGCCCCATGCGCGTCCTCAAGGCCCAGGTCCCGATGTCCGAGATGCTCGACTTCGAGCCCACCCTGACCTCGATCACCGGCGGCCGCGGCTCCTTCCTCATGGAGTTCTCGCACTACGAGGAAGCGCCCTCGCACATCCAGCAGAAGATCATCGCCGAGGCGGTCAAGGAAGGCCGGGTCAAGCCCGAAGAAGAGGACTGATCCCGCTCAGGCCGACGCGGCCTTCGTGCCCTTGACGAAGACGAGCAGCAGGGCGGCGACCGCCGTCGTTCCCAGGGACACCAGGAAGGGCGTCTGCCGGCCGATCTTGTCCCAGAGGAACCCGGCCAGCACGGAGGCCGGCAGCGCCGCCAGCCCGATGACCAGCTGGAAGCCCCCCAGGACCGAGGCCCGGTAGGCCGGCGGCGCGAGCTCGGCGGCGATCGTCCGCTGGACCGGGTCCAGGGCCGCCTTGTGGACGCCGAAAAGGAAGAAGAGCGCGGCCACGGCCGGCAGATCGTCCGTGGCCGCGACCGTCAGACAGACCAGGGCCCAGGCCGCGAAGGCGACGAACATCACCGGCTTGCGGCCGATGCGGTCCGAAAGGCGGCCGAAGGGGTAGGACAGGAAGGCGGCCGCGGCCGAGAAGACCAGGTACAGCACCGGGATGAAGCCGGGCGTGAAGCCGGCGGCCTTGGCGTTCAGCAGCAGGAACGAATAGGTGAAGGCGCCCAGGGCGAAAACGCCGTTGAGGACGAAATAGAGGGCCAGGTTGCGGTCCATGCCCCGGAACGAATATCCCTTGTAGACTTTGCCGCCCGGTTCCCGCGGCTCCTTGATGGCCTTCAGGATGAGGAAGGCCCCGATGATCGAGGGGACGGCGGCCAGGGCAAAGAGCAGGCGGTAGCCCAGGAGCTTGAACAGGGCGATGGAGATGAGGATGCCGACGACGGCGCCGGCGTTGTCCATGGCCCTGAGCAGCCCGAAGTGCCGGCCCCGGTTGGCGTCGGTCGAGACGTCGGCGACGATGGCGTCGCGCGGCGCGCCGCGCATCTTGCCGGCCCGGTCGAGGACGCGGAAGGGGATGAGGTGCGTCCAAACGGACGACGAGGCGTAGCCGAGCCGCGAGGCCGCGCCGCAGAGGTAGCCGATCCAGACGAAGACCTTGCGCTTGCGGATCTTGTCCGAATAATAGCCGGAGACGGCCTGCGACAGCGAGACGATGGCCTCGCCCAGGCCGTCGAGGAGGCCGAGGGCGGCCATGTTGGCCTTCAGCATCTGGGTGACGAAGAGGGGCCAGATGGGGGAGATGATGTCCGAGCCCATGTCGTTAAGGAACGAGGCGATGGCGAAGGTCCGGATGGTCTGGCGCGTCTCGACGGGAGCCGGGGGGGCGTCGGTGGCCTTGGGAGGGGAGGCGGGTTCGCTCATGGAGGACGATTGTAGCGCGCCGGCGATCAAGAATAAAGGCCCCGAATCACGCCATTTATGATCATACCGAAGGCTGATGTGTCTTGCCGGTCAAAAACCTTGCCCTGGCCAAAGATGGGGGACACGATCCCTTTTCAGGAGAAAAGGGTCATGTCCCCGACACGGGGCTGAAGATGGGGGACACGATCCCTTTTCAGGAGAAAAGGGTCATGTCCCCGACACGGGGCTGAAGATGGGGGACACGATCCCTTTTCAGGAGAAAAGGATCATGTCCCCGATTTCCGTGTCCCCGTTTTCCGCCCTACGCCCCGTTCGTTGACAGGCCGGAAAGGCGGCGGGTATGATACGGAGGCAAATCGCCGGACGGAGGACCTCATGACACGTTTCCCGCGCGCCGCCAGCTTCCTCATCCTGATCGCTCTCAGTGTGGCCGTCGCCCCCGGCTTCTCTCAAACGCCGCCGGTCCCGGCCGGCGCCGCGGCGCCACCCGCCTCCGAGAAGCCCGACCCGACCCTGACCCTCAAGATCGGCGATCCGGCCCTCAAGGACAAGGTCATGGCCGTCGCGCCGGGGGACATCCTGGCCGGCCGGACCGGCCGGGCCCTCGGCTTCGAGCGCATGATCGACGAGATGGGCCCGGCCCGCATCGTCCACGTCGGCGAGACCCACAACTCCATGCCCATGCACGAGATCGAGTTCCAGGTCATCCGGGCCCTCTACGCCAAGGACCGCCACCTGGCCATCGGGCTGGAGATGGTCCCGGTGACGCTGCAGGAGGCCCTCAACAAGTGGACGGCCGGCATCCTGACGAAGGACGAGTTCCTGCGCCAGGTCCGCTGGTACGTCACCTGGAACTTCAACTTCGGCTACTACGAGAAGATCTTCGATTTCGCCCGGGAGCACCGGCTGCCGATCTACGCCCTGAACGCCCCGCGGGAGGTCATCTCCAAGATCCGCATGCGGGGCTGGGACGCGCTCACGGACGAGGAGATGGCCTTTTTCCCGGGCCCGCCCGACGTCTCAAACCAGGACCACCGGGCGCTCATCCGGGCCGTCTTCGAGTCCTCGGACCTCCCGGAGGCCATGAGGGGCCCCGGCCTGGACACGGTCTTCGAAGGCCTCTACAGGTCGCAGTCGGCCTGGGACGAGGTCATGGGCGCCAACGCCGTGAAGGCCGTTCAGGCCGAAGGCCGGCGGCTGGTCGTCTGCGTCGGCTCCGGGCACCTGCTGTACAACCTGGGATTGAACCGGCGGGCCTACGAGCGCTCCAAGCTGCCGTTCAAGACGGTCGTCGCCGTCGAGGTCCCGGCCGGCGCCAAGACCCTGCCGGTCTCGCGGGCCATCGCCGATTACGTGTTCGGGCTGGCCGCCCAGGACAAGCCGGCCTTCCCCAACATCGGGCTGGGGCTCAAGAAGGTCGACGGCTTGGAGAACCTGGTCGTCGATCCCAAGCCGGTCGAGGGCGCCTCGAGCCGGGCCGGTTTCGAGAAGGGCGATGTCGTCCTGTCGGTCGACGGCCTGGCCTACACGGACATCAACGAGCTGCGGATGGAGCTGGCCAAGCTCCGCTGCGGCGGCGAGGTCAAGTTCAAGGTCCTGCGGGCCGGAACGGTCAAGGACGTCTCTCTGAAGTGCGAGCGGGCCGCCGCTCCCGAAGCGCCGGCCGGGAAGAAGTCGCCCGAGCTCGTCCTGGGACCATGCTGGGACGGCGCGCCGGCGGCGGCGCCTCCGACGTTGAAGACGCCGGCGGAGCTGGCGGGTTATCGGGAGTACTCCCAGAACGAGGCCATCGCCGCGTTCTTGAGCGCCCTCGACGCGGCTTCGGACGCGGTCGTCGTCTCGACCGTCGGCCGGTCCCTCCCGGCCGGCACCTACGGGGCCCGGGACATTTTCCTGGCCGTCCTGACCGCCACCGGGGCGGCCTCGCCCGAGGCCCTGGACCGGGCCAAGCCGACGGTGCTCTTCACGGCCGCCCAGCACGGCAACGAGCAGTCGGCCAAGGAGGCGGTGCTCCGCC
>JAEAMG010002385.1_pt1 | contig 11832 bp, 10 predicted proteins | sample 8958741 | NCBI WGS metagenome assembly JAEAMG01 (sample SAMN16933256, study PRJNA681125) | bioreactor sludge metagenome | isolation source: anaerobic bioreactor treating anionic surfactant - SDBS | place: India: Bengaluru | collected 2019-02-28
TTCGGATCGGTCTTCGCCGCCGGGTTGACCACGTCGTTGGCGCCGAGCACCAGCACCACGTCGGCCTGGCCGAACTCGGAGTTGATGTCCTCCATCTCGAAGACCTGCTCGTAGGGCACCTCGGCCTCGGCCAGCAGCACGTTCATGTGCCCGGGCATGCGCCCGGCGACCGGGTGGATCGCGTACTTCACGGTCACGCCACGGTGGGTCAGCTTCTCGGCCAGTTCCATCAGCGCGTGCTGCGCGCGGGCCACCGCCAGGCCGTAGCCGGGGACGATGATCACGGTGTCGGCGTTGGTCAGCAGGAACGCCGCGTCATCGCTGGAACCGGATTTCACCGGCCGCTGCTCCTGGCTGCCGGCAGCCGGACCGGCGTCGGCATCGGCACCGAAGCCGCCGAGGATCACGTTGAAGAACGAGCGGTTCATCGCCTTGCACATGATGTACGAGAGGATCGCGCCGCTCGAGCCCACCAGCGAGCCGGCGATGATCAGCATCGAGTTGTTCAGCGAGAAGCCGATACCGGCGGCCGCCCAGCCCGAGTAGCTGTTGAGCATCGACACCACCACCGGCATGTCCGCACCGCCGATGGGGATGATGATCAGCACGCCGATGACGAAGGCCAGTGCCACCAAGATGGCGAACGCGCTCAGGTTGCCGGTGAAGGTGTAGACCAGGCCCAGACCGACGATCGCCAGGCCGACGGCCAGGTTGACCATGTGCTGGCCCTTGAACACCACCGGGGCGCCCTGGAACAGGCGGAACTTGTACTTGCCCGACAGCTTGCCGAAGGCGATCACCGAACCGGAGAAGGTGATGGCACCGATGGCTGCGCCGAGGAACAGCTCCAGGCGGTTACCGGCCGGAATCGCGTCGCCCAGCTGCGCGACGATGCCCAGCGACTGCGGCTCGACCACCGCGGCAATGGCGATGAATACCGCGGCCAGGCCGATCATGCTGTGCATGAAGGCGACCAGCTCGGGCATCTTGGTCATCTCGACGCGCTTGGCCATGATCGAACCGGCGGTACCGCCGATCAGCAGGCCGACGATCACGTAGCCGATGCCGGCGGTGGCCAGCTCGCTGCCGAGCTTGAAGATCAGGCCGACCGTGGTGAGCACGGCCAGACCCATGCCGATCATGCCGAACAGGTTGCCGCGGCGTGAGGTGGTCGGGTGGGACAGGCCCTTCAGTGCCTGGATGAAGCACACCGAGGCGATGAGGTAGAGAACGGTGATGAGGTTCATGCTCATGGCTTACTTGCCCTCTGCCTTGGCCGCGCTGCGGTCCTTCTTCTTGAACATTTCCAGCATGCGTCGGGTGACCAGGAAGCCACCGAAGACGTTGACCGCGGCCAGCGCCACGGCCAGGGTGCCCATCGCCTTGCCCAGCGGGGTGACGGTGAGCGCGGCGGCCAGCATGGCGCCGACGATGACGATCGCCGAGATCGCGTTGGTAACCGCCATCAGCGGGGTGTGCAGGGCCGGGGTGACGTTCCAGACCACGTGGTAGCCGACGTAGATCGCCAGCACGAAGATGATCAGGTTGTAGATGCCGTCGGAAATCAGATCCATGTTCGCGTCTCCCTTAACCGTTGGTCCGCACGACCTGGCCGTCGCGGCACATCAGGCACGCGGCGACGATGTCGTCTTCGAGGTTGAGCTGGAACTGGCCGTCCTTGTCGATGACCAGCTTGAGGAAATCCAGCAGGTTGCGGGCGTACAGCGCCGAGGCGTCGGCCGGCACCAGCGTCGCCAGGTTGGCGTGGCCGACGATGGTCACGCCGTGGCGCACCACCACCTGGTCGATCTCGGTCAGTGGGCAGTTGCCGCCGTGGCCGGCTGCCAGGTCGACGATCACCGAGCCGGGCTTCATCTGCTCGACGGTGGCTTCCTGCAGCAGCGTCGGCGCCTTGCGGCCCGGGATCAGCGCGGTGGTGATGACGATGTCCGACTGCAGCGCACGCTCGTGCACCGCCTGCGCCTGACGCGCCATCCACGAGGCCGGCATCGGCCGCGCATAGCCGCCGACACCTTCGGCGCATTCGCGCTCCTCGTCGGTCTCCAGCGGTACGTCGACGAACTTGGCGCCGAGCGATTCGATCTGCTCCTTCACCGCCGGACGCACGTCCGAGGCCTCGACCACCGCGCCCAGGCGCTTGGCCGTGGCGATGGCCTGCAGCCCGGCGACACCGGCACCGAGGATCAGCACGCGTGCGGCCTTCACCGTACCGGCGGCGGTCATCAGCATCGGCATGAAGCGCGGGTAGTGATGGGCGCCGAGCAGCACCGCCTTGTAGCCGGCGATGTTGGCTTGCGACGACAGCACGTCCAGGCTCTGCGCGCGCGAGGTGCGCGGCGCGGCTTCCAGCGCGAACGCGGTGATGCCGCGCGCGGCCATGCGCGCGATGCAGGCGTTGTCGAACGGGTTGAGCATGCCCAGCAGCACGCTGCCGGACTGCATCTGCGCCAGTTCCGCCTCGTCCGGCGCATTGACCTTCAGCACCAGCTCGGCGGCAAAGGCCGCGGCCGCATCGCCGATGGTTGCGCCAGCAGCCTCATAGGCGCTGTCCGGCACGCTGGAAAGCAACCCGGCGCCGCTTTGCAGCGTTACCCGGTGCCCTTGGCCGATCAGTTTCTTGACGGTTTCCGGGGTCGCGGCGACGCGCGTTTCCCCGACATGGGTTTCGAGAGGAACACCGATGTGCATTGTTGTTGTTCTCCTGCGTGATCTTGACCAGGGCGCGGTGACCGCTGCCCTGGCGAGCTTTTTTCACCCGGCCACTACTCTGGCGGTCGGGTTTTGAAACGGTGGAGCGGGCCTCGGCGACTGCGCTAAACAGCCGGTCCGGCGCGGCATTCTGCAAGCACGGAAAAAATCAAACAACTGTTTCAATCGAGCGATTGCATCTGACGCACCGGTCGCAAGCCGACTCTAGATTCGCACAGAGTCGCGCCAGCCAGCGCAGCTTAGGGGGCCGCTTCGGTTAAAAGTGCGGCCGCCAAGGAAAAAACGTGCGGATCATGAATGACGCACCATTGCCACGGTATTCCCCTGCGGTGCCGGCTGACTGCGACCTTGGTGTCGGTGGTCTAGGGTTGATGCAGCGATACAGCGGTTGAAATGTCGTTCGATTCTTGTAGTCAAAGCGCTCTGGCTGCTTTTGTTGTCTGGAGTGTTTCGGCGCAGCGACAAACTGTCGCTGCGCAACCTGCTGGAGTTGCACGATGCCCGAACCTGATGTGGACGAACTGACCGAGCTGCTCGAGCCCTCGCCGCAGCGCCGCCTGCCGTTCGCCTTCGCCCGCCGCCACGGCGTGTTCCTGCTCGAACGCGACGGCGCGGCCAGCCTGTGCCTGCGCGAAGGCGCGGCGCTGACGGCGGTGCAGGAGGCGCAGCGGGTGGTCGGTGCGCGCCTGGCGTGGCAGTGGCTGGCGCAGGACGCCTTCGAGCAGGCGCTCGGCGCGGCCTATCAGCACGATTCCTCCGCGACGATGCTGATGGTCGAAGGGCTGGGCAACGATCTGGACCTGGCCAGCCTGGCCGACCAGATCCAGGAAACCGAGGACCTGCTGGAGCAGGAGGACGACGCGCCGATCATTCGCCTGATCAACGCCATCCTCGGCGAGGCGATCGCCGAGAACGCCTCGGACATCCATATCGAAACCTTCGAGAAGCGCCTGGTGATCCGCTTTCGCGTCGACGGCATCCTCCGCGAAGTGGTGCAGCCCAAGCGCGAGCTGGCGGCGCTGCTGGTGTCGCGGATCAAGGTCATGGCCAAGCTGGACATCGCCGAGAAGCGCATTCCGCAGGACGGGCGCATTTCCCTGCGCGTCGGCGGCCGCGAGGTCGACATCCGCGTCTCCACGCTGCCTTCGGCCAATGGCGAGCGCGTGGTGCTGCGTCTGCTCGACAAGCAGGCCGGGCGGCTGACCCTGCGCCACCTGGGCATGAACGAGCAGGACCGCCGCCAGCTGGAGCAGGCGGTGAAGAAGCCGCACGGCATCATCCTCGTCACCGGCCCCACCGGCTCGGGCAAGACCACCACGCTGTACGCCGCGCTGACCACCCTCAACGACCGCACGCGCAACATCCTCACCGTCGAGGACCCCATCGAATACCACCTCGAGGGCATCGGCCAGACCCAGGTCAACACCAAGGTCGACATGACCTTCGCCCGCGGCCTGCGCGCCATCCTGCGTCAGGACCCGGACGTGGTGATGGTCGGCGAGATCCGCGACCAGGAAACCGCCGACATGGCGGTGCAGGCCTCGCTCACCGGCCACCTGGTGCTCTCCACGCTGCACACCAACAGCGCCATCGGCGCCGTCACCCGCCTGGTGGACATGGGCGTCGAGCCGTTTCTGATCTCCTCCTCGCTGCTCGGCGTGCTGGCCCAGCGGCTGGTGCGGGTGCTGTGCAATGACTGCAAGCGCCCCTATGTGGCCGATGCCGCCGAATGCGAGCTGTTCGGCGTGGCGCCGGATGCGGCGCCGACGCTGTATCACGCCGAAGGCTGCGAGCAATGCCGCGGCATCGGCTATCGCGGCCGCACCGGCATCTACGAACTGGTGCTGTTCGACGACGCGCTGCGCAGCATGGTGCATACCCGCGCCAGCGAGCAGGACATGCTGCAGCACGCGCGCCTGCTCGGCCCGAGCATCCGTGACGATGGCCTGCGCAAGGTGCGCGAGGGCGTCACCACCATCGAGGAAGTGCTGCGGGTGACCCGTGAGGAATGATGCCCTGCGCCGTCCGGCGCACCGTGGAGAGCACCGCTGATGGCCGCCTTCGAATACCTCGCGCTGGATGCGCGCGGCCGCGAGCAGAAGGGCCTGATCGAGGCGGACAGCCCGCGTCAGGCGCGCCAGTTGCTGCGCGACAAGCAGTGGGCGCCGCTGGAGGTGAAGCAGGCCAAGTCCAAGGAGGATGTCAGTCGCGGCGGCTTCAGCTTCGGCCGCGGGCTGTCGGCGCGCGACCTGGCGCTGGTCACCCGGCAGCTGGCGACGCTGGTGCAGGCTGCGCTGCCGATCGAGGAAGCCCTGCGCGCGGCGGCGGCGCAGTCCACTTCGGCAAAGATCAAGTCGATGCTGCTGGCCGTGCGCGCGCGGGTGATGGAAGGCCACAGCCTGGCCGCGGCGCTGCGCGAATATCCGTCGGCCTTTCCCGAGCTGTACCGCGCCACCGTGGCGGCCGGGGAGCACGCCGGCCATCTCGGGCTGGTGCTCGACCAGCTGGCCGACTACACCGACCAGCGTCAGCAGTCGCGGCAGAAGATCCAGCTGGCGCTGCTCTATCCGGTGATCCTGATGGTCGCCTCGCTGGCCATCGTCGTGCTGCTGCTCGGCTACGTGGTGCCGGACGTGGTCAAGGTATTCGTCAACACCGGGCAGGAACTGCCGGCGCTGACCCGCGGCCTGATCGCCACCAGCGACGTGGTGAAGAACTGGGGCTGGCTGATCGTGCTCGGCATCGTCGCGTTCGTGCTGGCCATGCGTGCGGCGCTGCGCGATCCGGCGCTGCGCCTGCGCTGGCACGCTTTCATCCTGCGCCTGCCGCTGATCGGCCGTCTGAGTCGGGCGACCAACACCGCGCGCTTCGCCTCGACCCTGGCGATCCTCACGCGCAGCGGCGTGCCGCTGGTGGAGGCGCTGTCCATCGCGGCGGCGGTGATCGCCAACCTGCGCATCCGCGAGCGGGTGGTCGAGGCGGCGCAGAAGGTGCGCGAAGGCAGCAGCCTGACCCGTGCGCTGGAGGCCACCGGCGAATTCCCGCCGATGATGCTGCACATGATCGCCAGCGGCGAAAAATCCGGTGAACTGGATCAGATGCTGGCGCGCACCGCGCGCAACCAAGAGAACGACCTCGCCGCCCAGGTGTCTCTGCTGGTCGGCCTGTTCGAACCGTTCATGCTGGTGTTCATGGGCGCGGTGGTGCTGGTCATCGTGCTGGCGATCCTGATGCCGATCCTTTCTCTCAACCAACTGGTGGGGTAACGACAATGAAGTTGCAACGACGCACGCAAGGGGGCTTCACCCTCATCGAGATCATGGTGGTGGTGGTCATCCTCGGCATCCTCGCCGCGCTGGTGGTGCCGCAGGTGATGAGCCGCCCCGAGCAGGCCAAGGTCACCGTGGCCAAGGGCGACATCAAGGCCGTCGCCGCCGCGCTGGACATGTACAAGCTGGACAACTTCGCCTATCCGAGCACCCAGCAGGGGCTGGAGGCGCTGGTGACCAAGCCGACCGGCAACCCGCAGCCGAAGAACTGGAACCGCGACGGCTACCTCAAGCGCCTGCCCAAGGACCCATGGGGCAACGACTACCAGTACCTGTCGCCAGGCACCCGTGGCCAGTTCGACCTGTACTCCTTCGGCGCCGACGGCAAGCCCGGCGGCTCGGACCTCAACGCGGACATCGGCAACTGGGACCTCTGACCGATGCGCCGGCGCGCCCGCGCCTTCACCCTCATCGAACTGCTGGTGGTGATCGTCCTGCTGGGCATTCTGGTCAGCCTGGCGGTGCTCACCACCGGCAGTTCGAGCACCTCGCGCGAGCTGCGTGACGAGGCCCGGCGGATCGCTGCGCTGATCGGCGTCTGCCGCAGGCCGAACTGCTCGAGCACAGGCGATGAGTGCGTCGATGGCCAGGGCCGGCCGCGGCTTCACCCTGCTCGAAGTGCTGGTGGCGCTGGCGATCTTCGCCACCGTCGCCGCCGTGGTGCTCACCGCCGCCGGGCGCAGCCTGAGCAATGCCGGGCGGCTGGAAGAACTGACCCTGGCCGGCTGGATCGCCGACAACCGCCTCACCGAACTGCAGCTGCAGCCGACCACGCCGGCGCCCGGCCGCGAGACGCTGGAGCTGGAATTCGCCGGCCGCCGGTGGCAGACCCTCAGCGAGATCGCGGCGAGCAGCGATCCCGGCCTGCTGCGCGTCACCGTCTGGGTCGCGCTGGACGAGCGCCGCGCGCGCAACCGGCCGCTGCCCGAGCGCGCGGTGACCAGCCTCAGCGGCTTCGTCGCGGTGCGCCAGGCCGGCAGCGGCCAGCCGGGGCTGGGTCAATGAATCCGCAGCTGCCGCGGCGCATGGCCGGCTTCACCCTGCTCGAACTGCTGATCGCCATCGCCCTGTTCGCCCTGCTTGGCCTGGGCACCTATCGCATGCTCGAAGCGGTGCTGCGCAGCGACGCGGCGACCGCCGCGCAGGAGCAGCGTCTGCGCGAGCTGAGCCGGGCGCTGTGGCTGTTCGAGCGCGACCTGCTGCAGGTGATCGACCGGCCGGTACGCGACGGCTACGGCGACGAGCGCAACGCGCTGATTGGCCAGCTCGAAGGCGACGACGGCGCGCCCGTGCTGGAGCTGACCCGTAGCGGCTGGCGCAACCCCACCGGCCTGCGCCGCGCCAACCTGCAGCGGGTGCGCTGGCGGCTGGTCGGCGAACGGCTGGAGCGCACCTACTGGGTGGTGCTCGACCGCGACGTCGACAGCCAGCCGCGTGTGCAGGTCGCGCTCGACGCGGTGCGCGCGCTGCAGCTGCGCTACCTCGACGAGGACCACGTCTGGCACGAGGAGTGGCCGCCGTTCGACTACGGCCGCGGCGGCAGCGAGGAGGCCGCGCAGCGCTTGCCGATCGCCGTCGAGCTGACCCTCGAACACCCGCGTTACGGCCGCATCAGCCGCCTGCTGCGCTTGCCGGACGGGCCGCCGCAGCAGGCGCAGATGCAGCTGCCGGGCGCCGAGGGCGTGCCCGAACCGTTCGACGGGGAGCAGCCGCAATGAAGCGCCAGCGCGGCGTCGCGCTGATCACCGTGCTGCTGGTGGTGGCGATCGTCACCGTGGTCAGCGCGGCGATGGTGGCGCGCCAGCAGCTGGCGATCCGCGCCAGCAGCAACCAGCTGCAAGCCCGCCAGGCCTGGCATTACGCGCTGGGCGGCGAGGCGCTGGCGCAGTCGATCCTGCAGCGCGATGCGCGCGCAGGCGGGCAGGCGCCGGTCGATCATCTCGGCGAGGCCTGGGCGTTGCCGCGACCGGCGTTCGCCGTCGACGAAGGGGAGATCCGCGTGCACATCGAGGACCTCGCCGGGCGCTTCAACCTCAACAGCCTGGTGAAGAACGGCCAGGCCGACGCCGCCGCGCTGGCGCAGTTTCGCCGGCTGCTGTTGCGCCTGCAGATCGCCGCGCCCTATGCCGAACGGCTGGTCGACTGGCTGGACGTCGACCAGCAGCCCGGCGCCGAGCAGGGCGCCGAGGACAACGCCTACCTGCTGCTCGAGCCGCCGTATCGCACGGCCGGACGGCGGCTGTTCGACCTCTCCGAACTGCGCCTGCTGCTGGACATGCGCGACGAGGATTTCCAGCGTCTGGCGCCCTACGTCGCCGCGCTGCCGGCCGACCACGGGCTGAACGTCAACACCGCCAGCGCGCTGGTGCTGTCCAGCCTGGGCGACAACCTCAGCCTCGGCGCCGCCGAAGCGCTGGTGGAGGTACGCCGCGCCAGCCCCTTTCGCGACACCGCGGCGTTCCTCGCGCAGCCGGCCATGGCCGGCAACACGCTGCAGGGCACCGCGCTGGCGGTCGGCAGTCAATACTTCCAGGTCACCAGCGAAGTGCATCTGGGCGACCGCCGGCTGGCGCTGGTCAGCCTGCTGCAGCGCGAGCAGGACGGCACGGTCCGCGTGCTGGCACGCAACCTCGGGCAGCCGCCGCGCCTGCCCGAACCAACCGCAAAGGGAGAACGCTAGATCATGGATTGCCTGTTCCTGCCCGCCGACTGTGGCGCGCACCTGCAGCCGGAGACGCTTGGTTACTGGTTGCCGCGCGAAGGCGCCGGCGGCTGGCTGAGCCTGGCGCAGTGCGCGGCTGCCGCGCAGGGCGCGGTCACGCTGGTGCTGCCGGCCGAGCACTGCAGCGCCTTCGCCGTGGCGCTGCCGACGCGCAAGGCGCGCTGGCTGCAGCAGGCGCTGGCCTACGCCGCCGAGGAGCTGCTGGCGGAGAATGTCGACGAGCTGCACCTGAGCCTCGGCGAGGTGCTGGACGACGGCCGCCACCGGGTCATCGCCATCCGCCGCAGCCTGCTGCAGGGCTGGCTCGAACAGCTGCGCGGGCTGGGGCTGCCGATTGTCGCCGTGCATGTCGACGCCGACCTGCTGCCGCGTACGGGCAGTCAGATTCTGCTGCTCGGCGCGCGCGGGCTGCTCGGCGGCAGCGTGGAGGCGCGGCTGGCCTTCGATGCCGGGCAGTGGCCGGCGCTGGCCGCACAGTGCCCGGCGCCGCGGCAGGCGCACGGTGACGGCGAGCAGCCGCCGCCCGGGGTGGATGACTACCAGCGTCTCGACGACCCCTATGCCTGGCTCGCCGGCGGTCGCGCGGCGGCGGTCAATCTGGCGCAGGGCGCGTTCGCCATCGATCTCGGCGGCAGCGGGCTGGCGCGCTGGAAACCGCTGTTCGCCACGCTCGGGCTGATCCTGCTGGTGCAGCTGGGCTTCAACCTGGCGCAGGGCTGGTACTTCCAGCGTCAGGGCGACCTGCATGCCGACGCCAGCCTGGCGCTGTACCGCGAGCTGTTTCCGGCCGACACGCGCATCGTCAACCTGCGCGCGCAGTTCGACGACCACCTGGCCCAGGCCAGCGGCGCCCAGGCCGGCTTCACCCGCCTGCTGGAACACGCCGCCACGGCGGTCGCCGACGGCGCGCCGGTGACGGTGCAGCGGCTGGACTACAACGAGACCCGCGGCGATCTGGCGCTGGAAGTGCGCGCCGCCGATTTCGCCGCGCTGGAGCAGCTGCGCCAGCGTTTGAACGAGCAGGGCCAGAGCGTGCAGCTGGGCTCGGCGAGTCGCGACGGTGATGCCGTCAGCGCCCGCGTGGTCATCGGAGGCTGACGATGAATATTAAACAGCAACTGGCCGTGCGCCTGACCGATTCACCGCTGTGGCGCCGCTGGCAGCGTCTGCCGCCGCGCGACCGCCTGGCGCTCGGCCTGCTCGCCGCGTTCCTCGTTGCCCTGCTGTTCTACCTCTGGCTATGGCTGCCGGCGCAGCGCCACGCGGCCGCCGCGCGCGAGCATTACCAGGCGCAGCGCGAGCTGTACGCCTATCTCCAGCAGAACAGCGAACTGGCGCGGCAGATGGGCCGCAGCGATCGGGTGGCGCTGGCGCCGGAAGAGCTGCAGGGCCTGGTCACGCAGAGCGCACAACAGAGCAACCTGCGCATCGAGAGCTTCGACAGCGGCGCCGACGGCGGCCTGCAGGTCAGCCTGCCGGGCGCGTCCTACACGCTGCTGCTGCGCTGGCTCGCGGAGTTGCAGGCGCTGGGGGTGAACGTCGGCGAGGTCAGCCTGGAGCGCGCCGGCGAAGGGCAGGTGGACGCACGAGTAGGGCTGCGCGCGGGCAGCTGAGGCGCTGCCCGCGCATGCCGGTCACTGATGGGGAAACGGCATGGCCAGCGCGCGTAGCGCGGCTTCGGCGTTGAGCACGCGGGTCACCGCCTCGTCGGCCTTGTCGCGGCTGAGACCGAGGCGGTCCAGCAGCGGCTGCGGAATGTCCTGCGGGCCGCCGGTGCCGATGCCGCGCTGGCGCAGCAGGCGCACGGCCAGGCAGACGAGGTTCGGATAGGCGGCGTGCTCGCCGGCATAGTCCGGGTCGTTCTGGAAGCGCAGGGCGTTGGCCACTTCGTCCGGCATGCCCCACAGACGCATCAGCCAGGCGCCCATCTGCTCGCGGGTGATGCCCAGCAGGTGCTGTTCGATATGGTTCGGGCCCAGGTGCGGGTTGACCTCCAGATGCCGGCAGATCAGCGAGAAGTGCGGCGGAAAGATGTGCGCCAGCACCAGGTAGCCGAAGTTGTGCAGCAACCCGGCGAGATAGCTCAGCCCCATCTCCGGGCGCGTTTCGCGCGGGATGGCGCGCGCCAGCCCTTCGATCACCGCGGCGGTGTAGATCGCCTGCTGCCAGTACGGCGTCGCTTCCTGCGGCCGGTCCTTGGGCAGGCTGAGGGTCTTGCCCAGCGCCAGGCCCAGCGCCAGGTTGATCACCAGATCGAAACCCAGCACGCGGACGATGGCGTCTTCCACCGAGCGGATGCGCCCGGGGGCGGCGTAGTACGGCGAGGCGGCCCAGCTGATCACCTGCGCGGCCAGCGCCGGGTCGGTTTCCACCACGCCGGTGATGTCGTCGACGGTGGCCTCGGGGCTCACACGCAGCTTGATGATGCGCTGCGCGGTATGCGGCAGCGGCGGAATCTCGATGGTTTCCTCCAGGCGCTTCTGGATGCGCCGCGCGGTGAAGCTCTGCACCGCCTGGCTGATCTCCTCGCGGTCGTCATGCGGACGGTCGAGGTTCGGCCGGATGTCACGCAGCGGCACGGCGAAGCTGCCGGCACTGGCCTTGTTCAGCAGGCGCTGGAAATCCTCCGCCGCCAGCTCCACCAGCAGCCCCGGCTGGCCCGATTCGACCAGCAGCCGCGGTTGCTGCAGCAGGCAGCGCTCGTACAGGCAGGGCGAACTGGTCAGCGGCGGCAGGCCGGGCAGGCGGCTCAGCTCGTGCTTGGCGAGCATGCGTGCCAGACGTTCCGGTTTCACCGCCAGCAGCTGGCGGCCGGTGAGCTCGGTCAGCCGCGGCAGATCGAGCAGATGATCCTGGGGAAACAGCACCAGCATGGCACCGACGCTGTCTTCCAGCAGCACCGCCTGGACCCGCTGCGCAGCCGGCAAGGCGGCGTGGTCGCGCAGGATCTGGTAGCGCACGCCGAGGTCTTTCAGCAGCTTGGTGATCAGCAGCGGCAGTTCGGAACAGCTTTCGGTATCGACAGCAGAATTCATGAGCGGACCCGTGATG
>JAEAMG010002405.1_pt1 | contig 11812 bp, 9 predicted proteins | sample 8958741 | NCBI WGS metagenome assembly JAEAMG01 (sample SAMN16933256, study PRJNA681125) | bioreactor sludge metagenome | isolation source: anaerobic bioreactor treating anionic surfactant - SDBS | place: India: Bengaluru | collected 2019-02-28
CACTTTTCACTCTTAACTTTTAACTGTTAACTAATAACTTTAAACTAAAAAATATGAACTCTCCCGTTAAACTGCTCAAAGATTCAAAGAGTGCGCGATGGATCGTCCTCATGAGTCTTGCAATACCAATGTTTGCCTCGTACTTTTTCGACGATATTTTTTCGACTATAAGTCAGATATTCAGCCATCCTGAAGCTCTTGACCTGGGTTGGAACTTAAGTGATTACGGTTTCTACGGCGGCGCTTACTCTCTCCTCTGCGTATGGGGAGGTCTGGTTATATGCGGAATGCTCCTTGACAAATGGGGTGTACGTTTTACCGGTTCTCTTTTTGTGGGACTGATGGTAGGTGGTTCTTTGATTGTTGTGTATGCCATCTCTGAAAGCTTTGCACATAGCTCTTTGAACACATGGCTTGGCGGGATATTTTCAAAACCTTCGCTTGCCCTTGCCTATGCAGGTTGTGCTCTATTCGGGCTCGGAAGTGAAATAGCAGGAGTTGCTGTTACCAGATCAATAGCAAAGTGGTTTAAGGGAAAAGAGATGGCACTTGCCATGGGGCTTCAACTGGCACTTGCCCGTATGGGTACAGCCACCGCGCTTATTCTTGTTCCGAGAATCGTAAACCTGGACCTTTCCTATATTCCATTCTCGGAGACAAGCAAACCTACAATAGTTGCCATGATTTTGATGGTTGTTGCGGTTGTTGTATGGTCTGTCTTTATCTTCATGGACAGCAAGCTGGACAGGCAGACTGCAGAAGAGGCAAAGAAAAATGATGTCAAGGTAGAAAAGGATGATAAGTTCCGTTTCTCGGATATTTTCAAAATCCTCGGAGACAAACACTTCATACTCATCTCTCTGCTTTGTGTATTCTTCTACTGCTGTATAATATCGTTCAGAAGATTTGCCACAACTATCATTATCCCGCGTTTTGGAATTGAGGATGACGTAGCATCTGTAATGGTGTCACTCATTCCTTTCTTTACGATGATTTTCACTCCGGTATTCGGACTTTTGATTGACACAAAAGGTAAGGCAAGCCGCTTTATGATTATCGGCTCAATACTTGTCCTGGTTTCTCACCTGATCATTGGCTTTGCCCCGGGGCTTCCGATATTCGGTTATATTGGTCTGGGAATTCTCGGGATTGGCTATTCGCTTGTTCCTGCTGCCATGTGGCCTACAGTTCCTAAGATTATCAAGGAGAAAAACCTCGGTACTGCATATTCCCTTATTTACTGGATCCAGAATATGGGTATGCTTTTAGTACCGATAGTTGTAGGGCAGATATTCATCAAGACTACTGCTGCAGTTGCAGATCCGGCAGCGGCTGCTTTGAAATCGGCCATCAATGCTGAGTACTTCTTTGTCGGACTTTCGTTGGTTGCGATTGCTGTATCAATTATCCTGGGAAGGTCTGCGGACAAGAATCCTCATTTGAGGATTGATTTGCCTAATAAGCAGAAATAACTGTAATAGCAAGAACTAAGGGCTGCCCAAATTGGTCAGCCCTTTTTTTGTCTGTATCCGCACGGAAAGTCCTCCCCACCTGCGGTGGGTCCCCTCCCTATTCGGGAGCCAAGCTTTCCTTTGCCGTATACAGACAAAAAAAGAGTGCTCAAATAGATTTTGAACACCCTCTTTTCACTTCTCACTCTTCACTTTTCACTTCTCACTCTTCACTTTTAACTATTACTCTCGCGGATTATTGTCTGCTCACGGTCCGGGCCTAAAGAGATGATCTTGATTGGAATTCCGATCTCTTTCTCAATGAACCTTACATAGTTCATGAATTCGAATGGAAGATCCTCTTCGGCAGTGACCTTTGTAAGATCCCTTTTCCAGCCTTTGAAGTCCTTGTAAACAGGGGTGATTTCGGCGTATGTGTCATAAGGTATGCGGTCGGTAACCTTTCCGTCCACCTCGTATGCCACGGCAACCTTGATTGTGTCGATTGTGTCAAGCACGTCAGCCTTCATCATGATGAGCTGGTCAACTCCGCTTACCATTACGGCAAATCTGAGGGCAACAAGGTCAAGCCAACCGGTTCTCCTGGGTCTGCCGGTTGTCGCACCATATTCAAATCCGAGTTTTCTGAGCAATTCGCCTGTCTCATTGTCCTGTTCCGTAGGGAATGGACCGCTGCCTACTCTTGTGCAGTACGCCTTGAATATACCTGAAACAGTGCCTATTTTTGAAGGAGCCACGCCTAGTCCTGTGCATGCACCTGCACATGTCGTATTTGAAGACGTAACGAAAGGATATGACCCGAAATCGATGTCCAGAAGTGAACCCTGAGCACCCTCAGCAAGAATTCTCTTGCTGTCGTCGAGAAGCTGATTAATCTCATACTCGCCATCCACTATCGAGAACTCCTTGAGGTATTCTGCAGCACTAAGCCACTCCTCCTCGTAATGGTTGGCATCGTACTGGAAGTCGAACTGTTTTAGGAAACTAATATGTTTTTCCTTAAGGGCAAGGAATCTCTCCTTGAAATTGGCAGAGAGAATGTCTCCAACCCTGAGGCCGTTCCTGCCTGTCTTATCCATATATGCAGGGCCTATACCCTTGAGTGTAGAACCTATTTTGGATGCGCCCTTTGAGTGTTCAGAGGCTGCATCGATAATCCTGTGTGTCGGAAGAATTAGGTGCGCCTTCTTTGATATCATGAGCCTCTCCTGAACGGGTACCCCCATAGATATCAGTTTTGTGCACTCCTCCCTGAAGATAATGGGATCAAGAACAACTCCGTTCCCAATGATGTTAGTAGTTCCTTTGCGGAAAATCCCCGAAGGAATAGAATGCAGGACAACTTTTTTGTCTTCGAACTGCAATGAGTGACCAGCGTTTGGCCCTCCCTGAAATCTTGCAATGACCGGATATCCCTTAGCCAGTACATCCACAATCTTTCCCTTTCCCTCATCTCCCCATTGGAGACCAAGAATCACATCAACTTTCATAATATTATATAATAAATTTAAAACGGCAAATCGTCAGGAAGATCATCACCAACAACGGCTGCCGAAGTTGTAACTGGTTGTATGTTTTGAACAGATGGTTGACTGTCAGCTCTTTTGCCAAGAAGTTGAAAACTCTCTGCTACAATCTCTATCACAGATCTTTTTTGTTCTGTCTGGTCAACCCACTCCCGGCTCCTAATCTTGCCCTCCACAAAAACCTGGGAACCTTTTTTGACATATTTCTCGGCTCTTTCAGCCAACAGCCTCCAGCACACAATATTGTGCCATTCGGTCTGTTCCTGCCAGTTTCCGTTCTTGTCGCGGTATCTTTCTGTAGTGGCGAGTGTAAAATTGGCAACTACCGAGTCGTTTTCCAGATGCCTTATTTCGGGATCCTTACCGACATTGCCAATTAGCATGACCTTGTTCAATGACATAGCGTTATACTTTGTAATCGGGGCAAAGATATAAAAATTTAGATATTATTTATTAACAAAGTCATCGACTTTAGGTCAGGTTCGGCACCCGTAAAGAGCCTGAACGACTGAACGGCTTGATAGAGCAGCCAATATCGTCCGGAGATATAATTTGCACTATTGATATTTTGTAAAAAATCAAGTTGGGGAGATTTATAATTGGCTTCAAGAATAGTCTTGCCGGTAAAATCCAGAGTGCTTAAAACAGGAAGGTGTTCCGGTAATGTGTTGATAATTATGTCGGAATGATTTATTGTGGTTGGGGTATCTTCCGGGCGGCCGGCCTGCAAGGAGAATTTCCGTGCAAAGGCATCTGCTTTATCAAAGGAGCGGTTTATGACCGTAACACTGCATCCCAGGCCGGCCGCCGCCAAAGCCGCTGCCTTTCCTGCGCCTCCGCATCCCAGAACAGTAACACACGAGCTGGGTTTTGTATAAGGTTTTATACACTCCTGAACCCCGCCATAGTCGCTGTTGAAAGAGTGAACCTTGCCATCCCGGATATAAATAGTGTTAACCGCACCTATCGAAATATCCAGGTCACTTCTTACATCAACAAATTCTAGAATACACTCCTTGAACGGAGCCGTAATATTAAGCCCGTCATACCCCTCGTCTCTGAATCTCTCCATAACCTCCAAAGCTGAGGAAGCCTCAAGCAGACCATAAGTGTGGTTGCAATTGCCATACGCAGCCCTGAAAAGTGCAGGACTAAGCGAGTGGGAGACAGGATTTCCGGCTACGGCGAAACGCATAAGGGAAAATTTATTGATATTAAAATTTGAAATCTCTTTGTCTGAGAGCCTCAAAACAGATAATAGCAGTTGAAACGGAGACATTCAGAGAATCAACAAAGCCATTCATCGGAATCTTGATTCTGCCGTCGGCATTTTCACGCCAATATTGCGAAAGCCCCTCAGCCTCGCTTCCCATGACTATCGCCGAAGCTCCTCTGAAATCTGTCTTGTGATACCATTCGGATGCCTGAAGCTCTGCAGTGAAGATTTTAACCTGGTTCTTTTTAAGCCACTTACAGCACTCCTCGGAGGTGCATGCCGCCACCTGAGTGGTGAAAATTGTACCGAGACTTGAGCGGATAAGGTTCGGATTAAAAAGATCAGTCAAAGGATTACATACAATTACGGCATCAGCCCTGGCAGCATCGGCGGTCCGAAGGACTGCCCCCAGATTTCCCGGTTTCTCCACGGCTTCAAGAACTATAATCAGCGGGTTGGCGGAGAGAGTAAACCCATCGAGGGAGGTCTGTTTCTCCCTGACAATGGCAATTACACCCTCGGTACTGTCCCTGTATGCAATTTTTGAATAGAGGTCAGCAGTAACTTCGTTAAGTTGCTGACAACCCGTATCCTTTGCCCGGTCTAGCGGGAAGATTTCGGGCTGGAAGAACAGAGTCTCAATTACGAAACCACCTTTGATGCACGCCTCCAACTCGCGGATTCCCTCAACTACAAACAGACCGCTTTCACGACGCTCCCTTGATCTCTCCTGAAGTGTTACAAGCTCCTTAATTCTTGGATTCTTGACAGATGAAAGCGTATCTATATACATCTACTGCTCTTTTTCAGCTTTTTGCTCCTTCTCCGGACGCATCTGCGGGAAGAAGAGCACATCCTGAATCGATGAGTTGTTTGTCATGAACATTGTAAGCCTGTCAATCCCGATACCCATACCTGAAGTAGGAGGCATCCCGAATTCAAGAGCCCTGACAAAGTCCATATCTATATACATAGCCTCATCATCACCTTTATCCTTCAACTTGAGCTGATCCTGGAACCTCTCGAGCTGGTCAATCGGATCATTCAGCTCACTATATGCGTTCGCAAGCTCCTTGCCGTTAACAAATAACTCAAATCTCTCTGTAAGGTCAGGGTTGTCTCTGTGGCGCTTGGTAAGAGGAGATGTCTCAACAGGGTAGTCTGTGATAAATGTAGGTTGGATAAGGTGCGGCTCGCAATATTCACCGAAGATCTCCTCGATAAGCTTACCGACACCCATTGTGCTGTTCACCTGAACATGAAGCTTGTTGCAGACAGCCCTCAGCTCCTCCTCGTTCATACCGGCAACATCAACACCTGCATACTCCTTGATTGCCTCCAGCATAGGGAGTCTCCTGTACGGAGCCTTGAACTCAATCTCCTTGTCACCAAGAGTGAGAAGTGTCTTTCCATGGAGCGAGGTTGCAACCCTCTCGATCATATTTTCCACAAACTTCATCATCCAGAAGTAATCCTTGTAGGCAACATATATCTCAAGTACGGTGAATTCAGGATTGTGAGTCCTGTCCATACCTTCGTTCCTGAAGTCCTTGGCGAATTCATAAACACCGGTATATCCTCCTACAATAAGTCTTTTCAGATACAGCTCATTGGCAATTCTGAGGTAAAGCGGAATATCCAGCGCATTGTGGTGAGTTATGAAAGGTCTCGCATTAGCACCACCGGGAATAGGTTGAAGTATCGGTGTCTCAACCTCAAGATAGCCATGCTCATTGAAAAACTCACGCATTGTAGTCATGATCTTGCTCCTCTTCATAAAGGTCTCCCTTACTGAAGGGTTTACAATAAGGTCAACGTAACGCATCCTGTAACGTAGCTCAGGGTCAGAGAAGGCATCATATACCTGATCCTCTTTCTCCTTAACAATAGGAAGAACTCTCAGCGACTTGCTGAGAACCTTCAGCATCTTTGCATGAATTGTAAGCTCTCCGGTCTGTGTGATAAAGGCAAAGCCCTGAATCCCAATAATGTCACCGATGTCAAGAAGTTTCTTGAAAACAGTGTTGTATAAAGTTTTGTCCTCTCCGGGGCAAATCTCGTCTCTTTTTATATAAACCTGAATCTTTCCAAGTTCGTCCTGAAGTTCAATAAATGCAGCTGCACCCATTATCCTTCTGGTCATAATACGACCGGCAATTTTCACATCCTGGAAATTTCCGGACTCCTGTTTATACCGCTCTTTTATCTCCTTAGTTGTAGCGTTTATCTCAAATGCTTCAGCCGGGTAGGGTTCAATGCCTAAATCGCGCATTGCCTTAAGAGAATCCCTACGATTCCTTTCCTGTTCGTTAAGTTCGGTATAATCCATTTCGTGTAACATTTTATGTGCCTGCAAAATTAACTTTTTTTAATAACTTGACGAAATTATAAGTACATTTGCAGCTATGGCTTTAGAAAAGAAATGGATAGTGAAAGAACCGGGCAATCCGGCTCTGGTGAGACAGTTGTCTGCCGATTTAGGAATCGATCAGACACTTGCCAATCTTTTAGTGCAACGAAATATAAAGACACAGGCAGAAGCGAGGGCATTTCTGAGACCTCAGCTGGACCAGCTACATGACCCTTTTCTGATGAAAGACATGGATAAAGCCGTTGACAGACTGGTTTCGGCTATTTCAAGACAGGAGAAGATACTCATTTACGGAGATTATGATGTAGATGGAACTACTGCAGTGTCGCTTGTCTACTCCTTTCTGAGAAAGCACTCAAACAATAATCTTGATTATTACATACCCAACAGATATGCAGAGGGTTACGGGATTTCATACAAAGGAATCGACTGGGCCTACGAGAACGGATTTACGCTGATAATTGCACTTGACTGCGGAATTAAAGCCGTTGAGAAGGTCAAATATGCAAAGGAGAAGGGGATAGATTTCATAATCTGTGACCACCACCTCCCGGACGGCCATCTGCCGGAAGCAGTGGCGGTACTGGATCCTAAAAGATCTGACTGCAGTTACCCATTTGACGACCTTTCAGGTTGTGGAGTGGGATTCAAATTGATGCAGGCATACTCAAAGAAAATGGATATTCCTCAGGCAGATGTACTTTCATTACTGGATCTTCTGGTTGTCAGCATTGCATCAGACCTTGTTTCAATCACAGGGGAGAACAGGGTCCTGGCGTACTTCGGGTTGAAACAGCTCAACACATCTCCCAGGAGAGGGCTTTTATCGATAATCAAGCTTGCCGGGCTTGAAAAGCACATGATCACCATAGATGATATCGTATTCAAGATAGGACCAAGGATAAATGCAGCAGGAAGGATGGAGTCCGGCAAGACTGCAGTTGACCTTCTGACCTCAAGGAACGATGACGATGCAAGAAATATCGGTGATGCCATCAATACTCACAATAACGACAGAAAGAACGAGGACAGGAAGATAACACTTGAGGCAAGTGAGATGGTTGCAAATATCAACCATTTCAATGACAGGAAGGCCACCGTGGTCTATAATCCTGACTGGCACAAGGGTGTTCTGGGCATAGTGGCCTCAAGGCTTGTGGAGAGTTTTTACAGGCCAACCATCGTTCTCTGTAAATCCAACGGACTGATAACAGGTTCTGCAAGGAGTATCCCGGGATTTGACCTCTATGAGGCAATAGAGAAGTGTTCCGAATATCTGGAAAACTTCGGCGGGCATATGTATGCTGCAGGACTTACCCTCAAGGAGGAGAATTTTAACCCTTTCTGCGAGAAGTTTGAATCAATAGTTGCATCAACCATAACAAAAGAGGTACTCACACCGGTTGTCAACATCGACACATATCTTGACTTCAAACAGATAACACCCAGATTCTTCAATCTGTTGAAGCAATTTCAGCCTTTCGGTCCCGGGAACTTATCTCCTGTATTCATTTCAGAGAAGGTATATGACAACGGTAACGGAAGAAAAGTAGGGTCGGAGAGTGGTCACCTCAAACTTGAGCTCATACAGGAGGATGACTTCCACAGACATATCTCTGCAATAGCCTTCAACCGTTCAGAGCATTTCGAGCATCTCCGCTCCGGTAATCCGGTCGACATCTGCTACTCAATAGCAGAGAACTATTACAGAGGAATTGCAAATATCCAGCTTCGCGTTAAGGATATTAAGCTCGTTGAGGAGGAGATTTAATTTTTGTGGCACAGATTTTTCTAATCTGTTGATTATTATTAGATTATAATGAATTGTTTCTCAACAAATTGAGAAAAAGTTGTTTCTTACGACATGGAATTTCCTAATCCGTTGATTGTTAAAAATTTATAATGAATTATTATTCAGTGGATTAGAAAAATCAGTGCCACTAAAAATACTCATAATCTCCAAGAGCAAGGTTCTCACAGACTTACCATCCACGTCTATAATAATTGATGCTGCAGCTTCGTAGCCGGGTTTTCTTTTTTCAAACAGGGTACTGATCTCTTCATGGAGACTTGCATCATCAATGTTGTCGACAACGGGACGCTTGCCTTTATGTGTCATAAGGCGCTCTGTGAGCAACTTTAGAGATGCTCTCAAATAGATACAGCGAGTATTTTTTCTGATAACTCTCCTGTTAGCCTCGGACATCAGAGTTCCGCCGCCGAGAGATAGAATGAGAATCTTCTCCTTGTTCTCCTTTATTATTTTTTCAAGACTCTGCTCCTCCAACTTGCGGAAATAGGCCTCACCCTTGGTACTGAATATCTCACTCACAGCCATTCCCTGTTCATGCTCTATCTGTTTGTCAAGGTCGACCACCTTGCAATAGAGATGTTTTGCAAGCAGGCCGGCAATTGTGCTTTTGCCGACACCCATGAAACCTGTGAGAGATATTATCATTATTTAAAAAAGTGTAGGCAGATCTTCAGTGAAATTTTCCTCACCGTCTCCATCGGAGTCATTGGAGCCATCGATTGAGTCACTATCTATATTATCAAGATTTTCTCCCTCCTCTCCGGATGTGGCAATAATATCAGAGGAGCTCTCCTTGACCAGAGGTTCAATAAAGATAACCTGCCCGACTTCGAAATTTGTGAGGCGTTTACCTTTTGCTCTCAAACTCTTGCATCCAATGAACTCCTCGACATCGACAATCTCGTTGGCACGCTTGCTGTGCTTACCGCCGAAGCTAATCTCTATTTGAGGATAAGCGTCTGCAGAGAGACTGTGCAGGTATGAACCGGGAGCATCATTGATAAACCATGTTACGACATTGTCACTCGGCTCGAAACAGAACCTCTTGATATAGAAACAATTCTGCTCACTGTCAAAGTAGACGGCTGTGTATATCTTATGAATGTCAAGTTTTTCTACTGTGTGTATATCACCCTGATACCTATTGCTAAGATCGAAATTGGTGGTGTAATACTCACCATTCTTGCAGATTGCAAGAATCCTGTCCCCTGGATTGAACTCGCCCAGGAAGATTCCTCTTGAATCTACATTCAGTCTGTTAATGTCGTTGTCGAACCAGATTGACTGTCCGCCGAACTGAGAGACACCCTTACTCTTGAGTTGTATCTTGTAGACGCTGTTCTTGGTCAGGATATTTCCCATTGAGGCCCTGTTCTTGATGGCAAGATTCGACATGTCATAGTCGAAAACCAGTTTTTTGAGTTTAGGTCTCGGTTTAAGGAATACCTTCAGCACTTCAGCCTCGCCGTTAGGATTTGCTGTGAACCAGATGACCTGCGACCCCTCTTTACCCTGAGTCAGGTCGTACTCCTTGTCACGAGTCACACCTGTTACTGCAAACCTCTTGACAAAGGTCTCGCCACCCTTGCCGTTACGGTACACGGCATTGTAAATGCAACGGTCATCATTTCTGGTGAAGATGCCTATATGTATGATATCCTTGCCCACAAAAGCCTTTTCGCTGATCTTTGTGACCATATATTTTCCACTCTTCAGGAATACAATGACATCATCTATATCAGAACACTCACAAATATACTCGGCGTTGTCATCCCTTTTCAGGTCCATTCCGACAAACCCCTCAGCCTTGTTTGCATAAAGTTTGGCATTAGCTACCACAACTCTTGTGGCCTCAATCGTCTCGAAGCTGCAGATCTCTGTCTTTCTGGGATATCTGGCTCCGTATTTTTTCTTCAGTTGAGAGAAATACTGAATAGTGAAATCAACCAGATGGTCGAGATTGTGCTGCACCTCTTTCTCCTCTTCCTCAATCCTTTTTATAGCATCTTCAAGCTGTTTGATATCAAAAGTGGAGATCTTCCTGACAGGCTTCTCCACGAGACGGAGAATATCATCATGGACAATCTCTTTCTTTAGCTGTGACTGATATTTCTTGAGTTCAACCTCAACAGTGTCCAGTTGCTCTTCCCAGCTTTTCGCCTTCTCCTCAAGTAATCTGTATACACGTTGTTCAAAGAAAATCTTCTCCAGAGATGTGTAATGCCATGAATCCTCAAGTTCACCGAGCCTGATCTCAAGTTCCAACTTCAACAGAGATTTTGTGATTTCGGTGTTATGCTTCAGTATTTCATCAACACCCAGAAAGTGAGGATGTTTGTCTTTAATCACACAACTGTTTGGCGAAATAGACATTTCGCAGTCGGTGAACGCATACAGCGCGTCAATTGTCTTGTCGGGAGAGATGTCATTGTGAAGGTGCACGACGATCTCGGCCCCGGCGGCGGTGTTGTCGTCAACCTTGCGAATCTTGATCTTGCCCTTGTCGTTTGCCTTAAGGATAGACTCGATAAGCTTAGAGGTCGTCTGGCCAAACGGAATCTCATTTATGACCAGAGTCTTCTTGTCGAGCTTGGTAATTCTTGCCCTAACCTTAACAGCACCGCCGCGCAGACCCTGATTGTACTTTGAGCAATCGATAAGACCGCCGGTCGGGAAATCCGGGTATATGGTAAACTCTTTATTTGTCAGATATGCTATTGAAGCATCTATCAACTCGTTGAAATTGTGAGGGAGAATCTTGGATGCCAGACCCACGGCTATACCCTCAACACCCTGTGCAAGCAAGAGCGGGAATTTCACCGGGAGATTAACCGGCTCCTGATTACGGTCATCATATGACCTCATCCAGACTGTTGTCTTAGGGTTGAAAAGCACCTCGTTTGCAAATTTGCTCAGTCGCGCCTCAATGTATCGCGGAGCAGCAGCCGAGTCTCCGGTAAGAATATTACCCCAGTTACCCTGACAATCCACAAGAAGATCCTTTTGTCCTAGCTGTACCAGAGCATCCCCGATAGAGGCATCACCGTGCGGGTGATACTGCATGGTGCTTCCTATGATATTGGCAACCTTGTTGTAACGGCCGTCGTCCAGCTTCTTCATAGCATGTAAAATACGCCGCTGGACAGGCTTAAGCCCGTCATCGATGTGTGGCACGGCCCTTTCAAGTATCACATAGGAGGCGTAGTCCAAAAACCACTCCTTGTACATACCTGTCAGTTTGTACCTTTTCTCGCCATCTACAATAAGTTTGTCGTATTTATTGCTTTCAGAAGACTCTGAACCATCAAGAGGCTCTTCAACCTCGAGGTCGTTGTCAATATCAGGAGTACTCATATATATTATCATTAGTGTCCACTAAAAATATGGACGATTATAAATTTTAAAAATTAAACA
>JAEAMG010002406.1_pt1 | contig 11799 bp, 8 predicted proteins | sample 8958741 | NCBI WGS metagenome assembly JAEAMG01 (sample SAMN16933256, study PRJNA681125) | bioreactor sludge metagenome | isolation source: anaerobic bioreactor treating anionic surfactant - SDBS | place: India: Bengaluru | collected 2019-02-28
CCTATAAAATATAATGGGTTGGAAACGCCAACTGATAATCTGTATGCCGCAATGTCATCATTAAGAATACCCCAATCGCGTCTCTGGACCAGGGGGCTGTACCAATAACAAGACAGGAAAGATTCTACTATTTTAACCGTATTACACGCTAATTTTGGGCGCAAATGCACGCCACAGATTTGATTTGGTCCGTACCGGATTGATACCATGCGCCCATCGTCGTCGTATAAAGATGCCTGCCATAAAAACGTATTTTATGGCGTTCTAAAACCCCATATATCCATTCAGGCGGCGTACAACATTCCGGAGTCGCTTATGCACCCGTATCGTACACATACCTGCGGCGCCTTACGCAAGGCGGATGCGGAAACACAAGTAAAGTTATCCGGCTGGGTCCATCGAAAGCGCGATCATGGCGGCGTCATATTCATTGATTTACGCGATCATTACGGATTGACACAGGTTGTTATCAATCCGGATGCGCCATTTTTCAGTGAGGCGGAAAAGTTGCGTAATGAAAGTGTCATTACCATCACCGGAAAAGTGGTCGAACGCACAGCGGATACCATTAATCCGAATATGGATACAGGCGAAATTGAAGTCGTCGCGGCAGACTTTCTATTGGAATCGTCCGTGGAAGAGACATTGCCCTTTACGGTAAATCAGGAGTTGGATTGCCCGGAGGAGACACGTTTGGGCTACCGATTCCTCGACCTTCGCCGCGAACGGATGCACAGAAATATCCTGCTGCGTTCAAAAACCACCGCGTTGGTACGCCGGCATCTTTGCGAACGGGGGTTTACGGAATACCATACGCCCATACTGACCAGTTCGTCGCCCGAAGGAGCGCGGGACTACCTGGTACCCAGCCGTTTATATCCCGGCCAGTTTTACGCACTTCCACAGGCGCCTCAACAGTTCAAGCAACTTTTGATGGTATCCGGGTTCGACAAGTACTTCCAGATAGCCCCCTGTTTTCGCGATGAAGACAGCCGCGCGGACCGCAGTCCGGGCGAGTTCTATCAAATTGATATGGAGATGTCCTTTATCACTCAGGATGACTTGTTCCTGGAACTCGAAGGATTGATGGTAAGGTTATTCAAGGAACTTTCCAACAAGCGGATAGCGGCGGAAATTTTCCCCCGCATATCCTACCGGGACGCCGTTGAGTTTTATGGGACGGATAAGCCTGACATTCGGTATGACATGAAGATGACGGATTGTACGGATATCTTTGCCGATTGCGAGTTGAAGGTATTTGCCAGTCAGGCGAAATCCGGCGGCGCGGTAAAAGTACTTAACGCCAAAGGCGCTGCAGACCGGCCCCGGAAGTTTTTTGATGACATGGAACGGTATGCGCGCGCAGAGGGGGCCAAGGGGCTTGCATGGATTGCCTTGCGTGATGGCGAGATGAAAGGCCCAATCGTTAAATTTTTAAGTGATACGGAGAAGCACGCACTGTGTTCGAGGACCGGCGCGGCAGAAGGGGACGCCTTGTTTTTCGGGGCAGGCAAGCGTCAGGAAACCAATGAATTGATGGGCAAGGTACGCCAGGCCCTGGCACGACAACTGGATTTAGCGGACCGCGATACGGTGGCCTTTTGCTGGATAGTGGATTTTCCGATGTTCGAGCGCAATCCCGATACTGGTCAAATCGAGTTCAGTCACAATCCTTTCTCCATGCCCCAAGGCGGCATGGAGGCGCTGCAGACCAAAGATCCCCTGGATATACTCGCTTACCAATACGATATCGTTTGCAACGGCATAGAATTGTCTTCCGGCGCCATACGGAATCATCGTCCTGACATTATGCTGAAGGCCTTTGATATTGCGGGATATCCCGAAAGCGTTGTAAAGTCCAAATTCCCCGCATTGTGGAAAGCCTTTCATTATGGGGCCCCGCCTCACGGGGGGATTGCCCCCGGGCTTGATCGTATTATCATGTTACTTGCCGACGAGCCAAATATCCGGGAAATCATAGCCTTCCCCTTGAACCAGCGCGCCCAGGATTTGCTGATGGGAGCGCCCAATACCGTGGAACCGCGTCAACTCGATGAATTGCATATAGCGATAACGTTGCCGCCTGAGAGCGAACAAACCCTCGCCTGATATCACTTTTCGGAGGGAACCGTCAGGGTTCAAGAATTACTTTTCTCAAGAGAAGGAGTCTCTGTGATGACTTCGACAGGACGCGAACTGGTTTGGCAGTCACTCCGATTTGAGAATCCCGAACGGGCGCCCCGCCAACTGTGGTATTTACCTTGGGCGGAATACCATTACCCCCAGGCACTCGAACAAATCCAGAAACGTTTTCCCCCGGACATTCTGGCGGCTCCGGGTTTTCATCACGAATCCATTCCCTCCCAGGGGTGCGCCACCAGCCCGGGTACCTACATTGACGAGTTCGGATGCGAGTTCGTCAACATCCAGGAAGGGGTCATCGGCGAGGTCAAACAACCCCAAATCCAAAATTGGGCCGCGGACGCCGATGCCATCCGCTTTCCCATGGAACATTTCAGCATGGATTGCGACAGCATCAACGCCTGGTGCGCGGCCCATAATGAATTCATACTGGCCGGATGCTGTCCGCGCCCTTTCGAACAGATGCAGTTTTTGCGGGGTACGGCAAACTTTTACACGGATTTGATGGAACAGCCCCAGGCCATGATGCATTTTATGCGCCGCTTGCATGATTTCTATTGCCGCCTTTTGGAACAATGGGCGGAAACAGACGTGGACGCATTGACCTTCATGGACGATTGGGGGACTCAAAAATCACTGCTGATAGCACCCGACCTCTGGCGTGAGATTTTCAAGCCCCTGTACTGTGATTACATTGACATCGCTCATAGCGCGGGCAAGGCGGCCTTTATGCATTCTGACGGGTATATTTTAGACCTGTTTCCGGATTGGACTGAATTGGGGTTGGATGCCATAAACTCCCAGTTGTTCTGCATGGGTGTGGAACATCTCGCCCCCTACGCCGGCAAAATCACCTTTTGGGGAGAGATAGATCGCCAGCATATTCTCCCGGAAGGGAATCCTGCGGAGGTGGCGGCTGCGGTAACAAGCGTCTACAAAAAGCTTTGGCGTCAGGGCGGCTGTATCGCCCAATGTGAATTCGGGCCCGGCGCCCGTCCCGATACGGTAGAAGCCGTATTTGCCGCATGGGACGCGCTTACCGCGACGCCCGCGTGATGCCTTCCATGCCCAGAAGAACCAAAAAGGCGAGACCAACCCTTATGGGGCAGCGCTTTCCATGGCCCTGTTCCGGGCATGCCAGTCAAACATCCGCAGCAGATCCAGCATCAGAATACTGTTCTTGGTATTTCCCTCGCGACGGAAATACATAGCAAGTTCACTAACGACCCGCCTGACTAGCGTGCTTGCAACCATCTCAGCCGTAACAACGGCCTTTGCCGCGCTCCGTGACGGCCCCTGCAGACTCAATAATTCTTCCGCGGTAACAATAAAACCTTTGTTCGTGAAATCCACGAGATAGAGCACATCTTCTTCTCTAAACCGCGCGTAATAACTACCCGGCCATAAGCAGGCCGAGGCATGAAGTCCAAGTCGGTACCCCAGTAAGACAAAAATACAAACCAAGGTTATGGGCAACCCCTGACGACTTTCCAAGACACAGGCCAGATTAAGACTATTACTGCTCTTCTGGCCTTCCGGGCAATCGGTAAATCCCAGTGTATCATACAGGAAACGAACCAATTCACGGTGCGTCACGGTAACACCACTCCCCGAGAACGCGTCGGCCATTTCATCCAGCAGGCAGGAAATGGATGGCCTGTACCGGCTTCCATTTTGGAACCGGGAAAAAATATCCATTGCCTGCTCAAGTTTCCCGGCGCCCTCTTCGTACTCCAGCCACTTACTCCACTCTCGTGTGAGTTGATCACGATTTCTTTCCCACAGGATACTGTCCAGAAATTGAATTTGGCTTTCGCTAAGCGTAATCTGGCGATCATGCGTAAATGATGGAAGATCCAGGGGAAGCGCGCATAGTTCCCGGGTCACCGCCTCGCGTACTAGGGGTGTCTCATCCTCTGACAGGCGTAATAAAGCCTGTGTTTTTAATACAAGGGATTCCTCTACTCTTTCGGACATGATACAGACGGTCCTTTTTGGGGGGAAATGGTACAGGAATTTCCACCCTCTCTAGGCAAACAATGCGGTGATGTGATATGGTAAGAATATACACCAATTCATCTTGTTTTACCAACTTGAGTCTTGTGTTGCTTGCGCGGATACTACCAGATGTCCACGGCAGTACCCAATAAAACTGACAGGGCCGGCGCCCGGGGAGAAAAAGAATGCCCACAAGAACCTTATTTGTAGTCGGCAGCGCCAATATGGATTTGGTAATGCATACATCAAGAATGCCGCAAGCGGGAGAGACCTTGATGGGCAGTGGATTTATGACAGCCCATGGCGGTAAGGGCGCCAACCAGGCAGTCGCCGCCGCGCGACTGGGGGCACAGGTAAAATTTATGACCTGCCTTGGAAAGGATGCTTTCGGCGACTTGCTTCGGGAAGGACTGGTCGGGGAGAACATCCAGCTGGCATCCATCAAGCCCAAGGTAAACCTGCCGACGGGGACGGCCATGATATTCATTACGGAGTCCGGAGAAAACGCAATTGTGGTTGATCCCGGCGCCAATCATGCTCTTTGCCCGCAAGACATTATCAACATGCGCGAGGACATCCAAAAGGCGGATGTTGTAATTACACAACTGGAAATCCCCCTGGAAGTAGTGGAGGCCATACTGCTTCTTGCGCGCGAAAACAACGTATTTTCAATTTTGGATGCTGGCCCTGCACGGCAACTATCCCCCGCCCTGGTGGCCGCGGCAGACCTGGTATCCCCTAATGAAAGCGAGGCAAAAGCCCTTACGGGAATTACAGTGGACTCCCTGAAGTCCGCTCGTCTCGCCGCGCAATGCCTGTTGGACATGGGCACGCCTCATGTCGTCATGAAGTTGGGAGCGCGCGGGTGCCTGTATGCAGGCCGGGAAGAATATTATCAACCCGCATTTCAGGTCAATGCCGTGGATACGACCGGCGCGGGGGATGCGTTTACCGCCGCGCTTGGCGTCGCGTGGGGAACGGTGCCCCTGGCTGATGCCCTGCGTTTTGCCAACGCGGCCGGAGCGTTGGCAGCCACGGTTACAGGCGCCCAGCCGTCCATGCCGACAGTAGCCGCAGTCGAAACCTTCCTCAGGGAACATTGACCTGTATTTTACTACCCTTGAAATCCTGGAATGAACGCGCTATACAACACTAAGGCATGGCGCAGGTGAACAGCCAAGGCCCGCAAGTCGCGAAACCAAGAGGCACGGATTCCACCTTAATTTTGGCAGTCCGTGGTCTAAAAATGGGGTGAAGCGCAGTCTTCGGCTTGTCTCATTATGACTGTACCTGATGGCTCTTGTTGAGGCAACGCGGCTCCGGGGAACGATTGCGGGTTTTCCATTAATGCATCCTCTATGGTATAAAGGAGCGGTCAGGCCGACTCTTTCATGTCAAACAGGGTATCCGTAAATAAATCAAAAGACAGGGGATACTATGTTTTTAAAGAGACGTAGTGCAGCCGAGTTTATGAAGTCAAAAGGAAAGCAATTATGAAGTTTTTTACAGTGACGATACTGGTCGCAGCCTGTGCCGCAGGAAGCGTTGTTTCGGCAACAGACATCCCCGTGAAGGTGGGCGTCTTTCCCCAGGAGACGGCTCGTATGTTTGACATCAAGGACAGTCTACCTTCGGAGGATGTACAGGGCATCGTTCTTGAACCGGAAGGGCCGGTGGCCGTGACGACGGGGGGCGCCGCCCGGTTCACAGGCGAGGGGTGGAAGGCTTTGGAAGGTTATGTGCTGCCACGCTATGCGCTTATCCCGGAGGGGGGGGCCTATCAGCTGGTGAAATGGGATGATGATGACTCATGGTATGGAGGCATGATTCCCGTCGGCGAGGTGTCGGATGGTTCCGACGCCCCCGTGGCGGCGGCTACGGTGAAAGGATTGTTCCTGCGCGACGGGAATGGGCTTTATGTAAAGGCTGTGGTGGATGATGGACAGGGCCGACAGTGGGCGGTTTCGGACGTGCGTGGCACGGCGATAGACGCGGAGGGACATCTCTGGTTTGCCACGCTTGCGGGCGCGGCACGGCGAAACGGGGGAACATGGGAATTCTTTACAGGCGCCGAAGGGCTTCCCTACAATGAGTTTACCTGCATGGCCGCCGGGAAGGACGGTTCGGTGTGGTTCGGCACGACGCGCGGCGCGATCCGGTATAAGAACGGAGCATGGCGTTACCGGCAGGGGCGGCGCTGGCTGCCGAACGATGTGGTGCGCAGCATCGCTGTGGAGGATAACGGTACGGCGTGGTTCGCCACGGCAGGCGGGGTCGGCTGCATCGCACTCGAACCGATGACCCTGGCAGAGAAGGCCGCCTATTATGAAAAGGAAATGGATCTTATTAAACGTACCCCTTATGGATATACTTCCGAGGTTGGTCTGAAACAACCGGGCGACAAGAGCGAAATCCTGTATTCGGATAGCGATAATGACGGGCTGTGGACAGCCATGTACGGCGCGGGGGAATGTTTCGCCTATGGCGCCACGAAAGACCCGGCGTCCAAAGTGCGTGCGACCCGGGCCTTTGAAGCGTTGCGGTTTCTGCAGCAAGTGACCCAGACGGGGGACATCCGGCCGCCCAAGGGATATGTCGCGCGCACCATTTTGCCCACCGATGGGCCTGACCCGAACGTGGGACGTATTGAAGGCGATATCGAACACCGCGCGAAGGCGGATTCTTTGTGGAAGGTGTACGAGCCGCGTTGGCCCAAAAGCGGCGATGGCAACTGGTACTGGAAAAGCGATACCAGTTCCGATGAACTGGACGGGCATTATTTCTTCTATCCCGCTTACTATGACTATGTGGCGGAAACAGAGGAGGAAAAAGATCGGGTCCGGGAAGTGGTGCGCGATCTGACAGACCACCTTGTCGAGCATGGATTCAACCTGGTGGACCATGACGGCACGCCGACGCGCTTTGCCGTGTATAACCCCGACAGCCTGAACAAGGATGTGAACTGGTGGCCGGAACGGGGCCTCAAGTCGCTAAGCATGCTGTCTTATCTCGCCGTGGCGGAGCATGTCACGGGCGATCCTAAATACGGCATGTCGAGCCGGGAACTTATGGAAGAGCACCATTTCCACACCAACGCCATGATCTATAAAATCCATTTCGGCCCAGGTTCCGGGAATCAGTCGGATGACGAAATGGCCTTTATGTGTTATTACAATCTCATCAAATATACCAAGGACGAAGGCCTGCGTCAGCAGATGATGTATTCCTTTTATTCGGCCTGGACCAATGAGCAGCCGGAAATGAATCCTTTGTTCAATTTTATGTACGCCGCAGTGGGTATGAACGCCTCCCACACAAGCCCCTGGGGAGAATTCAATATTTTCCCCTGGAAGAATTGTATCGAAGACGGCGTGGAAACGTTGCTGGACTTTCCTCTAAACCGGATTGACTGGGGACACCATAATTCCCATCGCATTGATGTGCGGAGACTGCCCAGGCAGCAGGCCTCGGAACCTTATGAACCGCACAAGCATAACCGGGGATACTGTGTGAACGGCAAAGTATTGCCGGTATCTGAGCGATTCTTCACCCACTGGAATACCGATCCCTGGGACCTGAATTACAGTGGTGACGGAAGGCTTCTCGCCAACGGAACGGTATTCCTGCTGCCATATTATCTCGGTCTGTATCATGGGCTGATCGAAAACTGAGGGGAGAGGCTTCACGCCAGCCGGCCCCGGAAGATACGCCGCTTTGGAGTTTCAGCCGGTTCTGTCATAAAATACACAGGCAAGGCCCCGTGGGGGACAGTCTGCGCGCTTAGGGCAGTAACGCATTTAAGGGAACCAGGAAGCCTCGCGCGCGGAACCACATGCGGAACCTGCCTTTTGGAAGGTCGAACCACTGCCCGAAATTTCCAGAAGACGGTATATGGCAGGAAACACACACACAACGCTTTAGGAACAGGAACCATGCAAAAGAAAAAAGAATCCGTTTATGCCGATATTCAAGTGGACATCCGCCGGGCGAAATCCAGCTCCGTCGGCGCCGCCCATGGCGTTACCCCGGGGGACCTCCGGGAAATCGAATCGCGTGTGCTGGAATTACACAAGATACTGAGCGCCGAACGCAAGGAAAAAAAATACGGATTTTATGACCTTTACAAGGACAAGAAAACCCTCGGCCAGGTGAGCGACGCGGCGGACCATTTCTCCGGCATGGGATACAAGAATCTGGTGGTGTTGGGTATTGGCGGATCGGCCTTGGGAATCACGGCGTTACACACCGCTCTGGATGCACCGTATCATAACCTTCGCGGGCGCAAAGCACGCGGCGGAAAACCGCGGCTCTTTGTAATGGACAACATAGACCCCGTCACGTTCAAGACGATGATGCAGGTATGCAAGCCTAAAAAGACGCTGTATAACGTCATTTCAAAGTCGGGCGGCACCGCCGAGACCATCACACAGTTGATGATTGTTGTGGACATGCTTGAGAAGAAACTGGGCGCCGACGCGGTCAAGGACCATCTGGTCATCACTACCAGCCCAAAAGGTGAAAATGCGCCCAAAAGCCTGTTGCATCCCGTGGCCGATGCGTATGATCTGGTTTCCTTTGATATCCCACTGAACGTGGGCGGGCGTTTCTCCGTCTTTTCCCCCGTGGGTATGTTTCCGGCGGCCATGCTGGGCATGGATATGGATGCCATGGCGGCGGGCTGCGCGGCCATGGACAAGCGGTGTTCCCAAGCGTCATTGATGGAAAATCCGGCATACCTGCGCGCAGCCGTGCAGTACCTGATGGACGTACGGAAAGGGAACCCAGGTTCGGCGCAATCCCGCCGCCATGCTCGCGCTGCTGCTCTACGCGTTCTATGTCCGGGGCAAGCGCCTGCACGTGATGATGCCGTACAGCCATCAGCTCAAGGATCTGGCCGACTGGTACAGGCAGCTCTGGGCGGAAAGCCTCGGCAAACGGTATGATCTTGAGAAAAAGGAGGTCTATGTCGGCCAGACGCCGATAAAGGCCTTGGGTGTCACGGACCAGCATTCGCAGGTGCAGTTATACCGGGAAGGCCCCAACAACAAGTTGTTCAATATTCTTGAAGTGAAACGATTTTCGGCTTCCCTGCGCATTCCCGATGTGCTGCCCCAGGTCAAGGGGCTGGATTACCTGCGCAACGCCACAATGAACAAACTGATGGAGGCTGAACTGCGCGGCACGCTCGACGCACTTAAGAAAAGCCTCCGTCCGGTCATGCGCATCCTCCTGCCGGCGTTGAATGCCCATACCCTTGCCCAGGTGTTTTACATGCTCGAGGTGGAGACCGCCATGGCCGGCCGGCTTTACAATGTCAACGCCTTTGACCAGCCGGGCGTCGAGGAGGGAAAGAGTATTGCACGTAAACTTATGGGGGGTGATCGTTGAGCGCCACTACGGAAAAGACAAGCCTGTATGCGCAGCCCTGGGACTTCGTCTGGACGCGGCGTGCCCGCCGTTCTTTCCATCTTTTAGTTGTCACGACCCTGTTGTTCACAGTAGCACTGTGGTTTGCCGAGGGCTACCTGCGCTATGACAAGAGCGAAACGCAATACCGCATGTCCCTGACGCTGCATCCCGCCCAGGCCAGGCCCATATTGCGCACCGTGGTGCGCCGGGAAACCCAGCTGAATAAAGGGCTTACACCGGATTATATTGAAGCCCTCGCGTTGGTTGAGGAGCCGGATAAAGCGCTGGACACCTTTGCGCATGCGTATGAGGCGAATCAGCGCAACACTTCCCTCCTACTGAGTTACGGATGTCGCCTGTATGCCGAGGGACGCTATGACGAGGCACGCGAACGTTTCCGCGAGGCAGGCGCCAATCCTCCTGAAAACGCGTTACCCCGGTATCTGGAAGCCGCAGCATTTGCCGCAACGCTGACTGCGGATGCTGATCCTGGCAATTTGACAGCCTTGTTGACCCGGGTCAATATCTCCGACGACCCGGTATTGTTTCCTGAGCCCCTGTGGCACACCAGCCTGCCGAAACAAGGTCTTCGGTATGCACAATTGCAGATGGACATGGCAAAATGCTTGTTAGAACCCTTGAACCAGTGTTGCATTGCCATCTGCAGCCGCGCCCGCGAAGGCATCAGCCGCGGAGGAATGGCCAATTGGGATGACCATCTTGAAAAAATACAATACATGGGTGAACGGCTGATGGGGACCAAAAATGGCGACAGCATGCCCACAATTCTTCAACTGAAAACCGCCCTGCAGATTCAGGTGCAGGCATTATCACTGCGCGCCGAATATCGCAACCTTTCTGAAGAGCTAGTACCCCCGGAAATGGAGAATGCCGTACAACGCCTGAATGAGGCCATTGCCGTCATGGAATCGTTCGAGGCGCAGTTGCCCGCCGCCATAGAAGAACAATGGGAACTTTTGCGGCTGCCGGCAACCCTTGTAATGAAAACGGCGACTCTCTTTTTTGTCTTATATGGAATTGCTCTATTGCTTCGAAAAATAGGCGTCTCCGGGAAACACCTGCGCCCTCTTCCGCATACACGCATGGCCATACTGCTGCCTCCAGCCGGATTTGTTCTCATGATGGGCCTGCTATTCTACGTGGCAGTCGGAACACGTCTTGGCAGTGTAGGCGCGGATAGCACTTTCATACCTGCCCTCTGGTTCGGGTTGGTCGGTATCCTGCTGGCGGTGGGCATAGCCTACCCGTGGATGCAAACCAGGGCAAATCTGGCGCAAAGCACCCTTTCTTCCGTGTCAAGTGTCAAGACCGATGAGGCAATCCCTGAGAAAGAGGCCGGCGGCATCTCCCTTCGCAGGCGCATAGGCATTTATGGCTTCCTGTTTCAGCGATATATGGGGCTTATCTCGGGCGAACTAATCATCATGATATGCGTGTGGTGCATCATCCACCGCATTGCCCTCAACGCATACCCGTTTCAAATGCAACTGCTCGGCACCAGTCTCGAAGGCGAAATGCAGAAACTCATACTTTTGGTCCAGGAGCAGGTTAGCGGGATGATCCTCTGAATAATGTTCGACAGGTTATCTCTGCCTTGGAAAGCATTTCGTATCCCTTTGCTCATCACCTGCCTTACAAACTATCCCCAGTCGGCTCATGTATTAACCAACGCTTGAAAGTCCCGATACCTCTACGTATCTGGGTGTCGAAACACAGAAATTGCGTCGTAGTGGCTTCTTCGGATAATCGCCCCTCCTTGGGGAATCAAAAAAACGAATAAACTTTTTCCGTTGCCCCGCCAACAGAAAAACTTCGTTGGACTAAACGCAGGCGAGAAGATAGAATAAAACGAAGACCGACTGAAAAATAGCCCGCTACTTCTGTATATAGGCTGTTTGTCGGTCTCTACTATTTGGTGGTCTACCCCGTTTTACGGACAGAATGAATATCCACGACGAAGCTACTTTGGTCCACCGGCTGCTCAAGAGTTGTAGACGATTAGAGGCTTTCCGTGACTGCGATTGAAATCCATCTCTCCTGAATCCGAATGCTTATCTGCCCCAGCACGCCTCCTATCCCCGCACTTCAACATTCCCATCTCAAAGATCACATAGCCTCACACCCAAATCCGCACGTAAGAAACCGAGTTGTTGGCGTAAAGCCAATAAGGACAAGGAACGATAGAGGTAGGGAAGGCTTGTTGCCAAGCCTCCCCTCCCTCCGAACCGT
>JAEAMG010002409.1_pt1 | contig 11794 bp, 3 predicted proteins | sample 8958741 | NCBI WGS metagenome assembly JAEAMG01 (sample SAMN16933256, study PRJNA681125) | bioreactor sludge metagenome | isolation source: anaerobic bioreactor treating anionic surfactant - SDBS | place: India: Bengaluru | collected 2019-02-28
GTCGTTGTATTTTACTTTGTTCCGGATATCATCCACGTTGGGCAGCCAACCGTTATGGGGGTCCAAATCATAAGTGACATGGTTATACCCTGAATGCGCCGCCTCGGCAGACGAGTGCGTGCTGTAAGCGGGGGAGGGTCCGAGCACGCGCGCTTCACGCTTGAGAAAACCATAGACCCGGGCCACAGCATCACCGATGCCATTGAAAAAGATGATATCTTCCGGGGTAATCTGGATGCCGTTTTCCCGGATATTCACTTCCTCCGCTAAAAACGCGCGCGTCTCAAGGATGCCTGCCGTATCGCAATACCGGTAGGAACCGGGCAGTTCCAACAATTCATGGAGAATATCGCGTATCCAGGGAGCGAGCACTTCTCCTTTCTCCACCGGATCGCCTATGTTTTCCCAGGTGATCTTCCGGCCAAGCGTGCCAATTTCACGCGCCACGCCCACAATCTCCCTGATCTCATATTTCAGGTTGGTGGCGCCTTCATGTACTATGCTGCGTCTCATGATAAAAGGAAACTCTCATGTATCTTGAAATTGCTGTGTGCCGTATGGTCCAAAAAGAATATTCTCTTCTGTTCAGAGGCAACACCTGAAGAAAAATTTCGGTCATATTCGGATGGGAGCTGTATGCACAGCATGTCTATATGATAGGCTTTTTCCCGGGAGAATTGCAATCAGGCAAAAACCCTTTATTTTTACACACTTTCAAATCCACATGCGCGGACGTTCATGTATTCCAAGCCCGTCCCCGGGTATCTGAATCGTCCGTAGATGATCTCGTAAAGGCTTCCAACCCTGGCATCACTTTTTAAAGCATTCTATAGACACGTGAATCTTTATAAGATGCCGGCCTTTTACAAAATACGTTCTGATTTCATCCCCTTCAAGTTCTTCGGACAGACATCAGACTCCCTCCTCAGCGGCAGCTGAACGACAACCGGCACCTCCAAATGTCCGGCCTGCCCCGATAATGGCCTCAAGCATATCCGATAAGATGTCCCTTCCTTTCCGATAGGGGATGCCTGGCATTCCTTCTATTTCAGGCACGGCCTCTGTTTCCGAGGATTCACGCGGACCTGAAAGAGACCGGACAGACTTGGTAATACCTGTGTTTCTCACAGTCCCGGTCCCGAACATCTCCTGGCCCGGATCATCGCTTTCCCTTGTTACCGTTTCAGATGGAGAGGCATCAAATAGTTCCGGCGCCCGGGCGGCAAGGACATTGAACCAGCCCGCGCAATACCCCACCGCCATCGGGAACAACGTCTTCCCATAATAACGAACAAGATGCTCTTCAGCGGGTGTGCCGTCCGGATGGCGGAAAGGATGGCAGTAGGTCGCCCTGAAACCACGCTGTGTAAAATAAAAGCGTCCGGTCAGGCGTAATAGGGTTTGGTCCGCAAGGGCGGCCTCACCTCGCAAATGCCCTTCCCGCGACGAGAGTCCGGCAGGATTGGGGCATGGCCGAAATCCATCCAGTACAAGACATTTATTCCAAGTAAAGGTGTGGCCCTGCACGTCTTCAATTTCGAAATAATCGTTCCACCAGGAGGTATGGTACCGAATATTGCCGTTGAACATGGCATACAGTACGTTATCCTGTTCTTCCACCGGCTCTTCAGCGAAGGTGGCGGGCAGGGTGCGTGGAGCGGCCACTTCATCATCAAAACGCAGTTCACCCCAGTGCGATACGGTGAAATAAGTTGTCCAGGCAGAGGCTTCAAACGGACCGTATAACGAATCGGGCAGATCTGCCAGACGTTCCTGTAGATGTTTTCCGCTGAAGGGGTCAAGGCGTTCCACGAAGACGGGCGACGGCACGGATGCCCGGGCGGGTACGATTTCCCCGATGCCCGGCAGGGCTTCGATTTCATCGGCATGCTGCAGCCAGTAATCTTCAAACAGGCAGGTGTTGAAGGGATGCCAGATGCCGAAGACATGCGCAGGACTCGACATATCCTCCAGAAGATGTAACAGCCTGCCTGCCAGGTTGAATGTTTCATCAAGGTTATGGTTGCTTAAGGCCAAGTCCAACGCTGCAAGCAATTCTTCACTGTACGACCCCGCACTGCCGCCGAAGCCGGTATAGAATATAAAACCCCGTCCGGTAAGGGGATTATGGGCATGCTTGAGGGGAGTGATACCAAAATCTTCACGGGTAAGCGCATCCAGGATCGCCGCTTTCCCCGACAAACCAAGGGGGACTGCGTCGGCTTGGGCATGATAGCACTCCAGGCCAAGTTCCATCAGGCTGCGGTGAGCCGGCAGATAGTGTTTGACCTGTTCAGTCGCCCGGGCGCCCACAGGGTCTTTTGTTTCGGAACCCATGTCCACCAACCGAAGTCGGGTGCGGCAATACAGGCCCAGGTCCGAATCCTCCTCCGAAAGTTTCTTCAGGGCGGTCTTTTCCTCACCGCCATTCCGTGCCGCCAGCATGTCCAGCACCCAGAGCCGTTCATGATCATCCCCGTTATCCAATCGGTCTTGAAAGAACTTTTCAAGCGCTTTTTCGGAAAGGCGCCGTGCCCGGTGAAATCCCAGGGCAAGCCGTGCAGCCCGGTTGGAGGACTGGTTCGTTTCCCTGGCAACGGCGGCTTCCAGCAAGGCATCAACACCGTCCGCATCGCTGTATCCAAGAGCATCATAGCTTTCTTGACGTACCCGATACTCTTTATGAGCGGCAAGGCGGACAAAAAAATCAAAACCTGGACCGCGCCCTTGCTCAAGGAGCAGGCGTCCCGCATACAGGCGAGTCAACGGATCAGGGTGTCGCAACAACGCCCCCAACGCCACGGCATCCTCCTCGCCGGTTTTCCCGGCAAGGGCGGCGAGGGCGGCCCGCCCGACAATGGCAGTGCCGATGCCGACCTCCTCCAGCAGGGCCGCTCTATCTCTGTCGGTAAGTGATATATGCCGCAGCGCATAACAGGCGCTCACCCGAACAGCGGGCAGCGTTTCCCTGTCAAGTGCCAGGTCCAACAACGCCGAACGATACCCTTCCTGTCTCAACTCACCCGCGAGCCGGGCAGCCATATACTGTGCGGCAGGATCTTCCCCGCGAAGCTGGTGTTCCAACCACCGCTGCGTTTCCCGGGGCCGGGCTGCAAAGTCCAGCAACGCATTCATCCTGTTCACGCTGTCATCGTTTTGGTATATTTCAAAAAGCGCCGCGGGAGCCATGGGCGCCGGCGGGCATGTTTCCCCATGAGACACCTCAAGGCTTCCCCTTGAAGCCAGATCGTATCGCAAAAGCGCGGCGAGGGCAATGCCCGCTCCCGCCATAAAGGCGGTACCAGCGACCCTGCGGAAATAATGCCGTTTACACTTCATGGATACCCCTCCTTTGTTCACGTGAAACCCCGCTCACAAAACAATAGCAGAGGAGGATGAAACAAGCCCGCTTCTTCCTCACCCTATGGTTCCCGTCAGCATGCTTGATATAACCTCTTTCCTGGTCTCTATAGCCGGATATCGCTCCGACTATTTTGAGACCAAAATCCAGCAAAGGGGTGCTGTATTTTCAGGGATATAGTCATACCCTTCCCCATTTTGCCATAAATAGGCGGCCCGTATGGCGTAGGCTATGGGATTATCACCGTTCTGCCAGCCGGTGAGATAACCGATAGCCTCGCTCATCACCATGTGCCAGTCATGATTCAGGTCGCCCGGGTGCAACACCTCGGCGCGCAGATAGGGATAACCGTTGTTTACCGTATATCCCGCATCATCGGCCCAGTCCATATCGAAATCCCAGCCCGTGTAGGTGTCCGCATCGTAAGGATGCGTCATGGCATCCATGCCGCGCCCTTCGCCGCAGGCGCTCGTGTTTACACCGGAGACATCCATATCCCAGTAGCAGGCCGTCACCACCGCATCACCACACCCCGCCGCCAGGCCTCCAACCGTTTCGCTGCCCGATACTGGTCCCGCCGCATAACAACAGGTAAGGGCGCCTTGATAGTTCGACCCTATCAGCCCCCCCACGATGCGGTTTCCCGTAACGCTTCCCCGGGCATAAGACAACATCGTTTCACCTCCGGATTGATATCCCACAAGACCGCCAATATTTTCATTACCCGAAACGGGGCCGAGGGCGAAGCACTTCCTTAAGGTACCGCCGATATTCACCCCGACAAGGCCTCCCATATCCCCGATACCATTTACGGTTACCGAGGTATGACACCCCGCTATCAACCCCTGGTCGTGACGCCCAACCAGGCCGCCCGTAGAAAAGCCCCCCGGACTGCCCGTGACGGCTCCCGTGACATGGCATGAAATAATATTAGCGCCATTATTCCAACCCACCAGCCCCCCAGTGCCTTCCCGGCCGGTAATGCTCACGTTTTCCACACCAAGATCACGAAGTTCCGCGCCGGGATTCAGGAAGCCGAACAAGCCGACATTATTGCCCTCGGGCAGGCTTATCAGAGCATTGCGCAGGAGGTGGCCGTCCCCGTTAAATACCCCGGTAAACGGGACCATGTTGGTTCCGACAGGCATTATCGAAACTCCCGACAAGTTGATGTCCGCAATCAAGCGAAAGCACTTGCTCCAGTCTTCCGGTGTGCCGCATAGTGTCATCCAGTCCGCAATCTTGCCAATTTGATACGGGGCGGGCGGCGTACCCGCACCGCCGCTGTAAACCGCGCCTTGAGTTGCTTGCGCGAGTACCAGTGCCAGAGTGAAACTTATCGCCATTCCTAACCGTGCCGATGTATTCATTGACAATACTCCTATGCCTGTTTATCAACCGTTCTGTGTGTGAATTAACTTGCCTCCACGACAAAACGCACCTTATCGGTCTGTCCGGCGGCGTTCATACAGGATACATAATGTTCGCCGGGCCGCAATTCAAAGAACAAGGGACGCGTCTTGTCGGAAGCGCCCAGGTAACGCCCGTTGCAGTACCATTGCAGCTCTTCATTGTCCAAATTGGCTTGAAGACGGATGCGATCCTGTCCCTCTTCCCCCGAAAGTACGTACGTGGCGTTCTGCACGGGCATTTTGATATTCAGCCTGCGCTGCTTTCCTGCCACCGGCACGGTGTCGGCATCTACGCTCGTAGCGGAGGCTGAAGGCACGTTAGCCAAGTCCCATTGCCGGGTGGCGGCAGGCCAATGCACTTCCACACCGCCATCCTGCCCGGGACGGTGCATGTCGCAACGACGATGCAGGTACTGTTCCACCGGAAAGGATGCGGTGAGGTTCCGGGGACACCAGGGGCTGCAGGGCAGTCCGGAAACGGCACATGTCTGAACTTCGCACACACGACCCTCCGTGGACGGCCATGCCAATTCAGAAGGTGTTGGAAGCGATCGGAATACGCGCGCCACCAGCGGTAATGCGGCATGGGCGCCAATCAATCGGGATGCGGAACTGCCATCGGTGTTACCGAGCCACGCCCCCACAACGTAATGGGCATTGAACGCGACGGCCCACGCGTCCCGATATCCGGTGGATGTGCCTGTTTTCCAGCAAATCCGTGAATTATAGTCATTCAGACGGACCAGATTTGTCCAGGGTTCATTGGGGAAGGGTTGTTCGAGCATGTACCATAAGGCGAGGGTTGTACCTTCGGACAACACGCGCCGCGGTGGTGTCGGGGGATCTCCGCGCACAAGTACCGTATCCTGCCGTACCCCCAACCTGGCCAGGGTGAGATAGGCATTTACCAGGGATTCCAGGGACACTTCGCAATTTCCCAAAACCAGACCCAACCCGTAATGTTCCGAAGGCTGGCGAATATTCCCAAAACCCAGTTGACGCAGGAACGTCACGGCGGACTCGACACCCACACGGTCGAGCACCTGCACCGCGGGAATGTTCAGGGACCATCGTAATGCCTCCCCGGCTGAGATGAGTCCCTTGAAATTTCCGTCAAAGTTGTTCGGGTTGTATACCCCGAAATCAAGATTTTCATCCAGGAATCTCTCGGTGGGATACAATTGCTGCTGTTCTATGGCGAGGGCATAGATAAAAGGCTTGAGCGCGGAGCCCGGAGCGCGCGGCGCAAGACAGACATCATATTGGCCGCGGATGAGGCCGTTGTTGAAATCCGCTGAGCCTACGCGGGCTAGCACCGAGCCTTCCCGCGCGTCTACTACCATCAGGGCCACGTTGTTGATCTGATGGTCATACTGGCGCAGATACTGGCGGACCATTTCTTCCAGCCGCGCCTGCAGGGTACCGTCCAAGGTAAGCGAAAGCCGGCCCGCACCGCATACCCGTTCCCGCAGTGATTGGGCCAGATGAGGCGCCAGAACCGGGTACTCATGCCAGGTTACACCGTGGGGCCTGCCCAACGCCTCACGGAAGTCCTCCTCGCTGATCATGCCTTCCTCCCGCATACGGCGCAGCACGGTATCGCGACGCGCCTGCGCACGATCGGGATGCGACAGTGGGTTCATCGCTGTGGGCGACTTGGGCAAGCCCGCGAGCAAAGCCGCCTCCTCCAGCGTCACCTCTGCCGACGATTTGCCAAAATAACGCCGTGCCGCCGCCTCCACGCCGATGATATTTCCCCCGTATGGCGCCGTGTTCAGGTAGGCTTCGAGCAAACGCCGCTTGCCCGCGCTCCGATCCAGCCGCAGCGCCGTGAATGCCTGGGCAATCTTCCCCGAAAACCGGCCTCGTTGGGACTGGCGCCGCTTCGCCAACTGCATGGTCAGGGTGGATGCCCCGGACACGATGGAGCGGGCGCGCAAATTCAGCCAGGCCGCGCGCAGTACGGCATGTCCATCCACGCCCGCATGGGAAAAGAAACGCTTGTCTTCAGCGGCGAGTGTCGCCTGCACCAGCCGGGGACTGATGACATCCAGATCCACCGGAAACGACCACTGTGCGTCCGCGTTTAAATAGGCGCATAAGGGCTGGTCGTTTCTGTCCAGCAGCATGGGAGACAAGCGCGCCTGGAGATAGGGCGCCGCATCCAGGGACGGCATCAGGGAAGCCGCGCTCCGCAGCAGCGGTGTTTGAAAGCAATAAGCAATCGCAACCGCCATGAAGGAAACTACTATAAAATAACGCCACAGGCGCCGCAACCGTCGGGAAGCAGCGGTACCGCCGGGGGCAACCTTTCCTTCTTCTAAACCCGTATGCATAGAATCTGCCACACATGCCCGTGAGCTTTTGAAGACCTCACAGGTATTTTTTCTATTGTTTATTTGACCGTGATTTCACCCGGCACGGTAGTAGCGTTCACCTCCGGCTTGTACATACACTCAGCGTGAAGCGCGGGCAGTTGGAACCTGCCGGGGGTCACTGCGCGCACCAGGTAGCGGAATACCATCCCTTTTGTCTCCAGCTGGTCCATGGCGATGGCAACACGATCATCCCGCACCTCGAGGAAACCAGGAGTCACAATCAGGTTCTTGATGTTTAGCGTTCTCGGTTGCTGGTCCGCTTCGAGCCTGGGGTTGGCAACTTCAAATCCGGCGGGAAGTAAATCGGTGACCAGCAGATTTTCTATCGCCTTGTTGGGCTTAACCGTCAACTGCACCAAATACTGCCCGGTGTGCTTGAAACTGGAATCCGCAACCGGGGTACCGTCTTCATTCAGGAATTCGCGTGAGATATCCAGCCCTTCACTTATGGGCGTAAGCCTGGGTGCGAGGGGATTGCCTGCCATTTCATAGTAAATGTAGGCCGGTGCTTTGCCTTCGTTGGCCACTTCGAAACGGGGGGCGACACCGGTCAGGTTTTTCGTGAACAACTCGCCCGGTCCAAGGACGCGTTCGCCGTCCGCGTCAGTGATGCGGATGGCGGCCGTACCCGGGTCCGCGGTTTGTTTTTCCAGGAACATACTAATCGCTGTAATGGCAAAAGCCGTATCCTGGGTGGTATATAACCTGGATTCCCCGAGGTAATCCACCAGGGAATTCAACAGCGGCTGCAGCCGTTCGGCCGGCGCGTCCATCTGCAGGAGCGCAATAAGTCGCACCGCTTCGGAACGGATCGGGGAATGGAGGGTACCGGCGCTTTCGCGGCCCGTCTCTGATTGGGTGGGCGCCTGGTCCACATATTCCATCAGCGCCTGCGGGTTGTTCGAGTTCATGGCCTTGGCGGCCGCCAGCAGGTACCGGGCGGATAGCGGCACCGCGATCATGTCGAACCGGGATACATATTCAATGGCTTCCAGGTTGCCCTCCAGGGCCAGCACGTAACATGCATACGCGCGCAGGTAATAGTCGGAGGAGGTGGTGATGTGGTCATTCTTCATGATTTCAGCCACATGTTCCTGCAGGTTCCTGAATGCCACGTCGTACACCTCGAAGGCATGGTCACGCCGGACCAGCGTCAGAAAGTGCAGGGCGTAAACCGACCCGTAAGGATAGGAACTTGTCGAACCGGGCCAGAAACCAATGCCGCCGTCCTCGGTCTGCATGGTCATGAGCCGCTCGATTGCCTGTCTGAGATAGCGTTCGGCGTTGGAGGCCACGCGGGCGGCCTCTGTATCGCCGATAAACATATCCTCGTACAGGCGCGCATAATTGCGCAGGAAGTACAGCGGCATGGCACGGGACACGGTTTGCTCCACGCAGCCATAAGGGTAGCGCAGCAGGTATTTGAGGCCCGGCCTGACCCGTAAAAACAGATCGTTCGATATTTCGATGCCTGTATACAGTCCGGGATCCACGTGGAACAGGGTGTTCTCGATTACCCGTTTTTCGCCCGGCATCAAGGTAATGAATTCGGTTTCCGTCTGGTATGCGGCGGGGGAGCGCACCGGCAGCGGCGCCTTCTCGCTAATGGTTTCCAGCACGGTCCCCGAAGCGTCTGTAATGGTCATGGTCCAGTCCAGCATACCCTGTCCCATCCCGGCCGCGGCCGTTATGGGGACGCGCAGGGCGTTTTCGGCGCCGGCGGCCAGGTCCAGTTTCTTTTCACCGGTTCCGGCCAAGGCGCCGGAGGCGCTCCAGCTTACACTTGCCGTAACGGCCGTTTCGGTCATGTTCCGCGCTACCGCCGTACACTCAAACTGGTCACCGCACAAGGCGAAACGGGGCATGGAGGTACGCAGGATATAGGGACGGCGCACCAGCACTTGCGCGGCGGCGCCGCCCACTGCCCGCTCCGTGACGGCTACGGCTACCAGCCGCAATTGACCGATGAATTCGGGAACGTTAAAGGTCACGACGGCCTTACCGGTGGCGTCGCTGCGCACGACACCACTCCACAGGGCGACCGGCTTTATCCAGTTCTCATCCACCTGCGAAGTCAAGCCCAGACGGCGCATCATGTCGCCGCCGACGGGAGATTCATCCGCTTCATAAAACACTTTGTCATAATAATGGGCCTGCTGCAAAAACATCTGACGGGAACGCTGGAAATAGGTATAGGGATCGGGATTGTCATAGCCGAGAATGGTATGGATGCCTTCATCCACGGCTGCCACCGTGAGTTCCGCGGCTACCGGATTGCCGGCCTGATCACGCGTTTCCAGCGTCACCTCGAGGGGCTGGGAAGGCAGAATGGTTTCGGGCACATTTACAAAAGTGGCTTCGATGCGCCGGTCCGGATTATCCAGAGGCACGTTGGCCATGACGAAACTGCTGTACGGATAGTTGGAGACTTCCTTGTTCTGCTTGTTGCGTACCACGGTCACCTGCAGCCAGGTGTTGGGGAACCAGGTATGGGACACGGTAAACGAGGCGTGTCCCTCGCCATTCGTGACCGGTACGGCCAGGGTATCCTTGATCGCGTCACCCTGCGCGACAATGTAGGCCATGCCGTCGTACGGGGATTCAATATTAAGGTCGAGACGCTCGCCGGGCCGGTAGATTTCTTGATTCATGGTCAGGCGAATCAATTCCGGGCGCGCGGCGGATTCGATGTTCAGCCGTCCCCACCAGCGATTAAAGGTAATCGAACTGTACATGCGCGTTTCATCCGCATGCACCCGCAGCCGATATTCACCGTAGCCGGGATAGGGCAGTTCGAGCGTGCCTTTGCCGCCGTCCAGGGCGACATCATAGGTCTGTATCAGATCGAAATTCTCGTCCCAGCGCGGGTCGTTGCGGTCGTTTAACCGCCTCATATAGTAGTTCCACACCCGGCGCTCCAGAGACACCTTCACGCTTTTCAAGTCGGCCGCCGTATCGTCGGGTTTCAGGGCAAGCACATGCACGTCAAGTATTTCCAACTCGGGACGGGGCGCGGCCGCAATGCCCAGCAGCACCGTGTCAGGGAAGGCGATAGCCTCCGCAGCGTCGGTCACGGCGCGGCCACCCAGTTCAAAGACCCGACCGCTCGCCACCACCTCGAGGGGCATGGTCGCCTCATCGGCCGGTTCGAACGTATAGTCAAAGGTGGACTGACCGGTATCATCGGTTACGGATTCTCCGAGCGGAAACAGATTTTCCTCAAGGAGATCTTCATTGCCGAAAGAATACCCCGGCCATGCCTTACTTTCGTACCGCATAGGCTGTAAAAATATCCGCCCTTCCGTCTTCCGCCCGGTGGCGACTCCGCCAAACAGATTTTCCGCGGTTACGGTCAGGACCACCGAGTCACCGGGTGCGAGACGTTCCGCACTGAATTCCGCCTTGGCGCGTATACGGTTCGGCACAAATTCCTCCAGGTTGAATTCCGCGTAACCAATGTATTCCGTATCCTCGGGCACCCACAGTTCCACGGTGTATTTTCCGGTGGGATGCACGCGTTCCGATTGAAAATCATAACTGCCCGTGCCGAACTCGGAAAGAGTAACCGGTACTTCCCGGATGCATTGTCCCTGTGGATTTATGATGCGCAATTGGAGCGGTACGCCTGCGAGCGCGTCCACATAACGGGTTCGGGTTATCCAGCGCGCATGGATGGGCTCGCCAGGCCGGTAGAGATTCCGGTCCAGATAAATAAAAGCGTCGTATCCCTCGGGATCGAAGTAGGGCATGTCAGGTGAAAAGGGCGCATCGAGTTCCTGCATCTCGCGCAAATCAAGGAAGGTATAGTCCTCCCCCTTCTCGATTACCACAAGGGCCGGCTCACCCAGCGTCCCGTCTACATTGCCCAGATGCGCCATGCCGTCCGCCCCTGAAGTGACCATGCCCAAGGGCTGAAACTTAGTGGAATACACGGTGACCTGGGCCTGGGCTATCGGCGCAAGTGTGAACAGGTCATGCGCAAAGACCACCAGTTCCGAATCGGTCCAGTGTGCCAGCGCCCCGATATCGGTATATACCAGAATACGCTGATCAGTGCTGTAGTTTATGGGAGGATTTATCGTCATGATGAACACGCCACGTTTATCGGCAGGCATCAGCGTGCTCAAATCAATCTGGGCGGTATGCACCTTATCCGACTTGTCCGGGAAAGTCAGATCAAGCGTTCCTAATTCTTCGGCGTAGTCTTCCATTAATTCCTCTTTCCAACTATATTCCACATAGTCTCGGACAAATATGGGAATGTTGGAAGGGAAAATCCGGGCCAGTGTAACTGTGGCCTTGGTAATGTTGCGCGCCTTAACCCGCGGCGCCAGGGCCTCCTTGCGCAAATAGTAGTACAGATTCGGGGAATCAAAAGCGGCGCCTGAAGCGGTTGGCGTCGTGTCCAGCGTCATGACAACCTCATCGTCAAGTCGCGCTGATTTGTCGCTCGATTCCAGGCCGGCGGTAACGGTAAGCGTGTAGTCTTTATCGGATTGCCAGTCACCTTTTACATACAAGTATTTCCCCCAACTGCCCGGCTCGATGTGAAGATTTTCAATGGACGGCACAATCTTGATATGTTTTGCCAGGTCCTCGACGGCCACGGTGGGGAACATGCCGATGCGGGTCTGGTTGCGGCC
>JAEAMG010002411.1_pt1 | contig 11783 bp, 9 predicted proteins | sample 8958741 | NCBI WGS metagenome assembly JAEAMG01 (sample SAMN16933256, study PRJNA681125) | bioreactor sludge metagenome | isolation source: anaerobic bioreactor treating anionic surfactant - SDBS | place: India: Bengaluru | collected 2019-02-28
GTCTCGGGTGTTCGCCTATTCCGCCTCGAAGGCCGGCGTGCTAAATTTGACGCGCAATGTCGCTCAAGAGTTCGGCGCCCAAGGCGTGCGGGTCAATGCGCTGTGCCCCGGCTTTTTTCCCGCCGAGCAAAATCGGAAAGTTTTGACCCCTGAACGAGTTGACAGCATCATGCGGCATACGCCGATGCGGCGTTTTGGCGAGCCCGAGGAACTTGTCGGCGCATTGCTGTTGTTGGTTTCTCCGAAGGCAGGAAGTTTCGTCACCGGAACCAGCGTCAACGTCGACGGCGGATTTACCGCGGCGTGGCTTTAAAGCCGGTTTTTCTTGGAAAGAAGGGCCGGGGGCAGATACGGAACGGAATAATCCTCAAAATACCTCCGGCCCAATTGTCTTCACACGCTTTCAACGGCGGAAGGGAGCGCATCGCGTCTGCGAGTTGCCGATAGTATATAATAATCAGGGCTGCATTTTTTGGATTTTGGAGGTTTCGCCATGGCGCATACGATGATCATTTTCGGTGCTTCAGGCGATTTAACCAGCCGCAAACTGATTCCGGCGTTGTACGAGTTGTTTCGCAAGAAACGGCTGCCCGAAAAGACGCGGATCGTCGGCTTTTCTCGAACGGCGTTTAGCGATGACGCTTGGCGCGCGAAACTGGCGGAAACGACGGCCCAATTCACGGGCGAGCATTTTGACGCCGCGATTTGGCGGGAGTTTGCCTCGTCGATATTCTATCATTCAGGCGATATCGCTCGCGATGAAAGTTTCATCGAGCTGGAGAAGTATCTCAACGAGTTGGAAGGCGGAGAGTCAACGGCCCGGGCGTATTATCTTTCGACGGCTCCGCAGCTATACGATGCAACTGTTGCGCGGCTCGGAGCCATGGGCATGGCCAACGAAGACCGAGGGCCGCGGCGCGTGGTCATCGAAAAACCCTTCGGCACCGATTTGGTTTCAGCCCGGCAGCTAAATCAAAAAATGCACGAGGTATTGGCCGAGCATCAGATTTATCGCATCGACCATTATCTCGGGAAGGAGACGGTGCAAAACATTTTGGTGTTGCGGTTTGCCAACAGCATCTTCGAGCCGATTTGGAACCGCAACTACATCGACCACGTGCAGATTACTGCGGCCGAGGATTTGACGGTGGGGCATCGAGCGGCCTACTACGATTCGGTCGGCGTTTTACGCGATATGTTCCAAAACCACTTGTTGCAACTGATGACCTTCACCGCGATGGAAGCTCCCGCGCGTTTCGAGGCCGATTCGATCCGCGACGAGAAGGTCAAGGTGTTGCGTTCGGTTCGTTTGATGAAGCCCGAGGAAGTGTGCAATGATACAATCCGAGGGCAGTATCGAAAGTATCGCGACGAGCCGGGCGTTCCGGCCGACAGCGAAACCGCCACCTTCGGCGCGATCAAGTTGCATATCGACAACTGGCGTTGGCAAGACGTTCCGTTTCTGTTGCGCAGCGGCAAGGCGATGTCCTGCCGCACGACGCAGATTGTGATTCAGTTTCGCGCCGCTCCCCACATGATGTTCGAGGGCGGGCCGCGCGCTGCGTTCGAGTCGAATCGGCTGGTCATTCAGGTTCAACCGGCCGAGGGCATTCAGTTGCATTTTCAAACCAAGGTGCCCGATGCCGGCGTGAAGCTTCGGTTGACCGACCTGGGCTTTAACTTTCGCGACAAATTTGCGGGCGGTATGCCCGAGGCTTACGAGCGGCTTTTGCTCGACGTTCTGCACGGCGACGCCAGTTTATTTTCGCGGGCCGACGAAGTGGAATTGGCCTGGAGCATTATCGATCCGATCCAAAAGGGCTGGGAGCATCCCGGCTGGCCGCCGCTGGCGTTTTACGAGGGCGGTGCTTGGGGACCGCCGAACTCGACCGAATGGATGTGCCGGCAGTATCGCGAGTGGTTCGATACGTGCCCGGTGCTGAAATAGGCAAGACATGGCTCAAATGTTGTCCCCTCTGCCGGTTTACGGAGAGCGGGGCGATTGATACAATAAAAGCAGGATTGAGGGGATCCCACGTTTTGGCCAGGGAGTTTGTCTATGTCGTATCTATTCCCGCCCGTGCTTGACCAATTGATTCGGGAAGAATTGGCGACAGGCATCTACCATTCCGAAGAGGAAGTATTGGTCGAAGCGATGCAAGCGCTTCGCGATCGAAACGCGGCCATTGCCGACATCCAAGAAGGCTTGGCGGATATGGATGCCGGCCGATTGCGCCTTCTTAGCGAAGTGGATTCCGAACTGCGGACCAAACATGCCATTGCCCGCAAGACATGACGTATCAGGTTATTCTCACGGATCGTGCGGCAAGAGATCTTGAGGAAGCCTACCAGTGGTGTGCCGAACGCGCCCCGGAAACTGCCGTTCGATGGTATAATGGCTTTATCGAGGCTCTCGAAAGTTTAGGCACTAATCCTGAACGTTGCCAAGTTGCCTTGGAAACGCGGAAGTTCGCCGTCGAAATCCGCCAGCTTTTGTATGGTCGAAGGCAATGTTATCGAGCATTATTTCTGGTGCGCGAACAGGCTGTGATTGTTCTGCGTATTCGCCATGCCGCAAGACGAGATATAACTCCGGAAGAACTGCTCTGACACTCATTGTCCTTTGCTGCCTTTGATCGGACAGAATTGCCTGTGTGTGGAAATAATGGAATCACTTCCCCAACTTCGCATCGGTTCGCTAGCTATTGATTTTCCCGTGGTGCAGGCGCCCTTGAGCGGCTATAGCGATTGGCCGATGCGGGTGATTGCACGCCGACTGGGAGCAGGTTACACCGTTTGCGAGGTCATGCTCGATCAGTTCATCTTGAATGTGACCAAAGGGCGAAAGGCCAAACGGTTTTTGCGTGTCACCGAGGAAGAACATCCCTGCGGCGCACAGTTGATGGGGGCATTGCCCGAACAGTTTCCGCCGGCAGCGCTGAAGCTGGTCGAGGCCGGTTTCGACGTGATCGATTTGAATTTCGCCTGCCCCGTGAAAAAAGTTTTGGGGCGATGTCGGGGCGGATTCCTGTTGAGCGATCCCCAGACGGCGATTTCGATTGTCGCCCGGGTGCGCGATGCGATCCCTCCGCACATACCGCTCACGGTGAAGATGCGCCGCGGCATGGACGACACGGCGGAAAGCCGGGACCGTTTTTTCGAGATTTTCGACGGCGCCTTTCGGTTGGGAGCAGTCGCTGCGACGGTTCATGGCCGCACGGTTCGGCAGCGGTACGAGGGTTTTAGTTCGCGTGATTTTTTGCGCGAAGTCAAGCAACATGCCGGTGCGCGAACCGTGATCGGCAGCGGGGATCTGTTCACGGCCCAGGATTGTTTCGACATGATGCGCGAGACAGGCGTCGACGGCGTTTCCGTTGCTAGGGGCGCGATTGGCAACCCTTGGATTTTTGAACAAGCCCGGGCGCTTGCCCAAGGCATTGCCTTGCCGCCGCCGAGTCTGCACCGGCAGCGCGACGTGATTGCCGAACACTATCGGATGTCGGAAGCGATTTACGGCGTTAGCCGTTGTTGCCGAGTGATGCGAAAGTTTGGGATCAAGTATGCCCAACTCCATCCTCAGGCCAAACTAGTTCGAGATGCGTTTGTGGCAGTCCAGAAAACCGACGATTGGCTATCGGTGCTAGACCGCTGGTATGCCGAGGATTTGCCGGGCGTGCAGCCGGTATCGCCCGCCGAGGGATATTATGGTGAGGGACTAGGGGCCGGTGACTAGAGACTAGGGACTAGAAACGTATCATCCCTCCATGTTGGCGGCATTGCGCAAAATGCCTTCGCGCCGGGCTCGCCAAAGGGGCGTGTGACGAAACCGCCGGCGAAAGGAATCCTCGTCAAGGGCGGTAATTTCCGTAAGATCAACAGGATTCATGCCGGGGCTTGGCTGAAAAGAAGGCTCGGAAGTGCTGGGCGTGCGTCGATTCCAAGGACATGCCTCTTGGCAGGCGTCGCAACCGAACAGCCGATTACCGCATGAGGCTCGCAACGGTTCCGGCGTTTCACCGCGCAGTTCGATGGTGAGATAGCTGATGCACTTTCGAGCATCCAAGCAGTGAGGTTCGATAAGTGCGCCCGTAGGGCAAGCGTCGATGCATGCGCGGCATGATCCGCAACGGTCGCCCGCGGTCGGTTCATCGTAAGTTAATTCCTCGGTGGTCAACAGAGCAGCCAGGAAAAACCAACTGCCCAATTCCGGGTTGATAAGCATCGTATTTTTGCCGATCCAGCCGAGCCCTGCCTGTCGGCCAAAGCTGCGTTCCAACAACGGGGCGGTATCCACGATGCCGCGAACGGCGGCCCCCGGGGTTATTCGGCGGTGGAAGTCGGCCAATTGATGCAGCCGCTCACGAATGGTTTCATGATAATCGGTACCCCAGGCGTAGCGTGAAACCTTGGCCTGCCCGGGGCCAGGCTCGCTAGGCTCGACGGTTCGGTAATTCATGGCAAGCATGAGAATGCTTTTGGCTTCCGGCAGCAACGCATGAGGATGGCGGTAGGCATCCAGCCGATTCGCAAGATAATCCATTTGGCCGGCATTGCCCTGGGCGATCCACTGTCGGAAACGGTCGAAATCCGAGGGCGTCATGGCGGGAGAGGCCCCGGCCAGATCAAAACCAAGCCGCCGCGATTCTTCTTTTAAGGCAGCGGTTAGTGCGGCGGCGGTCATGCAGGGTCTTTCGAAACAGTTTTTGGTAGTTTACAATATAGGCATAGACTGTTTTGGATTTGGAGCCCCCCCATGCAGCGTAGATTCGGCTGGTTGATGCTCTTTCTATTTCTCGGCGGTTGTGGGCCTGCACTTTCTCGAAGTGACCTGGGTACGGTTGTTTTTGAAGTGCCTAAGGTTGCCGGAACCGAAGAACCTTATGCGATGCCTCAACTCGGCCCCCCGTTGAAGGATGAAGACGAGCCGTTTGGCAGCCGGTTGCCGTAATACGCGTTTGGTTTTCCGGATTGCCAAATACATTATGCGGCAAGTGGGCAATGCGGGCAAGCTGGGCTGTGTGTTGCGAGTGTCGTGAATCTTGGATAAGGTCGGAATCTCCCAAATCGCTCTGGACAGGGCCCGGGAATACGTTAATCTACCGGCCTCATGAAGTGGCATTTTGCGCTAATGCTGATCGGGATATTGGCGACGGGCTGCAAGAGTCAGGCCCCGACGACCGACCCGTTTTTTGGCCGGACGACGATTCCTCCGCCGCCCACGGGCTCGGTAACAGGATGTCCCGCGACAGATCCCGGCTATCAAATGCCGCCGGCCGCGACATCTGCCCCGGCTGCTTCTTCTGGTGCCGCGGGATCGATGGTGCCGAATGTTCAGTTGCCCATGCAACCATCAGGCGCTTCCTCAACGTCGCCTACGCCTACACCTTTCTTAGCCCCTGCGGCAACATCTCCGCCTGCGTTAGCTCCTGCGGTGACATCTCCGCCCGCGGCAGCACCGTTAGCAGCGCCGCCGGGAAATTCGAGGAATAACAGTTTACCGGGGATATCGCCGAGCGTTTTAGCGCCGCGGCCTACTTCGACCATGCCAAGCAGGGCGACAACACCCTCGTCCACCTCACCGGGGACGCCGAATACGGCTCCTCCCGCCGGTTCGACAAGCCCTTATCCGTCTTCAAGCGGGGCCTATAATTATCGTGGCACGCCGACTTCTTCCTCGGCGTCGGCCGGAGTGCAAAATACACGCACGACAGCACCCATGTTTACCAACGTGGCCGCTACGCGTGTCGGCGCACCGGGTGACGATCGTATGCCAAGGCCGGTCGATGATGGCGCAGGTGTCGGCGGCATTGCAGGGCAGAAGCCGATCGTTCGCACCATTCAACCACGCGGCAAGGATGATGTTTCGGACAACGTGGTCGACATTGCGGATTTACCGAAAAGTCAATAGTCGTGGACGGGCGGGTGAGCGGTGAGTGATTTCACAGATGATATTCTTTCGCATTTGTCGAGCTTGGGCGATTGCTTCAACCCGTGGCGTTTGAAGCGATGGGCGGCGCTTTTGCCGAAGATCGCCGACATGGAGCCCGAGCTTCAGACGTTGAACGATCATCAGCTTCGCAAGCGGAGTCTCTCGCTTCGTTATCGCGCGAAAAGCGGCGAGCCTTTGGCTCGATTGTTGCCCGAAGGGTATGCCTTGGTGCGTGAAGCAGGACGCCGCACCTTGAAAATGCGGCATTTCGACGTGCAGTTGCTCGGCGGCATCGCCATTTTTCATCGCTCGATCGTGGAGATGCAAACGGGCGAAGGAAAAACGTTGACGGCCACGTTGCCGCTCTATCTACACGGCTTGGTGGGCAAGGGATGTCATCTGGCGACCGTCAACGATTATCTTGCCCGGCGCGACGCCGATTGGATGCGCCCTCTCTATCAAGCCCTGGGCATGACCGTCGGCGTCATCGAAACCAGTATGTCGCAGCCTCAGCGGCGCGAGGCCTATGCCTGCGACGTTACTTACGGCACGGCCAAGGAATTCGGCTTTGATTTTCTCCGCGACCGTTTGTTGCTCCGCCGCATCGGTGAGGGGCAAACGGATCTGCTGGGCGGCATGTTGGGAAAAGGCCATGCCGGCGCCGATGAAAAGCCGGTTCAAGGCGATCCATCCTTTGCCTTGATCGACGAGGCCGACAGCATTTTGATCGATGAGGCGCGGACGCCGTTGATTATCAGCGCGCTGCCGACCGAGGAGCAGCGTCTCGAGGTGGAATGCTATAAGTGGAGTGCGTCGGTCATCAAGGAATTCGTCGAGGATGAGGATTATGAATTCGACCACGATAAGAAGACCGCGGAGTTGACTCGCGAGGGGCGGCAGAAGGTTCGTCTATTGCCGAAACCGCCGTTCATGGACACCGTCGGCATGGTCAACATCTATCAATACATCGAGCGGGCGATCATGGTCGATCGCGAGTACCATCTCGATCGGCAATACGTGGTCCGCAAGGGCGAAATCGTTATTGTCGATGAATTTACCGGGCGACTGGCCGAGGGTCGCAAGTGGCGCGAGGGAATTCACCAGGCCGTCGAGGCGAAGCAAGGCGTCGAGGTTACGGTTGCCACGGGCCAAGCGGCGCGGATCACCATTCAGGACTTCTTCCTGCGTTACAAAAATTTGGGCGGCATGACCGGCACGGCGATGGGCTCGGCGCAGGAGATGCGACGCATCTATCGCTGTCATGTGCTGCCGATTCCGACGAATCGGCCTGCAATTCGGCAACGGCTGCCTGACCTGGTTTTCGGCGAGGCCGAAGCAAAATGGAAGGCCGTGGTCGAAGAGGTTCGACAATTACATGCGATAGGGCGGCCGGTGTTGATCGGCACACGATCCATCGACAAGTCGGAAATCCTCTCCAGGATGCTGACGGATTTGAAGATCGAGCATCAAGTGCTCAACGCCAATCACGTTGCAGCCGAGGCCGACATCGTGGCCCGGGCGGGACAACGCGGCAAAGTAACGGTTTCGACCAACATGGCGGGCCGGGGAACGGATATTAAGCTGGGCCCCGGCATGCACGAGTTGGGCGGTCTGCACGTTATCTGCACGGAAATGCATGATTCGAGCCGTATTGATCGCCAGTTGATTGGGCGTTGCGGCCGGCAGGGCGATCCCGGCACGTATCGTCAGTATCTTGCATTGGACGACGATTTGTTGTTGGCGGGTCTCGGCCCGAAGAAATCGAAAAAATTGAAAGAATTGGGCGAGAAGTCGTCAGGTCCGTTCGAGCATCTTGCGCGATTGTTCGTCAAATCCCAGAACAAGGTCGAGCGCCGCCATTTCAGCCAACGCAAGTCGCTGATGTATTTCGAGAGAGAACGCAAGAAAATGCAGCGGCAAATGGGGCAAGATCCGTATCTCGATACCCCGAGCTAGTTGCCGAATCACAACTTCCACGCCAGGCCGCCGTAGGCCCAGGTGCCGCGATAGGGCGAACCTTCGTTGTACTCGCCCAAGGCGTAACCAGACAGGCATCGCGTGATGTCCCAGTTGAGCATGCCGCGGTAGACCATGTAATTTTGGTTCTGGTTATCCCAGCGTTTGACGGCCGAAAACGAGACCCAACAGTGTTGGGCGCCGTCAAAACGGTCGCACGAGAGCCATTGTTTCCATTCAAGGCCGACGCCGCCCATCACATAGTTCATCGGCGTCCAATAGGGGTGCAACATATCGTTGAAAGGATCGGGGCCGGGGCTAAAAACGGATTCCTCGGCGAAGTTCCAGTAGAAGCAATCGGCCAGAAGGGTCAATCGCCTCGGATCGGGGGTGAGTTGGAAACGATTGCGAAACTCCGCGGCATGTCGCGAATTGTCGTCGGAGTATAGCTGGTAGGCGTAGGTCGCTTCGGTTTCCCAGTAGTTGCATGGCATGTAGTTCAAGGCGGTGCGCACGCCGCCGCAGTAGATGTCTTGCTGGAGCGATTCGCCGTTCTCCAGGATATTGTCCATGGTGCCGGCAATGGTCCAAACGACATCGTTGTAACTGCGCAGCTTGACGCCGGCCTCGTAGACCGGCCGTGTGGAGACCCAACGGTCGTAACGTTGCACTTCGCCGTCGATGTACAGCAGCATGGGTACGCAGGGCGACCAAAGGGGGCCGAAATCCGCGTCGGCCTTCTGTTGGTATTGGAACGTAACGGCGTCGCCGCAAGTGCCGCCTCCGTAGGTCGGCGCCAAGCTCAGCCGTCCGTAGCCGACCGAGAGATGCTCGTTCTCGTCCTCGCGGGCGAACTGGTATTTTACATATTCGCCGAATCGGTCGATCGAGGTTAGACCGTCACGTCCGCGTTCGCGCACGAATCGGGTATCGGCTGCGATAACGGGACGGCGTTCGAGCAGTTTGCCTTCCAGAGCGACTTGCCCGTCGCGATGGTTCGGATTGATCTCAAGCAGTTGTCGATAGGCGTCGATGGCATCGGTCGTATTGCCCAACATGCCGTATGCTTGCCCCAATTCGAAGGCGATATGTTGTTCGTAGGGTTCAAGTGCGAGCAAATCTTCATAGGTGCAGGCCGCTACGCTGGGCGACGAGAAATGTGCCGCTTTGGCGAGACGTTCTTGACAAAGTCTCTCGGCTTCTTCGTGCAGGCCGGACCAACAGCATAAGGCGCGGTCGTAGTCGGCAAGTCCCTTCGGCGACCCGCAAACGAAAAAGACGGTTTCGGCCTTTTCGCGGGCATACAGATAATTGCCCGGTTCGTCGCAACGTAGACGTTCGTAGAGTTCCAACGCTCGGTCATAACAACGCATGGTCACGTTGGCCCGGGCGAGCCCTAGCAGCCATTTTTGATTGTCCGGCTCCCGCACGAGCAATTCTTCGTAAATCAACGCCGCGGTGTGCGCATGGCAAGGTACGCCGAACGAAGCGTGCCATTCGGCCAGCCGCGTTTTCAGGACGACATTATAGGGATCCGAATTGAGAGCCTCGGTAAGGGTGTTTTTGGCCCAATCGCGGTGCCCGTCGTTCATGGCCAAGTCGAAAAGCGTTACGGCCGTGTAGATCGGACGTGGATACGGCGGCGGCTTGTTGGGATGAATCGCGTCGGAAATGAATGTGGCAAAGTAGATTTTTTCGGGAAGATATTCGGCGTCATCAGTCGAGATTTGATGCAGCAGATCGGCGGTTTCCTCGATCTGATGTGTTTTCAACAAGATGCGGGCCAGCAGTAGATTGGTCTCGGCATCGGCAGGATCAATGGAAAGCAGATGCTCGCATTGACGCCTTGCGTTGCAGTAGCGATTCTGGAGAAAGAGCGATAAAGCGTAGTGCCGGCCGGCGACGGAGTTATTTGCCACGGCATCTTGGGCCAAATAAATCGCATCGGCCTTGATAAATTCGTTTTCAGCCCGATGAAGATCGGCCAATGTTACGGCTGCCTGCCGGTCGTCGGGATTTTCTTCCAAAAGCTGGTCCAGTATCTCGTGAGCATGGCGGTAGTTTCCCAAGATGATGTTGCGCTCGACGAGCGCCAAAAGCCAGCGACGGCTGCGCGACGCCTCCGGCACTTTTTGCAGAAAATCGTCGGCGGTTTCCATGCGATAATCGCGCATGGCTACCCTCGCGCTGCCGACCAAGGCAACCACGTTGTCGGGTGATTTCTGAAGAATGTCTGCAAACAGCCGGCCTGCCTCGGCATAGTTGTTCGCTGCATACAAGGCCGAAGCCAATTCGAGACGCAAGTCGATATTCCCCGGATAGGAGTGGTCGAGCTTGTTAGCTAGTTGCAATGCCTCCTGGGTATCGCCTATCAACAGAGCGTGACGCACGGAGAGCGCCAACACGCGGGCGTCATTGGGATCGGTCTTCCGCAGGTCTTCGAGAATCGGAGCGGCCTGCTTGGGGCGACGAAGTTGGATGTAGAGCGCCGCTGCATCGAGCTTGGTTCGACGATCGGGCAGTGAGCGATCTTGGAATGATTTTTGGATCAACTCCTCCGCTTCGGCCGTTTCATCGTCAAGAGCATGGAGCAAGGCGAGGGAAACCGCGAAATCAATGCGTTTGGGAAATTTTTTGACGGCCGCGGCCAGCATTCTTTTTGCACGTGGATGGTCTCCCAGATTCAGCAAAGCATCGACTAGCGAACGAGTCAGGACTGGATCGTCGGGATGTTTTTTCAAAAGACGTTCGTAGAGCGATAGGGCTTCATTAGCGCGGCCGGCTTGGAACAGAACATCCGCATAGCCGCGGGGGCCTTCCTCGCGGTTGGGATAGCGTTTTTGGAAGTCCTGAAACCGTTCGAGGGCTTCGGCAATATCTCCGCGTCTGGCGGCGTTTTGGGCGGCGCCAAGCAGAATATCGGCCTCCAGCTTTTGTGCATCACTTGGATTTTGCTGCGCGCAGAATGCCCCAGATGCACCGGCAGCGAAGCAGACGAATCCCAACAGGATCGTCCGTACAAGTTGCGCAAAATTGCCTCTGCGAAAAGGCATGTCCCCCCCTTGCCGCTAGAGTCTGCCGATACGGCATAACTATTTCATCCAGTATCGACAGAAAGTGATGGGACTTTCCTGATTGGTTGAGAATTACTCCCAGAGAGTCCGCGGGCGTTGCGTCTTGTTCGCGGCGAAGGGCGAAATGAGGAACTGAAGGGTAGAAAAACACGCATGAATCCTAATTGGTCGCCTTTGTTGCAGACTCTAGCAACGCTTTGTATTGCAACTCGGCTTCTTCATAACGGCCCAGGTTGACGAGTGTTTGCGCCCAAAGGTATCGGAGCCGGCGAATATCGGGATATTGGGTCACGGCCTGACGCAACACGTCGTTTGCTTCCTCAAACATGCCCAATCGCTGCAACGCATCGCCAAGTCGTTCAAAACCGAGGGCATCCAAGTAGCGGTAATTGGCTTCACGATAGCGATGATAGGCATCGGTCATCATGCGGCGGACGGCATTGCTCGACTGGTCCGAGGCGGCCACGGCATCGAGGAAATCGCGCCGCAAGGCAAGATCGTTCGGTTGCTGATCGAGCAAGGGAATCAGGCGGTCGGCCGCCTCCTCGTATTTGCGGTCGGCCAAAAGAAGGCGGACGATGGCTCGTTTTGCTTGGGAGGAAATTTCCGTCGAGCTTTCAAGACCGAGTAGAATCCGGAGTGCCTCGGCGCGTTGACCTTGCATTTCTAAGATGGCTGCGAGTTGAAGTCGAGATTTCGGATCCGTGAACGGTTTCAGCAGGGCCACGGCGCGATCGAACTGCTTGGCGGTCGCCAAAAATCCGGCGTATTCTCGTTGAACATCAACGTTGGGCGGTTCCAGGCGGAAAGACTCGTCGAACAAT
>JAEAMG010002412.1_pt1 | contig 11770 bp, 15 predicted proteins | sample 8958741 | NCBI WGS metagenome assembly JAEAMG01 (sample SAMN16933256, study PRJNA681125) | bioreactor sludge metagenome | isolation source: anaerobic bioreactor treating anionic surfactant - SDBS | place: India: Bengaluru | collected 2019-02-28
GTTTATCGACCCATAAAACTAGGTTTATCGACCCATAAAACTAGGTTTATCGACCTAATTCATAGGTCGTTTTACAACCTAGTTAAAATAGTTTATGGTATGACCTAGTTAAATTTGATTTATATAAAAAAATGGCCGAGTTAGTTGTAAAAGATAATGCTCTGATTCAAGCAAGTTATACATTAGATACCGTTGAGCAACGTCTTATTTTATTGGCAATAGCTGAAGCAAGAGAAACGGGGCAAGGGATCACGGAAAATAGTTTGTTGGAAGTTCATGCCAGTAGCTATATAAATACTTTTAATGTTGAAAAACATACTGCATATACAGTTCTTAGGGATGCCTCTAGAAGCTTATTTGATCGCTATGTTACTTACCACGATATAAATCCCAAAACAGGTAAAGACAGAAGTTTTCACTGTAGGTGGGTTGATAAAATTGGTTATGAACATCAATCAGGCGTTGTATTCTTACGTTTTACCCAAGATATTGTCCCTCTAATTACCAGATTAGAAGAAAATTTTACTAAATATGAAATACAACAAGTTTCCAAATTAACAAGTACATATGCCATTCGGTTATATGAACTACTAATCCAATGGCGATCTAGTGGCCAGACACCAATTTTTAACCTATCAACATTCAGACAACAACTAGGCATTGAGACTACTCAATACAAGACCATGAGTAATTTTAAAACTTATGTCCTAGATTTTGCATTGAAACAAGTTAACGACCTAACTGATATAACGGCCAACTACCAACAACATAAAACTGGCAGAACAATTTCTGGCTTCTCTTTCACATTCAAACAAAAACAAGAACGTAAAAAAGTTAGCCCTAAAAAAGCTAACCTAACAGAGAAACAACTAGATTTATTTGCAAACAAGCTAGCTTATGATCCTACTTTTTCTAGCCAATTTAGTGAAGCTGGCGAAAGCTATGAAAACTTTGCTAAAAGGATTAAACAACAGTTAAAAGACCCTGTAAATTTAGACAAATATTCAGGTTATTTAGACAATTTAGATTTAAAAGTTTAGGCTATGAAGGTTGTCTAATAGACAGCCTATTAGACATATTATTTTTACAATATTAGGCATAGTTTTACACAATGAAAAGTCTTTCTGTTGTTGAGTTATCTAAGTTATATGGCATAAATAGACAAACTATTTACAACCATATAAACAAAGGAATATTAAGCAAAAATTCAGATAATAAAATTGATTTATCTGAAGCTATCCGTGTATTTGGTGAACCATCAAAAAAACAAAGTGTAAAAGAGCCTGTAAAAGTAGACAGTCAAAATTCGACAGAAAATTTACTGCTTAGACAACAAATAGACATATTAAAAAATCAACTTGAAGATGCTAAAGAGCGTGAATCTTTTTATCAAAATCAAATTGAAACGATGCAGCGTCTCCTAGAAGCTCCAAAAACCAATATGACTACGTTTACCGATCAAAAACCTAACCAGAATATAGCAACGGATTCTCAGCCAAAACCTGAACTAAAAGATGACGAAGTGACTATTCCAGAGCAAATAGAAAATAAGCGGATTCCTGTGCCTGAACACATTGAACCAGAGACTGAGAAAAGAGGGTTTTGGAGTCGTTTTTTTAGACCCTATGATTAATCAAGATTGTTTAATCTAGATGAATAAAAATATAGAGAAATGATCACGGAATAGGCGTGGAACGTGAATAGTCACAAAAAAGCCGTTCCAGTGCGCTGAACTCTGGAACGGCTTCAGTTAAGATATTGATGCTAAAGAGGAAACTTCAAGCATTTCGTATAAGGTGTATTATGTTAATTTTAGTGAGGCTAAAAGATCTTTTCAATCGGTAATCATTCAAAAACCTATTCAGTCTTTCAACTCATTGGGCTAGTTATTAGTTTTTAATACCATTAACAACTTTCCCTGTTACATCCTCATAGAACAGCAATAGTGCGTAAACACGAGATAATTCTTGACTAGACCTACTGTATGACTCGGCTTTTTTGTAAATAGACGAAGACCATGTGCTATAGAGTTTAATAGACTTTAGAACATCTAATTTTCCAGATAGCGCAAGTTGTTTAATATTTATCGCATTTTGATATCTGTAATTATCTGGAATATAGTTGAGGCTTCCATAATTTTGGAGTAAACCTTTTGCACTTTTACAGTCTGTAGTATTTTCCAGTTTATTGTTGGACTCACATCCTTTAACGTTTATGGTATCAAAACCAGATACCATTCCATGAAATAAGAACCATTCATTAGTGCCCATGAAATTGTAAAGTTGACCAATAGAATTTCTATCATAACGTGATTTTAAATTAGATACTTTTTCTCTAAACCTCTCATTATTCGAGTCATTACAAAGAGTTACTAAAGCTAAATAAAGAGACTCAGATGTAATTTTTTTCGGGTCTTGTCTAGTATTGATTGGAGAAAGAATTGCCCGTTTTAGAATAAATTTTTCATCATATACCTGAATTAAGTCATCTATATAATAAGTATTATCTTTACAATCAACTGTAGTATTACTTAACAAATTTTCGTTTGTTTTAGAATTATGCACATAGATAGTTGCATTAACGAGTTTAGGTTCATTGGTAACAACTACAGAATTTTCATCTAAATACATCACACCTGCTAAGGATCTCCATTTCCTCTCAGCAGCATGAGCAGTCATACATGAAAAGAGAGTTATCACCAAAAAAGTTAATATTTTCATTAAGTAGTAGCATATTATTAAAAATAATTTGATAAAAAGTATAATAGAGAAGTGTAAAATTAGCACTTACATAGCCACTAATTTATCAACATTCGTCAGATGACACATAAGTTGTCATTTCTGATTAAATAATATCAATGAGTTATAGAATTTAGTGACAATCAATGACATTAGTTAGTGACACATAAGCTGTCATTTATTTTATTTTGTTATTCAATATCTTAAAGTAAATATTTCAGAAAAATAAAAAGATATAATAATGAAAGAAGACTTTTTTACTTAAACCAGATTGAGATGTTTTTAGAGCATGTGCTGTTTGTGATAAATTGAGATTATGTTGAGTGAGTTCTCTAATAATTCTAAGTTGTTGAAAGTTCATAATTTGGATATAGAATATAAAAATAAGAGCAAATATATAAATAAATGCTCTTTTAGATGATCAATGATTAACGCATTGTGACGAATTCTTCAGCAGAAGTCGGATGAATTGCTAAAGTGTTATCGAAGTCTTTTTTAGTTGCTCCCATTTTTAAAGCAACAGCAAAGCCTTGCAGAATTTCATCCATACCGTATCCAATACCATGAATTCCGACCACTTTCTCATCAGTTCCTACACAAATTAATTTCATTTTTGTGAGTTGTCGATGTTCTGTTATCGCTGTATACATGGATGTAAAGGAAGAACTATAAATTTTGATGGCATCTTTACCAAATTTTTCTATGGCTTGATCTTCGGTTAATCCAACTGTTCCAATAGGTGGGTGACTAAACACCACAGTCGGAATATTTTCATAATCTAAATGTTCATTTGGCTTATTGTTAAATAAACGTTCAGACAGTCTTCGACCCGCTGCCACAGCAACAGGTGTTAACTCGACTTTACCTGTAATATCACCCACTGCATAAATGCCAGACTGTGTTGTATTTTGATATGCATCAACATGAATAAAGCGATTCTCGTTCAATTGAACTTGAGTCTTATTAAGATTGATCGCTTCAGTTGCAGGTTTTCTACCAATTGCCCAAATCAAGCAATCTACACTATGTTCTGTACCATCTTCTAGGTGTAATACAAGTGAGTTATCTTGAACTTTAGTCACTTTGTTAATCTGACTATGAGTATGCACGTTAATATTTTCACTGCGCATATTCTCTAATAGTGTTTTACCAAGGAAATGATCTAATCCACGCAAAGGCTGATGTTTACGAATAAATAATTGTACATTCGAACCCAATGCATTAAGAACACCTGCCAATTCCACAGCAATATAGCCAGAACCAACAATAGCAGTCCGCTTCGGTAAGTGTTCTAATCCGAAGAAACCATTGGAATCAATACCATATTCAGCACCTTCAATTTCAGGTTTGAATGCTTGAGTCCCCGTAGCAATTAAAATATGGTCAGCTGTGTACGTTTCACCATTTACTTCAATTGTTTGAGCATCTAAAAATTTTGCAAAACCTCGAATGACATCAACATTATTTTTAGCTAGTCCTGTGTCATACGATGTATGTATTCGGCTGATATAGGCTTGTCTGTTTTCAACTAATTTCTTCCAGTTAAAGGATTTCAATTCTGTATTAAAGCCATAGTCAGGACCATATTTATGAATCGCATCGGCAATTTGAGCTGAATACCACATCACTTTTTTAGGAACACATCCTACGTTGACACAGGTTCCACCAATATCACCCATTTCTATCAGTGCACATTTCTTACCATACATGGCAGCACGATTGACTGATGCAATACCGCCACTGCCTCCGCCAATCGCAATATAATCATAGTGTTTAGACATAAATGAAATTCCTGTTTTTTAGATTTAAAAAGTTAAAGACTTAAGCATTCATTTGAATGACAAATCTAAACTTAACATCTCCTGCTCTTAAACGTTGTAAAGCATCATTAACACCTACTAACGGTACAGTTTCTATTTCAGGACGAATATTTGCTAATAGACTAAAATCGAGCGTTTTTTCTGAATCGTGAGGTGTTCCTGTTAAAGAGCCTTGAATTTTACTTATACAGTAATAACAAATAGACTTGCGAATACTAAGTTATATAGAACCTGCTAGCAAATTAGGGGTGGTTATAAAGCGAACTTATAGAAAACATTTAACATAAAATCTCTTATGCGAATTCTAGCCCTGCATAGGGCTAGATATAGCGATTAGACCCAATTCTCTAGCTTTAGACCATCAATCCGTTCAAATTCTTTTGTATTGTTCGTTACTAATACAACATCCAATGCCAAAGCATGAGCAGCGATCAGCATATCTAAGCTGCCAATCGGTTTACCTGTGGATTGAAGATCTTGGCGTAATTTGGCGTAATGCCAAATTGCTTGTTCATCGTAAGGAAGAATCTCTAAAGGTGACAAAAACTTGTTTAATGCCTGTTTATTGCGTTCAGATCCAGACTTCTCTACACCGAAAGCCAGCTCAGATGCCGTGATACTTGAAATCGCAAGCTGGCCGAGTTGATATTGCTTAAAGCGTTCAAAAACGTGTTGAGGCTTGTTGTTGATGACATAGATACAAATATTTGTGTCTAAGAGGTAAATCATTTGAATTCCTCACGGAACTGTTCGCCTTGATCAGCTCGCTCCAACTGGAATCCTACCTCAAACTCATTGATGGCTTCTAACATGATATCCCAAGGATTGTCGATGGGCATGAGTAATACACCACGCCCGAAGCTTTTGATGGCCACTTCCGTGCCATTAAAGCGAAAGGCTTTAGGCAAGCGAACCGCTTGACTGCGACCAGTTTGAAATACTTTCGCAATTTCCATAATTACCTCCCGAAACCAAGATATGTATCGTTGATATATACCATAGCATTAAATCTTGTAGAGTCAAAGTGAAATTAAAATCATGAGGCAATAAAAAAACCCCGACATCCTGTCGGGGTTTTTCGTATTTGGTACTAGGGTCAACTCCTGTCATCCCTCGCGTCCTGTCGCTGATCTTCTTATTTTTATGTGGAACATCCTGTTCTCAATGAAGCCATGATATGCAATCTGGTGGTGTCTGCCTATTAGTGATTTTCTTGAATGCCTGTACGCCAGAACGTACATGCAGATATCCTCAAATTATCCCAAGAATTGTCCGCAGGAAATGGGGATAATTTCAGAAAAGAGAGCCTTTAGAAATCAGGAAAAACCGAAATTTTGAGCATTTTTTAACCGATTTTATTGGCAAAATATGACAAAGTTGCTTAAAAAGCAGCCGACATGTGTCTAAGTCGGCTTTCTAACGATTTTTTAGTCATGACTAATTTTTTAAACATTTGAAAAACAATGAATTTTTATAAGTGGTTTCGCATAAGCGCCATTATGTTAAATGGGTGGATTATTTTCATTAATGATCCCAAAAGCTTTTCTCCATGCCTGAGGGCTGGTGCCATATTTTTCACGAAAATTTTTTCTAAATGATACGGTATTATTAAAACCTGAAAGCTCGGTTATCTTTTCGATAGACAAGTTTGTCGTTTCTAAAAGTTCACAACTTAATCTGATTCTTTCAGTATTCAGCCAATCGACTAGGGTCATGCCTGTCGCTTTCTTAAAATGCCGTGTGAACGTCCTGCGTGTCATATGTGTCCGTTCAGCGAGGCTTTCAATATTATGTTGTAAAGCTAAATTCTTTCTTAAAAAATCAAGTAATACATTAATTTGTGCATCTTGGCTCGATTCTGCGACTGGCTGTTCAATAAACTGAGCTTGCCCACCTTCACGGTGAGGCGGGATCACCATTACTCTAGAGACTTTATTCGCAATTCGTGCATTATAGATTTCTCGTACCAAATATAGGCAGCAGTCTAATGCTGCACCTGTTCCAGCAGAGGTTACAATCCTTTGGTCTTCTACATACAGGGCATCATGATCAAGTTGAACCTGTGGAAACCGCTCACTGAAATCTTGTTCAGCCATCCAGTGCGTAGCTGCTTTTTTATGGTCAAGTAAACCAGCATATGCCAGTGCATAAGTTCCATAGCATAACCCTACAATTCTAATTCCAGTCTGATATGCACAATTTAGGGCATCGATAAGTACTTGTTCAGGCTCGTGATTAAAATCATCCCACCCAGGAATAATAATAAGATCCGACTCTTTAATGAGCTCGACCCCACCATCAGGGATAATCATCATAGACTGTTCTGTTGTTACGGGCTGGCCATCTATAGAAAAAATTTTCAGATCAAATAAGCGTTTATCTTCAATCTTGATATTGAAAATGATATGGGGGATAGAGAAGTGAAATGGATTTATATTGGGATATACGAACAATCCAATCACTGGTATAGCCATTCAATCTACCTCTCTAAAATAATAAATATAGCATGTTGTCCCAATAGTTTCGATGATTGTCCTTAAGGACAATTTTATTGCTTAATTTTTCCTATCATGATTCGAGTATGACTAAATGATTGGATCTGGAACATGAATAAAATTTTAAGTAGCTCTGTTATTGCACTCTCTCTGGCAATGGCTTCAGTCCATTTATATGCGAATGATAAGGTGGTTCAGCGAGATACTTCTAAAGTTACGCATATACAAGAAATTCGCAATGCAACGATTAAAGTAACCTATGCTGATACGACTTTTTTAATTGACCCAATGTTTGCTAAAAAAGGATTCTATGAAGGTTTTCCTGATACTCATCGTAGCTATTTACGGAACCCATTAGTCGATTTGCCTATCAAGCCCGAAACGATTTTAGAAGGTGTAGATGCGGTAATCGTGACCCATACCCATTTAGATCATTGGGATGATGCAGCACAAGCGACTATTCCGAAAAACATGCCGTTGTTTGTACAGAATAAAGAAGACCAGAAAATCATTCAGTCACAAGGCTTCAAAGATGTTCGTGTATTAACTCAAGCGACCTTTGAAGGGATTAAGCTCACTAAAACTGGTGGTCAACACGGTACTGATGCCATGTACCGTATTCCTAAGCTTAAAGCTAGATTAGGTGAAGCAATGGGTGTGGTATTTGAAGCTGCTGGCCATGAAACTGTTTATGTGGCAGGAGATACCATCTGGCGTTCTGAAGTTGATCAAGCGATTCAAACATTTAAACCTGATGTGATTGTCTTGAATACAGGTAACGCCTTGGTTGATGGCTTTAAAGAATCCATTATTATGGGCAAAGAAGATACTTATCATGCAACTCAGAAAGCACCAAATGCTAAAGTGGTTGCTGTTCACATGGATGCAATTAACCACATGTCGGTAACACGTGCTGAGCTTGCAGATTACGTAAAGGACAAAGGAATCCAAGATAAGGTTTTAATTCCTATCGATGGTGAAACGCTTTCTTTCTAAAGTGACTTAAAGAAGTGGAAGCATTCCACTTCTTTAAAAACCTAAGTAGAACAAAACAAATATTAGTTAAGTAAAGGAACAGATATGTCAAAATCAGCTTTATTAGTTATCGATTTACAAAATGAATATCTACCTACAGGTAAATTACCCTTAGTAAATATTGAACAAGCTGCTGCTAATGCAGTGAAAGTAATTGCGAAGGCCCGTCAACAGGGTACACAAGTTATTCATGTCCAACATATTGCTAATGCTGAATCTCCTATATTTGAACCCAACTCAAATGGTATTGAATTTCAGGACACAGTTAAGCCGCAAGAAGATGAATCTGTGATCATTAAAAATCACATCAATGCGTTCTTAAACACGAATCTCAAAGAAATTTTAGATAGCAATCAAGTGACTGAGTTAGTCGTGATTGGTGCTATGAGCCATATGTGTGTCGATGCGGCTGTTCGTGCTGCTTCTGATTTTGGTTATAAGGTAAAAGTTATTCATGACGCTTGTGCAACACTAGACCTGGAATTTAATGGCGTTAAAGTACCTGCTGGTCATGTCCATGCAACATTAATGGCCGCTTTTGAATTTGCATATGCTCAAGTGATATCAACTGAAGATTATGTTAGCTAACGATTAAGATTTTCTAAAATTAACATAATACACCTTATCCGAAGCTATGAACCCTTATTTTGTAAGGCTTTCATAGCTCTCCATTTCATCATTAACACAGCATCTTCCTCCTCAAAACTCGACTCACCTGAAGCAATCCGTTCAATCATCGCATTGACATCCACTTGACTGGCATCAATCACATGCTGCTCAAATGAATGCTCCGCAATCCCTTGCGTTGCCTTAAATGCTGCTCGAATTCGATCTGCATCTACTGGATTTTTCATACTTGGCCACGCTGCTCTGATTTATAACTTGGATGATCTTTCAGATAGGCAATAAAACTGTCTAAACGTTTGCTATCCAGTCGTGATTCATCAGGATGATCCGCATGCTGCGATAGGTTCTGACCTAAAAAAAACTGCTCAAACTGAGCCTTAAAATACTCAGGAATATCAGACACCAAAACATAGCTATCATCTGATTTCAGTTGATGCCGTGGGATCTGAATCAACTCAAGTAAATGTTTCTTCCACAATAGACTGGCCCGAAGCTGATCATTCACTGGATGATGGGGATCATGTGCAGCAGCACGTTGATCGTCAAATAAACCCTCAAGAATTTGTTTTCCAGTCTTCATACGACCTCCAAAAGCTTTATTTAAAACCTCACAATATCCCTAGAACCATGATGGCGTATAACCATCATCACGATCTAGATCTTGATTTTTACGCTGCTCTAAGGCTTGGTTGTACTCCTTTTGGTAGATCTGGAGCTTATTAAATTGCCGAATCTGTTGAATGGTGTGCTTCTGTGCCTCAACTTCAAGCTGAATAATTGGATCAGCACTTTTCAACTTCCATCGGTAGATCTGTGGAACATCCTGCAATTGCGTTCCATACTTCTGGTTAAATTCCTGATTAGACAGATGACTCACTCGATTTGGAACAACAATCTCCATACCCTCCAGAATCACGGTTTTCATCGGTGCATGCATTTCCAAAGCCTGATTAATTAGCTGCTCAGTTTTTTCTCGAAAGGCTTTGACCTGATCACGGCCAAAGCCCAACGCATCAGCCGTTAATTTCTGTGCGCCACCCTTAGTGGGATTCTTTGGACGATACTGCTTAAAAAACTGCTCTGGTGGTCGTTCAATCCCATCGACCAGACTCCGTTCAGAATACATCAGATGCAAATGCGGTTGATCTTCACCTGTCAGCTCACTCGGATGATTATGCACCGCTGCGGTATAAGGGAACTGATACTGATCAGCAAATTCCTGAATAAAGGCCTCGACCAATTCTTTACGCTGCTGTTTCGACAATTCTTTTGGTAAAGCCACAGTCAAGGTTGAACTGGTTCGACCTCGAGCAATCTCATAACGATCCGCACTATGCCAAAAGCTTGCAGGCGCATCGACAGCCCAAGCAGGCATATTTCCAGAACGCACAAACTCCAATTCTTCATCGGCCTTTTGCTCGGCAAAATGCGCGGTTCGAGTCAGATAATGGAAGGTATTCTTGGAACTGGAATCCTTCTTCACATTGTGCCGAATATTCATGTAAAACATGCCGAATTCACCTGAGATCCAATTCGCAAAGGAGGCTCTCCGCAGGAGCGAGGAGGAGTGTCTTTTTTTGACAATAATCGCTTTAGCGGTTGTTGTCAAAAAAAGACACGGAAACGAGATAAACTATTTTTTATGCATAGCAGAAAAAATAGTTTAAACGCCCATAAGATGACGCTAACATGGAGTCAATCCACGGCAAAATGAGATCCAAATGGCAGGACGCAAAGCGTTAGTTCTCACAGCAAAAGAAATCAACGAACTCGGCACGCATATCCTCGGTCTACCGTTCAAACGTCGAGTTGAAGAACGTTGCTTGCACATGCTCAAAAACAAAAAAAGTCTTCAGGATCTCAGTGAGCAAGACCGACAACTAATCCAGAAATGTCGCTATGAACGCAATGCCTACAACAAACGCATGCTTCAGCTGCAACTGATCCAACAGACAGAACCTACCAAACGCAATGCACTGCAACAAAACATCCTCAAGCTCCATCAAAAAAATGACATTGATGCCTACTTTGCCATGCACGATGCACTGGATGAGATCCTCAAAACGCAACGCCACCAGACCGCAGCGAAAAACCTGAATCAGAAAATAGAAAAAGCCCTGAATCCAGAACAACAAAAGGAAAAACAAAGCCAGAAACAACAGAAAAAACGAGAAGACCAGATCAAATACTTTATCGGTTCACTCTATCTAGGTATTTTTGAACGAGCAAAGTTTCAAATAACCCACTCCAATCAGGACTTGGACAACCTGAAAACCTTATTTCGTATGGCCTTGATCGGTAAAACTATGCAACAAACTAACAAGGATCTACAGACAGTCACCCAAGAAATTGCCAACTCAAGCCAATACCAAGAAATTGAACGATTTATACAAGAAGCCAAACAAGATCCAAGAAACCCATTCAACAAAACACCAGAGCAATAAACAAATATCACGTTTAAACGCTGTATTTTCGCCATAGTACGATCATTTCAAACTGAACTAGAGATCAGTACCCAAAAAACAAAAAAGTGCCTCTAAACGCAAATAGAAGCAAATGACACAGCCTCAATAAATCACTAGAACACCTCAACCAAGCGAGTGTCTACGAGCGACAGTCCCAAAATTCGCGCCTCGGCTTTCTGAAAAACCGCTTTTTTAGGTTAATCAACCTAAAAAAGTGAAATTTAGATGCAAAAATTTGAGCCTAGACCGAGCGAAGCGAGCATAAAACTTTATGAGCGAAGCGAATTCCGAGTTGCTTTTGCTCTTACCTTTGCTTTTTCTCAAATTCACGAAGGAATTAACCGAAAAATTGCCCCCGAATCGAGCGAAAGCGAGATTCAATAGAGTTTGAGCGAAGCGAAAACCAAGGGCAATTTTGACCAGACTAGGCTTTTAATTATTTTTAATGCTTTTAATGCTTTTAGCTAGGCTGAAAGCATTTATTTGCCATAATTTCAGAGGTTATAAAACTAGGTTTATCGACCCATAAAACTAGGTTTATCGACCCATAAAACTAGGTTTATCGACCCATAAAACTAGGTTTATCGACC
>JAEAMG010002416.1_pt1 | contig 11733 bp, 14 predicted proteins | sample 8958741 | NCBI WGS metagenome assembly JAEAMG01 (sample SAMN16933256, study PRJNA681125) | bioreactor sludge metagenome | isolation source: anaerobic bioreactor treating anionic surfactant - SDBS | place: India: Bengaluru | collected 2019-02-28
GACAAAGAACCGTCTCGCATCTAAGGCGATAGGTATATAAGGAGGATATGAATGGAAGCAAAAGCTATAGTGGTAAATCATGAAAAATGCACGGGATGCAGAAGATGCGAGCTGGTGTGCTCCGTATATCACAATGGCGTATCCAACCCGGCAAAATCCCGTATAAAAGTGGAGAAGTGGGAATGGGAAGGTCTTTACATTCCTATGACATGCCGGCAGTGTGTTGATGCCCCATGCTTAAACGTGTGCCCGGTAAAGGCAATCTCCCGCGACGAAGAACAGGGAATAGTCAGCGTGGATCACGAGCTCTGCATCGGATGCCGTTCCTGCGTAGCAGTGTGTCCTTTCGGCGCCATGAATTTCAACCCGTGGGAGAAGAAGGTCTTCAAATGCGATCTTTGCGACGGTGATCCCCAGTGTGTAAGATTCTGCGACATGAAGGCAGTAGATTTTGTTACTCCTTCGCGGGAAAGCCTGAACAAGAAAAGAGATGCAGCGCTTAAGATTTCAGAAGCAAAAAAGCTCGGCGCAACCATGCAGTACGAAGGGCTATAACCCTTTTAGCTACCGGCTAAACGTTCGAGTTTAGTGATTTTTAAAGGGGTGCAGGTAACGGTCAGATAGGCCCTTGCCTGTGCCCCTTTTTATGGTTATATTTGCAACAAGTTAAGGGTTCTCGGCAAAAGGTTACAGGTTAAGAATAAAAAGTTATTTGCACTATAATCTTCTATGAACCGTTAACAAAAAATATCTTTATGGTACGAACGGAGGTTTTCATGGGTGTTCAAGTTATTCTCCACCCCTTTGTAAACGGCGTTGAGACAGAGTTGGATCTCAATGTAAAAGATACGGGAGAGGCGTTTAAGGAAATTATGAAGCTCTATCCTGCTGCTGAAAAGAAGTTGTTCCAAAAACCAGGTCAGCTGAAAGGTTACGTGGAGATTTACGTCAATGGTAAGACCGCTTACCCTAACGAACTTTCAACTCCTCTCAAAGATGGAGATTCAATGTCAGTGCTGGTCTTTCTCGCAGGCGGATAATTATTCAGGCTCATAGCTGTAAGCTCATAGCTCATAGCAAAAACAAAAAAACCAAGATGTGTTCTTGATGAAATCATAGAAGGATTAAACCAGATGAATATTTCCTATTTTTTTTCATCACCTCATGGTGATGTACCCGTAGATTCAGAGACCCTTGCCCGTCCCTTTATGGTAGAACCTATGAGAAACCATCCCTTCATGGCCCTCGGGGATTTTTTCCATTTGGTCAGGCTTTTCTTGCTGGACAGAGCAGGCCCTGTCCTCACTTCATCGCTATCACGAATCTGGAAACGGGATGTAAGACTCCAAGACATCGACAATGTTGTCATACGATATGAAAAATACGGCACTCTCTATCAAATAGTCAGCGCTGAAATAGTATCCGGGGGTCAGAAAGCAAAGTTTGCTGTGAGCGCAGCCCTGACACCTGCTGCTCAGGAAAATATCACTTTCGAATACAACCTTATTTCATATATCAATACAAGAACTGGACTTTCCTATCTGCCTCGGATGTATTGTATAAACTCTCTCGACATAGAAAAGGATAGTCATGTTGAGACTGTTGCTTTATCCCTTGCGGAATGGTTTGAGGGTTATCACGAATGGCATTTTGAAAAGGACGATGAGGGCAAGGATACGATTGTTGTGTGGAACACTGAAAAAGGCAATCAAAACACTTCCGCTGAAGAAGCCTTCACAATCATAAGAGAAGCATCCAGAATTCTCACCCTTTATTACGATGTGGAATCCTGCGAACGGATAACCCCGTGGCACCATGGCGCTGGTGATTTTATTGTAAAAACAGATTCGGGAAATGTTGCTGTGAGACTAGTGACAGCAAGAGGTTACGAAGCCTTCAGGTCTTCGGATGCCTGCGAGACCGTTAACCCCTTATGGGGTCTTCATAATTTTTTCTTTGAATTGGCCACAAAAATGAGGCTCGATAAACAGGAAGGGATGGGTGAAACAACCTGGGCTGGAGGCATCTTTGTAACGGCTGCGATTGAAGGTTTCATGCAAGCCATGAAAACCAAGGAAGCACAGGGCCAGTGTGAACCCCACATGGTTGCAGATTTTATAGCTTCAGCGAAAGAGCTCACAGAGAATGAAATAGAGCAGATTATCAATTCACAGCTCAATGCGTCTCAGACAAGCGGTACCTCTGACTACGAGGTTATTAAGGCTAACCTTAAGAACCACACACAAGAACTGGTAAGGGCATTACAACAACTTTCCTGATAGTTTACGAGCTTGAATCCACCCGCATTTTTCAGTAATATGTCTACCATAGGTATACTATGGAGGCAACCATGCCCGATTACAGAGATATAGACAATTCACCTGCCTTAAACTACATCTTTTACCCCCGCAGCGCTCACGCCAAGCCACCTCCTAATGCTTTTGACAGGATAATTCCTGTCGATACAGATGTGGTAATCACCTGTCGCTTTTATATGGGCAGCGATCATTGGCCGTGGATAGTTTTTTTTCACGGAAACGGGGAAGTGGTAAGCGACTATGATACCATTGCCCAATTCTATAATAAACGCGAAATCAATCTTGCTGTAACAGATTACCGCGGATATGGAGCGAGCAGCGGGAGCCCTACCCTTACCCATCTTGTCCGGGACGCTCATGTTCTCTTCGGGGATATAAAGGATGATCTCACACGTCGAGGCCGCGGAGATAACGTTTGGCTCATGGGACGGTCTCTTGGGAGTATTTCAGCGCTGGAACTTGCGTATCACTTTCCTGATCAAATCAAGGGGCTAATCATTGAAAGCGGATTTCCAAGCATCACTCAGCTCATTTTTCACCTCGGTTTGCCTGCAGGTGCAATCGACTTGTTTACAGTGTATGACGAATGTATCTCCCTGGTTAAGAAAATCACCACACCTACCCTTATTATCCACGGTGAATACGACGCACTCGTTCCCTTGAGAGAGGCAGAAGACCTTCATAAATATATCGGCACCACGGATAAGGGGTTGGTAATCATACCAGGTGCCGATCATAACGATATTATGTTTGTGGGATTCGATGAATATTTTGGGGCTATTCAACGATTTATTCAAAGAACGAGCGCGAAGTTCGGCGAGAGGTGAGAGGATATTGCCCATAGCCTATTGCCTGATTTAACACCTAACGGAGGAAATCCATGAAAGCAATGGTACTCAACAGGATTACCAACCTACGGGAAAACGACTCACCCCTGGAATTAACGGATATTCCAAAGCCATTACCTGGAAGCAAAGATCTGCTCGTTAAGGTCTCAGCATGCGGTGTATGCCACACTGAGCTGGATGAGATTGAGGGGCGAACTCCTCCAACATTTTTCCCTATTGTTCTTGGTCACCAGGTGGTTGGCCATATAGAAGAAATCGGGTCTAAGGTAAACAGATTCAAGGTCGGCGAACGGGTGGGTATTGCCTGGATCCACGCAGCATGCGGAACATGCAGCCATTGCCGTGAAGGCAACGACAACCTGTGTGAAAGATTCGAGGCCAGCGGTCGCGATGCTCATGGTGGATATGCCGAGTACACGACTATCTCGGAGGATTATGCATTCCCCATTCCCAATATTTTCACAGATCTCGAGGCCGCGCCACTCCTCTGTGCCGGGACAATCGGCTACCGTTCGCTGCGGCTTGCAAACATGAAAGATGGCGATACGCTTGGCCTTGTAGGGTTCGGTGCATCCGCCCACCTCGTCCTCCAAATGGCCAGACATAAATATCCTAACTCAAAGATATTCGCTTTTGCCCGAAGCGAGGGCGAGAGAGTTTTTGCCTGCGAACTCGGTGCGTTTTGGGCCGGCGATATCGATGAAACACCACCCGAGAAGCTTAACTGCGCTATCGATACAACACCTGCCTGGAAGCCTATTGTAGAAACGCTCAAGAACCTTGCACCGGGCGGCAGGCTTGTCATAAATGCAATCCGCAAGGAAGATATCGACAAAGAACAGCTGCTCAAAATTGACTACGTTACCCACCTCTGGCACGAAAGAGAGATTAAGAGCGTCGCTAATGTTGCCCGACAGGATGTAAGCGAATTCCTGGAACTGGCGGCAACGATACCTATCAGGCCGGAGGTACAGGCCTTCAGACTCGAAGATGCAAACAAGGCGCTCCTGGAGCTCAAGACCAGCAAGATCCGCGGCGCAAAAGTATTGGCTATGCAATAAATTGACCTTGGGTCTCGCGAACGTCTACCGGATTCTGTGACAATATGATACAATAAGCACATCTATCTGAAGTGTGGTTTCATAGAAATCATGCGATTGTTTGGAAAATAATCAATAAGGAGTGAGTCATGTGGGAATACACAGACAAAGTAAAGGAACATTTTCTTAATCCCAAGAACGTGGGCGAAATAGAAAACCCTGACGGTGTTGCTGAGGTTGGCTCAATTGCTTGTGGTGATGCTCTGAAATTCACCTTTAAATTAGACGAAAACAAAAAAATCAAAGAAGCAAAGTTCAAGACCTTTGGCTGTGCGAGCGCTATAGCATCTGCTTCAGCACTCACAGAACTCGTGAAAGGAATGACCCTCGAAGAGGCAATCAAGGTAACCAATAAGGATATTGCCGATTATCTTGGAGGATTGCCGGAAGAAAAGATGCATTGCTCTGTTCTTGGACAGCAGGCTTTGGAACAGGCCATAGCAAACTGCAAGGGTGCACCAGCAAAGGAACCCGGTGAGGAGATTGTCTGCGAATGTTTCGGTGTCACTGATAGAGAAATTGAAAAGGCTGTCCGTGAAAACCAACTGACCACCGTTGAAGAGGTGACCAACTACACAAAAGCAGGTGGCGGGTGTACGAATTGTCACGAAAAAATTAAGGGGATAATCGAAAGGGTATACGAGCGCAAAGAATCTGAAGCTTCGAACGAACCAAAACCAAGAAAGCTGACAAACATACAAAAAATAAGACTGATAGAAGAAACCATAGAAAGAGAAATCAGGCCATCCCTGAAACAGGACGGAGGGGATGTTGATCTTATCGACGTTATCGGTAACAGGGTTATCGTGGCAACCCGGGGCGCCTGCTCGACATGTAAGGCTTCCCAATTCACCTTGAAAGGGCTTGTCGAAAGTAAGCTTCGTGAGTTCGTGTCTCCCGATTTCGTGGTAGAGGAGGAACCTAAATGAAAACCATATACCTTGACAATAACGCAACAACCCAAGTCGCTCCAGAAGTGGTGGAGGTTATGCTCCCCTATTTCCATGAACTTTATGGAAACCCATCGAGCATGCATTCTTTTGGGGGACAGGTATCAAGGACAATCAGGGAAGCCAGGGAGAAAGTCGCTGCCCTCATAGGAGCAGAACCAGAGGAGATCATATTTACCAGTTGCGGCACAGAAAGCGACAACACTGCCATCCTCTCGGCTCTGTCGGTCTATCCAGAGAAGAGACATATCGTGACCAGCCGCGTAGAACATCCTGCAGTAAAGGTATTATGTGAGCATTTAGCGGAAAGAGGTTGTATCGTTACTGAGCTGCCTGTTGCCAGCGATGGGAGGCTCGACATGGAGCTTTACGAAAAGTCGCTTTCAAAGGACACTGCCGTTGTGAGCATCATGTGGGCAAACAACGAGACCGGGGTGATTTTTCCCGTTGAAAAGGCAGCCCAGATTGCCCGTGAGAAAGGTATTCTCTTCCACACTGACGCAGTGCAGGCAGTAGGAAAGATTCCCATCAACATGAAAACTAACAACATTGATATGCTCTCCCTCTCGGGGCATAAACTGCACGGACCAAAAGGGGTCGGTGTGTTATATGTCAGAAAAGGGACACCGTTCTCGCCTTTTATGATTGGCGGCCACCAGGAGAAAGGCAGACGTGGCGGTACAGAGAATACTGCAAGCATTGTTGCCCTGGGAAAAGCTTGCGAATTAGCTGCGAGCAACATGGAGACAGAGAACACCCGGGTTAAGTATTTACGGGATAAGCTCGAAAACGGCCTTTTGAAAAACATTCCAAACAGCAAAGTAAACGGAGACAGAACAAGCCGTCTGCCCAACACATCAAATATCAGCTTTGAATTTGTTGAGGGAGAAGGCATACTGCTCCTTATGGATCAATTCAACATTTGTGCATCATCAGGGTCTGCATGCACATCAGGCTCCTTACAGCCTTCCCATGTTCTCCGCGCCATGGGCGTTCCTTTTACCATGGCCCACGGTTCTGTGAGATTCAGTCTAAGTACGTATAACACCGAGGAAGAAATAGATCTCGTCATGGAGAAACTCCCGCCAATCATTGCACGATTGAGGGAAATGTCGCCATACTGGAAAGGAGAAGGCTCGGTTTGTGGGATACGAGATACGGAGACACAATAAATGCGGAGGCTATCGGTTAGAGGCTATGGGCTATAGGCAAATACCTAAAAGATTGAGAAGATTTGGCATAATATACTCGTTAGGGATGGGATAGTAAAATGACTGAAAGTGAATTCTCAAAAAAGACCGTTGAAATACTCCAAGAGATAAGAAGGCGCCAGCCCTTGGTTCACCACATAACAAACCTTGTTGTGATGAACAGCACGGCGAATGTAACCCTTGCCATCGGCGCCTCTCCCATCATGGCTCATGCCCATGAGGAAATGGATGCCATGTCTGCATTTACCAGTGTACTTAACCTGAATATCGGAACCCTAACTCCTTACTGGGTTGATTCCATGATTATGGCCGGGAAGATAGCAGGACAGAGAGGCATCCCTATTGTTCTTGACCCTGTAGGTTCAGGAGCAACGCCACTCAGAACTGAGGCTGCCAAAAGAATACTTGCAGAAATCCCCGTTACGGTAATACGCGGGAATGCATCAGAGGTGATGTCGCTCTTCAGCAAAGCAGAAAAAATTAAAATTCGTGGCGTCGACTCCCTGGAGACAGTTGATGCTGTTCGCTATGGCGCCCATACAATGGCGGCAGAGTTGAAGAAGGTAATTGCTATCACCGGGGAGATCGATTTTGTCACCAATGGCGATTCATCAGTTGAAATTCATAACGGCCATCACATGTTTAGCCGTGTTACCGGGACAGGATGTGCGGCAACAACTGCCATCTCTTGTTTCTGTGCTGTTGAGCCCGATCCTTTTATTGCTACTGCAGCGGCCCTTGGTTATTATGGTCTTGCCGGTGAAGAAGCTGCAAAGGCCTCCAATGGACCGGGCAGTTTCCAGGTGGCCTTATACGACGCGCTGTATAGCCTTTCCGATGAAACAATGATGGAAAAACTAAGAATTCGTCCCCTTCACTAGTATGTGTTTCAATGCTACATTATGAAAAAACCATCATTCCATGACTATCGTTTATATTTTGTAACAGATCCCCATCTCCACAAAGGCTATTCTGTTCTTGAGCAGGTAGAGCTTGCACTCCAGGGAGGAGTGAAAATCATCCAGATTCGCGAAAAAAGTCTTCCGGTTCCGGAATATAGCAAGATCGCCTCTGAGGCCTTGAAACTTACGCGGTCTCACCATGCGTTTCTCATTATCAACGATGACGTTGAAGTAGTCAAGGATACAGGCGCCGATGGACTGCATCTTGGTCAGGAGGATATGCCCCTTGCGGAAGCACGGGCGATTCTTGGAAACAATCTTATTATTGGCATATCTGTTAAAACCGTAGAAGAGGCAAAACAGGCCGAGAAAGATGGGGCGGACTACCTCGCAGTCAATGGTGTGTTTCCAACACAAACCAAGGAGGATCTCGGATATTGTCCTGGACTCGATGGTGTAGCTGCAATATGTAGAAATACTCATTTGCCCGTTGTTGGCATAGGCGGCATCAATCTTGGCAATTGCTGCTCTGTTATTGAAGCAGGGGCAAATGGTATAGCGGTAGTTACTGCTATTACCATGTCTGACAATATTCCCGATACATGCAGATCTTTCTTTGAAATTATGAGCAAGGCTGAATCGAGATGAAAGAACGAGAGGCAGAAGCGATCTTCCTTCGGACATACGAAAAAAACAGGGGGATATACATATGGCCAAGGTAAATTTCAAACGATACGGTCTGTATCTTATCCGCTGGCAGCTCTCAACTCCCATCCTTGCAGGCGTACTTTATGTTCTGTCCTCCATGGATAAGATCACCGCGACGGTCATCGCCAACCTGATCGGCGGGCTTATCTTTTACTGGGTAGACATGTTTATCTTTACGTCAGAGCGTCTTTCGGTACAATGGGAGATAAAAGACATCGTTATGTGTGTTGACTGCGGCAAAGAGGCACGGGGCTACCGGATCATAAAGGCAAAGGAATATGACAAAACAAAGGACGCCCACCCGGAGTTCCGCTGTGAAGCATGCTCCAAGAAAAAAACAGAAGAACTGAGGAAAAGAGGTATCGAGATATGACACTCGAAGAAAGGCAGGATTAAAAATAAAGAGTTGATGGATGAGGCACGACCGTGCCGCTAAGGCGGGACCAGGAAGAAGGAAGAGGAAAAAATGGAAGCGCAGTTAAAAGTAATGCTCGTAAGTTACAGCCCTGAGCCGGAAAAGACAGTAAGCGCTGCCGCAAGGCTCTGCTACAGTCCGACTGACGCAGAAGGCCTGCTCTCGAAAGTAGAGGGGAAAGACCAGCAGGATTTTCTTGAAAAATTAACAGCCGTGGGGCATTTGAGCCCTGTGGAGCATGCCTCCTTTACCTTTGTCGTAGAAGGCATATCCCGCGCCTGCTCCCACCAGCTTGTCCGTCATCGCCTTGCATCGTATAGTCAGCAGTCACAAAGATATGTGAATGAGAAGGAATTCGATTATCTCATGCCTCCATCGATACAAGAGGATGGAGAAATGAGGGCGCTGTTCGAAAAGACGATGAAGGACATCCAACAATCCTATTCATATTTTGCAGACAGACTTGTTCAAAAGGGTTACTCAACGGAATCTGCCCGGGAAGATGCACGCTTTGTCCTGCCCAATGCCACAGAGACAAAGATCATGATCACTATGAATGCCCGAGAACTTCTTCACTTTTTTCGACAACGGCTCTGCAACAGGGCACAGTGGGAGATTCGCGCAATGGCTTACGCCATGCTGAAACTTGTGAAGCCTATTGCGCCGACCATCTTCCGCCACTCAGGCCCCCCTTGTGTGAAAGGGAAATGTCCGGAGGGATCCCGTACGTGTGGGAAAATAGAGGAAGTTCGTGCCTTCTTTTTTCAAAATTCTTGATGATATGAAAAAATTAACACTTAGGAATCAGACGTGCTGCATTGCCATACGCTGCATGCTTGTTGTCGGGCCAGCGTTATTCCTCGGGTGCTGACCCGGCGTGGCTTTCTTGTGCCTGTCTGCGAATTTCCCTTCGACCTAGAGCTTGACCGAGACGACGCTCCTCTTCTTTTGTCTCTATAATCAGTGGCGCTACTGTCTTGGGCTTCCCATGAGCATCAAGGGCCACGTAGGTCAGATATGCTGACGCCGTATGGCGAACCTGTCCGGTTATCAGATTTTCAGCTTCAACCCTTACGCCTATGTCCATGGAGGTCTTGCCTGCCATATTGATGCTCGCCTTGAAAGTGACAAGGTCACCAACAAAAATAGGGTTAAGGAAACTTAAACGATCTATGGATACTGTCACAACGTTGCTTCGAGCATGTCGATAAGCCACAGCACCAGCCGCGTCATCAATAAGTTTCATAATTATGCCTCCATGAACGTTTCCAGCGGCATTTGCGTCTTGCGGCGACATAAGCTGTGCCGTTTGTACTGCACTTTCACTGACTTTTTTTCCTTCCATTGATTTACCTCCGTTGAGAAATAAGGCAGCACTTTTTTCTTTTGTTTTTTGTACTATACCGTTGTGTACCTACCCTCTTAATCGTTTCTCTATAGCGCTTATGTGGGCCGGTGACGTTCCGCAGCACCCCCCCACCAACTGAGCTCCCGCGCGGATACAGCTATAGACCCCTTCAGAAAAATCGGAAGGAGACATGTCGAAGACCGTCTGATTGTCAATGAATCGAGGGATACCAGCATTAGGCTGAGCTAAGAGAGGTAGTGATGTAACTTCCCTCATTGTTGAGACAATTTCAGCCATTTGAAACGGATCAAGGTTGCCACAGTTGGCTCCGACAACACAGGCGCCGGCTTCGCCCAAGGCTTTGGCACAATCCTGAGCAGAGTTTCCCATTATGGTCCTCCCTCCTTTCTGTACATTGTTAAACGACATAGATACAATGACTGGCAGATCAACAGCGTCTCTGCAGGCCCGAACAGCACACAGTGCTTCGGCCAGGTCAAACATGGTTTCAATAATAATGCCGTCTACCCCGCCTTCGGCCAAAAATACGGCTTGTTCCCTAAAGGAAGCATATGCATCGTCTGGCGAGAGGTCACCATACGGTTTCAGCATTTTGCCGGTTGAACCCATATCTCCCAGAACATATTGGCCCTCACGGACAGCGGCCCGTGCCAGCCTGACTCCGGCCAAATTTGCCTCCTTTCTATCCACATCAATATTGTGCGATTCAACATTAATCCGGTTCATTGTCAGCGTGTTTGTGATGATCATATCGACTCCACAATCTGCGTACTGTCGATGAATGGACAACACCGCGTCGGGATGGATGATATTTGTTTCACCGCCCATGTGTAAACTGGCTTTTGCCAATTCAGTTCCCATTGCTCCATCGAGTAATATCGTTTTTTTATTGTTTGAAAGAAATTCTGCCAGCTTCATTTCCCATCCTTTCATACCATGAGATATATTCTTTAATCTTGCAAAGAGTAGTATCGGCAGAAGTTGTTGTCAACAATAAAGAAGTGTGTTGGCGCATAGTACAACTGAAGGTCTTACTCTATCGATTGTATCTTAGATTTTGGTATTGAGAATTGGTATCACTAAAAACTCAATAGGGACAGTTTTATAGCATTAAGTGGCAATTTTCTGCCCTGTTTATCAGCATTAACCCTATAGTCCTAAAAAGTTTTTGTCTTTATATCAAAAATAGGCTTATTTTTCTATCCATGTTTTTACTTCCCAGTCATCTTTGAATTTATCTTTAAAAAAACCATACAATTTATCCATAAGACGCTTCCACCCAGATTCGTAGTCATATGTCAGTATGTCTTCCAAAAATGGGACAACTTCGCCCAGCTTTTCCTTTGGCAAATAGGCTCGTGCTTTCATTTCGATCGACTTGTTGAGCGCTTCAGGGTTCAGCGCATGGGCAGTCAGCATGGCCACTTTCAGACCTTTTTTCACTGAAAGTTCGAGAAGATCAAAGCCGCGGACACCCATAATATCAAGAATAACAACGTCATACGGCTTGGATTCCAGAAATTTCACTGCGCTTTCATAGGTGGTTGCCTTGTCAAGTGTGCAATTAGGGCAGGCATCCATAATCTCTTCCTCCAGCACCGTTAGCACATCCGGTTCGTCATCGACGGCAAGGATCTTTTTGCCGTTTAAAATAGATTCGCTCATTGTAACGCCTCCTTTTCCATATTTAATTTCATCGAGGAGTACTCACTTTTAAGTGTACTTTCAGAGCAGCTCAAAATCCAGGTACTTTTCAAAGAATTTTGCGGTTACCCCTCAACGTCGTTAACACTTCACGCACCAGCCATTCAATAGTCTACTGTAATTCTGTTGTGTTTTAAATATTTTAATAGCGCGAATAATAAACGCATTTCACTCACGCTTAAAAGCATGGTCCTCTGTGTGGCTTACG
>JAEAMG010002417.1_pt1 | contig 11731 bp, 15 predicted proteins | sample 8958741 | NCBI WGS metagenome assembly JAEAMG01 (sample SAMN16933256, study PRJNA681125) | bioreactor sludge metagenome | isolation source: anaerobic bioreactor treating anionic surfactant - SDBS | place: India: Bengaluru | collected 2019-02-28
CCTGACCAAACCTACTGCGCGTCGGTATAGGCGGCCTGCGATGCTCACCGTACTAAAGTACGGTTGCGCTTCTTAGCCACCTCTCCCTTCCGCTCGCTACGGTTTTGTCAGGTGTCGTAACTATCGTAGTTGAGCAAAGTAAACGCCACGGCAAATATGTTCGTGGCGTTTGTCGTTTACTGTCCCAACAACAAGAACACTGTCGGTTTCTTGTGGAAGTCCGGTGCCTTGCCGGCGGCCAATTGTTTCTTCCACTGCGCGCCATTCCACGTTTGCACGCTTTCCGTGTCCAGGCTCAGGTCGGTGGCGACGCAGATCAGGGTCGACGGCGCGCATTGCGCCACCAGCGCCTCGAGCATGGCGGCGTTGCGGTACGGCGTTTCGATGAACAGCTGGGTCTGCTTTTCCGTGCGTGACCGCACTTCCAGTTCCTTGATGCGCTTGGCGCGCAGGGCCGCATCGGTGGGCAGGTAGCCGTTGAAGGCGAAGCTCTGGCCATTCAAGCCGCTGGCCATCACGGCCAGCAGGATCGACGACGGGCCCACCAGCGGGCGCACTTTAATGCCGTGCTGATGCGCCAGGCGCACCAGGTCGGCGCCGGGGTCGGCCACGGCGGGCACGCCCGCTTCCGAGACGAGACCCGCATCGCGTCCTGCCAGCAGTGGCGCCAGCAAGCCGGCCAGCGCTTGCGCCGGGGTATTGACGTTGAGTTCGGAAATCGTGATTTCCTGCAGCGTCTTGGCCAGCGGATGCTGGTTGCCGATCAATTTCAGGAAGGCGCGCGCCGTCTTGGCGTTTTCCGCTACGAAATAATCGAGCTGCGAGGTGATCTGCCGCACTTGCTCGGGAATGATGTGGGCAAGCGGGTCGGCCGGGCCGTCGGACAGGCCGAGGTGGTTGGGAATCAGGTACAGGGTGCCGGTCATATTCTTCTTGTCGATAAATTAAATGGTAAAAAACGTGACGCGCGCCTTGCGCAGCATGCCGGTGAGGGCGATCAGCGGCAAGCCGGTGAGGGCGGTCGGGTCGGTGGTGGCGATGCATTCGAGCAGGGCGATACCCAGGCCCTCGTTCTTGGCGCTGCCGGCGCAATCGTACGGTTGCTCGATGCGCAGGTAGGCATCCAGCTCGGCATCGGGCAAATCGCGCACGGTGACGAGGGTCTGGATGTCTTCCACCTGCGCCACGGGCGGATTCTGACGGCCGTCGAGCAGGCACAGCGCCGTATGGAACACGGTCTGGCGCCCGCGCATGGTTTGCAGCTGCTGCAGGGCGCAGTCATGGTTGCCCGGCTTGCCGATCTGGGCGCCGTCCAGGGTGGCGACCTGGTCGGACCCGATGACGAGGCTGCCAGGGTAGCGGTCGAGCACGGCCTGCGCCTTGGCCTGGGCCAGGCGCAGGGCCGTGGCGCTGGGGCTTTCACCGGGCAGGGGGCTTTCGTCGAGATCGGGCACGGCCACCTCGAAAGGCAGGCGCAAGCGTTGCAGCAATTCCTTGCGGTAGGTCGAACTCGATGCAAGAATCAAGCGCAATGGGACGGAAGTTGGTATCATTCGGTAGTGGATGGCGGCCGGCATGGCCGCGCTGGTCGATGTCAGTGGAATATCACGTGGTTCCAGGGCGCAGAGCCCATAACTGAGGCTCCATGCGGCATGACGGTGTTGATGAAGTTGTCATGTCAATAGCAAAGATTGCGTCAAAAAAGATGCTTAGCCTTTGACTCCGTGCTCAAAACCCTGTTATTATCGCAGGTTTTCCGGGGAAATTTTCTACCAATGAATGCTTTTGTGATCGACGCCTTTGATTTTTGTCGTATCAGCGGGAGCCGCGAGGGTGTAACTCCTGTCGCTGAAATGACCCGGTTGACCAAGGATTGTGCAGATGCTTCCGGCGACATCGCCTGGAAGATCGTCGGCGGCACCAGCAAGCTGGGCTACCCACAACTGACCTTGTCGGTCAACGGCACCGTTCAGCTGGTTTGCCAGCGCTGCCTGACTCCGTATGCTTACGCAATTGATTCGACGACTACTCTGATGCTGGGCAAGGATGACGAGCAGGCCGACGAGATCGAAGAAATCATCAACGATGAGACGATCGACGTGATCGTCGGCAGCCGCAGCATGGATGCCGCGGCCCTGATCGAAGATGAAGCCTTGCTGGCCCTGCCGCAGGTACCCAAACATGACGTCTGCCCCGATACGGCGCAGCTCGATGCTCTCAAGACTGAAAAGCAGTCGCCGTTTGCGGCACTGAAAGATTTGAAGCCAGAATAATTTTTGTATTTTGTAGTACGTAAAAGACGTGTCAAACGCGTGTTGTAATCGAGTATGGCAAGTGTAGTGAAATGTAATTGTAATAAACGATGTCGGTCCGGGCTATTTTCGGATAGTCTTTGCCGCTGGGATACTCGATTCGCATGTATTTGCCTATCGATTGTGCTAAAATTTTAGAACTTATGTATTAGGAGTCATCATGGCAGTTCAACAGAACAAGAAAACCCCTTCCAAGCGCGGCATGCACCGTTCGCACGACTTCCTGGTCGCGCCGCAATTGAGCGTCGAGCCAGTTACCGGCGAAACACACCTGCGTCACCATATCAGCCCTAACGGCTTCTATCGTGGCCGTAAAGTGTTGAAGACCAAAAACGACGAGTAATCGACGTTTTTGTTGGGTAAGATGAAAGCGGTGTTGCGTGGTTATTCGGCGTGGCGCCGCTTCTTCTTTTTTATCGGCTGCAATTCATCTTGCGCACCCGTCATTTTGAATCACGCTGTCCAGGTCTGTGCATGACATGCTGCGCCCTGCATATGCTCCAGTCCGATTCACATCTTGCCGCACGCCCGCAGCGGTATTGAATCAACACAAATGACAATCAAAATTTCTATCGACTGCATGGGCGGAGATCATGGTCCCTCAGTCACTATCCCTGCAGCAATTTCCTTCGTAAAACATGAGCCTGAAGCCGAACTGATCCTTGTTGGATTGGAAGACGTGATCCGTGCCGAACTGAAAAAACATAAAGCCGACACGCATCCGCGCCTGTCGGTATTGCATGCCTCCGAACAAGTTACCATGGACGATCCCCTGGAAGTGGCGTTGCGCCGCAAGAAGGATTCCTCCATGCGCGTGGCCATCGAACAGGTCAAGAGCGGCGCGGCGCAAGCCTCCGTTTCCGCCGGTAATACGGCAGCCCTGATGGCCGTGTCGCGCTATGTCTTGAAAACCATGTCCGGCGTCGACCGCCCGGCCATCTGCAGCATCTTGCCGAATCAAAAGAATGGCCCGACCTACATGCTGGACCTGGGTGCCAATGTCGATTGCGAACCGCATCACTTGCACCAGTTCGCCATCATGGGTTCCGTGCTGGTGTCCGCCATGGAAGGTATCGCCCGCCCGACGATCGGCTTGCTGAACGTGGGCACGGAAGATATCAAGGGCAATGAAGTGGTGAAACTCACCTCGAAGCTGCTGCAGGCCGACCACGAGCGTGGCGCGCTGAACTTCTACGGCAACGTGGAAGGCAACGATATCTTCAAGGGCACCACCGATATCGTCGTCTGCGACGGTTTTGTCGGCAATGTCACCCTGAAAGCCATCGAGGGCCTGGCGCGCCTCATGAAGGACGTGCTGACTACCGAATTCAAGCGCAATCCGATCACCATGCTGGGCGCGCTGATTGCCCGCGGGGCCCTGAAAGCCATCGGTAATCGCCTGAATCCTTCGCGTTACAACGGCGCCAGCCTGCTGGGCTTGCGTGGCCTCGTCTTCAAGAGCCATGGCAGCGCCGATGCCTATTCGTTTGAATGGGCCTTGCGCCGTGCCTTTGATGCGGCAAAAAATGACGTGCAAGCGCACTTGGCCAGCCTGATCGCCGAGCTGATGCCGCGCACGCCAGTACCGGATGAACCTACTTCAACAAGCTCTACCATTTAGTGGACGGGTACTTGCATGACTGTTTTTAGCAAAACTTACAGCAAAATTATCGGCACCGGCAGCTACCTGCCGGAAAAGCGCGTCACCAATCAGGACTTGACCGAACAGCTCGCCGCCAAGGGCATCGAGACCTCGGATGAATGGATCGTCTCGCGCAGCGGTATCTCGGCGCGCCATTACGCGGCACCAATGCAAAACTCCTCGGACCTGGGCGTGGAAGCGGCCAAAAAAGCCCTGGAGATGGCGGGCCTGAGCGGCAACGACCTGGACCTGATCATCGTCGCCAGCTCGACCCCCGATTTCTTCGGCAGCTTCCCCAGCACCGCCTGCATCGTGCAGAGCAAGCTGGGCATCACGAATCACTGCGCCGCCGTCGACGTGCAAGCGGTCTGCAGCGGCTTCGTGTATGCAGTCGCCACGGCCGATAGTTTTATTCAATCTGGCATGCACAAGAATGTGCTGGTGATCGGCGCCGAAGTATTTTCGCGCATCCTCAATTTCGACGACCGCGGCACCTGCGTGCTGTTCGGCGATGGCGCCGGCGCCATCGTCATGACGGCCTCCACCGAGCCTGGCATCCTGGCCACCAAGCTGCACGCGGACGGCCGCCACTCGAACATCCTCAGCGTACCGGGCAGCGTGGCTGGCGGCGCGCTGGCCGGTAGCGCCTTCCTGTACATGGACGGCCCGGCCGTGTTCAAGCTGGCCGTCTCCGTGCTGGAAAAGGTCGCGCACGAAGCATTGGCGCACGCCAACATGACTTCGGACCAGATCGACTGGCTGATTCCGCACCAGGCGAACATCCGCATCATGAACAGCACGGCCAAGAAACTCGGCTTGCCACTGGAAAAGATGGTCGTCACCGTCGACCAGCATGGCAACACCTCGGCCGCTTCGATCCCGCTGGCGCTCGACATCGCCGTGCGCGATGGCAGGGTCAAGAAGGGCGACAACGTCATGATGGAAGGCGTGGGCGGCGGATTTACCTGGGGCGCCGTGCTGGCGCGCATGTAATCCCGCAACACTATTAAAAAACGGAGTCACCATGACACAATTTGCATTTGTTTTCCCAGGCCAAGGCTCGCAAGCGATTGCGATGCTCGACGGCTTCGCCGGCAACCGCGTGGTGGCCGATACGGTGGCCGAAGCGTCGGACGCCCTGCAATTCGACTTGGGCAAGCTGATCACCGAAGGTCCTAAGGAAGAACTGGATCTCACCACCAACACGCAACCGGTGATGCTGACGGCGGCCGTGGCGTTCTACCGCGCCTGGCTGGCAGCGGGCGGCCCCGTGCCAAACGTCGTGGCCGGCCACAGCCTCGGTGAATACTCGGCGCTGGTCGCCGCGGGCGTCATCTCGTTCAAGGATGCCGTGCCGCTCGTGCGCTTCCGCGCGCAAGCCATGCAGGAAGCCGTGCCCGTGGGGCAGGGCACGATGGCTGTCGTGCTGGGCCTGTCGGATGACGACGTGCGCGCCGCCTGTGCGGAAGCGACGTCGGAAAACCCGGCCCTGGTGGTCGAGCCTGTCAATTTCAATGCACCTGCGCAAGTGGTCATCGCCGGCCATACGGCGGCGGTCGAGCGTGCCTGTGAACTGGCCAAGGCCAAGGGCGCCAAGCGCGCCATGAAGCTGCCTGTCTCGGCGCCATTCCACTCGTCGCTGCTGAAACCTGCCTCGGACCGCTTGCGCGAGTACATGGCCGGCCTGACGTTCGCCGCGCCACAGATTGCCCTGATCAACAACGTCGACGTGGCCATCGTCAACGATGTCGCCGGCATCAAGGATGCGCTGGTGCGCCAGGCAGCGAGCCCTGTACGCTGGGTGGAAACGATGCAGAAAGTGGCGGCCGACGGCATCACGCAAGTGATCGAATGCGGTCCGGGCAAGGTCCTGATGGGCCTGGCCAAGCGCATCGATCCCGTGCTGGTGGGCGACGCCATCGTCGACCAGGCCTCGCTGGAACGCATTTTGACGCAGCTCAAATAAACATCAGATCGCGGCAGCCTGCCTGCCGCGCTTGCTTTTAAGGATACTCATGAATTTAGCAAATCAAGTCGTGCTGGTCACGGGCGCCTCGCGCGGCATCGGCCGCGCCATCGCCACCGAACTGGGCAAGCAGGGCGCCACCGTGGTCGGCACCGCCACCTCGGAAAGCGGCGCGCAAGCCATCACCGATTACCTGGCCGCCGAAGGCGTGGCGGGCAAGGGCCTGGTGCTGAACGTGACCGATGCGGCGCGCTGCGCGGCAGTGGTCGATGAAGTGCAGAAAACCTACGGCAGCCTGTCGATCCTGGTCAATAATGCGGGCATCACGCAAGACCAGTTGGCCATGCGCATGAAGGATGAGGAGTGGGATAGCGTCATTTCCACCAACCTGTCGGCCGTCGGCCGCCTGTCGCGCGCCGTATTGCGCGGCATGATGAAAGCCAAGGCTGGGCGTATCATTAATATCACCTCGGTGGTGGCTTCGTCGGGTAATCCGGGGCAGATGAATTATGCGGCGGCCAAGGCCGGTGTGGAAGGCATGAGTCGTGCCCTGGCGCGCGAAATCGGTAGCCGCAACATTACCGTGAACTGCATCGCCCCCGGCTTCATCGATACCGACATGACCAAGGCCCTGAGCGAAGAACAGCACGCGGCCCTGTTGACGCAAATTCCCCTGTCCCGCCTGGGCAAGCCGGAAGACGTGGCAGCGGCGGTGGCCTTTCTGGCCTCGCCGCAAGCGGCGTATATCACGGGCACGACCCTGCACGTGAACGGCGGAATGTACATGAATTGATGTGAAAGCTAGACAGGGCGGGCGTTTGTGGCATGATTCAACGGTCGTTTTTGTCTATAATCGCATCTTTTAGCAGCAGCTTCGGTCGAATTAGCAGCAGACACCGAAATTAGTATTCGGACGCGCAAACCTGATAAAATGCGCGCACTTTCCGTAACACACACTTTGGAGCCATAACATGTCGGATATCGAACAACGCGTTAAGAAAATCGTCGCTGAGCAACTGGGCGTTGCAGAAGCAGACATCAAAATCGAATCCTCCTTCGTCGACGATCTCGGCGCCGATTCCCTGGACACCGTGGAACTGGTCATGGCCCTGGAAGACGAATTCGAAATGGAAATCCCTGACGAACAAGCTGAAAAAATCACCACCGTGCAACAGGCGATCGACTACGCCACCGCACACGTCAAGGCCTAAGCCTGTTTGACCGACTTCAGGAGAATCGCTTGAGCCGTTCTAAAAACCGTCGTGTTGTTGTAACCGGCCTGGGCTGTGTTTCACCTGTCGGCAATACTATTGCCGAGGCGTGGAGCGCAATTACCGAAGGTAAATCCGGCATTGCCACGATTACCAAGTTTGATGCATTGCCCTTCACCACGCATTTTGCCGGTGAAGTCAAAGGTTTCAATATCGAAGAGTACATCTCCGGTAAGGAAGCCCGCCACATGGATACCTTTATCCATTACGGCATGGCTGCAGGCATCCAGGCGATGCAGGACTCCGGTCTGGAAGTGACCGAGGAAAACGCCGAGCGCATCGGCGTGATCATCGGTTCCGGTATCGGTGGCTTGCCGCTGATCGAGGAAACCAAATCCGAGTACGAAAAGCGCGGTCCGCGCCGTATCTCGCCATTTTTCGTGCCTGCCTCGATCATTAACATGATTTCTGGCAATCTTTCGATCAAATATGGTCTGAAGGGCCCGAACCTGGCGATCGTGACGGCGTGTACCACCGGTTTGCACAGCATCGGCGCTGCCGCGCGCATGATCGAGTACGGCGATGCCGACGTCATGATTGCCGGTGGTGCTGAATCGACCGTGTCGCCGCTGGGCCTGGGCGGTTTCGCCTCGGCACGTGCCTTGTCGACCCGCAACGACGATCCGGCAACGGCATCGCGTCCGTGGGATACCGACCGCGACGGCTTCGTGCTGGGCGAGGGTGCTGGTGTCATGGTGCTGGAAGAGTACGAGCACGCGGTGGCCCGTGGTGCCAAGATCTATGCCGAAGTGCATGGTTTCGGGATGAGCGCAGATGCTTATCACATGACCTCGCCGCTGGAAGATGGTAGCGGCGGCAGCAAATCGGTGATTGCGGCCCTCAACAACGCAGGCTTGAACCCGGATCAGATTCAGTACCTGAACGCGCACGGCACGTCGACCCCGCAAGGCGACGTGGCGGAAGTGATGGGCATCAAACGCACCTTCGGCGAGCATGCCAAGCATATGGTCGTCAACTCGACGAAGTCGATGACGGGCCATTTGCTGGGCGGCGCGGGCGGTCTGGAAGCGGTGTTTACGGTCCTGGCATTGCACCATCAGGTGTCGCCACCGACCATTAACATCTTCAACCAGGATCCCGCTTGCGATCTCGATTTCTGTGCCAACACGGCGCGGGACATGAAGATCGATTATGCAGTGAAGAATTCGTTCGGCTTCGGCGGAACGAATGGCACGCTGATTTTCGGTAAAGCGAAATAAGCAGGAACTTTCAAGCGCTCACTACGGTCAAATCGTAGTGAGCGCTGATTCGGTGCCAACGTTCGTTGGTGCCTGAATTTGCCCGGCATGGTGCCGGCGCGCCTGATGTTTTTCCCTTTGAGTTGGCAATATGTCGATCGCGGTAGCGGCTGTCATTCGCACGCCTGTCTGTTTGCGCCTGCTGCAAGCGCTACTGGGGCTGTGCGCGGTGCTGGCCGCCTGGCCCTTGAGCGGCGCGTGGCACGTTGCGGCCCTGTCTGGCTCTGGCCTCGGCCCCGCCCAGTCGGTGGGCGGCTATGCGCTGGGCTGGCACGGGGCACTATCGAGTGCGGCTGGCGGCGTGTTTTTGCTGGCTTTGCTGCGCCAGCGCAGAAAGCCGCAGGTGCTTGATATTTCGCCGGTCGGCCAGTTGCGGCTGGCGGTATATCTGGAGCATGGCGGGGCGCCGTCCGGCGCGGGGCCGTTGGTGCCGCCAGTGCTGCACCTGTTGCCGGGTTCGACCCTGTGGCCATCGCTGCTGGTGCTGTGCCTGGCCGATGCCGCGGGGCGGCGCACGCAGGTGCTGGCGCAGCGTGGCAGCGCTTGCGCCGCCTTCCGCCCGCTGGCCGTGGCGTGCCGGGCCATCGCGGCGCGCAGCGGGGAAGAATAAAGTGGGGCGAACACTGAACTTCTTGCAGCGGGCCAACTCTATATCCATACAGGCGCCCACGCTGCATGCGAACAGGGGCATCGGGCGTGAGGACAGAGCGCGAGTATGATCAGTTACTGGTCGAGCGGGTGCAGGCTGGCGACAAACGGGCATTCGATGTGCTGGTATCGAAATATCAGCGCCGCTTGATGCGCCTGGTATCGCGACTTGTGCATGACCCGGCGGAGGCCGAAGATGTGGTGCAGGAAACCTTTATCAAGGCATACCGGGCGCTGCGCCATTTTCGCGGCGATGCCGCCTTCTATACCTGGTTGTATCGCATCGGCATCAATACGGCCAAGAATTATCTCGTCACGCAGGGGCGGCGCGCCGCCACATCCAGCGATGCCGACGCCGAGCAGGCGGAGTCCTTCGATGACGGCAATAAATTGCGTGACAACAATACGCCCGAATCGGTGCTGGCCAGCAAGCAGATTGCCGCCACCGTCAACGCTGCCATGGAGGTGCTGCCCATCGAGTTGCGCACGGCCATCGTGCTGCGCGAGATCGAGGGCCTCAGCTATGAAGAGATCTCGGAGATCATGGCGTGCCCCATCGGCACCGTGCGCAGCCGCATTTTTCGCGCACGCGAAGTGATCGCAGAGAAATTGAAACCGTTGTTGGATATGCCGATTGACAAGCGCTGGTAATCTGCGGAGTATGAGCTTGGCATGGCTGCGTCCGGTTTCCGCAACTACCCTCTTGAAATGGCAGGGCCCATCATGGACACGCATACACGATTGCACGAGACAATTTCCGCCCTGGCCGATGGCGAGCTGGCGGCGAGCGAACTCGAACTGGCTTTTGCCGCCCTCGACACGGATGAGGGGCGGCAAGCCTGGGATGCCTATCGCCTGATCGGCGACGTGCTGCGTTCGGAGCATTGCGGCCATGCCCTGAGTGCCCAATTCGACGCGCGCCTGGCCAGCCGGCTGGCCGCCGAGGCGGCGCCTGACGAGCCGCTTATCCGCGCGGAGCCCTTGCTGCCCATCGTGCCGCCCGTCGCTGCCGAGCCGCTGGAGGCGGGGCCGCTGGCGCAACGCTAGTGCTGCGGCATCTGCGGCATCTTATGCCGGCGGGTCTTGACACTTAGAGCCACCCCTTTAAAGGTGCGTCGTCACAGATGAGATAAAACCTGCACTCTTTGTAGCAAACATCATCTAACTGGGACAGGAGGAAACTGCCATGATGATGAATGCTGTGGTATCGCACTGCGCAAAAATCAGCCCGCTGACTGTAATGGCAAGGCTGGCGCTGCAACGTGCCCTCGATCCTGCTTGGGTCGATGCACTTTTCGAGCGCGAACGTGGCGCCCAGTACCAGAGGGAGCTACTGTTCTCGACGACAGTCGAACTGATGTCCGTGGTCGCAGTTGGGCTGCGGCCATCGCTTCACGCTGCAGCGCAGGCTTACCCTGATTTGCCTGTTTCGGTGCAAGCTTTATATGACAAGGTCAAGCGTACCGAGCCGAACCTGGTACGGGCGCTGGTCACCGGCAGCGTCGAGCGCCTTGGAGATGTGATCACGCCATTTTTGCAGGGGAATGCACCGCTGGTTCCAGGTTACCGCACCCGAATCGTGGACGGTAACCATTTGCCTGCAAGCGAAAAGCGGTTGAAGCCTTTACGCGCCTTTCGCGGCGCCGCAATGCCTGGCCAGTCCCTTGTGGTGTATGACCCTGATTCGGGCCTGGTCGTCGATATGGAGCCTTGCGAAGATGCACACTCGCAGGAACGCGCCGTGATGCCGCCGTTACTGGAGCGTTCGCATCCGGGCGACCTGTGGATTGCTGATCGCAACTTCAGCACGCGCATGATCCTGTCCGAATGGGATCGCCGTGGGTGTGCCTTCATCGTGCGTGAGCACGGTCGTACGCCCAATCCGGCACCGCTCGACGAGCTGACATATCGAGGGAGAATCGCGACCGGCGCCGTCTTTGAACAGTGCGTTGCCATCCCTGGAGCTACAGGACAGAAGGTAGCATCACGTCGCATTGAACTGCAACTTTACAAGCCCACTGACGATGGCGAAATGATTCTCCGATTACTGACGAATCTACCAAAAGAGCATTTCAGCGCACGCGCCATTGCTCGCCTATACAGCAAGCGCTGGCGGATCGAGACAATGTTCCAGCGGCTCGAATCGGTCTTGCACAGTGAAGTCAAGACTCTCGGACACCCGCGCGCAGCCTTGTTCGCGTTCGGTATCGCGATCCTGGCCTATAACGTGCTGACTGTCTTGCAGTGCGCGGTAAGCGCCGCGCACGACCTAGTTGCCAGCGGCATTGAGCTATCGCCGTTTTATGTGGCCGTGGAGGTGCGAGCGCACTATGCCGGCATGGTGATGGCTGTGCCAACCAAAGCATGGCAGCGTTACGACGCCATGTGTGCATCAGAGCTGAGCAAATTACTGCTTCAGATTGCCGCTTACGCCAAACCAAAAACGCTGCGCAAACACCCTCGCGGCCCGAAAAAAACAGTGAAAAAAGGCTACGTGGCCGGCGCTGTTGCGCGACGCCACGTATCAACGGCACGGGTATTAAAAGACGGGGCTGTCAATGTACACCTTTAAAGGGGTGGCTCTAAGACAGCCGCGCCAGGCGGCGCCACAGCGCCTCCATGGGACCTTGCCT
>JAEAMG010002418.1_pt1 | contig 11730 bp, 15 predicted proteins | sample 8958741 | NCBI WGS metagenome assembly JAEAMG01 (sample SAMN16933256, study PRJNA681125) | bioreactor sludge metagenome | isolation source: anaerobic bioreactor treating anionic surfactant - SDBS | place: India: Bengaluru | collected 2019-02-28
CTCGACAGCTGCTACGCAGGGGGCTCGGCTCAAGATGTGTAGATACTTATGCCCCGATAGCGATGTTTCAGTTAACTGCAATTTTTAGATAGCCCCTGCGACTTTCTGATTTGCCCCCCTCCCTCATGCGTGGCCTGATTCGCCCTTGTTCATTCAAGGCAGGCCCATGGAAAACGTTCAGGCAAAACCCACCACCGCCGTGTGGCTGATGATCAGTGTCGTCCTGGTCGCCCTTAACCTGCGGCCGTCGATGGCCGCCGTGGGGCCGTTGTTGTCGTCGATTCGCGGCGAGGTGCCGTTGAGTTTCAGCAGTGCGGCGCTGCTGACCATGTTGCCGGTCATGGCCATGGGCCTGGCGATGTTCTTTGGCATGGGCCTGGCCAAGCGTTTTGGTGAGCACCGCAGCATTGTGCTGTCGCTGCTGGTGATTGGCGCGGCGACGTTGTCGCGGTTGTTCCTGGATTCGGCCATGGAATTGATCGTCAGCGCGATTGCCGCCGGTGTGGGCATCGCGATGATCCAGGCATTGATGCCGGCCCTGATCAAGTCACGGTTCAGCGACAACGTGTCGTTGTTCATGGGCCTCTACGTCACTGCCATCATGGGCGGCGCGGCGCTGGCCGCAGCGTTCTCCCCCTTCGTGCAGGTGCAGACCGGCAGCTGGCGCATCGGCCTGGCAATCTGGGCGTTTCTGGCACTGCTGGCCCTGGTGTTCTGGTACGCCCAGCGGTTAGTGTTGCCACCGCTGCCCCAAGCCGCCGCCGGCCCTCAGGAATCGTTTTTCGGCAACGGTCGCGCCTGGTTGCTGGCGATCTTTTTCGGTCTTGGTACAGCGTCCTACACCTGCGTACTGGCGTGGCTGGCGCCGTACTACGTGGAGCAAGGCTGGAGCGAACAGAATGCCGGGTTGTTGCTGGGTTTTCTGACCGCGATGGAGGTGGTGTCCGGCCTGGTCACGCCGGCCATCGCCAACCGTCGCCGGGATAAACGCGGGGTGGTGGCGGTGTTGCTGGTGCTGATCATCCTCGGGTTCTGCGGCCTGATCCTCAGCCCGCAACACCTCAGCTTGCTATGGCCATGCCTGCTCGGCCTGGGGATCGGCGGGTTGTTCCCGATGAGCCTGATCCTGTCCCTCGACCACCTCGACAACCCGCGCCGCGCGGGGGGCCTTACCGCGTTCGTGCAGGGCATCGGCTACCTGATTGCCGGCCTGTCGCCACTGATCGCCGGGATGATCCGCGACCAGTTGGGCAGCTTCGAATGGGCCTGGTGGTCGCTGACGGCGGTGATCGTGGTGATGCTGCTGATCGTCACACGCTTCAACCCAAAGCATTACGCAGAACATATTCGCTGACGTCGTGTTGCAAACAGTATTTGTCCCACACTAAACATAGAAACGCCCTACAGAGCTTTCTATTGGCACGGCCGTTCCGTTAAGCTTTCGCGCTGTCTTGTACTGACTTCGGTACATGGGGTTTACGGACGAAACCGATGTTAAACAGTAACTTGCTCAGAAAACTCGATATGCAGGACTTGATGGTGTTTATCGCCGTCTATGACCAGAGCAGCGTTACCGAGGTGTCAGAAACGCTGTTCGTCAGCCAGTCCACCGTGAGCTACAGCCTGAAGAAACTGCGTACCAGTTTTGAAGACGAGCTGTTTATCAACACGCGGGCGGGCATGCGGCCTACGTACAAGGCCACCACCATGTACGCCCATGTGCAGAAGATCCTCGAAAGCATCAACCTGTGCCACGCCGGTGGCCAGGCCTTCGACCCGACCCAGAAGGCCGTGACCTTCAATGTCTGCGCGCCGGAGTACTTCGAACAACTGATCCTGCCGCGCCTGCTGAAGAATTTCGACCGCGCCGACCTGCCGGTGATCGTCAATGTGCAGAAACTGGAAGCCGACATCCCCGCCGATGACCTGCGCGAAGGCCGCCTGGACCTGGTGATCTGTTTCGGCCCGCACTTTCACCGCGCCCACAAAGACTTCAAGACCCAGATGCTGCTGGAGGACGATTTGGTGTGCGTCTTCGATAAACGCTCGGCACCGCGCGAGCCGGCATTCAGCCTGCAATCGTTCGTCGAGCGGCGCCACGTGTACCCCACGCCATGGACGTCCGACACCAACATGATCGACGGCTGGCTGGCGCGCCAGGCCCGCAAGCGCCAGGTGATCGCCCGGGCCAACAGCTACAGCGCGGCCCTGAAGATGATCACCGGCACCGACTTCATCGTCACCCTGCCGCGCCGCGTGCAAAAACTGCTGGCGCCGGCGACGGTGTTCGGCCACTGCGAGGTCCCCAACGGGTTGCCGGGGTTCACCCTGGATATGCAGTGGAATGAAAGCAGTGAACAGGACAGTGCCAATACCTGGTTTCGTGAGCAGGTAGTGAAGGTGTGTGCGGATCAGGGATTACTCTAACGCCCTCGCCACGATTGATTGCGGGTTAGCCGAGGGCGACCTTGCTGTAGGAGTCGCGATCCATGTCGACCAGCAGGACGCTGAGCTGAACCTGTATATCCGCCGGCCAGTCACCCATATCCTGCAACGCTGCCAGCAGGCTTTGCGACAATTGCTGCTTGACCTGCGGCGACCGTCCGCTGAGCAGCGACAGCTTCACCGCGATGAAACCGCGTGGGTTGAGGGAGGTACCCACCTGAAAACTCTCGACCTTCACCGCGCGGCTTTTGATATCGAACTCGGAACCGAACTGCCCGGACGCCATCAGCACATTGTTGAGCCGCAACAGGGTTTTCTCGACGGCCAGGTTTGTCAGGTTGGCGGTGTATTCCAAGTGCAGGTGTGGCATGGATGACTCCGAGTCATTCGTAGGAAGAGTCGTAGATATACCACGGATAAAAGCGTCAGGCCTTATTCGCCAGGCCCCGATCACTCATGAACGCTTCCAGCCGCGAACGCACCCAGCGTTCGGCCGGGTCGGTGTCCACATGGCTGAGCCAGACCATGGACAAATCCAGGGTCGGCGTCTCGAACGGAAACGGCTCACAAAACAGGTTGCCCGACACCGCCATGGCCTCGGCGGTGTAGTCCGGCAGGCTGGCGATCAGGTCCGTACCGGCCAGCAGCGCGGGCAATGCGCTGTATTGCGGCACCGACAACACCACATGGCGCTTGCGGCCGATTTCCGCCAGCCACTCATCGGCAAACCCGGACACGTTGGCGGTGTGGGACACCAGCACATGGGGGCGCGAGCAATATTCATCGAGGGTCAGCGGGGTGTCCGAAGCATCGGCGCGCAGCAGTCGCGGACGAATATGGCGCAGCAGCTTGCGCTTGGCATTCGCCGGCAGGCCACGGGTCTGGGTGATGCCGACGGTAATATCGCCGGACGCCAGCAGATCGGGAATGCGCCAATAGTCCACGTGCTGCACCACGAACACCACCAGCGGCGCTTCCTGGCGCAACGAGCGCAACAACGGTGGCAGCAGGCCGAATTCAACGTCATCGGACAGGCCGATGCGAAAGGTCATGGTGCTGATGGACGGGTCGAAATCGTGGGTCAGGCTCAAGGCCGACGACAGTGAGTCGAGCGCCGGCGACAGGTGCTGGATGATCTCCTCGGCGCGCGCTGTGGGTTCCATGCGATGGCCGACGCGAATGAACAGCGGATCATTGAACAAGGTGCGCAGGCGGTTGAGCGCCGAACTGATGGTCGGCTGGCCGAGAAACAGCTTCTCGGCCACCCGCGTGACGTTGCGCTCGAGCATCAGCGCTTCGAAGACCACCATCAGGTTGATGTCGGCCTTGCGTAATTCATTGCGATTCATCGGCGCCTGCCCCTCCCCAAGACAAGCCGCAGTTTAGAAAGGCCAGCCGGCTGCGTCTATGTGCACACTGTTCATCACGAGGCTTTGGGACTATAAACAGCTCTCGAACTTCGCAGGAACACTACCGTGCTGGTCATTTTTGGCCTGGCCATTCTGGTGGCCGGGTTCTGTCTCTGGCTTATCCGCTTTGTCACCCGCCCCACCTCCCGCACCTTGTTGCGGGTGTTCGTCGGCCTGTGCCTGGCAGCAGTGGTGGCGTACCTCGTGCTGGCGTCGGGTTTTCCTGTTTCGTTGCTGGTTTCATAACGCCCCCTCTTTGAACTGGACGCTACTGCCTTGATGAACATCCGCTGCGTTGTGCTACCGCTGTTGCTGGCCGGATGCACCGCCATGACGCCCTACAAGGCACCGCTCGAAGGCCCGCGAGCACAGATCAAAAGTGAATTGAGCACCCACGGCAGCTACAACGAATGGCTGTCTGTCAGCGTTTCGACGGATCATGAGTGCCTGGAAGCCAGGGTGGGCACGCCGAGTAAGGAAGCGGCATTATTTGCGGTGCACAGCACCACTTCGCGCCCCGACGGGTACGTGGACATTGCCGCCAACCAACCGCTGCACTTGATCGTGTCGGGCCTGGCGAGCGCCGGTCGACGCTGTGTGATTGAGTTCAACACTGAGTTCGCCGCCCAGGGGCGCTATCTGCTCAAAGGCGGGATTGCGGACACCGACAGTGGGTGGTGTCGCGTTGAGGTGATCAATGCCGATACTGGTGCCTCGCAGGCTAAATTCGAGACCCCGACCCAGGTAACACCTGCCCCCACGGAGAGCCATTCGTGAAGGCAGTTCATGGCCCATCAAGGTTGCTTTTTGCCCTCGGCCGAGCATTGATCAGGGCTTGAGCGGACGCTCCTGATCCCGCTCGGACAGCTCAGTGCCGTCGTCCGGATGCTTCCAGGTCTGGGGTTTCTCCTCTTCACTCCGCCGGGGTTGCTCACGCTCCGGCTCATCTTGGCGCTTCTGCTCGTTACCCATAGCCACCTCCCTCCGTAAGAATTGGTCATACCTTCCAGCATAGAGCAGAGCGGGATTTTTGACAGGTTTGCAAATTGACAAACAACAGACATTAGTCAATCCATATTTTTTCACTTTTCATTTCTAAATGTGTCAGCCACTATCCTCAGTATTAAGCGAAACAAGCACTTTAAGAAGAACGCTGGAGACACAAAACCATGACTAGCCCTACCCTGCCCGACTCTACCCGCTCCAAAGTAGGGGCGGTATTCCGCGTTACTTCGGGCAACTTCCTCGAACAGTTCGACTTCTTCCTGTTCGGCTTCTACGCCACCTATATCGCCGCCGCGTTCTTTCCTGCCGCGAATGAGTTTGCGTCATTAATGATGACCTTCGCCGTGTTCGGCGCGGGCTTCCTGATGCGGCCACTGGGCGCAATCATCCTCGGCGCTTACATCGATGACGTCGGTCGCCGCAAAGGGTTGATCGTGACCCTGTCGATCATGGCCAGCGGCACACTGTTGATCGTGCTGGTGCCGGGTTATCACACCATTGGCCTGTGGGCACCGCTGCTGGTGTTGCTGGGCCGCTTGCTGCAAGGCTTCTCGGCCGGCGCGGAACTGGGCGGTGTGTCGGTGTACCTGTCTGAAATGGCGACGCCAGGCCGCAAGGGTTTCTACACCAGTTGGCAGTCGGGCAGCCAACAGATCTCCATCGTGGTCGCCGCCGCGCTGGGCTATGGTTTGAACGTGTGGATGGAGCCGGCCGTGGTTGCCGATTGGGGCTGGCGCATTCCGTTCGCCATCGGTTGCGTGATCATCCCGTTCATTTTTGTGCTGCGTCGTAACCTGCAGGAAACCGAAGAGTTCGCCAACCGCAAGCATCGCCCGACCATGCGCGAAGTGCTGGCCACATTAGCGAAGAACTGGACCGTGGTGATCGGCGGCATGCTGATGGTGGCGATGACCACCACCGCTTTCTACCTGATCACCGTATACGCGCCGACCTTCGGCAAGACCGTGCTGCAACTGAGCACCTCCGACGCCCTGTTGGTGACCTTGCTGGTGGCGGTGTCGAACTTTGTCTGGCTGCCGATCGGCGGCACCCTGAGCGACCGCTTCGGCCGCAAGCCGGTGCTGATCGCCATGACTGCACTGACGGTGCTCACGGCTTATCCGGCGCTGTCCTACGTGGTGAATGCACCGAGCTTCGCCCACATGCTGGAAACGCTGCTGTGGTTCTCGTTTCTGTACGGCATGTACAACGGCGCGATGATTCCTGCCCTTACGGAAATCATGCCGGTGGAAGTGCGCGTAGCGGGCTTCTCCCTGGCTTATAGCCTGACGACCGCGATCTTCGGTGGGTTTACCCCGGCGATCTCCACCTGGTTTATCCACATCACTGAAGACAAGGCCTCGCCGGCCTATTGGATGATGTTCGCTGCGCTGTGCGCGCTGTGTTCAACCCTGGCGCTGTATCGCCGTGCCAACGCGCGCGGGCAGGTGATGCAGGGGGCGACGTGATGCCCCCTCGGCGCACTGGCGCTGGCGGCCCAGGCTGAGCAACTCAAGGTGATGACCTCCGGCGGCTTCACCGCCGCCTATAAACTGCTGGGCCCGTAATACGCCCAGCACAGCGGCGACACCCTCGACACCATCCATGGCCAAGGCGCCGGAAGCCAGCAGCGGCACATTTACCTAAAAGGGTGCCCCAAGGCCGGGCAATCGACAGCACCATCTCCACGCACCATCCCGCTTCCACCAGACCGGACTGGCATCCTGCACCCGCAGGCGATGTCACGGAGAGTCGCCGTGAATAACGGGATGTAGGGCAATATCGTACAAGCGCCAGTGGGAAGCTATGGAAGAGCACTGCCAGAAAAACTGCCATTGGGATTAGCCTGTTTCCGAGAGGCCAGTCAGTTGCTTCTTGTTTTTCCTGACGTAAAGACACGGTTGCTCGGGTTCCCTAGAATCCCGCGTTCGACTCTATGACTAAGGACCCAGCCATGGCCGAACCGATCGTAAAAAGCACACCGCTGACGTGGTATGTGGAGCATTTCGCCGTCTTCAGCGGTGCTTTCACCTTTCTCGCTATCGCGGGGCTATTGATATTTATCTACCGGCGCTCTGGATCGCTGCTGTTTCTGCGGGATTGGATATGGCGGTTTTTTGGTGGCAAAACGCGCTTCGAAACAGACCGTTTTGAACGCATGCGCAAGGACTTGCGCGAGCTGGAATATTATCGCTACGAATTCAACATCCCTGCCAATACGCTGCGCGAGGCAGACCTGGCCGAAGACTGGATGTACAGCAATGACTTTACCCCACGCGACTTCGGTCGCGTGAAGCGCTACATCGAGTGGAGCGACTTTTCAGCACTGAGTTTCATCACCAAGCGGTTCGCACAATGGCGCATCAACTGCTTTTTCGTTCTTGCCATCGCGCTTCTTGCGGGCGTAGCCATTGCGGTTCCGCTGATTGAATCCAAGTATCTGATGGTGTCGCTCAAAAACGCCCCGGATGCCCCCTCGTTCTATTTATCGGAAGATAACGTGAAGTTCGGTATCTGGTCGGACAGTGTCCTCAAGGTCGAGCACTGTCGCTCGTCCGAGTCGCTTCAGGCTTTCCTTCTCCCAGGATTACCGGAAGAGAAACTCGACATCATTTGCTCATTTTTCCTCGACAAGACCTACAACAAATACGTACGAGAAGGCCTGGGCCAACAACGCGGGCTACTGTTCTCGCTGGTGCTCGTGTCGATGGCTTGGATGATTTACCTGGTGATCCTGATCGCGCGAATGGAAGTCGCCCGCAGGCTCTATAAACAATGGCAGGCCAACCAGCCTTAGCCTTGGCCCCAGCCCGTTGCCGCGCAGGAATGAGCGCGCAACCCTACAGCTGAAACCGCGCAACCGCCTCGTTCAGCGAGACCGCCAATTGCGCCAGTTCACGGCTTGATCCATTGATCTGCCCGGCGCCGGAAGAGGACTGTGCAGACAGGTCGCGAATATTGACGATATTGCGATCGACTTCCTTGGCCACCTGGGCCTGCTCCTCGGCAGCGCTGGCAATCACCAGGTTGCGCTGGTGAATCTGGTCGATGGAGTCGGTGATCTGGCTTAATGCGCCGCCCGCGCCCTCTGCCAGGGCCAGGGTGTCGGTGGCACGCTGGGTACTTGACTGCATCGAGCTCAACGCCTCGTTGGACCCGGTACGCATCGCGGTCACCATCTGGTCGATTTCCAGGGTCGATTGCTGGGTACGGTGGGCCAGTGCACGCACTTCGTCAGCCACCACCGCAAAGCCGCGCCCGGACTCCCCGGCGCGCGCGGCCTCGATCGCGGCGTTGAGCGCCAGCAGGTTGGTCTGCTCGGCGATGGAGCGAATCACGTCGAGCACCTTGCCAATATCGCGCGATTGCTCGGCGAGGTTCTGCACCAGGGTCGAAGTTTCGCCGATGTTGGTGCTCAGGGCTTGGATGGCGCTGACCGTTTCACCCACCCGGTGCTGGCCTTCGCGCGCGGTTTCATTGGAAAGGCGAGTGGACTCCGAGGTGGACACCGCATTGCGCGCCACCTCATCCGCCGCCGAAGTCATCTCGTTGACGGCGGTAGCGGCCTGCTCGATTTCAGCGGTCTGCTTTTGCAGGCTGCGGCTGCTCTGGTCAGTGATGCCGTTGAGGTCGGTGGCCGATGACGCCATCTGCCCCGCCGACTGGCGAATCAGTTGCAAGGTCCCGCGCAGGTTGGCCTGCATGGTCTTGAGTGCCACGAGCAGGCGAGTCACTTCGTCATCGCCGGTCACGTCTACCGTTTGGGTCAGGTCACCTTGGGCAACGTTCTCGGCAGCCCGCACCGCATGGCTCAGCGGGCCGACGATACTGCGCGTGAGCAACCAGGCCAGCAGCACGGTGCTCAAACCGGCCACGATCACAAAGCCGAACACCATGGTGCGTGAACGGCCGTACTGCGACTCGGCCTCCTGGCCTTGCTGGTTGATCTGGGCGTTGTAGTAGTCGGCCAGGGCATTGAGCTGGGCACCGGAGCCGTCGACCACGGTTTTCATATCCACCAGCAACAGCTTGTTGAGCTCGGCGCCCTGCTGCTTGTCGGCGAGGATGAACGACTGCGCCAGCCCTTGCTGATACTGGCGCAGCGAGACCTGGAACTGGTCGTACAACGCGCGCAGTGCTGGGGTGTCGATCACCGCATCGAGGTCCGCCAGCCGCTTGGTCAGGTCCTGGCTGCGGGTGTCCATCTGGCTACGGTATTGCGGGATGCTCGCCGGGTTCGGATCCAGGGCCATGCGCAAAGAGATCGTACGAATGCGCAGCATGATTTCGCGAATGTCCGCCACCAGCCGCATCTTCGGCACCAGCCCGCTTTCCACCTGCACCGCACTGGCACGGATACTTGCCATGTTCGAGAGCGCAAAAAAACCCAGCAGGGCCACGAGCAAAGCAATCAAGGCAAAACCCAAACCCGCACGGCGGGCGATGGACAGGCTGCGAAGGGACATTTAGGGGGCTCTCTTATTAGGATACGACGTCGTATGAGAGCGTTTCGGCCGCGAGGATAAAGACTTGAGGGGCGCACTCACGGGAAATGAGAAGTTATAAATATCAGTGAGTTATTTGCAGTATCGACGAGCACAACGCCCACCAACGACAATACTGGGAACATCAAAGGATTACCCCACCAGCAGGTCTGACATGGAAAAAGCCGTCATTACTCTGGCACTGATTTCTTGCCTATACGGCTGCATCGGCGCACAACTCTCACTTCCTGAACAGAAAAACGTACGCCCCCCCCCTCAACAGAACCCGCCTGAACGGACATGGTGCGGCGTGACGCTTTGGGCTGTAATTCCAATCCCCCTGAAGCTCCCCGTGTGCCGCTCACATCCCGCTCCCTCGCCCTTATACGCCTGTGGTCCTTTCATGTTCCTGGGACCGATCATGCACGGTTACAAGGGGAATGCCTTATGTGGAGAAATCCCTTGAGAGCCGATGACACCCGTCCGAAAGACTGTTTGCTCCCATGTGCCCACTTGCAAAAGTCCCAAGGTGGGACTAGGATTTTCCCATGAGAATTGTCGCAATCAGTCAACTCAAAACCTTTTGGCAAAAATACCCGGATTCGGAGCAACCGTTCCTGGCCTGGATAGACGAGGTAAAAAACGCCGACTGGTCAAACCCGGCTGACATCAAGGAACACTTTCGCAGCGCTAGCATTCTCAAAAGTCGAAGGGTCGTCTTCAACATCAAAGGTAACGACTACAGGCTCGTGGTCGCCGTGGCCTATCGCTATGGCGCTGTCTACATCAAGTTTGTCGGTACACATAAGCAGTACGACGCAATTGACGCCGATACCGTCGAAACGGAGTAACCCATGAACATCCGACCTATCCACACCGAACAGGATTACAAGGACGCACTCAAGTCTGTCTCCGCGCTGTTCGACAACGAACCAGAACCCGGCACCCCGGAAGGTGATTACTTTGACGTAATGATCACGCTGATCGAGGCCTATGAAGCCAAACACTTTCCCGTAGACCTGCCTAACCCGATCGATGCCATTCGCTTCAGAATGGAACAGTCTGGCCTGTCAGCGGCTGATCTTATTCCCGCCATTGGCCGTCAGAATCGTGTTTATGAAGTGCTGAATGGAAAACGAGCGCTGACCTTGCCAATGATTTGGAAGCTGCATGAGATGTTTGGAATTCCAGCAGAAAGCCTGATCAAGCCAGTAAGGCATGCTTGAAGACGGAATCCGGTTGGTTGTGCCTGCTGGAAAGAACCACTACGGCTCTGTTTGCTGCTCGGAACGAGTAGCTTGCTCCCAAATCTCAGAAACGAAAAAGCCCCGCAGCTTATTCAGCTACGGGGCTTTTTCTATGTAATGGCGGAGAGATAGGGATTCGAACCCCTTCCGCCTACCGCATAGACCGCTAGAGGCCGCTAACCATGAGCGATTTAGCCTTCGCACATGGCATGTTACGGTCTATAGCGGCCTCGAATTTACCCTAATTCTGCCCTAAACTTTTCGACCTGAGCAGAGCTTGCCTCGCTTACGGCGCGGCGATAGGTGCAACTTCCGCCTTGGCCAGCTCAAGAGGGGAAAACACGATGTTCGCGATCCAATAGGACTAAGAAAAAACCGGCCTTTGCTCGGAAACCGTGTACACGTATCTTCTGATTTACACGTAGTTCAAAGAATGTGATGTCTTCCCCGATCTGCTTTCGGACCTCTTTAAGATGGTCTTCAGCACCGCCCTTGATTGTCGAGATTTCATAGGGCGTATAACCCAAGCCGGCTTTGTTTTCGCCTTTTCCGCTTGTTTCTAGCACTTGACGCCAAGTACGCTGACGAAGTGAAGATATGAAATCACTGAAGCTTTTGAGCTCATCCTTTTCCCATGCCGAGAAGCACTCGAAGGCATTGCGGAAATATTTAAGTGTGATGAATGGATTGTCATTATCAGCAGAACCACCGCTCATCGAGTTACTGAGCGAAAAGACCTTTTCTTCAATTGGGGATAACCGGCTGACCGACTGAACTCGCTGCTGAATCTTTTCCTTAGGTAGTTTCTTCGCCATCTTCCAACTCCCCGTAAACTTCCTTGTAGTAACCGAGAATTGATTCCTTTGATATCAAATCCTCGCACCGCTCCTCAGGTGCCCGGGCGCCACGAGCCTCTATCCAGGGGCGCTCAGCATGAGTCATGGCTTCAAGTTTCTTGGCCGTGAATGAGCCGTAGGAGTCGCGGACTTGCTCCAATACGTTAAGCGAATCTTTCTCAATCCCTTCGGAAGAACCGCCAGGTGCGATTGGTTTCCAGCCGTAACCCTTAAATTCGCGCCACACGGATGTAGTGGTCTAATGAAACCGGACACCCATTTAGGCGAGAATGCTCGCCAGAAC
>JAEAMG010002402.1_pt1 | contig 11728 bp, 11 predicted proteins | sample 8958741 | NCBI WGS metagenome assembly JAEAMG01 (sample SAMN16933256, study PRJNA681125) | bioreactor sludge metagenome | isolation source: anaerobic bioreactor treating anionic surfactant - SDBS | place: India: Bengaluru | collected 2019-02-28
TCGCCAGCGCCACCTGGCACTTCAGCACCGAGAAGATGCCCGAGAAGGGCGACGGGGACCTGTTCGCGGTCGAACGGGCCTATTTCAAGCGGGAGAAGAAGGGCGAGGAGATCGTGCTCAAGCCGCTGGCCGAAGGCGCGGCGCTGGCGGTCGGCGACGAGATCGAGGTGCAGCTGTCGATCAGGGCGCGGCACCAGGCCGAGTACGTCCATTTGCGGGACCCGCGGCCGGCCGGCTGCGAGCCGGTGACGCTCCAGTCGGGGTACAAGTGGGACCTCGGGCTGGGACGCTACGAGGAGATCCGGGACAGCGGCACGAACTTCTTCATGGAATGGCTGCCGCAGGGCGAGTACACGCTCAAGCACCGCGTCCGCTGCGCCATGGCCGGGACGTTCAAGGCCGCGCCGGCGACGCTGCAGTCGATGTACGCGCCGGAGTTCGCGGCCTACTCGGCCGGCGCCCTGCTGACGATCAGGTGATCAGGCGGTGAAAAGCCAAGATGGGGTCAAACCTACCTTTTTTCGAAAAAGGTAGGTTTGACCCCATCGCGCTTCTCCCCGTTGGCTTTTGATGTGGGTTCGATCCCGTCGAACTTATCGATTTTTCTTGGCGGCGCGGGCGCCGAGGTCGGTCTTGATCTGGGTTGTCGAGATGCCCTCGGTCCGCGGCAGGTAGACGACCTCGCAGTAGGGCGCCAGGAAGTCGAACTTGCCCTTCCAATCCTCGCCGATGACGAAGACGGCGCAGTGGTGCTTGAGGACGTCGTCGATCTTCTGCTCCCAGCACGTCTCGGGGATGACCTCGTCGACGTACTTGATGGCCTCCAGGATCTGCTTGCGCTCCTCGTACGAGTAGTAGGTCTGCTTGCCCTTGCCGGCGGTGAACTCGTCGGTCGACAGGGCCACGATGAGGTAGTCGCCGAGGGCCTTGGCCCGCCGCAGGATGTTGATGTGGCCGCGGTGGATGAGGTCGAAGGTGCCGTAGGTGATGACCTTCTTCATGGGCTTATCTTAGACCCAAGCCTGCCCGGTTGACAAGGTTGGCGGCGGCGCATTACCATCCGGCCATGAACACGCTCCCCGGATCCCGCGTTTTCCGGCCTTTCCGCCCCCTCCGCAACGTCCGGCCGGCCGTCTGTTTCGCCCTGGCGGCGGCCGCGCTGTTCTCCCTCACGCCCGGCCTTGCCGCCGCGCCGGCCGCCCCCTCCCCCGCCGCGGTCCTGCCGCCGGGCTTCGACGCCTTGGTGGCGCGCGCCATGAAGGCCTTCGACGTCCCCGGCCTGGCCGTGGCCGTGGTCAAGGATGGCCGCGTCGTTTTGGCCAAGGGCTACGGCGTGCGCGAGATGGGCCAGCCCGCGCCCGTCGACGCCAAAACGCTCTTCGGCATCGCCTCCAACACCAAGGCCTTCACGGCCACGGCGCTGGGCTTGCTCGTCGAGGAAGGCAAGATCGATTGGGACGGCCAGGTGACGCGCTACCTGCCCTGGTTCCAGATGTGGGACCCCTACGTCACCCGCGAGATGACCGTCCGCGACCTGCTCGTCCACCGCAGCGGCCTGGGCCTCGGCGCGGGCGACCTGCTGCTCTGGCCCACCTCGAGCTACACCCGGCGCGAGATCGTCGGCCGCCTCCGCTTCATCCCGCCGGCGACGAGCTTCCGCAGCGCCTACGCCTACGACAACATGCTCTACGTCGCCGCCGGCGAGTTGATCGAGGCGGTGGGCGGCATGCCCTGGGAGGACTTCATCGTCGAGCGCATCTTCAAGAAGGCCGGCCTGGCCTCGAGCCGGCCGCGCCACTCGGCCGCCCTGGCCGCTTCGCCCGACGGCAACGTGGCCCTGCCGCACGCCATGTCGGACGGCGGGCCGGCCGCGATCGCCGTCGACGAGAACGACAACATGAACGCCGCCGGCGGCATTCTGTCCTGCGCCGACGACATGGCCCGCTGGATGAACCTCCACCTGGCCGGCGGCAGGCTGCCCGACGGGTCGCGCCTCTTCGGCGAGAGGACCGAGCGCCAGCTGACCGCCATCGTCACGCCCATTCCCATCGGCGAGCCGGCCCCCGAGCTGGCCGCCCAGCGCATGAACTTCAGCGGCTACGCCCTCGGCTTCCGGGTCAACGACTACCGCGGCCGCCGGCTGGTCAGCCACACCGGCGGGCTCACGGGCTACGTCTCGAAGGTGGTTATGCTCCCCGAGCTCGGCCTGGGCGTGGCCGTCCTGACCAACCAGCAATCGGACGAGGCCTACAACTCCGTCATCTACGCCGTCCTCGACCGGGCCCTGGGCGCCCCGGCCACCGATTGGACGGCCGCCTATCTCCAGGTCCGCGAGCGGGCCCGGGCCCGGACGGAAGATACGCTGAACGCGGCCGAGGCCAAGCGGGACCGGACGGCGCGGCCGTCGCTCCCGCTGGCCGCCTATGCCGGGCCCTACGAGGACGCCTGGTACGGGCCCGTCGACGTGACCGTCGAGGGCGAGGGCGCCGCGGCCCGGCTGGTCATGAGCTTCGCCAAGACCCCCGGCTTCGTCGGCGACCTGGAGCACTGGAGCCGCGAGACCTTCGTCGTCCGCTGGCGGAACCGGGGCCTGGGGGCCGACGCCTACGTCACTTTCGTCCTCGACCCCGACGGCGCCGTGGCCGAGGCCCGCATGAAGCCCTTTTCGCCGGACACGGATTTCTCCTACGATTTCCAGGATCTGCTGCTGAGGCCGGTCAAGCGCTAGACGCCGCCGCCCGGGCGGGTCGGACGCGTCAAAGTCGGGAAGATGCGAGGTTGCCGATGAAGAGAAGGACGTTCGTGCGGGACGCGGCCTGGCTCGGGAGCGGGGCTGTTCTTCTGGGCGGGGCCTGTGCCGCCGGCCGCGGCGCCGGTCGAGGGCCGGCCGGATCGGCCGCGGGCGCGACGCCGCCCGTCGCCGGCGTATCAGTAGCGCGCGCGGCGTCGCCAGCCGCCGCCAAGAGCCGGGTCGTGGCCGTGGCCGCCGAGGACATGCTCGTCGAGCTCGACTACAACCCGGCCGCCGTCCACCGGGCCTTCGAGCGGGGCCTGACGGAGCTGACCGGCGAAAAGACGCTGGCCGGGGCCTGGTCCTCGCTCGTCTCCCCCGACGACGTCGTCGGCATCAAGATCAACTGCATCGGGGCGCCCCGCATCTCGTCGTCGCTGGCCTCGATCAACGAGACCATCGCCGGCCTGAAGAGCGCCGGCGTCCGCGAGAACGCCATCGTCGTACGAGACCATCGCCGGCCTGAAGAGCGCCGGCGTCCGCGAGAACGCCATCGTCGTCTGGGACCGCGGCGACCGCGACTTCCGGCGCACGGGGCTGGCCATCAACCGCGGCCCGGCCGGGGTCCGCGTCCAGGGTTGCTCCACCGAGTGGGAGGGCGTCGTGCCCTGGGTGACCGGCTACGACCGCGCCGCCTACGTCTCGTTCGAGGACGGAACGCTCAAGAAGTTCCGCCGGCTGGCGGCCCGCGGCTTCACCAAGGACGCCGGCCAGCGCGAGATCTTCAACTCCGTCACCTGGCTGTGGACGCTCATCCAGCAGGGCAACGCCAAGGCCGCCAAGTACGACAAGGAGATCCGCCGCCTGTACGCCGACTACGCCGACCGCGAGGGCATCCGGCGCATCGCCGACGAGGTCGCCGGCGCCTTCGACGACGTGGTCATCGAGGACGAGGAGAAGTCCTGCTTCGCCGACCTGGTGACCAAGGACATCACCAAGCTGGTCAACATCGCCGTCCTCAAGCACAACGAGGACAGCGGCGTGACCTGGGCCGCCAAGAACATCGCCCTGGGCGTGACCACGAACAAGGTCCGCTTCCACATCGACTATTGCGAGAGGTCCATCCCCGAGATCCTGGCCCATCCCTGCCTCAAGGACAAGATGGTCCTGCACATCGGCGAGGCGGCCAAGATCTCGACGGTCAGCGTGGCCGGGGCCCAGATCGCCCGCGACAACCGCATCTTCTTCAGCCGCGACCCGGTGGCCATGGACCGCCTCGGCCTCGATATCCTCGAGGAAAAGCGGGCCGCCCAGGGGCTCGAGTCGGTCCGGGCCATCTCGACGCACGTCGCGGCCTGCGCCCGGCGCGGGCTGGGGACAGACGACCTGTCGCGGATCGACCTGCGGGCGATCAAGGCCTAGGGCCGCGGGCCCGCGGGCGGGGGGGGCCGAACCGACCGCCGATCATTAAAGGGCTTGACGGTCATACTGTGTGCTGATAGAATACAGGCGAATACTTCAGAAGGCAAGTGCATCATGTCAAAAACCGTCACCCTCCGGATCTCGGAAGAGCATTGCGAGGCTTTTAAAAAATTCGCCCGACAAGACAACCGGACGCTCTCGAACGCGATCGAGACCTTAGCTTTAAAGGAGCTCGAGCGGGTCCAGTTCGTGGACGAGATCGAACGGGAGGGGATCCTGGGCGACAAAGACCTCATGGCCAGGATCGGCCGCGGGGTGAAAGAAGCGAGGGCCAAAAAGGGCCGGTTCGTTGAGTGATTTCCGCATCTTCGAGACCGATCAATTCGCGGCCGATCTCGACCGGATCTCACCAGCCCGCCGGGGCAAGATCGTTCTTAAGCTCAGGACCTTCGTCTATCCCCTCTTGAGGACGCAGCCTTATTTCGGAACGAATATCAAGAAACTCAGGGATAACAAGCCCGAGACCTGGCGGTACCGTATCGGGCCATACCGTTTCTTCTACACGATCGATGAACACGAAAAGACCGTCTTTATGGTAGCCGCCGATACGCGTCAGCACAGCTATTGACGCAAGACCGCGGGCGGGGGGGCCGGAAAAGGCGGGAATGGCGGGTCAGAACGGAGGACCGGCCAGGATGGCCCGCAGGCCGTCGGGCGAGCCGTGCGTCTGCGTCCAGCGGGCTTCGAGCTTGGCCGGGAAATCCGGGTCGCGGACGAGCATGGCCCGGTAGAGCCCCGCGGCGTAGGCCTTGTCGGCGTCGTCCAGCGTCGGCCACAGGCTGAAGTGCAGGAACTGGACGTTGAGATTGATGGTCTCGTCGGCCGGCTTGAAGATCAGGGCCTGGCGGAAATAGGCCCGGGCCCGTTCCTGGTAGGTCAGCAGAGGGAAATTGTAGAGGAGATAGGCCGTGCCCATCTCGTAGTGGGCGCGGGCGTCGATGGGGTTGGCGGCGATGGCCTGCCCGAAGCGGGCCACGGCTCGGTCGCAGAGGGTGTCGCGGTCCTCGTCGCGTCCCGCCTCGTTGGCCACCCGGGCCATCTCCATGTCCAAGCGGGCCGCCTCGAGCTGGAAGACGGCCAGCGGCGAAACGGACGCGGCCCGGGCCAGCCGGGCCTCGAGGGCCGGGAAGGCGCTCTCGACGCTGCGGGCACGCGACCGGGTGCGCCCGTACGCGGCCAGGTGCCGATAGCCCAGGAAATCGCGGACAGCGGGAAGGAGAAGGCCGGCGGCCAGCAGGGCGGCGACGAGGAGCCCGAGGCGGCCTTTTGAGGCGGGCTTTTTCCGGCGCGCCCCGCTCTTCGGGCGACGGCCCGGGCTGGCCGGGTCGGCTGCAGACCCTGCTAGCTGCCGGAGTTCGGGGCTGGTGCCCGCGCCCGCCTCTTCGTCCCCCTCGCCCGCCTCGCCGGGCCGGGGACGGGGCTGGGACAGGACGGCCGCGCCGAGCATGGCCAGGGCCGTGAAATAGACCGCGTTGGCCGTGATCTGGAGGTTGAAGTCCGTGAAGCCGTGGACGAGGAGGGCGGCCACGCCGAGCAGGGCGCCCAGCCCGAGCCCCTTGGCGAAGGAGCTGCGCCGGCGGCGCCAAGCCCCGGCCAGCCAAACGAAGAACCCGATGCCGGCGGCGATGAGCGCCCCGCCGCCGACGAGGCCGTGCTCCGACAGGGACTCCAGGTAATCGTTGTGGGCGAACGACAGCCGCAGCCGGTCGTCGGTCTTCTCGTACATGGCGTAGGCGTTGACGAACGTGCCGCGGCCCGTCCCCGTCCAGGGGAAGTCTCCGATCATCTCGAGCGTGTTCTCGTAGATCGTCCGGCGCGCCTCGGCCGAAAGGTCGACCTCCGAGAAGCGCTCGATGACCGGGCCGATGCCGATCCAGACGGCCCCGGCCAGGACGGCCGCGACGACCAGGCGGAGAATGCGGCCGAAGCGCCGGCGCGTCTCCTCGCCGGCGCCATCGACGGCCGAGACGTCGCGCCAGGTGGCCACGGCCACAGCGGCCAGAACGGCCGTGACGGCCAGGACCATCAGGCCGGACCGGGATTTGGAGAAGACCAGGCCGACGCCGATGAACACGGGCACCAGGCCCAGCAGGAGCGTCCACTGCAGGCTCTCCTGGCCGAACCAGAGGAACCGCTGCCGCAGCGTGAGCCCCTTCTCCATGGCGAAGTAGCGGGCCTTGACCAGGAGGTAACCCAGGCTCAAGGGAAAGGCCATCTCCAGAAAGCCGGCCAGATGGTTGCGGTTGACGAAGGTGCCGGTGACGCAGCCCAGGCCGTAGCGCTTGGGGCGGCCCAGGATCATCTCGTGGCCGCTGAACGTCTCGGCCATGCCGTAGATCGATTGGAAGAGGGCCGAAGCCAGGATGACCACGACCAGGACCTCGGCCCGGCCGCGGGTTCGCAGCGTGCGCAGCAGCAGATAGCCGAAGAGGCCGTAGCAGGCGACGAGGATCAGCTCATAGACGGTAGCTGGAGGGGCCAGCGACAGCCGGATCCAGGAGGCCGGGGCGGCGATGGCATCGCGCACCAGTCCGGCGTGGATCTCGAAGGCCCGGGGCGAGAGGACCTTGACCAGCCCGGCCGGGAGCGTCTTGAGCTGCAGCGCCGCCAGGACCGCAAAGACCGCCAGCAGGACCTTGACGAAGCCGGGCAGCCGGCCGTCCAGGCGCTCGGGAGCGTGGAGATAGGCGACGGCCTCAAGGCCGCGGCGCCGCCGGGCGAAGAGGCGCCCGCCGGCATAGAGGAGAAAGAGCGCGATGGTCGCCGCCTCGAAGACGAAGACCGACCACTCCTCGACCGAGCCGATAGGCAGCGGCACGAAAACGAGGATGGCGAGAAGGCCCCAAAAAACGATCCGTTCGATCACGTGCCTGTATTTTATGAAATCAGGAAGATGGGGTCAAACCTACCTTTTTCGAAAAAAGGTAGGTTTGACCCCTTCTTGATCGTCCAGAAAAGAGGACAGGGTCAGTCGATGATCGGCGAGGCCTCGCCCTCGGCCAGGGCGACGGCGAAGAGCACGCCTTCGGCGGCCCCGACCAGGGTCACAATGCCAGCCGGCGACTTGAAGAAATCGACGATCGTCGCTTTCTTCTTGTACGACGCGCTCCCCTGCTGCAGCATCACCGGCGCGTTGCCCGCCTTCATGGCCACGGACAGCTTGGCCAGCGCGTCCGACTTGATCATGATGCTGTAGTGGAAGTTGTACGACCCGCTCGGCCCTAGGACGCCCATGACGTAGCGCCCCTCCTCGAGGGCCGGGATCTTGTACATCCCTTCCTGGTCGGTCGGCTCGCTCGAATACTCCTTCTGCGTGGCCAGATTGCGCAGCTTGACGACGGCGTTGGACACGGGGGTCTTCATGTCCTCGTTGTAGATGTGCCCGACGAGCACCCCGTTCCCCTTGGGGGCCGCGGCCGCCATCCTCGGCATGGGCATCATCAACAACAGGAGCGCGCCGACGAGAAAAACGGAAAAAACACGTTTCATGGGACGCCTCCCATCCAGGCTTTGAGACAATTATGGGATAATCAACGGGTTATGTCAAGAATTTTTTGCGCCGGGGGGCACTCCCCCCAAAAGCGGGCCTCCGACCGGCCGAGCATCAACGGATCGCCGACGTCTCGTCTTCCTTTTTGGTCAGCTCGTAGATGCCGAATCCGGCCCCGCCCGCCGCGGCCACGATCAGCAGGACCCCGCCCGGGGTGGCGAAAAAGCTCTTGCCGCCGCCCCCGCCCGAGCTGCCGCCGCCCTTGCCTTCCAGGGCGCCGCCGGGCTGCATCTCGACCGACAGCTTGGCCGTCTCGCCGGCCTTGATGTAGATGCCGTAGTTGAGGTTGAACTCCCCGACCGGAGCGGAGACGCCGAGCGTGTACCAGCCTTCCTCGATGCCCATGATCTTGTAGCCGCCCTTGGCGTCGGTGGGCGGGCTGGAGTATTCCTTCTGCGTGTTGAGGTTGCGGATCTTGACGATGGCGTTGACGACCTTCGCCCTCATGCCCTCGGCATAGACGGTCCCCTGCAGGGTGCCCTGCCGCGTCAGCGACGTCTGGCCCTGTGCGGCGCTCGGCAGCGGCGTCAGCAACATCACGAACGCCACGGCCAGTCCGCCGGCCAGGACCTTGGTGCGGAACGCGCCTTTTCTAAACATGGTGCCTCCTCTTGACCCCCGAATTATACATCAACGCCGAAGGTCAAGCACCGAATTATTTCACCTTGAGGATGGTCGTGCGGCTCGTGCCGCGCCGCTGTCCCCTTTTTTCTTCTCCGCCCGCCGTCCCCGCCGCCGGCCTCTCCGGCAACCGGGCCGTCCGCCTCGGCATCCCGACGAGCCGCCGCGTCCAGGGCTTGCGGAGGGCCGGATTGGCCGGCTCGCCCCAGTCGGGCAAGGCCCGGTTCTCGAGGATGGCCCGCGGGATCTCGGTGACCATGGCCCGGGCCTTGCTTTCGCCGACGATCTTGGCCGCCGCCGCGACCGCCCGGCTCAATCCCGGCGGCCGGCCGATGGCCCGGTGGGCGTCGCTGGCGATGATGTGGACGAGGTTGTGGGCCATGAGCAGCCCTGCCGTAGCCCGCACCTCCCGGCCCAGCTCGCCGGTCAGGCTGGCCCCCGTCACCTGGGCCGCGCAGCCCATGGCCACGAACTCGTAGAGCAGCTCCGGCCGCTCGGCGAAGCCGCGGTTGCGCTCGGGATGGCTGATGATGGGCACGAAGCCCCGTCCCATGAGCTGCGACAGCATGGCCGCCGCCCCCGCCGGCACGCCGCCGGCCCCGAACTCGAGGAAGACGTAGCTCGTCGCGTCGACCGTGAAGCGGTACTTCTCGATGGCCCGCACGACCTCGGCGTGGACGTAGACCTCGGCGCCCCAGTGGAACTCGAGCCCGACCCTCGCCTCGCGCATGTCCGTGCGGAACTCGGCCATGCGCCGGCTCAAGATGCCCAGGTCGTCGCCGTGGCGATTGGCCCGGAAAACGTGCGGCGTCAAGCAGATGGCCGTCGTCCCGTCCTTCTCGGCCAGCCGGCACATGGTCAGGGCCTGGGCCCGGTCGTCGGGGCCGTCGTCCCAGTCCCAGAGGAAATGCGTGTGAAGATCGATCACGAGGTCACGAACGGTGGTAGTAATCTTTGTAGTAGTTGGAGGCGTTGGGCGGCAGGCTGACGTTGTTGATGATGACGCCGAGCGTCCGCACCTTGAGCAGGTCCAGCTTCTCGCGCGCCTTCTTCAGCGCCTCGCGCGAGGTCCGGTCGCCCCAGACGACCAGGACCAGGCCGTCGACCTTGGCCCCCAGGACCAGGGCGTCCGAGATCTCGATCATGGGCGGCAGGTCGAACAGGATGTAGTCGGTCTCCTCGCTCATCATGCGGATGAAGCGGTTCATCTTGTCCGAGCCCAACAGCTCGGCCGGGTTGGGCGGCACCGGCCCGGCGTTGACCAGGTACAGGTTGGGGATCTCGGTGGATTTGACGACGTTGCGGATCTCGACCGAGTCGGTCAGGTAGGTCGTCAGGCCGAAGGTGTTCTTGACCTTGAACAGGCGGTGCTGGCGCGGCCGCCGCAGGTCGGCGTCCACGATGAGGACGGTCTTGTCGGACTGGGCCAGGGTGATGGCCAGATTGGCCACCGACACGCTCTTGCCCTCGCCCGGCATGGCACTGGTCACGGCGATCGTCTTGACCGGGTTGTCGGCCGACGACAGCAGCAGCGCGGTGCGGATGGAGCGGTAGCTCTCGGCCAGCCGCGAGTTGGGGAAGAAGTGGGGCACGAGCTCGATGCTGCCCGGGCGCCCGGCCCGCTCCACCGCGGCCACGAACGGCGCCGGACCGACCGTGCCGGGCGTCACCGTCGCCAGGCCCTCCCCCGCCCCCGCCGCCGCCCCCGTCCCGGCCTCCAGCCGGGCCGGCTCGGCCTTCTCCTTCAGCCGCCTGGTGTAGGTGTAGGCCTTGTCGGTGCCCTCCAGGCTGAAGCGGGGCACGACGCCCAGGGTCGGCAGCCCGGCGTAGCGCTCGACGTCCTCGCTCGTCTTGACGCTGTTGTCGAGGAAGTCGAACAGGAAGGCCAGGGCCACGCCGCCGCCGAGCCCCAGCAGCAGGGCCAGGATGAGGTTCCGTCTCTTGTTCGGGCTGGACGGCCGCACCGGCACCCGGGCCCGGTCCACGATGCGGATGTTCGAGGTCCGCAGGCCCTTGAGCCGGGCCTCGACGCCGGTCTCGCTCTCGCGCCGCAGCAGCGAGTCGAGCACCGTCTTCTTGTTCTGGATCTCGACCTTGAGGCCGTTGTAGAGGACGGCCGACGAGTTCATCTGCAGGGCCGCGCCCTTCTGCTCGTTGAACTCGGCCTCGAGCGACTGCTCCCGGCGCAGGGCCGTCTGGTACTCGGCGTAGGCGCCCTTGACCAGGTTCTGGATCTCGGCGTCCAGGGACTGGCGGGCCGAGTCGAGCTCGATGCGGGTCCGCTGCAGCTCGGGGTAATCGGGCTGGAAGCGGCCCTCCATCTTCTCGTACTCGCGCTTGAGCCGGACGTACTCCTCGCGCAGCTTCTGGATGAGCAGGTTGTCGATGGCCGCCGGGACGTAGTCGGGGCCGACGTTGCGCAGGCCGTTCCAGGTCGCCTCTTTCCGGGAGCGCTCGATCTGGGCCTCGGTCAGGGCCCGGTTGAGCTGGCCCAGCCGGTCGATGACCGTCGTCTCGTTGTCGCTCAAGGCGACGATGTTGGCCTGGGCCTCATAGCCCTGGAGCTGGTTCTCCTTCTGCTGGATCTCGGCCTGGAGGCCCTTGATCTGCTCGGCCAGGAACGTCGTGGCCTGCTCCGTCGCGGCGTACTTCATGTTGATGTTGAGGTCGATGAAAGCGGCCGCCAGCTCGTTGACGATGCCGGCCGCCAGCCGCGGGTCGCGGGCCTCGAAGGCCACGTCGACCAGGCGCGTCAGCCGCACCGGCCGGACGCCCAAGCGGTCCAAGAACTCGTCGATGAGCCGCTCCCGGAAGGCGTGGTCAGCCGGGTCGGGGGCCTCTTTGCCGGCCTTGGGCCGGCCGGCGAACTCGGGGTTCTCATAAAGCTTGAGCCGCTCGATGACCGTGTCGGCCAGGCCCCGGCCGCTCAAGAGCTTGTACTGGGTCTGGTAGAAGTCGTCGCGCATGGCCTCGATCTGGAGGACCTGGTCGAACGACAGGATGTTGGGCTCCTTCTCGATCAGCAGCTGGGACTTGGCCGTGTAGACGGGCCGCTGGATGAAGGTCCAGAACGCGCCCAGGACGAACACGCCCAGGGTCACGGCCAGCACCGTCCGGCGCCGGCGCCAGAGACGGTCCCAGTACTCGCGGAGGTTGATCTCCTGGCCCTCGGCCACCTCGTAGTCCGCGAGCTGGATCTCGCTGCCGTTCTTCATCGGGCCTCGTCCTACCAGAAGCTCTCGGGCACGAAGACGACGTCGCCCTCCTGCAGGCGCATGTCCATCTTCTTGCCCCGGATGATGTCCTTGAGATTGACCTTGAACTGGACCTCGTTGCCGTTCGGG
>JAEAMG010002422.1_pt1 | contig 11715 bp, 10 predicted proteins | sample 8958741 | NCBI WGS metagenome assembly JAEAMG01 (sample SAMN16933256, study PRJNA681125) | bioreactor sludge metagenome | isolation source: anaerobic bioreactor treating anionic surfactant - SDBS | place: India: Bengaluru | collected 2019-02-28
GGTATGGATCAGGTGACTCTTCCTGTAAGAGTTATGAAAAAATTAGGTATCTCATGCCTTTTTGTTTCAAATGCTGCGGGGGGTGTCAACCGGGACTTTAAAGTAGGGGATCTGATGATTATCAAAGACCACATAAATCTTATGCCAAACCCTTTAATCGGGAAAAACATGGATGAGTTTGGTCCTCGTTTTCCTGATATGACCAGACCCTATGATCTGAATATGATAAAGATAGCGGAGGTAACAGCATCTGAATTGGGTATTACTTTAAAAAAAGGGGTATATCTGGCAGGGACTGGTCCTACCTATGAGACCCCTGCCGAGTACTCATTTTTTGGACGTATAGGTGCCGATGCTGTGGGGATGTCTACTGTTCCTGAGGTTATAGTTGCCAGACACAGCAACATCCCGGTTTTTGGTATGTCGGTGATAACAAATGAGGCCCACGACTTTGCGGAAGATTTTGTAAACGATGGCAATGATGTCATAATCGCTGCAAATAAGGCAGCAGAGAAAATGACGAGACTCATTACAACTATGATATCTGAATTATGAAAGAAAATAGTGATTTGCCCCTGATTATTGAGGAATTCATTGATGTTGCCAATGAAATGTGTTATTATGCAGATATGCTCTGGCACAAAGGTTACGTTCAGGCAAACGGTAGCAATATTACAGTCAGAGTAGCAGATAATCTCTTGCTGTCAACTCCTTCCAGAATTACAAAAATGAGTATAAAGCCGGAAGATCTGGTTATAGTCGACATGAACGGGCAACATATTTTCGGTAAGATGACAGCGACAAGTGAACTCTCTTCGCATCTTGCCATATATAAAATAAATCCGGACACAGGTGCCGTAATACAGTCACAACCACCATATACCTCTTCTTATGCATGTTCTGAGAATTTTCCGATGAATCTTTTAAGTCCTGAAGAGGTATTATGGATAGATAATATGGCCTTTACGCCATTTACTATTCCCGGCTCCTCAGAAATGACCTATCAGATAGAGACAAGATCAAAGGGACGTTATGTTCTCGTTATGCAAAACCATGGACTTATGACATGGGGTGAGACACTTAGGGATGCATTCTGGCGTACAGATGTGATGGAAAATCATTGTAAGATTCATGATTTTATTCAGTCCAGAGGGGATACTCCCAGAGAGTTTACCTACAGGCAGATGATGATGCTTCAGGAGATGAAGCAGAAGTATTTTAAATAGATCTGTATTATTTAAAGGAGTAATGATAAAAAATATAATTTTTGATTTAGGCGGGGTGATTGTCAGGCTGGATCGTAAAGCTTGTGTTGACTCATTCAGGAAGATAGGATTTGAAGATTTCGGAAAGATTCTGAATGACTTTGTTCAACATGGTTTTTTCCTTGATTTCGAAAAAGGGATAATAGATTCTGCGCAGTTTAGAGATATTATCCGTAAATACATAGGCGGTTATGTTTCTGATGAGAGTATCGATAATGCAATGGCGGATTTCCTCGCAGAGATTCCTCTCTATAAGTTGAGGCTTATTTGCAGACTGAAGCAATCCTACAAGGTCTATCTGCTAAGCAATACTAACCCTATTGCGATGAATCAGGTCAGGGTATTGTTCAGGAATTGCGGATATGAGATGGATGATTGCTTTCACAAGATGTTTCTCTCTTATGAGATGAAGATGGCAAAACCGGATGCTGAAATTTTTGAGAAATTAGTAAGAGAAACAGGCATAATTCCCGGAGAGTCCCTTTTTGTTGATGATGGCTCTCTGAATATTCAAACTGCAGAATCTCTCGGTTTTCAAACATTGCTTGCATCACAGGAGTGTGATTTGGAAAAGGAGGTTCTTAATCTTTTATGACCCGATTTATAAGTTTGTCAAGCGGAAGTAGCGGGAACTGTTACTATATAGGCAATGAACAGGTCTCTCTTCTAATAGATGTAGGCCTCTCCTCAAGGATGATCAAGAAGCGGCTGTCTGAATTCGGTATTTCTTTGGAATCCATATCTTTTGTGCTGGTCACGCACGACCATATTGATCACATAAAATATCTCGGCACGTTTGCACAAAAATTCAAAACCCCGGTTATAGCTACAAAAAAGTTGCATGATTCACTCTCTGTTCATCCATGTACCAGAGGCTGCATGGATGATTGCAGAAAATATGTCGAAAAGGGCGATTGTTATGAGTATTCAGGAGTTAGTGTAACTCCGTTTGATGTCCCTCATGATGCAAAGGAGACTTTGGGCTATCATATAGATTTCCAGGGGGAGAAATTTACTATCATAACTGATGCCGGCAGGGTAACTAAGGAGATGGTAGACTACTCCAGGAAAGCAAGACATCTGATCCTGGAGTCAAATTATGACCACCAAATGCTGTTGGATGGAAATTATCCTAAAGTCCTAATTGATAGAATTAAAAACGGGCATGGCCATTTGTGCAATATACAAACAGCAGAAGCTTTGAAGGAGATATATAACTCAGAGCTCAAAAACCTCTTTCTATGTCATCTGAGTGAGAATAACAACACTCCTGAACTCGCCTATGAATCTGCCTCTTCGTCGCTTTTGCAGATAGGAGTTGCGGATGGTATTGATATAAATATAAAGTGCCTCCCTAGGAGAGGCACTTATTGTCATCAATTGGAAGAGTAGGATATTCCTTATTCAACAAACTGTTTTGCGTAATATTTTGCAGTAAGCTTTTCTCCGGTAGCTCTCTCAATCATGTCGTTCCATTCGTACCTCATACCGACATTGAATACCTTGTTTTTCAGCCAGTTGCCAACTTCTTTGTTGCCAATATAGCATTCGTTTTTGTAATCACCTGATTTTGTGATCTTGTCAACTATGTAATAGTGCATCTGAGATGCAAATAGTTCACCCAGCTGGTAATTATGATAGTAACAAGGATACAATGCAATGTGAATCTTGGTTGCCCAGTCAGGTTCATTCCTGTCTGCCGGTCTCTTTAACATCTGGTACTTTTCAACCAGATCCCACCACAGTTTGTTCAGATCCTGGTCAGGATTTGCATACATCGCTTTTTCAAAACGGTAGACAACCTGTACCCAACGGCTAAAGACAAGTTGTTGAAGTCTTGTTGATTTTTCACAATCTGAAGCAATTTTATCCTTCTCTTCCTGTGAAAGGCCAAGGCTTTGTTTCATCCATTCAGGGTTTCTTGAAAGCCTTCCGAACAACATTGCAACCGCTTCTGTTGTGAAAGTATGTGCTGCTCCTCTGAGGAAGAACGGATTTTCCGGGTTGTCATGTCCCAAAGAGTATACACCGTGTCCGAACTCATGCAGCATTGTTCCCATCCACTGTTCATTGTCTTTAATGTTGCAAAGGACTCTTACATCTCCCTCATTGTCGATATCAGTGCAGTATGCATGTTGATTTTTCTTTGGTTTTTCATACAAATCGCTGTTTTGCATAACCTTTGAAACATCGATTCCGATGCCCATATAGAAGTCAGAAGTGAGCTGCTCCAGATTTTTTCCTTTGTAGTATGAGTCGAGATCAACAGGGTAGAGCTTCGGTGATTCCTGGAAATATCTTCCCTGATAATGCCAAGGCATCAGTTTTTCTGCAGGTACTTTATAACGTACGGAAAATACTGAATCCATCTGACCTTTCAATGCTGCGAATGCATTTCTGGTAAGAGAGTCCAGTTCATCAAAGAGAGCTGAAATCTCGGCAGGATCCTGACCTGAGAGTTCAAGAGACATGCTGTGATAGTTTTCAAAACCGAGAGATGTAGCAACTTTGTTTCTGAGTTTGACTATCTCTATAACATCAGATGCCACCACAGGTCCGATACCTTTATGTGCTTTCCATACCTCCTCAAGAACTTTGTTATCTGTTGATGTCTGAAGAATATTCTCTACATCGTTGTCAGAAATCTCTTTCCCTTTGAAGTTCGCACGATATTCGGCGTATTTTAGTTCGAGAGCAGAAGTCTTGTTGATAATTTGATTAAGGAGTGCTGTATCTGTCTGATTAGCAAGGAATGAATTGTAAAGGACAGTAAGCTGTCTGTTGAGGAGAGAGTCCTTAATTTTTCCTCTCTCTTTAATTGCCTTAAGTTCTGCAAATACTTCAGGGTTTGATAGGATTCCTGTAACCTGGATGTTTGCATCAGAGTATTTTTTGAACTCAGCTGCATCTCCTGTAATTGTTCCGTTCCAGTATGCAAGAGCTGCCACTTTTAACAATGGGCGTAGTGTGTCTTCAGTACTGGTGATGATTTCCTGTAACCTCATTTCGTCTTTTTTTGCACATCCTGCCAAAAGGGCAGCAAATGTGATAATGATAAGCGTTTTTTTCATATTATAGGATAAGTTGATATATTATAATAACTATAAACCAAAGTTAATAAAATTATAAGAGGATACTCAAAAAATTGAATATCCTCTTAAGATTTAATATAAAATGACTATAGTTGTGGTCCTGATTTAACCAGGGCTTTAGCAGCATCATTGTCGCAGTATTGCTCGAAATTCTTAATATATTTCGCAGCTAGTGATTTTGCCTTCTCTTCCCAAACGCTCTTGTCAGAGTAGGTGCTTCTTGGATCAAGAATATCTGTTACATTGTTCAGTTTAACAGGGACATTCAGATTCAGGATAGGGATGTGTTTTGTCTCGGCTTTTTCGATAGAGCCATCAATGATGGCATCGATTATTGCACGAGTATCCTTAATTGAAATTCTCTTACCTGTTCCGTTCCACCCTGTGTTTACCAGATATGCCTTTGCTCCGTGCTCATCCATTTTTTTGGCAAGAGTTGATGCATATACAGTAGGGTGAAGCGTGAGGAATGCCTCTCCGAATGCAGGAGAGAATGAAGGAACAGGTTCTGTTATACCCCTCTCTGTACCTGCAAGTTTTGATGTATAACCGCACAGGAAGTGATACTGAGCCTGATCTCTGTCAAGAATAGATACCGGAGGAAGAACACCGAATGCATCAGCAGACAGGTATATAATCTTCTTTGCATGTCCTGCCTTTGAAGGTAAGACAATCTTGTTGATGTGATAAATAGGATATGATACACGTGTATTCTCTGTTACAGATCCGTCTGAGTAATCAGGGGTTCCGTCTTCCAATACTGTAACATTTTCAAGCAGTGCGTCCCTTTTGATTGCATTCCAGATGTCAGGTTCGTTTTCCTGGCTCAGGTTGATAGTCTTTGCATAGCAACCGCCCTCGTAGTTGAATACACCATGATCGTCCCAGCCATGCTCGTCATCACCGATGAGGTAGCGCTTAGGATCTGCAGAAAGGGTGGTCTTACCGGTTCCTGAAAGACCGAAGAATACAGCAACATCACCATCCTGACCAACGTTTGCAGAGCAGTGCATAGATGCTATGCCCTTGATTGGGAGGAAGTAGTTCATCATAGAGAAAATACCCTTTTTCATCTCACCGCCATACCAGGTACCGCCACAGACAGCCATCCTTTCAGTAAGGTTGAACATAACGAATACATCAGAATGGAGACCTTGCTCCTTCCATTTTGGGTTTGTAGCCTTTGATCCGTTTATGAAAACAAAATCAGGTTCACCGAAGTGCTCCAACTCGTATTGCGAAGGACGGATGAACATATTCTTTACGAAGTGTGCCTGCCATGCAACTTCCATGATAAAACGTACTTTGAGCCTGGTATCTTCATTTGTGCCGCAATATGCATCCATTACATATACAGTCTCCTTGTCAGAAATCTGTTTCTGAACAATAGACTTACACTCATTGTAAATCTCAGGACTAACCGGTTTGTTGATGTTTCCGTCCCACCACATATGCTGGTCGCTGGTTGCATCCTTTACAATGTATTTGTCTTTAGGGGAACGTCCCGTAAAAATTCCGGTCTTTACACAGACTGCGCCAGTCTTTGTGAGAGTGCCTTTTTCGAAACCTTCATTTTTTTCTGAGATCTCAGCTTGAAAAAGTTCCTCATAAGAGGGGTTGTGGATTACATTTTTTACGTTTTTGATACCGTACTTTGTCAAATCGATACTTGTCATAGATTGTTTGAATTTATTATTAATACGCTTATTTTTTACTATCTTTAATATGGACAAAAATGCTTAATTTAGCAACAAAAATCAGGCCATAAAGTTCAATGGAAAGTGCACAGGAAGTATTAAAGAAATATTGGGGTTATGACCAATTCCGACCTATGCAGGAGGAGATAATTCAATCTGCAGTCAGTGGTAATGACACATTGGCACTTCTTCCTACGGGAGGTGGAAAATCGCTTTGTTTCCAGATACCTGCTCTTATGTGTGATGGCATATGTCTGGTCGTAACACCATTGATAGCCCTTATGAAGGATCAGGTGGAAAATCTTCAGAAACGAGGAATAAAGGCAATCTGTGTGCATTCAGGTATGACCAGGCATGAGGTTGACTATACCCTGGACAATGCAATATTCGGAGATTATAAATTTCTCTATCTCTCGCCTGAAAGGTTACAAAGTGAAATGGTCAAGGTCCGGATTTCCAGAATGAGTATAAACTTTCTGGTTGTCGATGAAGCGCATTGCATATCACAGTGGGGCTATGATTTTCGCCCTGATTACCTTCTGATCAGAGATACACGAGAGCTGACAGGTGACGTCCCTGTAATAGCCCTGACAGCTACGGCAACTCCTGATGTTGCAGCTGATATTATGAAGCAGCTTGGTTTCAGGAGGGAAAACCTCATTAAATCAAGTTTTGAGAGGAAGAATCTCTCCTATGTTGTAAGAGAGACAGAAGATAAAAGCGGACAGTTGTTGAAAATAGCACTTTCTGTTCATGGTTCCGGAATTGTTTATGTACGTGAAAGGAAGAGAGCAGAGGAGACTGCTGCATTTCTAAATGCTCAGGGGATAAATGCCGATTCATATCATGCGGGATATGTGGCTTCTGAGAGGGCGAAAAAACAGGATTCATGGATGAAGGGGGAGACAAGGGTTATTGTTGCCACCAATGCCTTTGGTATGGGGATTGATAAGCCGGATGTCAGGTTTGTCTGCCACTTTGATCTTACAGAATCAGCAGAGGCATATTTCCAGGAAGCGGGAAGAGCCGGAAGGGACGGGAAGCGTTCATATGCAGTTCTTCTATGGAACCGACGAGATATTAAGAGGATAAAACAGATAATGGAGGTTACATTTCCTTCTTTTGACTATCTGAAGGAGGTATATCAGAGGTTGTTCAACTATATCGGCTATGATTACGGCACAGGTAAAGGAGATGTAATAAAGTTCAACCTGAGTGACTTCGCTCAGAAGGAGCGATTGCACATGGTCAATGCCTACCATGCAATTAAGTATATTGAAGGAGAGGGGTATTGGGAGCTGACTGAGGAGTTGGAAAACCCATCAAGAATAATGTTCACTGTTTCAAGGGACGAACTTTATAAAATTCAGCTTAAAAACAGTAATCTTGATTCATTTGTTAAGATACTGATGAGGCTTTACACATCTCTCTTTTCTGCTTTTGTCCCTATAGATGAGGAGTATATAGCCCGGGTTTCAAGAAACAATAAGGCAAACATTACTGCAAATCTGATTATGCTCTCAAGGATGCATGTAATAGATTATATACCGGCAGTGAGATCTCCGTTGCTTATATTAAGAGTAGAGAGACTTGAAAACAGAGGGCTTCTGTTTTCTGAGGAGAATTATAAGAAGAGAAAGGGAAGTTATCAGAAAAGGGTTGAGAGCATGATTGAATATGTTTCAACAACAAATGTTTGCAGATCGGTTATGCTTCTTAATTATTTTGGACAAAACGCAGCGGCTGATTGCGGGACATGTGATGTATGCCTTGCGAATAAAAGAAATGAGGACATAAGACAATCTGATAAAGTGATTGAGGATAAACTCAGTGAAATGCTTTCAGAAGCACCTCTCTCCCTTGATGAAATATCTATGGGTATGGGAGAGGGGAGCAACCTCTGTATTGAGATACTGAGGGACATGATAGACAGGGGAATTATCAAAGAGATTTACGGAAAATATACACTAGTCCGATAAAAAGCTTTCAAGTTCGGTATATAGCCTTTGTATTGGTAATCCCATAACATTGAAATATGAGCCTTCTATACGGCTGATTGCGACATATCCTATCCAATCCTGTGCACCGTATGAACCCGCTTTATCATACGGAGCATAATTATCTATATAATAATATATCTCATCATCCTTTAACTCTCTGAAGTAAACGATGGTTTCAGATGTGAATGATCTCTCCCTGCAATTGTCTCTGATACACACACCCGTAAGAACAGTATGTTTGTCACCTGACAACATTTTCAACATCCGGAAAGCATCGGACCTATCTGTCGGCTTTCCAAGAATCTTTCCTCCGCATAACACTAAAGTGTCTGCCGTTACAAGAATTTCGGAGTCACTTAGTCTGCGGCCGAATCCCGATGATTTCAACCTCGCAAGATGCTCCGGCACCAGATTGATATCCATTGAGGATTCAAACTCTTCCGGTATATCATTATTGACCTCTACCGTGAATTCCAGATCCACCCCCTCCAGCAGCAATCTCCTTCTTGGAGATGAAGAAGCAAGAATGAGTCTTTTGTTTGCAAGCAAATCCTTAAGCATGGCAAAAACCTAACCTGAATAAGCTTCAGGATTAGCACTCCAGCGTTCCTGAATCTTTAAAACCTGTTCAATGACATCTCTTACACAACCTTTGCCGCCCGGATAACTCGATATGTACTCGCATATCTCCTTAACCTCGTTTACTGCGTCTGCAGGGCATGTAGCAAGTCCGCACTCCTTTAGGATTCCAATGTCAGGAATGTCGTCTCCCATAAAAAGGACTTCGTCGGGTCTGATTTTGTGACGATCACAAAAGTCAAGAAAATCGGGTATTTTGTAATGTGAACCCAGATATATGTCTTCACGCTCTATCCCGACCAGCTTGAACCTGTTAATAATGCTGTTTGAAGAACCCCCTGTGATTATTGCCACCGGATAATCATTCAAAATGGCCATCCTTACTGCAAAACCATCTTTTGCATTATGGCATCTCAGGAGATCTCCGCTATCAGTTGCAAGGACTGTCCCATCCGTGAAAACTCCGTCCACATCAAAAGCAAAAGCCTTGATTGACGATAATTTGTATTTATAATTCGACATTATATATTATTTATTTTTCTTCTGTTCTTTAATCAATTTTGAAAGGGTTTCATATACCAGTTTATGTTCCTCCTTACCTTCGAGTAGCTTAAGATGTTTTTCTATTGTTTCCATATCACCCCTTTTTGCCGGTCCTGTTTGAACCATAGATGGGTGCTCGTACAGAAATGCCTTTCTTACTGTCTCAATAGCAAGCGGGGTAAGCAAAACCTGATTTGGGACTGAAAGATCGAAAGCAAGACCGGTAAGGTAATTTACAAAATTACTTACAAAAACTGCAGCCAGATGCAATTTTAACCGCTCTTCGGATGTTGAGATTTTGTGCTCTGCTCCCATTGAGTAAACAATACCGGCAAGGATCTCCTCGCCCTCTTTGTCTGATGATTCAATCATAAACGGGACCAACCTGAAATCTACGGGTTTTATCTTGCTTAATGTCATCAATGGATAAAAAACTCCATGAAAAGGGTAGGAGTCAAGGGCTTCGATTGATGTTGCCCCACTTGTATGTACCAACAAAGGAATCTTGCCTCTTTTCATGACCTCTCTTGACAGCTCCTCAGCCAGAGGATTAATTGCCTTGTCTGAAACAGCAAGTATAATTACATCAGATTCCTTAAGCAAGGTAAAATCCTTTGTAAACAGAGTCTCTTCTGCAATCTTATGGGGGTTGTTGTCGCTTTTATTCAGTATATGGACAAGTTTTTGTCCAGACTCCTCGTTTCTTCCGCAGATATATGGTATAGGATGACCGGCTGCCTTAAGTGCAAGTGACAGCCTGTATGATACATTTCCCGTTCCCCATATTGAGATTTTGTACATAAGCTATCCTATTGTGCTGAAAAATGTGTTGATTATATCTTTGTGCCATCCCTGTATCAGTATTGAGTGATTACCCAGATGGGAATCAAGGTAGTGATCTATATCGTCCACGTTGCTGAACTGGTACTTGACCTGAGTCCTGCATCTCTCGACCACTGTTGTGTTCTGTATAATCTCACCGTTGAAGGCAAAGTGACGGTCGAGTTGAGGACCTCCACATTTGAATAGCGTGAATTTATCAAGAGGCAGTTTCAATGATATGCCAATTCCTAGTTTTGACTCATAATGAGAGGATAACATGAATTTTTTCCCCATTGACAATGGGGCGGTGCAGTGTGCAAAATCTATACTTTTGTCAGCTCTTTCTATAGATGAGGGATTTGACATAAATGAAGCCGAACCACAAAGTAGACGGGCAAGAATCATTGACCACAACGATGGAATGTCACCTTCGCATCCGGAAATTATCCCCTCGTCATTGAGCATGGAGAGAGCCAGGCAAGATGTAGTGTTACAACTCTCAAGAAGATCAAAACATTTTATAGTCAGCGCATCAAGAGAATATTCTTTGACGATCTCTTTTATAGCGGAATACATCTTTAGGGCTTCTTCCACATCGTTTGTTGATGAACCCTTACAGAGGGTTCCGGAGAGAGATTGTGCCCTGCATTTCAGGTTTTCTGAGAGTGATGCCGATTTGTACCTCTTTTCAACCTCAGACACATCTATCTTCACGAATGTTGTTCCATATTTCTGGCTGACAGTATCACACTCTACTGCTGATGAGATCAGCCATGAAGACTCTCCGCCTATCAGACCTATCCTCATTTTTGCCAATTTGCTGAATGTTTCTTGTATTTTGAACATTACTGAAAGCAACTCCTCAAATTTATCAAGATATTTTCTTGTAGGTTCTATGGGGAAATTGAAGTGTCTGTGCGGAATTTTGCTCTGATAAAGCCAAGTGGATATCTCCATAGAGGCGGCCAGAGAGTTGTGATAGGAGTCACTCAACAACAATACTGGCCGTGATAGAGATTTGCAGAGTCTCTTAAATTGCTCCTCAACACCTCCGGTCGCTATGAATGCTATTATATATCCGTTTTCGACAGCTTTTTCAGAGATTTCGTTACAGTCGATGAATTCAACCTTGTGAGATGACCGTAACTCATTCATAAGGTTCTCCCTGCATCCCAAAACACTTGTGGAGTCATGTAAAGGTGAGGCAAATATTACAATTTTCGTTGAACTTTCCATGGCATACTTTTTATCCGCACAAAGTTACTTATTTTACGAAACTTTGTAAGGATATCTGTTCATATTAAGATTTGTGAACAGTCAAAATAAAAGCGGGCAGCTGACCATGTAACAACTTTGATACACACCGGCTGCCCGCTTTAAATAACAGGTAATTATTAAGCTTCAGCTGAGAACTCCTCCTTTACTGAGAGGAATGGATTGATATCACACGCAGCAAAGTCTGTAATGTATGAATATCTTTCATCATTCCAGGCTTTGGCTTTGTTTGTATATATAACAGCAGAGTCTTCAAAGATCTTGTCTCTCTGAGCATCAATAATGAGCAGATAGGACATGACTATGTGAGAAGCCATCTCAACAAGCCTTCTGGCGTGAAAATCGATGAATTCGTTATCGCCGCCTGCAACAATTGCAACAGCCTGCTGGTATTGATCGGTCATTGCAATCAAAGTCTTTTTCATCTGTGTGAACTCAGGTC
>JAEAMG010002425.1_pt1 | contig 11692 bp, 7 predicted proteins | sample 8958741 | NCBI WGS metagenome assembly JAEAMG01 (sample SAMN16933256, study PRJNA681125) | bioreactor sludge metagenome | isolation source: anaerobic bioreactor treating anionic surfactant - SDBS | place: India: Bengaluru | collected 2019-02-28
CGTTCATATCGTAGTTTCTGTACTTGGCAAAACCTGTACCGGCGGGAATAATTCTACCCATGATAACGTTTTCCTTAAGTCCTTTCAGGTAGTCAACCCGTCCTTCTATAGACGCCTGTGTTAATACCTTGGTGGTATCCTGGAAACTTGCAGCAGATATGAAACTGTCGGTAATCAAGGATGCTTTTGTGATACCAAGGAAAAGAGGTTCTGCCTGCGCCGGACGACCTTTCTGCGCGATGACGCGTTTATTTTCTTCTTCGAATACCCACCATTCCACAAAATCATCAATAATAAAGTTTGTATCGCCGACATCTCTTATCTTTACCCTCTTCAACATCTGCCGCACGATAATTTCTATGTGTTTATCATTTATCTTAACACCCTGGAGTTGATAGACCTCCTGAATCTCATCCACGAGATAACGGGCAAGGTCCTTAATGCCCAGGATTCTCAGAACATCATGAGGATTCACCAGACCATCCATGAGAGCTTCACCTGCCCTCACGTAATCACCTTCGTGAACGATGATATGTTTTCCTCTGGGTATTGTATATTTTCTGGGCTCTCCGTGCGCCGTTTCAGGATTAACAACAATTTCTCTCTTTCCTTTTGACATTTTTCCAAAGCTCACGATGCCGTCGATCTCACTGACAATGGCGCTCTCCTTCGGCTTCCGCGCTTCAAAAAGCTCGGCAACTCTTGGAAGACCACCAGTGATATCTTTTGTTTTCGTAGTTTCACGGGGCATCTTGGCAATAACATCACCGGCAAAAATTATGTCGCCCTCGTTTGCCACGATATGGGCTCCGACAGGAAGAATATATCTCGCGGGACTTGTTGAATTAGGAATAATCTTTGTTCTCCCTTTCTCATCCTTGATGGATATGCGCGGTCTTAAATCAGGATTTTTCGGCTCTATAACAACTCTGTAGGAAAGACCGGTTACTTCGTCCTTACTTTCCTGCATTGTCTCACCTTCAAATATATCGCCATATTTAATCTTGCCGGATTCTTCCGAAAGAATCGGTATCGTATAAGGATCCCATTCTGCCAGTATCTGGCCTTCTTTTACATTTTTCCCGTCATTAACTTTCAATTTAGCGCCATAAATGACTGAATACCGCTCTCTCTCACGACCGGCTTCATCAAGGATAGCGATTTCTCCGTTCCTGTTCATTACAACAGGCACTCCCTCTCTATTCAGTATGGCCCGCACGTTGATAAACTTGAGCGTTCCCTCATTTCTCGCTTCCAGTGTCGACTGCTCAACGCGCCGTGAAGCCGCGCCACCAATATGGAATGTCCTCATCGTAAGCTGTGTTCCCGGCTCACCGATGGACTGCGCGGCCACAATACCCACAGCTTCACCGATGCTCACAAGCCGGCCCCTTGAAAGATCACGACCATAACAGAGCACACAGATACCGCGTTTTGCCCTGCACGTTAACGCCGACCGTATCTTAATCTCCTCATATCCGGCGTCTTCAATGAGTTTTAAATGATTTTCCGTGATCTCTTCGTTTTTATGAACAATAAGCTCTCCATCCGGGTCTTTCAGATCTTCATAAGAAACTCTTCCGAGGATCCTGGCGTCAAGCCGCTCAATAACCTCACCACCCTCCATGAGAGATTTTACTTTAATGTAATCAAGAGTCCCGCAATCATACTCCGACACGACAACATCATGCGCCGCGTCAACCAGCCTTCTCGTAAGATATCCTGAGTTGGCCGTCTTCAATGCCGTGTCAGCAAGACCTTTCCGCGCGCCGTGCGTTGATATGAAGTACTGCAACACATCAAGACCTTCGCGGAAGTTACTGGTAATGGGGGTCTCGATAATTTCACCTGACGGTTTTGCCATAAGGCCCCTCATTCCGGCAAGCTGTCGTATCTGTTGAGGGTTTCCTCTCGCACCTGAATGAGCCATCATGAAAATAGGGTTAAGACTATTCTGGCGCAGAGGCTTTTTATGCTTATCCAAAACCGGATTCCCATTTTCATCGATAACAGTCTCTGAACCCAGTTCGTCCATGAGCGCTTTCGCGATGTCTTCAGTCACATTTGCCCATATATCGATTACCTGGTTGTAACGTTCACCGTCGGTTATCAAACCTTCCTGATACTGGTCGTGTACATTTTTTACCGCCGCTTCCGCATGTTCAATAAGCTTTTTCTTCTTTTCGGGAATTTTCATATCATCGATAGAGATAGAAATCCCGCCCAGGGTCGCGTAGTAGAATCCAATGTCTTTCAACCTGTCGGAGAGTACAACGGTACTTTTTTCGCCTGCGTCACGGTAACACTTGTCAACAAGCTGGGCAATGGTCTTTTTATCCATGATCCTGTTGATAAGGCCAAACATGTCTTTGAGAACCATTTTTCTTTTCGTTTCTTCAAGTTCTTCAAGAGCGTCTTCAATAACATCCCTGAGAATTACCCTACCCGGTGTGGTATTCACATATTCTCCGTCCATGCGGACTTTAATCATGGCATGGAGGTCAATTTCATTCGAATCATAGGCAACCCTTACCTCTTCCGAATCGGCGAAAATTTTTCCTTCACCCTTCTTATGCTTCCTGTCAATAGTCAGGTAATAGAGGCCGAGAACGATGTCCTGTGTGGGGACAATGATGGGCTTTCCGTTTGCGGGAGAGAGGATGTTGTTCGTTGACATCATAAGGACACGGGTCTCTGTCTGAGCTTCAACAGACAGGGGCACGTGTACCGCCATCTGGTCTCCGTCGAAGTCAGCGTTATAAGCCGGGCAGACAAGCGGATGGAGTTGGATCGCCTTTCCGTCAATCAACTGCGGCTCAAAGGCCTGAATGCCGAGACGGTGGAGCGTTGGCGCTCTGTTGAGAAGAATAGGATGTTCTTTGATACATTCTTCCAGAACGTCCCAGACTTCCGGCCTTTCTTTCTCTACAATCTTTTTCGCGTTCTTGATTGTTGTGGCGTATCCTTTTTTGATAAGCCTGTTATAGACAAAGGGCTTAAAGAGTTCAAGCGCCATGTATTTCGGAAGCCCGCACTGGTGAAGTCTCAGTTCCGGTCCTACAACAATGACTGATCTTCCTGAATAGTCCACCCTTTTTCCAAGGAGGTTCTGGCGGAACCTGCCCTGCTTGCCGCGAAGCATATCAGAGAGCGATTTGAGCGGTCTCTTGCTGGCACCTGTTACAACCCGTCCCCGCTTGGAATTGTCAAAAAGGGCGTCTACCGCTTCCTGGAGCATCCTTTTTTCGTTCCTGATTATAATTTCGGGCGCGTTAAGCTCCATGAGTCTCTTCAGTCTGTTATTTCTATTGATAACCCTTCTGTAAAGATCGTTGAGATCCGATGTGGCGAATCTGCCGCCATCAAGAGGGACAAGAGGCCTCAGCTCCGGCGGTAAAACCGGGATAATATCGAGAATCATCCATTCCGGTTTTACGCCGGAAATTCTGAATGCATCGACGACTTTCAGCCTGCGGGCTATCTTTTTCTTTTTTGCGTCACTGGATGTGTCTCTCATTTCAACACGCAGGGTTTTGCCGATATCTTCGACGGCGATCCTTTTCAAACACTCCCGGATGGCTTCAGCGCCGATTCCCGCGCCGAATTCCTCGCCATATTTATCCCGCGCTTCAATATATTTTTCCTCACTGATAATTTCGCAGAATTCATAGGGAGATTTCCCGGGTTCATAAACAATATACATTTCAAAATAAAGTACCCGTTCAACTTCCTTGATTGTAAGTTCAAGGAGCGTTCCGATTTTGCTCGGCATGCTTTTTAGAAACCAGATATGCGCCACCGGACAGGCAAGTTTTATATGGCCCATCCTTTCTCTTCTTACTTTTGATTGAATAACTTCGACACCGCATTTTTCACAGATAATCCCTCTGTGTTTCATCCTTTTATATTTACCGCAGATACATTCATAATCCTTTACAGGACCGAATATCTTCGCGCAGAATAGCCCGTCTCTTTCCGGTTTGAAGGTCCGGTAGTTGATTGTTTCCGGTTTCTTCACTTCTCCGTAAGACCATTTTTCGATGAGTTCCGGAGAAGCCAGCGCTATTTTCATTGCCGCGTAGCTGAGCGGATCTTTCTGTTTATCTGTTTTAAAATATTCTTCCAAGATACTCCTCCTTACTCTTCCTTAATAAGTTCCACATTGATGCATAAGCCCTGCAATTCTTTCACGAGGACATTAAAAGATTCCGGTAGGTTCGGTTCCAGTACTTCTTCGCCTTTTACTATCGCTTCATAGGCCCTTATTCTTCCGTTAACATCGTCGGACTTGATGGTAATAAATTCCTGGAGAGAAAAAGAAGCACCGTATCCTTCAAGGGCCCATACTTCCATTTCACCCAGTCTCTGACCGCCGAACTGTGCTTTACCACCAAGAGGTTGCTGGGTAACAAGAGAATAAGGCCCGATAGACCGTGCGTGGATCTTATCATCAACAAGGTGGTGCAATTTAAGAAAGTACATATTCCCAACGGTAATCTGGTGGTGAAAAGCGTCTCCTGTTCTTCCGTCAAAAAGAGTCGTCTGTCTTGAGTCTTTCAATCCGGCCATCTTAAAAAATTCATGGATCTCAGGTTCCTTAGCGCCATCAAAAACAGGTACCGCGATATTAACTCCACTCTGCATCTGCTCAGCGAGTCTCACAATTTCCTCATCTTCCAGTCTGTCTATGAGCCCTTTAAGTTCACCGCTTGAAAATACTTTTTTCAACTGTTTCCTTATCAGTGAAGGTTCGCAGGTTTCTTTATAATAACCGTCAACAAGCTCTCCTATTCTTTTACCCATTTCCTTCGCTGCCCATCCAAGATGTGTCTCAAGTATCTGGCCCGCGTTCATACGAGAAGGGACTCCAAGAGGATTAAGAACGATGTCTATCGGCGTGCCGTCTTCCATAAAGGGCATGTCCTCTTCGGGCAGAATAACTGAAACAATACCTTTATTTCCGTGTCGACCGGAAATTTTGTCACCAACGGCAACTTTTCTTTTCATGGCAACATAGATTTTTATGGTTTTGATAACACCGGGCGGCAGTTCGTCACCTTTTTTAATCTTGTTGATCTTGTCTTCATAGATAAGCCGTATAATCTCCAGCTGGTTGTCCTTGCTCTCAATGATCTTTGCTATCCGCGTGGCAACTTCTTTATCCTTAAACTCAACATCCTGTAATCTATCAAAGCTGATAGTGTTTATTCTTTCTTTCGTAAAAACTTCACCTTTTTTAATAACAATTGTTTTTCCCTTGCTGTCTTTGATATCGGCAGGCGCTCTTTTCCCGGTAAGGAGTTCCGCGATCTTTTCTTTCTTGCTCTCAACAATAATTTTTATCTGGTCTTCCTGGTCTTTCAAGATATTTGATATTTCTTTATCCTCAATATTGCGGCTCCTGTCGTCTTTATCAACGCCACGCCTTGACAGAACTTTCGCGTCGGTAACAATACCTTCTATGCCGTGAGGCACCTTAAGGCTTGTGTCTTTCACGTCACCGGCTTTTTCACCGAAAATAGCCCGGAGCAGTTTCTCTTCCGGGGTAAGCTGAGTTTCACCCTTAGGAGTCACTTTGCCTACAAGGATATCTCCCGGTTTCACCGTGGCGCCGATTCTTACGATACCGCTCTCATCGAGATCTTTTAAGGCGTCATCACCCACATTGGGAATGTCCCTCGTTACTTCCTCTTTGCCAAGTTTCGTGTCACGGACAACACATTCCAGCTCTTCAATATGAACTGAAGTCAGTACATCTTCTTTTACAAGCCGTTCGTTTATAAGGACAGAGTCCTCATAGTTATATCCTCTCCATGGCATAAACGCCACGAGGACGTTCTTGCCAAGCGCCAGTTCACCTCTATCCGTGGAAGGCCCATCGGCGAGGACATCTCCCTTCTTTACGTAATCACCTTCATTGACAATAACCCGCTGATTGATGCAGGTATCCTGATTTGACCGCCTGAATTTCAACAGTCTGTAAACATCTATCTTTGTGACGGGTTCTTCGCCGCCCTTTTTCTCTTCATACTTAAGAATAATACGGCTGGCATCGATGCTTTCAATGATACCGTCATGTCTCGCGATAATGGTAACCCGTGAATCCCTTCCAACTACCCTTTCCATACCGGTACCGATAAGCGGGGCTTCAGGAATAAGAAGCGGGACAGCCTGTCTCTGCATGTTGGAACCCATCAATGCCCTGTTCGCGTCATCATGCTCCAGAAAGGGGATGAGCGCCGCGGAAGCACTGACAAGCTGTTTCGGAGAAACGTCCATGAAGTCAACCTGATCGGCATTGATAAAAGAAAATCCTCCACCCTTCTGGGCGGGGATAAGGTCACCAATCAGTTTCCCGTTTTTATCGACAGGGGAGTTTGCCTGAGTAATATAATACTGCTCTTCCTCGAGAGCGCTTAAATAGTGCACATCATCTGTGACTTGGCCTTTTACCACTTTTCTGTATGGCGCCTCGATGAATCCGAATTCATTCACCTTCGCAAAGGTCGACAAAGAAGCGATAAGGCCGATATTCGGACCTTCCGGCGTTTCAATAGGACATATTCTGCCATAGTGAGTCGGATGGACGTCACGGACTTCAAAACCTGCCCGTTCCCGCGTCAAACCTCCGGGACCGAGGGCGGAGAGCCGTCTTTTGTGGGTAATTTCGCTTAAAGGATTTGTCTGGTCCATAAACTGGGAAAGCTGGCTGCTCGAAAAGAAATCTCTTACTGCTGTCGCGACCGGTTTCGGATTGACAAGATCGTGAGGCATGAGCGTTTCCATTTCCGGAAAAGTCAATCGCTCTTTAATTGCCCGTTCCATCCTGACAAGACCCATTCTGAACTGGTTTTCGAGAAGCTCGCCTACCGTTCTCACTCTCCTGTTACCAAGATGGTCAATGTCGTCACCGGGACCACGGGCATCCTTCAGTTTCAGTAGTTGCCGCACGACTTCAATGATGTCTTCTCTCCTCAGGGTCACCAGATCGAGAGGGACGTCAACATTCAGCCTGTGATTTATCTTAAGCCTGCCTACTTTCGACAGATCATACCGTTCCGGACTGAAGAACATGTTCTTTATGAGATTCTCCGCGAATTCTATGGTCGGCGGATCACCGGGGCGCAATTTTCTATATATTTCTATAAGTGCTTCGTCTTTACTGTTTACTTTATCAATAAGCAATGTATTTCTCAAAGACGGGCTTACGTTGAGATTGTCAATAAAAAGGATGTCAAATTCTTCTACCTTTTTCTTCAACAATGTTTCCAGATCGTCAGCGCTGATTTCCTTGTTGACGGGAATCAGAACTTCTTTTGTATTCGGGTCAACAATGTCTCCGGAAGTTACTTTACTGATGACATTCTCTTCTTCAACGGGTATCTCATTGATGCGCGCTTGCTCCATCTTCTTAATGATCGCCTTTGTGATCTTCTTATGCTTTTTCGCGAGTACTTCTTTTGTCTTCTTATTAATGATGTCGGAGGGTGCTTTCTGACCGACAAGAAGTTCCAGCGGTGTTACCTTATAAAGTTTTTTGTCCCTGATAATGATTTTTTCCTTGTCGTAAAAATAGTCGAGAATGTCTTTCTCGGAATATCCGAGAGCCTTAAGAAATAATGTGACAGGTATTTTTTTCTTTTTGTCTATTCTCACATAGACAAGCTCTTTATGATCAAACTCAAAATCGAGCCAGGAACCCCTGTAGGGTATGACCCGGGCAGTATAGGACAAACCGCCGCCCACGAGAGATTTTGCTTGATCATTATCAAAATACACACCGGGTGATCTGTGCAACTGGCTGACAATAACCCTTTCAGTACCGTTAATGATGAAGGTGCCTCTCTCTGTCATGAGAGGGATTTCTCCGAAATATACATCCTGTTCTTTTACGGCCCTGATATCCCGTATTTTTGTCTCGGGATCAACATTCCACACGACAAGTCTGATAGTAACTTTCATGGGCGCTGCGTATGTAAGGCCGCGAAAAAGGCATTCTTCCTCGGTATTTTTCGGATCAACCACCTCGTACTTCACAAATTCGAGGGTTGTTGTTTCGTGGGAATCCTTTATCGGGAAAACACTGTTAAACACAGCCTGTAAACCGACATTTTCGCGCTTCTGCGGCGACAGGTCCTTCTGGAGAAATTTCTCGTAGGAATCAAGCTGAATTTCTATCAAATTAGGAATATCGAGAACTTCCCTGATTTTCCCGTAACTTTTTCTGAATATCCTGTTATGAAAGGCTTCTCTCATAAGATTATTTCACCTCTTGGTTTCATAGATGGGAAACCGGGCACAGAGATCTCGCGTCCCGCAAAGCGGGACGCTGACCCCTGACCCCTGTTTTGTCTTACTCAACTTTGACCTGTGCGCTCACTTCTTCAAGCTGTTTCTTGATATTGGCTGCTTCATCTTTAGATACGGCTTCTTTAACGGGCTTCGGTACACCTTCGACAAGGTCTTTGGCCTCTTTGAGACCAAGGCTGGTGATTGCCCTTACAACCTTGATGACCTGGATCTTCTTGTCAGCTTCATAGCCGGTAAGAATTACGTTAAACTCTGTCTGTTCTTCCGCCGGAGCAGCGCCTGCTGCACCGCCTGCTGCCGGGGCAGCGCCTGCTGCCATCATGGGCATTGCCGCCTGAACACCGAACTTATCTTCAAGCGTCTTTACAAATTCTGAAAGTTCCAGAACTGTCATGTTTTCTATGTATTGGATTACGTCTTCTTTTGTTACACTCATTATATATGCCTCCTTTATGCTTGCTGTTCTTTTTGATTTTTAATTGAATTCAATACGAGCATGAGCTTGTTGAGATTTCCGGAAAGTGCGTAGACAAGCCGTGACGGCTGGCCCTTCAGAACACCAACAAGTTTTCCCAAAAGCGCTTCCCGTGAAGGCAGCGTGGCAAGTTTCAAGATTTCCTCAGCCGTGATAAGGCGTTCACCCAGATATCCCGCCTTCAGCTTGAGACTGGGAACTTCTTTCACGATGCCCGCTATAACACGCGCGGCGCCGATAGGGTCTTTATAAATACTGACGATCGCGTTCGGACCGTCAAACTTATCCTGCAACGCTTCTGCTTTCGTTCCCTTTGACGCGATTTTCAAAAGACTGTTTTTGACAACGGTAAATTCCGTGTCAACGTTTCTCAGTTCACGTTTGAGCCGCGTTATCTGTGCCACAGTCATACCGCTGTATTCCGCGAGAAACAGATAATTCAGTTCGCGCAGTTTGGACCCTAATGCTTCAACAACTTTTTCTTTCTTTTGTCTCTCCAATGGTTTTCATCCCTCCTTTCTATTGAGATATGTATGAAAAGTCAGGGAGACCAACTCACCAAAAAGCCTCGGCAGGCCGTCATCATTTAATCCCGCAATAGCGGAGCACCTGCTTTCTCTGACCTTTTCCCTATTTCGTGAGAGTCCGGGCATAACCTGGATCAATCTTTATGCCGGGGCTCATCGTCGTACTGATCGCCATACCTTTTATATATGTCCCTTTGCTTGAAGGAGGTTTTAACCGGACAACCGCGTCGACAAGCGTGTTCACGTTCTCCATAAGTTTTTCTTTCCCGAAACTGATTTTTCCCACAGCAACATGGAGATTACCCGCTTTGTCAACCCTGAATTCCACCCTGCCTGCCTTTAGTTCCTGGACAGTTTTAGCAATGTCAAAAGTCACTGTGCCGACTTTCGGGTTTGGCATAAGCCCTCTGGGGCCTAAAATCTTGCCCAGTTTACTGACAGCACCCATCATATCGGGCGTCGCGATGGCTTTATCGAAATCGGTCCACCCTTTCTGGATTTTCTCTATGAGGTCTTCGGCTCCGACTTCATCCGCCCCCGCTTCCTGCGCTTCCTTTTCCTTCTGACCTTTCGCGAACACGACTATTTTTACTTTCTTGCCGAGTCCGTTGGGGAGCGCGACACTGCCTCTCACCATCTGGTCCGCGTGTCGCGGATCAACACCGAGCCTCAGGGCCACTTCCACGGTTTCATCAAATTTTGAATATTTCACCTGTGGTAAAAGCTCGAGAGCTTCATCGATATCATATCGTTTTTCCCGGTCTATCTTTTCCCGTGCTGCCATGTACTTCTTTCCTGATGTTGCCATATTTCACTCCTTAAGATATTAACGCATAGTTGATAGAGTTTTTTGCTTTTCTCTACGCTCTATGCTCCCCATGGCCTAAGCCGGGTTTTTATCCTTCCACTACCTCAAGCCCCATGCTTCTTACAGATCCTTCAATGATCCTCATGGCGCCTTCCAGATTTTTCGCGTTCAGATCAGCCATTTTCAACTGGGCGATTTCCTTAATCGATGACTTCGCAATACTTCCCACAACTTCTTTTCTCGGCGTATGAGCGCCTTTTGCCAGCTTAGCCGCCTTTTTAATGAGAAAGGTCGCGGGAGGTGTCTTGGTGATAAAGCTGAAAGTTCTATCAGAGTAAATAGTAATTAAAGCAGGGATAACAGTACCTTCCTGGCTTTTTGTCTTTTCATTAAATGCTTTGCAGAATTCCATTATATTGACGCCATGCTGACCGAGAGCGGGACCTACAGGCGGCGATGGTGTTGCCTGACCGGCCTGTAGCTGTAATTTAACCAATGCCACGACTTTTTTTGCCATTCTCTAACTCCTTCAAATTTTTTCTATCTGTATGAAATCCAGCTCCACCGGTGTTGTGCGCCCGAATATATTGAGAAGCACTTTTACTTTGCCTTTTTCCGGCTTTATTTCTTCCACATTACCGGTAAAGTTTGTAAAAGGCCCTTCGGTCACTTTAATACCATCACCTTTTTCAAAGCGGATTTTTGGTTTTATCTTTCCTTTTCCTTCCTGGATCGCGTTGATGATTTCGTTAACCTCTTTCTCCGGCAACGGAGGCGGATTCATTTTGTCATACCCCACGAAACCCGTTACCTTCGGCGTATTCCGCACAAAATGCCAGGTCGTGTCATTCATGGACATATTTACAATAATGTAACCGGGAAAGACCGTCCTCTGCGATTTCTTGACCTGACCCTTGACTCTTTCCATAATAATTTCAGAAGGAACAACAATCTCACCGAAATGCTCATCCATCTTGTTCAGTTTGATGTTTTCCTCGAGCAGTTCTTTTACCTTTTGCTCATAACCTGAATATGTGTGTACGACATACCACTTTTTTTCCATTACCGTTCCCATTGTCCTTATCGGATGAATTTCTGTATTATCCATGCGAGCGCTACATCTACGAATCCAAGAAATAAAGCCGCAACGAGAACCGTTATGACCACGATATAGGTTCCTTTCAAAGCGTCCTTTCTTGACGGCCAGGTGACTCTCTTTGCTTCCATATACACTTCAAGAAAATAGGTCTTTACAACATCAAGCTTTTCTCTTAGATCCATACCATCTCCACAATATGCAGGCCAGGAGGGATTCGAACCCCCAACACCCGGATTTGGAGTCCGGTGCTCTATCCGTTAGAGCTACTGGCCTTCGTTATTTTGTCTCCTTATGACTTGTGTGCTTCTTGCAAAATCGACAGTATTTTTTTATCTCCATTCTATCCGGCGTCTTTTGCTTGTTCTTCGTTGTATTATAGTTACGGTTTTTGCATTCCGTACATGCCAGTGTTACTAATTGCCTCATCTTCTTCCCCTTTATTCTATAATCTCGGTAACAACACCGGCGCCTAC
>JAEAMG010002429.1_pt1 | contig 11674 bp, 6 predicted proteins | sample 8958741 | NCBI WGS metagenome assembly JAEAMG01 (sample SAMN16933256, study PRJNA681125) | bioreactor sludge metagenome | isolation source: anaerobic bioreactor treating anionic surfactant - SDBS | place: India: Bengaluru | collected 2019-02-28
AACGGCACGCCTTTGGCCTTGCATTCCGAGTTTCAAAGCAATCTTGCCGCCCAGGCTTGGCTATGGAAAGATCATACCAGTTTTGCCGAGGCAGCAGAGATTACCGAGAAGGCAGCCCGTCAGCGCGACGGCTATTTGAAAAAATGCGGCGGCATTTACAGCAGCGAGTGGTATTGGTCGAAAATCTTGCATTGTCGCCGAACGTCGCCCAAGGTTTTTGATGCGGCTTATTCCTGGGTAGAGTTGGCCGATTTCGTGCCGGCATACATTACGGGAAATCGTAATCCCGATACGATGCCTCGCGGCATTTGTGCCGCCGGCCATAAGGCGATGTTCAACGAGCAATGGGGCGGCATGCCCAGCAAGTCTTTTTTGCGAAAGCTGGATCCCGCCTTGGTGAAATGCGCCGAACATTACGCCCGATCCACGATGACGTCGGATCAAAGAGCCGGCGGCTTAACCGGTAAACTTGCCGTCGAGGTCGGCCTGCCCGCCGGCGTAACCGTGGCCGTCGGCGCGTTCGATGCCCACATGGGCGCGGTTGGCGCAGGCATCAAGCCGGGCACGCTCGTAAAAATCATTGGCACCAGCACCTGTGACACGATGATCGCACCCATGGATAAGCCCTTGGACGATATCCCCGGCCTTTGCGGCATCGTGCCAGGCTCGGTCATTCCAGGCATGTACGGACTCGAGGCGGGCCAGTCGGCCGTCGGCGATATTTTTAATTGGTTTGTAAAGTATTTGACGCCGGCGCAACACACGACCAGTGGCGACGCACACCGAAATCTGGCTCATGACGCGGAACGCCTTTTGCCAGGCGAAAGCGGATTACTGGCGCTCGATTGGAACAACGGCAATCGCACGATTTTGGTCGATCCGCTGCTTTCCGGTCTCTTGATGGGGCAAACACTGCATACCACGGCGGCGGAAGTGTATAGAGCGTTGATTGAGGCCACGGCCTTCGGAGCCCTGACGATCATCAATCGGTTCGAGGAATACGGCGTACCGGTCAAGGAAGTCGTCAACTGCGGCGGCATCGCTGAAAAGAGCCCCTTGGTGATGCAGATATACGCAGATGTGTGCAATCGGCCGATGAAGGTCAGCCGCTCGGCACAAACCTGCGCGCTGGGGGCGGCGATTTTCGGAGCCGTGGCCGGCGGCGCTTATAAAACCGTCGAGCAAGCTCAGCGAAAAATGACCGGCGTGAAGCAGCATGTATATCGACCCAACAAAGCCGCCGTCAAAATCTATGCCGAGCTATATCGCCTTTATCGAATGCTCCACGATGCTTTCGGAACTTCCGCAGACTCGGAACCGCTCGGCCGCGTGATGAAAGATTTAATCGTCCTTCGCAATCGGGTACGGCAGGAAGTATGACCTTGTCGAACATTTTTCACAATCTTGATGCGATTCGAGAAGACGTTTGCAATGCAAACCGAGATCTGGCTCGTTTCGGCTTGGTTACCTTGACCTGGGGCAACGTAAGCGGCATTGATCGGCAGCGGGGATTGGTAGTCATCAAGCCAAGCGGCGTTCCTTATGATCGTTTGGAACCGGGGCAGATGGTTATTGTCAATCTGGAAGGCATTGTTGTGGACGGTGATTATCGCCCCTCCAGTGATACGCCAACGCATTTGGTTTTATACCGCCATTTTGAACGGATCGGCGGCATTGCCCACACGCACAGCCGTCATGCCACGATGTTTGCGCAGGCGAGGCGCGGGATTCCATGTTTCGGCACAACACATGCCGACCATTTTCATGGGCCGGTGCCGTTGACTCGTCCGCTTGGCGAGCAGGAAGTTGCGATGGATTACGAAACGGCCACGGGCAATGCAATCGTCGAATGTTTTGCCGGCCGTGATCCGGCCGATATGCCGGCCGTTTTAGTGGCAGGACATGGACCGTTCACTTGGGGCCAAACCGCGGCCGCATCCGTCCAAAATGCCGTCGCCCTTGAAGCCATCGCCGAGATGGCTATCGGCGGCATGACAATTTGCCGGCAAATGCCCGAACTCGAACCGTACATTCTCGAAAAGCATTATCAACGCAAGCACGGCCCCGCGGCCTACTATGGCCAAAAGTAAAAGGCGATTTTCATGTCCACCGAAAACCTCGAAGCCTGGTTTATCACAGGCAGTCAAAATCTCTATGGCGAGGAAACGCTCCGGCAAGTAGCTGAGCATAGCCGACGAATCGTTGAAACGCATAACGCTTCGTTGCGTTTGCCGATTCGCGTCGTATTCAAGCCGGTTGTCACTTCCTCGGAGTCGATCCTTCAGGTGTGTCGTGAATCGAATGCCGCGTCGAACTGCATCGGCTTGATCTGTTGGATGCACACATTCTCGCCCGCGAAAATGTGGATCGCCGGTCTGAAGTCGCTTGAAAAACCCATGCTGCATCTGCACACGCAGTTCAATTGCGACTTGCCTTGGGAAACGATCGATATGGATTTCATGAATCTGAATCAATCCGCCCACGGCGACCGCGAATTCGGCTACATTTGCACAAGGCTTGGAAAGTCCCGCAAGGTGGTCGTCGGCCATTGGGAAGATATCGAGGTGCAGGAGCGTTTGGCGTCGTGGCAACGCGCGGCGACCGGCGTTCACGAAATGCGGAACCTGAAAGTCGCCCGACTTGGCGACAACATGCGACAAGTCGCCGTGACCGAAGGTGATAAGGTCGAGGCTCAGATCCGCTTCGGCATGGAGGTCAACGGTTTCGGCATCGGCGAAATAGTCGCTCGGCTTGGCCAAGTCAGCGATTCCGAAGTTGATCGGTTGACGGCCGAGTATGATCAACGGTATGACATGGCGGCGTCGCTTCGGCCGAACGGCGCGCGTCGCGCATCGTTGCGCTATGCCGCACGCACGGAACTCGCCTTGCGGGCTTTTTTGGAAAGCGGCGGTTTCCGGGCGTTTACGGATACCTTTGAAGACCTCACCGGCCTGGAGCAATTGCCCGGCATCGCCGTTCAACGGCTGATGGCCGACGGCTACGGCTTCGGTGCGGAAGGAGACTGGAAAACCGCGGCACTCGGCCGGGTGATGAAGGTTATGGCGTCAGGTCTTCCCGGCGGAACGTCGTTTATGGAAGACTACACGTACCATCTAAACTCGAACAGCCCACGAGTGCTTGGCTCGCACATGTTGGAGGTATGCCCGACATTGGCCGCTGCCAGGCCATCGTGCGAGATTCACCCCCTGGGCATTGGGGGGAAGGACGATCCGGTTCGCTTGGTATTTACCGCGCCGGCGGGGCCGGCCGTAAACGTGGCGATGATCGACCTTGGCAATCGCTTCCGTTTGGTGTTTAATGAGGTCGATGTGAACGTGCCCGACCAGGCGCTGCCCAAGTTGCCGGTGGCCAGGGCCGTATGGTCGCCCCGCCCCGATTTGAAGACAGCCGCCGCGGCATGGATTTATGCCGGAGGGCCACATCACACGGTTCTTAGCCAGGCATTGAGCCGTGAACCTATCGAAGACTTTGTCGAAATGGTTGGAGTCGAAGGCGTATGCATCGATGCACGGACTCGCCTTGACGAGATAAAAAATCAACTCCGTTGGAATCAAGCGTTTTACAACACGGCTCGAGGATAACAGATGAGTCACCTGCCCACATTAATGGCTTCGACGCAATCCACCTCAACATTGACGGGCATTGATTGGCTGGCGATTGCCATCTATTTCGGCGTTCTGCTGGGGGTTGCATGGTGGGTCGTGCGGCGAGGCAAGGATACGGCCGATGACTACTTCCTCGCCGGGCGAAACCTCGGCTGGTGGGTCATCGGTGCGTCGATCTTCGCATCGAACATCGGTTCGGAACACGTTGTCGGCCTGGCAGGCTCCGGCGCGAAAGACGGCGTGGCGATGGCTCACTACGAATTGCACGCTTGGTGCTTGCTCGTGTTGGCGTGGGTGTTCGTACCGTTTTATGCCCGAGCGTTGGTCTTCACAATGCCGGAGTTCCTCGAAAGACGATTCTCGCCCGCTTCACGATATGTGCTGTCGGTCGTGTCGCTGATCACTTTCGTCGTCTCGAAGATTGCCGTCGGTATTTTTGCAGGCGGCGTTGTCTTCAGCGTTCTTTTGCCTGATGTGAACATTACACTCGGCAGTTTTGTGATCGACAGCTTTTGGATCGGATCGGTGTTGGTCATTTTGCTCACGGGCCTTTACACGTCGCTCGGCGGCATGAGAGCCGTAGCCTACAACGATGCCGTGCAGACCGTCGTGTTGATCATCGGCACCGCCACCTTGACGATTTATGGACTCATGCAGCTCGGCGGGTGGAGTGAACTGCGGAATGTCTGCGGCGGAGACATGTTCAACTTGTGGAAGCCGTTGATTCCGCCGGGCGTTGAAGGCACTTGGGCTCCCGTGCTCGAAAAAGACGCGGCCGGGAAGATCGTCCGCGAGGCATGGTACTTTAACAACAACTTCCCGTGGCTGGGCATGGCCATCTGCGCACCCATCATCGGGCTTTGGTACTGGTGCACCGATCAGTATATCGTGCAGCGGGCTTTGGGAGCGCCCAATGAGCAAATCGCCCGGCGCGGCAGCATATTCGCTGCTTTTTTAAAGCTTTTTCCCGTTTATTTGTTCATTATTCCCGGCATGATCTGCTTCGCTTTGGCCAAAAGCGGAAAGGTGCCGGGATTAACGGCGGAACTGTTTACCGCTGAAGGTGAATTGATCACCAACGGAGCCCAGCGGGCGTTTCCCTTGATGGTTCAGCATCTGTTGCCCCCTGGATTGCGCGGCATTGTGGTGGCCGGTTTGCTTTCGGCATTGATGGGCTCGCTGGCCGGCGTTTTCAATGCCTGCTCGACGCTTTTCACCGTCGATCTCTACGGTAAATGGAAGCCGAACGCCACGCAACATGAATTGGTTCGGACCGGCCGCACCGCCACCATCGTCATGGTTATCATTGCCCTCCTATGGATTCCGGTCATCAAAGGCGCCCACGGCCTTTACGAATATCTGCAAGCGGTACAAGGCTATCTTGCACCGCCGATCTTCGTGGTGTTCTTTTTCGGCGTCTTCTTTCGCCGACTCAACGCCAAAGGCTGTTTCGCTGCAATGGTGGTCGGTTTCATCCTCGGCATCTTCCGCATGTTGGTCGATACGCCGGTCACGATGAAGCTTGCCGGATTTGAAGACGGCTATGCGCCGGGATCGTTCCTTTGGATCGTCAATAACATCAATTTCCAGTACTTCAGCGTGCTGATCACCATCGTTTCGGCGATCGTCATGGCTGTCGTAAGTTTCATGACCCAATCGCCCGACTACGAAAAAATCGCCAGCCTGACGTTCGGCACCATGACAGACGCCGATCGCAGCCAGACACGGCAGAGTTGGGATTGGCGCGATGTTTTGTCATCCGCCGCGATTGTGGCGGCCATCCTCGGAGCGTATTTGTATTTCCGATAGAACGCAATCGAGAACACGGCGTCGGTTTTATCCTCGCACCTTCGCCCATTGCTGGTCCAGCCGCTTGGGCGAAACGGGAATGGCAGTGCCAAGCTTTTGGGCAAAAAGCGAAACGCGGTATTCTTCAAGCATCCAACGATAATCGACCAGTTCCGGGTCGACGACGCCTTGCGATTGCTGACGCTCGGCTCGCTCGGCATAAAGCTGCCAGCGTGCTTGGAACTCGTTGTATTTCTCCTCGTCCCGAGCCACGCCGCTCGGCAGGTTTTCCAGACGGCTGCCGATTGCACGGAAATAACGCGGGTATTGCCGCAGCCAGTCCCAGGGCGTTCTAGAAAACGACGCCGGTTCCATGAGCCATGCGATCTGAGCGCGAATGTCATCCACGGCGTATTGCCACCGCGGCGCGGCAGCTTCCGTTGGTTTCTTGTTACGCAAAACCGGAACGCCTCGCAAAGTCAAGGTCTCTACACGGCCGGCCGTCTTGCAAAGTTCTTCCAACGCCAAGTTCGCTTTGTGGTAGCCATCGAAAAGCGGGCCGGCCAACGAGGTCAGCTCCTGCACGGCCCAGGCAAGCCGCTCGCGGCTCGCGGCCAATAATGTTTCAAATTCTTCTTTTGAACGCGGCAGCGGCTGATCGCTTGGCATCGAACGTTCGGCCAGCAGTTCCAGAAGTTGCCGACGCAGTTCAAATTCTGGAAGCGTTGCCGCTTGGGCCTCGATCTTCGCCAAGTTGGGCAGCCATGCCACTTGCGATTTCAAATCGCGGCCGAGCGATACGATGCAGAGCCGCCGGACGCCGAAATGCGTCTCGATCTCGGCCCTGGGCAGAGAATCCACGAGCCGCAGATTAACGGAGTCGCCGTGATCGACCAACGCTGGATAAGCACGGACCGTATGCCGGCCGGACGATAAGGTGACTTCTGACGGCAGATCGTCGAAATCCCAACTGGTCAGACCATCGCGATTCCACCGCGGATCCTCGATTTGCGAAAATGCCTCGACCGCTTGCAGTCCAAGCTGCTGGCGAATGCCGGCCAAGTCGCGACCGGCCGCCAACAATTCGCCCTTTGCATCCGTCACGCGGACATTCATCCGCAGTTCCTCGGGCAGGCGATCCTCTTGGAAAGCATCGAGCGGAATTGCCGTGCCGCCCAATTGGCCGAGCGCCGCCGCGACGGCCGCGCGTATGTCGCCTTGGCCGAACTCGAGCATGGCCGCAACGCGCTTCGCCGTTTCAGGAGCGGGCACGAATTGCGTCCGCAGCGACTTCGGCAGCGAGCGAATGAGCGCCAGCACTTTTTCTTCCACACGGCCGGGCACCAACCAACTCAACGGCTCGGGCCGAACTTGATTCAGAGCCTCGATCGGCACGCTCAGCGTGACGCCGTCTTGCTGCGAGCCCGGCTCGTAGGCATAATCAAGCGGCAATTCGAGGTTATGGATATTCAGGGTATTGGGGAAATCCTCTTCGCGCCGTTCCTCGACCTCTTCACGCAGCAAATCCTTCTCGGTCATCGTCAAGGCATGAGGATTGGTCTTGAGCCATTTGTTCAGCGTTGCGCCGTCGTACACGTCGACCGGCACGCGGCGATCATAAAATTCATAGCGTGCGATATCGCTCACCAGCAAATCACGTCGCCGGAGCTTGGCCTGAAGCTGTTCCACTTCTTCCGCCAAGGCCTCATTCCGTGCAAGAAACGCAGGCTTCGGTTCGATCTCGCCCTGCACCAATCCTTGTTCGATCATCAGGTGGCGCGACAGCGACGGGTCTATGGAGCCGTAATGAATCCGCCGTCCGGCGATGATCGTCAGCCCAAAGAGCGTTACCCGTTCGAGCGCCATGGCCGATGCCTGCGCGGAAGCCCATTGAACGCCGTGATAGGTTCGTTTGACCAAATGCGCGGCGATTGGTTCAATCCAGCGCGGATCGATGCGGCCGCAAGTGCGGAGATAGCGCCGGGTGGTTTCGACCAACTCGGCCGCGACGAGCCATTTCGGCTTTTGTTTGAAGAGGCCCGAGCCCGGCCATATATTGGCCTTGCCGCCGCCGGCCACGGTGTATTCGTAGCCCTCGCCGCGATTGGCCAAGTTCGATAGCAAGCCGGCAAGAATCGCACGATGGATATTGTCGTATTGCTGTGGGTCGGTGCGGTCCTTTTTAGCGGGTCGTACCATCGGCTCCGTGCCGATTCCTTGTGTCTTCCCCAATTTTGCCTGCCCGGCGATCTCCATCAACTCGCGATGCACATCGAGCCATTCGCGCATTCGGTTGAACGACAAGAAGTTTTGCCGGCATGCCTTGCGAAGCTGGTTGTGCGAAAGTTCTGATTTCAGTTTGTGGTAGAAATCCCAAAGCTTCAGATGAGCGATGAAATCCGACTGATCATCGGCCCGCTGTGCATGGCAGGCGTCGGCGGCCTCTTGTTTTTCGAGCGGCCGTTCGCGCGGATCTTGAACCGCCAGCGCCGCGGCAATGACCAGCACCTCGGGCAAGCAACCCTCCTGGGCAGCCGCTAAAATCATTCGCCCAAAACGCGGATCGACCGGCAGACGGCTCAACTGACGCCCAACCTCGGTGAGTTCGCCTTTTGCGTCAATCGCCCCCAATTCGATAAGTGTGCGGTAGCCGTCGCGCACGGCATCGGGTTTTGGCGGATCGAGAAACGGGAATCGCTCGATCGGGCCAAGCCGCAACGCCTTCGTCTGCAAAATCACGGCTGCCAGATTCGTCCGTTGAATTTCCGGCACGGTATAGCGATCTCGGGCCTCGTAATCCTCTTCGCTGAACAACCGCACGCAAATACCCGGCCCAATGCGTCCGCAGCGGCCCTTGCGCTGGTCGGCCGACGCGCGCGAAACGGCCTCGATCGGAAGCCGCTGCGTCTTGCTGCGCGGCGAGTAGCGGCTGATCCGCGCCGTGCCGGGATCGATCACAAAACGAATCCCCGGCACCGTCAACGACGACTCGGCCACATTCGTGGCAATCACGATGCGGCGTTTCGAGCCCGGTTGAAACACCCGTTGTTGTTCGCGTATGGAAAGTCGGGCATAAAGCGGTAGAATCTCGGTGTCGTTGCCTCCCGGATCGCGCGGCAGCGACCGGCCGCGAAGGTTTTTCGCCGTCTCATGAATATCGCGCTCGGTCGGCATGAAGATCAAGATATCGCCGCGATCGATGGCCGATACTTCTTCCACGGCTGCCATTACGGCCTGCTGCAAGTCGGGCTCGTCGCCGTCTTCATCCGCCACCGGCGGCCGCCATCGCACTTCGACCGGGTAGGTGCGCCCCGAAACCTCCACGACCGGCGCAGGTCCGTCGGACGTGGCAAAATGGGCGGCAAACCGCGCGGCGTCGATCGTGGCCGACGTGATAATCAGCTTTAGATCCCGCCGCTTGGGCAGCAAACGTTTCAGATATCCAATCAAAAAATCAATGTTCAGCGACCGCTCGTGCGCTTCGTCCAGAATGATCGTATCGTACTGGTCCAGATACGCATCGCTTTGCGTTTCGGCCAGCAGAATTCCGTCGGTCATCAGTTTGATATAGGTCTGCGGCGAAAGCGACTCGGCAAATCGGACTTTGAAACCCACATCGCGTCCCAAGGGCGAGGCCAGTTCCTCGGCAATCCGCGCGGCAACGCTTCGAGCGGCAATTCGCCGCGGTTGCGTATGGCCGATGAAACCGTCGATCCCGCGGCCCAACTCCAGACAGATTTTCGGCAATTGCGTAGACTTTCCGGAGCCGGTCTCGCCGCAGATGATCACCACTTGGTTGTCGCGGATCGCGCGGCCGATCTCCTCGCGTTTGGCGGAAATCGGCAACTCGTCGTCATAGCGAATCGGCGGTATTCCGCGCCGCCGCATCTCGCGCAGCTCCACCGATTCGCGAATCGCCGTTGCCAGGCGTTCTAGCCGATCCTCGGGCAATTTGCCGTCTTTCCTCGGCTTCGAGAAATCACGCAACTGGCAACGAAGACGGTGACGGTCTGTGCGCATGGCACGACCGAGTTCCCGTTCCAGTTGATATTGCGTGGGGACGGACATTCTCACTCACCGCCGATCTATCGCTCCGGCAAAAATGCGAAAACAGCCTATTATCTCGCATTGTCTCAGCGACAACAAGCATGGGGGAAAGAAGGCGGGGCCAATCCATTTTCGATGTAGGGTGAGTCGAGCGTTAGCAAGCCCCACCATGAAACTGATCGGCCCTGTGAACAACGGCAAGGCAATCACCGCAGTTGGCGATCCAGGCTTACCCCTGCTCTCCGATCTCGAACCCCAGGGCCTCGATCATGCGATAATCTTCCTCGGGCGGGCGGTTCTTCGTGGTCAGATAATCGCCGACGAAAATCGAATTCGCAGGATAAAGGCCCAATGGCTGCAACGGGCCCAGGTGCATCTCGCGACCCGCGGCAATCCGCAACTCGCATTTGGGATTTGCCAGCCGGAACAGGGCCAAGACCTTCAGGCAATAGCGGGGATTAAGCCGCTCGCCGGCGTTTTCCAGCGGCGTGCCGGGAATAGGCTCCAGAAAATTGACCGGCACCGCGTTGGCTTCCAACTCGCCAAGCTGCAACGCCATATCGACCACGTCGATATCTTGCTCGCCCATGCCGACGATGCCGCCGGAGCAAATCTCCATGCCGGCTTCGCGGACGGCACGCAGCGTGGCAAGCCGGTCGTCGTAAGTGTGCGTCGTGCAGATTTTCGGATAAAACCGTCGCCCCGTGTTCAGATTATGGTTGATCCGGTCGACGCCGCACGCCTTCAAACGCTGGGCCTGCTCCAAGCTCAGCAAACCGACCGAGAAACAGACCTTCAAACCATACGAGGCTTTGATCCTCGGCACAACTTGGCTAAGCGTATCCAGCTCTTGATCCGAAGGGGAGCGGCCCGAGATCACCGTGCAGTAGGTTTTCGCCTTGCGCTGGTGGGCCAACCGCGCGCCTTCGAGAACCTGCTCGGCCGTAACCAGCGGGTAGCAAGCGATGTCGGCTTTCGAGACGCACGACTGCGAGCAGTAGCCGCAATTTTCACTGCACGACCCGCTTTTCGCGTTGATCAGAAAATTCAAATCCACCCGGCGGCCGAAATAATAATGCCGCACACGGTAGGACGCCACCAAAATGTCGAGCACCTCTTCGTCGGCCGAGCGGAGCACGCTTAACGCTTCCACCGGCGTCAAACGATGGCCGTCCAACACGCTTTCGGCCAATTCACACCAATGGCAGCTCGAAGCGATGATGGTGAACGGTGAACTTTGACATTTTTTGGCCATAAAATCACGCTATCGCATGGGCCTGTTCGTAGGCGGTGATCTTCGGCTCGTGCTCCAACGTAAGCCCGATGTCGTCCAGCCCGTTCATCAAGCAATGACGGCGGAAGGCGTCTACGTCGAACTTCAGCGAAAGCCCATAATCATCGGTGATAACTTGTTTTTCGAGATCGACCGTCAGCTTGTAGCCTTTGTGAGCGGCGGCCCGGGCGAACAGATCGTCGACCGTTGCTTCGTCGAACTTGATCGGCAACATGCCGTTCTTAAAACAGTTGTTGAAGAAAATGTCGGCGAAGCTGGGAGCGATCAACACGCGGAAGCCGTAGTCTTCCAGCGCCCAGGGGGCATGTTCGCGGCTCGAACCGCAACCGAAATTGCGCCGGGCCAACAAAACGCTCGCCCCCGCATATTCCGGCCGATTCAACTCGAACTCGGGATTATCTGAGCCGTCATCGAGGAATCGCCAATCGAAAAACAAAAACTGGCCGAAGCCGGTCCGCTCGACTCGCTTCAGAAATTGCTTCGGAATGATCTGATCCGTGTCAACATTCGACCGATCCATCGGAGCGACCAAACCGGTATGTGTTGTGAAAGGACGCATAAAGTAGTGGTTAGTGGCTAGTGGTTAGTGGTTAGTGGTTAGTGCAGCAGAGCGTATGGTTGGCGTTAAGCGACAAGTAGTTCCAATGGAATGCGAACCACAAACCGCGAACCGTTATTTCAAAAACTCCCATTTTCGGACATCAACGAAATGACCGGCCACGGCGGCGGCGGCGGCCATGGCGGGCGAAACCAAATGGGTGCGGCCGCCCTTGCCTTGCCGTCCCTCGAAATTTCGGTTGCTCGTGGCGGCACAACGCTCGCCGGGCTCCAGCTTGTCGGGATTCATCGCCAAGCACATGCTGCAACCGGCCTCGCGCCATTCCAAACCCGCGTCGCGGAAAATCACGTCCAAGCCTTC
>JAEAMG010002433.1_pt1 | contig 11631 bp, 10 predicted proteins | sample 8958741 | NCBI WGS metagenome assembly JAEAMG01 (sample SAMN16933256, study PRJNA681125) | bioreactor sludge metagenome | isolation source: anaerobic bioreactor treating anionic surfactant - SDBS | place: India: Bengaluru | collected 2019-02-28
TAATTTGATCATTGGTTATTGCCTTCTTGATTCTTCATTTCTTCAACATTTTCCATAATCAGTTTTTTCACGTGTCTGCGTAAATCAATGTGGGCTGTTTCTCCTGTAAACATTTTCGGCGAAACCGGGGCAAGCGCCCGAAGGCAGACTCTGGAAGGTAGTACCCACCAGCGATTAGGGGGCAGGAGTTTATCGGTGCCGGTAATACACAACGGCAATACAGGCACCCCCGTTTCAACAGCCAGTTTAAAAGGCCCCGAATGAAAACGCTGGATTTGACCGTCCCTGCTGCGGTGCCCTTCAGGAAAAAAAAGAAGTGACACGCCCTTTTTGAGTATCCTGTTGCCCTCCCGGAAGGCGCCATCCCACCCGATTGTTTCAAGATCAAGGTAGTCTGCAAGACGCATAAACGGTGCATACCAGGGCATTTTAAACGGCCAGGCCCGGATCGTGAAAGCAATATTGCTTACAGGCAACAAGGCCATGCAATAGGTATCAAAAAAAGAAAAATGATTAATGACGATAATACAAGGAGAATCCGTTACATTTTCTATAAGGTTTTCTCTTCTGAACCGGACAAAAGGCAGCATTATACAAAGCCAACCCCTGCCATAAATCCAGATAAAATGGCGCATGATGCGGTCGCCTTTCCATCCGGTTGCGACCTTCCATAATAAAAAACCAAAAGGGAAAAATATTATGCCCGCAACGGTCCATACAATAATCGCCGGGTATACGACAATATTCATTATACAGACCGCAATAAAATACATTCCGGCATTCACTCCATTTATTTATTGAGAATGTTTTTTCTCTCAATATCGATTAGCAGGCTTTTTATTTCAGTTCCCGCTTTTTGTTGATAACAAAGTTGTGAATATCACCGAGCGTATATATTTCCCTGATCGCTTCTTCTTCGCGTATCTTGAAATTGAAAGCCTTTTCAAGAACAATGACCATATCAACCCTGTCAAGGCTATCAAGGCCGAGATCATCTTTCAGAATAGCCCCGGGGACCATATTGTCGATGTTCAACTCAAATTCATCGGCCAGAGTGGTGTTAATGAGGTCGATGATTTCCTGGTCAGTCATGCCTGTACCCCCTTATGACAATACATGTATTTACACCTCCTAATGCAAAGTTATTTTTTAAAACTGTGCGAATGTCCGCTTTTTCAATCTGCCGGACATATCGGATGTTTCCGCAGAGAGGATCGACGTTCTCAAGATTGAGAGTCGGAATGAGAGAGTTTTTCTCTATCATGGCTATAGAAGCAATAGTTTCGAGAGCGCCGCAGGCGGCCATAGTATGTCCGAGATGCCCCTTGAGGCTGCTCACAGGCACATCGTTGCCAAAGACTTTACCTATGGCAATACTTTCCGTCATATCCCCCTGTATAGTGCCCGTGGCGTGGGCATTAATATAATCAATATCGCCGATGTCTGTGCCCGCGTCTTCAAGGGCAAGCCTGATGCAGGTCTCTATTGATTCAACATTGGGGTCCGCGATGTTGGATATGTCGGCGGTGGTGGCAAACCCTGTTATTTCCGCGAAAATAGGCGCTCCCCGTTCGCGCGCTGAATCAAGCGCTTCTAAGAGTAAGACCCCGCTTCCCTCGGAGCAGACAACGCCATCCCTGTCCCGGTCAAATGGTCGGGGCGTCAGGTGCGGTCTGTCATTATAACGGACAGACGCGGCACTCATTATGTCAAAGGTCGCCGGACTTAATGGATGAAATTCATCGGCGCCTCCGCAGAGCATCCTGTCCTGCTTTCCCGAGGCGATCATCTCGAAACCGTATCCGATCGCCTGGCACCCTGTGGAGCAGGCCGAAGAAGGCGCGAGAATCCGGCCGGTAATTCCTAACGCCTGGGCTACATTGGTAGCACAGGAATGATTCATGATCTGAAAAAAAGTGGTGGCCCTCATTCGTTCAAGACTCCGATAGGTCAGGAAATCTTCAAAAAACTCCTGAGTCGCGATAGGGCTTCCCACAGTAGAACCTATAGATATACCCAATCTGCCATCAGACAACAGCGTTTCCGTAACATTACCTTGTGAAACCGCTTCCTGACAGGCGAGAGTGGCATAGATGGACATTTTAGACATTGATCTGCGATATTTCCTCGGTATCTCCTTCGGGTCTATATTGGGAACCACAGCGCCGACATGGGTCCTCAGTCCGCCAAAATCAGATAATCCCGGTATTTTCGAGACGCTGCTTTTCATCGCAAAGAGGGATTCGATGAGTTTATCCACACCCCTTCCATAGGGAGATATGGCGCCCATCCCGGTAATCACTACCCTTCTTGTCTGCATTGCTTCAATTCCTTCTGGAGTTTTTCGTGTCCGAGTATGGTACCGCAGGCGAGGAAACCGGACATCATAGCCCCCATAATACCCGGAGCCGTCACAGCTTGACCGGCAAGATAAAGCCCTTTCAACCGCGTTGCCGGCATAGGGTTATACTGTCCTATTTTGTGTTTGACGCCATAGAGGCTCCCGAACGGACTATTCGTATAGTCCCTGAGTGTGAGCGGTGTGGCGCTTATTACGTCAGTGATTTTTTTTGCCATCTCAGGGAAAGATCTTTTTATGGAACGCATTATCTTTTCAGTAATCTCTTCTTTCAGAAATTTGTAATCAGCGGAGCGGCCTCCCGAATCAGGGTCTATGAAAGGCTTCGTCTGTCCTCCTGACATGGGACATATAGCGATAAGACCTTGTTTTTTCTTTTCTCCATTACTTTTTTCACCCGCGGCGGCAATATACATAGGCCGTTTCTCTACGTCAATGTCTTTCTGAAAAAATGTAAAATCCGGCTCGGGAAAAATGAATATATTCGATCCCGCGAGTTCTTCCACGGGGCCGCTGCAAGTAGCATAGAGTATGCAGGCGGACGATGTCTCCTCCAGTTCCTTTAAACGGCTTATATATGCAGGCCTGAAGACAGAGTCGGGGGCGATTTCAAGAAACCGGTGGGGATGTATCGTTGAAATACAAACCTTAGCGTTTACATTTGTTCCATCCTGCAGGGTAACTCCGCAGAACGCCCCGTCACTGGAAAGACATATCTTTGTCACTCCCTGCCCGTGATATCTTTGAACACCCATCCTGTCAAGCCGGGCTTCAAGGACCTCTGCCAGCTTCAACCCTCCCCCAGAAATACCATTTACCGATTCATAATAGGAACCGGCCACGTACGCATGATTTGAAAAAGAAACTTCATCAGGCGCCACACCGTAAAGAAAACAGTGCATTGATAGAATACACTTTAAAACCCTGTTACCGGTGAGCCCGTCCAGAAACTCCTGAAGCGTTGGCCCGTGTATGGATGAGATTCCTGATGATACTTCCTGTACATCCAGATTTACATACGGCACCGTATGATATTGTTCTCTGACGGCAGAGAGATATGTGTCAATAGCCTTACGTTCATCGGGGAATATCTCGTAAAATTTCTCTCTGATTCTGTCATATCCGCAGGGAAAATCAAAAACAAAAGCGGGATTAAGGCAGTGAAAGGAATCAAAGGCATCTTTCCGGAAAGCAACTTTTTCAATCGCGCCGGAAAGCCCGAGATATCTGAAGAAGAGGTCCACAGGCTCGCCTGTGCCCAGGCCGCCAGTATAGTGAAAACCCGTATCAAAGAAGAGGCCGTTTCTTGTAAATCCCCTGATAGTAGGGGCGAGCTGCCGCGCCTTCTCGACAAGGGCCACACTAAAGCCCTCTTTGGCCAATATGAGGGCGTTGGTCATGCCCGATACACCGCCGCCGATGATCACATAATCGTAATTCATGTTGTCATTACACCAATTCTAAAACCAATTTTAATTTAAAAATAGAATGAATAGATCGTTTCGGGATGAGCATTTGTGTCGGATCATCCTACGCAAACACGCTCATTCCGCTCCAGCGGTTTCAACTACTGGGGCTCACGTCGCCCCCTCCATGAACAAAGTCCATGGAGCCTTCCCTTCTCGTCCGCTGTGCGGACTGTTATATGCTCGTGTTCGACTTCGGAACTTTTACTTGAGGCAAAAGACAAAGCTTCCTTGCCTGCACGACGGTTTGCTTAAGGATAATCCCGACGCTACGCTCTAATAAGAAAAATGGGGTTTAGTGATATTGGAAAGGGATATTAGCTCTCAGCGATGACCCGTTTCAATATTTCCTCCAGGTCCTCCATCCTGTATGGTTTCGCGATGATATCCTTGAAACCATACTGCTTGAACTCGCTCATGATGGGATCACTGGAATAGCCGCTTGACACAATAGCTTTTACGTGAGGATCCATTGCGAGAAGCTCCTTTATTGTCTCTTTGCCTCCCATACCGCCGGGTATTGTGAGGTCAAGAATTACCGCGTCGTAAGCACTATCGCGATAAAGAGAGAGCGCTTCTTCACCGTTTTTCGCGAAATCTACAATATACCCGTAAGAAGTGAGCACATCACCTAACACTTCTCTCACCGAATCCTCATCATCCATGACGAGTACCCTGTAACCGGAGGTTACATATCCACCACTTTCCACACTTTTCCTGTCATCCTGATAGCTATCCAAAACAGGAAGATAAATATAAAACATCGCGCCGATACCTAATGTCGATTCTACATTGATATATCCCCTGTGGTTCCTGATAATGGAATAGCAGACAGTAAGCCCCAAGCCGCTCCCCTTTTCCTTGGTGGTAAAATAAGGGTCAAATACTTTCCCCAGGTACATGTCAGGAATACCACTTCCCTGATCAATAATGGAAATTTTCACGTATTTGCCGGCCGGAATATTGTCCGCGGAAGAGTCTATGACTAAGTTTTCCGCCTTAACAAGAATTGTTCCTCCATCCGGCATGGCCTGGTGACTATTGATAAGAATATGACCTATAGCCTGGGTCATCTGCCCCTCGTCGATCTCAACAGGCAAAAGATCAGACGCAAGATCAAATTCACACACAACTGGTGTCCCGGTAAGGGTAAACCGGCAAACATCTTTCAAAAAATCATGAACAGCAACAACCTTTTTAATAGGCGCGCCGCCCTTTGAAAAAGTGAGAAATCGTTGTGACAGATCTTTCGCGCGCGTAATTGCCTGCTCAGCGTTCGCGAGTTTTACCTGTACCTTCTGTTCATCTTTCCCCATATACATTTTTGCCAGGGAGATATTGCCGAGGATCATGGTAAGGATGTTATTGAAATCGTGAGCGATGCCTCCGGCGAGGACTCCCAGCGATTCCAGTTTACTGATTCTGAACTGTTCCTTTTCGGCATTTTTCCGATCGGTAATATCGGCAACAATTACAATAAAGGAGGAACCGTCGATGGGCGCGGATTGTATAAGAACATCAATAACGGAACCGTCTTTTTTGATGTGTTTCGTTTCACATAGTTTACCTGTATTATAGACCATGCCTGCTTTCTGATGCTCCGTATCGTTTTCAAAGAGAAAATGGGAACTTTTTCCCACAAACTCATCAAGAGAATAACCTGTTATCCTGCACATTGCGTCATTGACCCATTCGAAATTTCTGCCTTTGAGCCGACAGATACCGATAGGCGAAACTGATAGAACCGCTTTTAAAGACCTCTCTGATTCTTCCAGCAACCTTTCGGCCCTTTTTCTTTCTGTAATATCGTGGACGATAGAGTACAAAAGTATCCGTCCTTCTATCCGCACAGGGCCGGTATAGACCTCAACATCCCTGATTTCATCGTTTGCAAGGCGGTGCTGTAAATGAAAAAAATTATTTTCCTCCTGTTTTGCCTGCCGCATGATCCCGAAGTAATCTTCTTTGGGGAGCGTGTTGATATCGTACATCTTGAGCTTTATCAGATTTTCATAACTGTACCGGTAGTAAGAGCAAGCGGCAGAATTTGCGTCAATAATATCCCCCGTTTCAGGATCAATGAGGAGCATTACTGCGTGATTGTTTTGAAATAGGGCGCCGTAGAACTCCCCGCCCTCACGCGCATTTTTTTGAGAATTACCGCTTCCTTTAAAATGAGTTCCCGGATTTTTCTGTTCTGCTGTTTTTTGTCCCTCACTCATAAGATTACCTCGCCACATTTATTGTATCTCAGGACAGTGATGCGCTCTGCTAAGCCAGGATTGACAGAGCTTTCAGGATTTGAGTTTCCCGGCCATTTTTTTATTCTTTGATAGTATCGCATACTCAAAACCATCAATGAGCGCCAAAAACGACGCCATGTTAATGTTTTTTGAAATACCAACCACACTCCAAACAACATCATCATCGGCAAAGATAATATTAACTTCAACCTTAGCGGCGGTCCCTGATCGTGAATCGTGTATCCTCGAAGAAAAATCGACGAGTTTCACACCCTCAATAACGGGAAATATGGAGGAGAGGCACTTTTTAAGCACATTAGCAAGAGCGTCCACGGGACCCACACCGCTTGATGCTTCATGCATCTGTTTTTTCTCTGCTTCAATAATAACTGTTGCTTCCGGCCTCAGTCCGTCATCTATAAGTCGATACGTTCCAATCGCTTTGAAGGGACTCCTGTATTCTTTTCTTGAACGCAGTGCGTTCAGTTTCTCTGTCGCGTTGATAATATCATGAAGCTTCTTCACTTTTTATGTTCCTCTTCGATAAGCAGCTTGTAGTCGATGCTGTCAACGAGCGCCCTCCAGCTTGCCTCGATGATATTTTCCGAAACACCCACTGTGCCCCAGGTATGTTTCCCGTCGCTGCTCTCTATGAGCACCCGCGTGGGAGCTCCGGTGCCGTCTTTTGTCGAAAGTACTCTTACTTTGTAATCCACAAGGTCCATTTTTTTCAGTTCAGGATAAAATTTGTGCAGCGCCTTTCTCAACGCGTTGTCAAGGGCATTAACAGGACCTTTGCCCAGCGCTGCCGTGTGTTCGACCCTGTCACCCACTTTCACATGAATCGTCGCTTCCGTGACAGGTTGCGCCCGCTCCTTCTTCTCAACGATAATCCTGAAACCAATAAGATCAAAATAGGATTTATGTAAGCCGAGGGCCTTTTTAATGAGAAGTTCCAGAGAACCCTCAGCGGCCTCAAATTGATACCCCCGCATTTCGAGATTTTTAACCTTGTGCACAACGTCCCTGACAACCTTTCTGTCCTTCTCAATATCGATATTAAATTCTTTCGCCTTATAGAGGATATTGCTTTCACCGGACAGATCTGAGATGAGGACCCGTTGCGTGTTGCCGACATATTCAGGTTTCATATGTTCGTATGTCTCAGGGTTTCTCCGTATAGCGCTCACGTGGATACCACCTTTGTGCGCGAAGGCGCTCTCACCGACATAAGGCCTGTGTTTATCAGGTATAAAATTGGCCAGCTCGTCTACAAAAAGACTGAGTTCTCGGAGCTTTTTAAGCTGATCCTTTTCAATCCCGCTATGTCCCATTTTAAGTATTACGTTGGGGATGATGGAACAGAGGTTGGCGTTCCCGCATCTCTCCCCGTAGCCATTCACTGTCCCCTGCACATGAGTGCATCCGGCACGCACGGCCATGAGTGTATTTGCGACACCGAGTTCGGTATCATTGTGGGTATGAATACCGAGAGGCCCTTCAAGACGGGCACGTACTATAGTAACAACATCGTGGATTTCATAGGGCATGCTACCGCCGTTCGTATCGCAGAGGACAACAACATCCGCTCCGGCATTACGGGCCGTTTCAACGACACGCAGGGCATAGTCATTGTTTTTCTTGTATCCGTCAAAGAAGTGCTCGGCGTCAAAAAAAACCTTTTTCCCAGCGCTTTTCAGATAGGTAATTGTTTTTTCGATCATCCTGAGATTCGTGTCCAGACTGACCCGCAGGGCGTCTTTTACATGGAGGTCCCAGCTTTTTCCAACGATGGTAATATATTTTGTCTGGGCATCCATGAGGGCCTTGATAATCTCATCGTCCTCAGGACTTGTGTTTGCTTTCATGGTGCTGCTGAAAGCGACAATCTTCGCGTTTTTAAGGCGCAGTTTTTTTACTTCCTTAAAATACTGGAGGTCTTTCGGGTTTGAACCGGGCCACCCACCTTCAATGTAGTGCATGCCGAATTCATCGAGTTTCTCCGTAATCCGGAGTTTATCGGTAAGCGTGAAAGAGATGTCTTCCGATTGAGCGCCGTCTCTGAGTGTGGTGTCGTAAAACTCGACCCTCACTTCTCCTCCGTTATATCTTCAGCGTCGAGGCCAAAATGCTTGTGGAGTGCCCGTACCGCCAGTTCTCCGTATTTGCTCTCAATGACACAGGAAATCTTGATCTCCGAGGTACTGATCAACTCGATATTGATCCCTTCTCCGGCAAGGATAGTGAACATCGTCGACGCGATACCGGCATGAGACCTCATACCGAGTCCCACGATGGAAACCTTCGCGATGTTTTCATCCATAGCGACAACAACTCCGCCGATTTCATCAGCTATCTCCTTGGTAATTTTCAATGCCTTCTTCCCGTCGGCTTTTAAAACCGTGAAGGTAATATCGTTATAATTTTCATGGCTCACATTCTGGACAATCATATCGACAACAATATGCGCGTCTGCCAGAGCGCTGAATATCTTTGAGGCAATACCGGGCCTGTCAGGCACCTTGTTTACGGTAATTTTCACTTCGTTTTTATTATAGGTGACGCCTGAAATAACTACCTTTTCCATCATTTCTCTATCCTCCTTGCATACGAGTGTCCCCTTCCCCTCAACCAGTGATGATTTTACGAGAACCGGTACATTATATTTCTGGGCAAGTTCCACCGACCGTATCTGTAAAACCTTCGCGCCGAGGCTTGCCATTTCGAGCATTTCATCATAGGAAATTTTGTCAAGCCTGCGGGCCCGTTCGCAGATATTCGGGTCTGTCGTGTACACACCGTCAACATCCGTATAAATTTCGCATGAGTCCGCCTTCAATGCCGCGGCAATTGCGACAGCGGTTGTGTCCGAGCCGCCCCTGCCCAGCGTTGTAACGTCGCCTTCTTCGGTGATGCCCTGAAAGCCGGGAACCACGACAATTTTCCCCGCTTTCAATTCGGTGAGTACGTTATCTCCCTCAATACGGACTATACGCGCTGAACCATACGCGGAATCACTGATTATGGGTATCTGGTCTGCCTGCAGAGAGATGGCGGGCTGTCCCATCTCGTTCAGGGTAATGGCAAGAAGTGACGAGGTCACCTGCTCACCTGTGGAGATAAGCACATCGAGTTCTCTTTCGTCGGGGAATTTTGCTATTTCATGGGCAATGTTGAGGAGCCTGTCTGTTTCCCCGGCCATTGCAGAGACAACAACAATAACATCATTTCCCCTTTGTTTGTATTCTATTGCCCTTTTTGCCACGTTCCGTATACGTTCAATATCTCTTACCGATGTCCCACCATATTTCTGTACAACAAGCATTCTGTTTTCCTCCACAATGAGTCTATTGAGTCATCGAGTCGTTAAGTCATCGATTCCATCACAATCATCAGGCCGCTAGCCCCCACGGCCCTATGACTCAACGACCTTACGACCGTTCACTTCATGGTTTGATAATAACAATTTTTCGTTCCTTTTCTCCAATATTTTCTACACGCACTTCAATGTTGTTATTCCACCAGCATCCTCTCTCCGCCCATTCAACAACAACGATGCCTTTCTGAAGAAATTCTTCAATATTCAGATCATCGACCTCAGCGCCTTCAATCCGGTACAGATCAACATGGCAGAGTGTGAAATTTCCTTCATAGAGGTTCATAATGGTAAAAGACGGGCTTACAACATATTCCCAATCGGCCACTCCGATGCCACGGGCAATTCCCTTTACAAGTTGGGTCTTGCCGGACCCAAGTTCCCCATACAGAGCGTAAAGATCGCCGGGTTGTGCCTGCTTCCCTATATATTCGCCAATATCCCATGTCTCAGAGGGACTTTTCGATATAAATTCTTTCTTCTCCACACTCTACTTCCTTCATCGCCCTGCCCAGACCATTCAAAAGATCACCTGCCAGAAGGTCTATATTACTTCCGGTATCATCATACCACGTATCGGCAATATACCCGTGAAGATAGGCACCCATTACGGCTGACTGTTGAAGCGTATATCCCTGGGCCGAGAGACCACCGATAAAACCTGTCAGGATATCGCCGCTTCCGCCTTTTGCCAGCGCCGGATTGCCCGTAGGATTGATAAATATTTTTCCATCTGTCGTAAAGAGAATACTCCGCGCGCCTTTCAATAGAAGATTGACACCATATTTTTCAACAAACTTCACACCCACACCTATTCTGTCGGCGTTGATTTCCTGCGGTGTCGTCTCCATAATACGGGCAAGTTCTCCGGGGTGAGGGGTCAGCACAGTGTCTTCCCCGTTTTTTTTAAGAAGATCAAGGTGTCCCTGAAAAGCATTGATGCCATCGGCATCTATGATAAAAGACTTTTTTACTTCAGTATATAATTTTCTCACCATCTCCATGGTCTCGCCGGATTGCGAAAGGCCCGGGCCAATAATAATAATATCTTTGTCCTCAACAAAACCGATAAGTTTCTTCAATGAAGAGAGGGTGAAATATCCCTTTCCCTTGTCTTCCACAGGATATGTCATGACTTCCGTGAGTTTCACTTCCATGATGGCATTCAAGCTTTCAGGTATGGCAAGCGTGACAAGCCCCGCGCCGACCTTCAAAGCGGCAAGGGATGCCATGTGAGCAGCGCCGGTCTTGCCGACAGATCCTGCGATGACCGCGGCATGGCCGTATGTACCTTTATGGGACGCGGGCTGTCTCGGTTTTAAAAATCCCCGGATCATCTCACCATCGACAATATGGCCGTCTATACCGATTTCGTTTTCAGCATGAGAGGGAAGTGAGATATCAATGACGGTCAGTTTTCCCGTATGTTCAGCTCCGGGGTAGATGACCTGCCCCGGTTTCGGATATCCATATGTAAAAGTGTGTATGGCTTTTACGGCCACACCGAGCGGGACCCCTTTTTTTCCATCGATGCCGGAAGGTATGTCAACGGCAATGACCGGTTTCCCGGAACGATTAATCGCTTCGATGGCAAGCCTTTCCTTTCCCTTGACCTCTTTTGAGAGCCCTGTGCCGAAGATCGCGTCGACAATGACATCGGCATCTTTCAATCCTTCCCTCACAAGCTTGGGATTGTTTTCGCATTCGATAATCTCACCGCCGAGTGATGTGTACAATCCCATGTTGAGGGCCGCGTCGCCTTTCAAATCCTCGGCTCCGCACAGGAGATAAACCTTCGTCTTGTAACCGTCAGCCAGAGCGTAACGGGCGATGACAAATCCGTCTCCTCCGTTGTTACCCCGCCCGCATACAATGGCAATCTGTCTTAAGCCATCGAGATATCTTTCTTTCATGAGGCGGTAGGTGTTGCGCCCCGCGTTCTCCATGAGCACTGCCGAAGGAATACCCCATGTTTTGATGGCATATGCATCATAGGCAGCCATTCGTTCCGGTGAAAGCATCTTCATACGTTAGCCCCCTCCTTAATCAGCGCAAAAGACTTTGGTCATATTCGCCTATCATTATACCCTATTACGGGTATATTATCGCTATTTTTCTGTCCCTGTGTTGTGATTGAAATATTCAGGCAGCTTAAACCTGAATTTTTCAAGAACGAGCGTTATGTCG
>JAEAMG010002440.1_pt1 | contig 11589 bp, 10 predicted proteins | sample 8958741 | NCBI WGS metagenome assembly JAEAMG01 (sample SAMN16933256, study PRJNA681125) | bioreactor sludge metagenome | isolation source: anaerobic bioreactor treating anionic surfactant - SDBS | place: India: Bengaluru | collected 2019-02-28
TTCCCAGTATTTCAAACTCATAATTAATTGTCAGCGAAATGGCCTTAAGCGCCTTTGTATAAGACCAGATTCTGAGCGGTGAATTTGGTAACCACTGTTTTCAGGACGAAAGAGTATTCATCATATATTAGGGCTCGGAAAGAGTTCAACTTCACGGGGTGCGTTGTTGCATGCCGGTAGGCGACAAAAGGCAGTGGCTGCAAGATGGGACGCTTCGGCGGTATCGCAACGCGCAACCAGTGGCTGATGACCTTCACTCCAGCCAGAGCAATAAATATTCTATTCTGCTCCAGGCATATTTTCCCATTTCATGCTATAATTTGATCATGAGAATTTCGCCACCCCGCTGATCCTGAAAATATTTCGCGCCACGAATCCTGCTTGGGTTTCATGGTAGTCAATAAGGTGGGCGAAGGGGAAGTGTGGCCTCAACAGCGGTGCAAAAGTGCGTTGCCGTAACTATAAGAGGTATTGAAATGCGGATCCTCCATCTGGTCCCGGGCAGCGGTGGCACGTTTTATTGCCAGAACTGCCTTCGTGACCATATCCTGATACGCACGCTGCGCAATGCAGGCCATGATGTGGTCTTGGTGCCTCTTTATCTGCCCATGTACGGTGGCGAGGTGATGGCGGCTACTGATGCCCCCCTGTTTTTCGGCGGCATCGGCATCTATGTACGCGAGAAACTGCCTTTTCTGCGGCACATGCCTGACTGGCTGGACCGCCTATTGAACCTGCCCTTCCTGTTGCGGCAGGCCGCCGCTCGTGAGGGTTCCACCAATGCTGCCGACCTTGGGTCCATGACGCTCTCCATGCTTGAAGGCCGGAACGGCAATCAGAGTCAGGAATTTGACCGCTTTCTGGAGTGGTTGCGCACCCAGCCCAGGCCGGATATCATCCATATTTCGAACGCTCTGCTGCTGGGTTTTGTGCCCGCGTTGCGCGAGATTCTGGACATGCCTCTGATTTGCACCCTGCAGGATGAAGAACCCTGGGTAAATGCCATGCGCCCCCCGTATGATCGTCTTTGCTGGGCAGCCATGGCGCGCCACGGACAGCAGATAGCGTGTTTTGTAGCTACGAGTCGCTGGTACGCACAGCGCATGATTGACCTCATGGAACTGGCGCCGGACAAGATGGCCGTCATTCATCCTGGAATTGAGGTGCCCTCTGAGATACCTGTATTGCAGGGCTTCGAACCGCCAATCATCGGGTATCTGTCACGCCTGAATCCCGCCCAGGGTTTTGAAGATGTTGTAAGTGCCTTCATGGAACTGAAACAGGAACCGGGGCTGGAATCACTGCGGCTGCGGGCCACGGGCGGTATCACGCCTGCTGATATGCCGTTCTTGAGTAAGGTGGAAGCACGCCTATCGGATGCCGGTCTTTTGGACGACACGGAGATTGACTGGAATTTTCAATCCGCTCCCGGCGCCCCGTTTTTCCGCGGACTGACGGTCATGTCCACCCCGGCGCGGGAGGGTGAAGCCTTTGGCATGCATATCATCGAGGCCATGGCGCGGGGTATTCCGGTGGTACAGCCGAATCTTGGCGCCTATCCGGAACTGCTTGGCGATTCCGGAAGCGGAATTTTGTATGACCCGAAGGCGGAGCACGGCTTGACGGATGCCCTCCGGCAGGTCCTTACCCAGCCAGAGTTGGCGCGCCGCATGGGGGCGCAAGGGTATGCCCGCGCGCGCGATCGGTTCACCGCGGAACAGATGGCCGGCGACATGATTGCACTGTATGAAAGCGTACTCGCCGCTCCTCCGTGAGAAGAAGCATCCTTTTCCGGAAGAATGATTCGTCCTGAGAAGTCAAGGTGTTGCTGTTCCGTCTGACGGCACCGGGCATGTGGGGCGTTTTCCTATCAGCCTGACATAGGTGTTTGTTAACCGCGCGGGTCAGGCAAAGCCGTAGGCAAGATGGTCCAAGAATCACGTAACGCATGGACCCAGCGCTTCGCGCCAGTTGCGCAGGCCGCGCAGCATGCCGGGTACCGGGTCTTCGGGATCGGGTTCGTATTCCATACAGATGAATCCGGAAAAATTCACCGCCCGTAGAGCCGCTATTGTTTTTGCCAGATCCAAATCGCCCTCGCCGATCACCCTTTCCCCGTTGCCGATTTTCCAATCCTTCAGATGAAGGGAAAGCAAGCGTTCGCCCAACTGTTCGATGACTTCGTGGGGCGCTTCGCCGGAACGCAGGGCGTGCCCCGTATCCAGGCAGGCGCCCATAGCGGGATGACGCCCTTTGACCGCTCCAAGCGTATCCTTTACCTTGTCATAGCGCGCGCCGGGACCATGGTTGTGGATGGCGATTTCGATGCCGAACTCCTCCACCAGTCGTTCCAGCCCGTCCATAGCATCCGGTTCCGGGTCGGCGCTCAGCCACTTCGCGCCGAGTTTTCCCGCAAAGGTAAATTTGCGGCGATTTGCGCTCACGTCAGGGCCAAATCCTTCCACGCCAAAAGCCGGTACGGCGATGCCCGCCGCCCGAATCATGGACAGTATGCCGTCCAGTTCCGGATGATCCGGGTCCGGCGGAAAATGGGCGGCGCAGAATTCCATTTGTGACAGGCCAAGTTCCTTCAGTCGGGCCAAGGCGCCCGCCGTGTCGAATTTCCGGAAACTGTAACTCTGTGCGCCAACGAGCGCATACGTGCTCATGATTGTGATCTCCCTGAATAAAAGATAAAGCCTAACGGGAAAAGTTGCGCCGTTCTTTATAGGTATCCATAAGGCGGGCAAACTTTTCGAAAAGGTAACGGCTGTCATGCGGACCGGGCGACGCTTCCGGATGGTACTGTACGCTGAAAATAGGCAAGCGCTTGTGAAACATGCCGGAGCATGTTCTGTCATTCAGGTGAATGTGGCTGAACTCCACGTCTTCGGGATCGAGAGACGCGGTATCCACGGCAAAACCGTGGTTTTGGGCGGTAATTTCCACTTTGCCCGTCTGCGTATGTAAGACTGGCTGGTTGCCGCCGCGATGACCGAACTTCAGTTTATAGGTAGTGCCGCCCAGGGCGTGTCCCAGAATCTGGTGACCCAGGCAGATGCCGAAGATGGGGATTTCCTTTTCTATCAGAGCGCGCACCGTCGGGTACACATAAGGCAGCGCCGCGGGATCGCCCGGGCCGTTGGAAAGAAAAACACCGTCCGGATCCAACGCCAGCACTTCCTTGGGACCGACGGTCGCGGGCATAACCGTTACCGCGCATCCCGCCGCTTCGAGCAGCCGGAGAATGTTGCGCTTGATTCCGTAGTCTATGGCAACCACCCGGTACCGGGCGTTCGAGGGCCTATGCCATTCATAGGGTGTTTTGACGGAAACGTCCTTGACAAAATCACTGCCGGCCATGTCGGCGCTCGCCCGGGCTTTGGCCACCAGCGCCTCCGCGTCCGAATCCACCGAGCTAATAACCGCCTTCATGGCGCCCTTGGTGCGCAGTAGGCGCGTGATCTGGCGGGTATCCACTCCGTCAATAGCCACCACACCATGGCGTTTCAGATACTCCGGCAGGCTGGAGGTGGCGCGCCAGTTGCTGGGCTCGAAACAACACTCGCGCATGACGAATCCGCGGGCATAAGGTTTGTCGGACTCGATATCCTCTTCGTTCACGCCATAATTGCCGATGTGGGGACAGGTCATGGTGATGATCTGTCCGGCATAGGAAGGATCCGTCAGTATCTCCTGGTAACCGCTCATGCTGGTGTTGAACACAAGTTCTCCCGCGGACTCTCCATCGGCGCCGACAGCGCGGCCTGTAAATATGCTTCCATCTTCTATGGCAAGTATGGCTGGTTTCATGCTTATTGTCCCCGGGAAATACTGAGTTGGTGTAGGGCGAACTATATCATAAAGGAAAGTGTTGTTTCCGTTTTTTTTAAAGCGTTGCCCACGATGCCCCAACGGATAGCATTCACAGCACCCGGGCGGTCCAACCGATTTAACGCCTTGAACACCGCTTGCCGCCCTTCTCTCATAATATCCCATCTATTTCATAGCCTTCCCGATAGCTGCGCTTACGCAGGAGATGGTTATTGGCCTCCTCATCATTGATGATTTGTTCGGTAGCCCCGTCAAATTCGAGCCTGCGACCGCCCAGCGCCGTGGCGATGTTCGCCAAGTGGATCAGTGTTGCGCACTTGTGCCCGTTTTCGATATCTGCATTGGGTTTCTTGCGGTCCCGAATACAGTCTATAAAATTCTGATGATGCTCGGGAGTGTGCTGTCGCCCGAACATCTGATCCGAAATTTTGTCGCCGGGCACGACAACCTGCCAGCCGCCGCCGTGGCGGCCCACATACATGAGACCGCGTGTTCCATAGAGTTCAATGCGCGTTGAATTGGTCGGCCAGTGGGGGAACAAATCGCCGTTGCGTATTTTGTCGTCCGTTTTGCGCATATACGGTGCATATTCGGCCAACTCAAAGGTCATGGTAAACCCGGGGTATTCATAAGTGACCGTTTGCGTGTCCGGCACATCGCAATCCGCCTCGGGATATGCGTATTTACCGCCGGACCCGTAAGCGGCTCGCGGAGGCGCCGGATCGCCCAGCAGCAGGCAGGCGATATCCAGCTGGTGGGAACCGTCGTCCGCCATGTCGCCGCCCGAATAAACCCACCACTTTTTCCAGCCATCATGAAAATGCCCCCGGTTGAAGGGGCGCATCGGGGCGGGCCCCAGGTACAGGTCATAATCCACCCCGTCCGGCAGGTCGCTGTCCAACGGACAGCGGAACAGACCGCCGGATTTCAGGTTATATACTTTTATCAACGGGATGTCTCCCAGCATACCGGAAGCGATGTATTCCCGGGCGGCATGAATATAGGGCGCGCTGCGGTTCTGCGTGCCGACCTGGACAATCCGGTTGTATTTGCGTGCCGCTGCCACCATCATTCGGCCTTCCCAGATGTTGTGCGACATCGGCTTCTCCACATACACGTCCTTGCCCGCCTGGCAGGCCCAGACCGTGGCGGGGCCGTGCCAATGGTCGCACGTGGCCACGCAAACCGCGTTTACCTCCGGGTCTTCCAGGATGCGCTGCAAATCCTGCACCCCGGTTACCGGCTGGTTTTGTAGGAGCTCTATCTGTTCCGGAAATCTCCCGATGCGCTGCATGTCGGGGTCGCACAGGTATTTCACCCATACGTCGTCCCGCTGCGCGAACATACGGCCGTGGTCGCGCCCGCGCCCGCCCAGACCGATGATGCCCATCACGATGCGGTCATTGGCCGCGTCCGCCTTTTTCGGACCTCGGCGTGCCGACATCATGCCGGCCGCACCCAGGGCAACCATGGTTTTCGTGCTTCGCTTCAGAAATTCCCTGCGTTTCATCTTGTTCTCCTTCTTGCTCGTTTGGTATCCACGTCGGCCGCTGTCAGACCGGGTCGGACGTTGTCGGACAAGATCAGACATGACCGGGCTGTCTATTTATTTCAGGGCTGCCGACAACTCCTCACTGAGCACGGTGGGCGCCCAGAACTGCTCTATATGCTTTACCACCAGTTCCGTTCCCTCGTCATGGCTGACTTTGGGCGGCATGGCGGGATTGTACATGGTGTCGGTCATGTCCCGCACCAGAATGCAGTTCATGCCCCAGCGCGTCATCTGTCGGATGCCGAACGAACGGCCGAGAATGCACATGTTGGTATGCACCCCCATGTACAAAATCGTATCAATGCCGTGCTGTTTCAAATAACTGTAAATCTCGCGTCCGTCATCGGAAATAACGTCTATATCGCGGATGTCAATCGCGGGCTGCTGCCGTGTCCAGGCGCCATAGGAAACATCTTCCCCGGGGCAGCCGCCGTCTGAATCGTCTATGGGCAGGAGGGGTTCCTCCACCTGTTTCACTTCCTGAGGCTCAACGGGCGGTGCCTCCCGGATGCGGCGGCGCGCGGGGTGTTCCGCATAGAACCCCAGCGTCTCCGAAGGCGCGTGGACGATAAGCATGCCTGCAGCGCGTGCCTCGGACACGATGCGATTCATCGGGCCCGCCATGGCGGCGACCCGGTCACTGGCTAAGGCGCACCAGTGCTTATCCCACATATCGCACAGGAGTACCGCCGTCCTGCCCGTGTCGAGATCACGGGATACTACAGCCTCCAAGCCGCCTTCCCGGGAACGCACTTTGACGGAAACCGTGCTTGATTTCCGATCCCAGGATGTCAATACCGGTGCGGGCTTGCGTGCCGGTTCTCGCCGGGCCGTCCAGAACAGGGCGTTGGCAATCAGGCGCTTGAAACTGTCCCCCTCGAAATCGCCGATACCGCCCAGGGAGGAATAGAATACGCGGCCGCCGTTGTGCTCCCGCGTCCAGGCCAGGGGCTGCCATCCATCCGAGAAGGGTGTCTTTCCAATCAGGAGGTTTTCAGCATCATCGGCCAGCGGTTTCGTACGGTAAAGGCTGTACCGCGAACGCAACGGGCCCACACCTTCCAGTATCGGATGTCCGCGGCCTTGCGGGATAACGCCCGCCTCCGTGGTGGGCCCTTCATCGAAATGCCCCTCGTAATTGCCGCCCAGCACATCGCGGTCGAACTCCAGGTACTTCTGGAATCCATGGCTGGCCGTTCGCAACGCCACAACGGGGCGGCCCGCATTCATATAGGCGCGGATGCGTTCCAAGTCCTCTCCGTCCAGGGTCAGCCGCCGCGTGTAAAAGAGGGCAACATCGCAGGCATCCAAGGCTTCCAACCCCGGCAGCACATCCCAATCCGTCGCCTTCAGAAACGTAACATCCACCTCATAGTTTTGCTCAAGATAGGGCTGTAAAAGCGCCAGGGCTTTGTCCGACTCGTATTCGAAGGAACCGGAAACAAACACCACCCGAAGCGAATCGGCGTGAGAGGAAAAGACGGTAAGACAGAGTAAATAAATCAGCGGCACTATTTTTCGCATAAGGAATCTTTCCAATAATGTTAAGCAAACTGTCATGAAGCAGGATGTTAATAATAGCCGCACAGGCCTCAAGTAAATGCTATGCCCTAAATACCTGCCTAGATTGCCGGCATTGAACCCTTGGTGTTTTCAGATAGTCTATATGTGCCCTGTCCAGCATGGGAAATCATGCAAAGCCCAGGCATAGGTTTATAAGAGTGAGAGGCCGACCTGCTTGCGCAGTCTGTCAGGTGAACGGTTATCCGGCCGGGTTGTATCCGGTTTTACAATTTTTGTAAGCGGATGGCGTTCACGTTCCTGCATTGCCGCCACAATGGCATCAAGGTCATGATGATAGCGTGCCGCGAGGGCATCGCGGTTCCGCCATTCTTCTTCAATAACTTCATCCTTCATAACGATCACCTTGAATCCATGTAATGGGTGTGCAAATTTCCGGACATTTCGCCCCGTAGGCATCGCAGACGGTTCGAATCAAAGGTTTTTTCAACGGATTGTCTATGTGTCTGCAATTCCACGTTAGCAGGATATCAATGGTGTTCAGCGATGCCACGGCTATATGAAGAGCACCCACACCCGCTTTTGGGGGGAATGCGCCGCATTCAAGCAGGAGTGCCGCAAGTATTTTCGCCTCATTCGTGACGGGCAATTCTGGAATTCCCTGTAGTAAGGTAACCCTGCGTGCCGCAGCTTCCTGGTCCCCGGCCGCAGCTTCTTCCACCACCAGTTCGGAGGTGTAAAGTGAGTAGTGATTACGCTAAACATTCCAAAAATCCCAGGTAATTTCCTGCCACGCCTTGACGACAATATTTCGGCTGTGTTTTGAAGCCAGATGACTGACAATTGATGTTTCTATATAAACGCTCTCATTAGCCATCCATAAATTTTAGCATGAAGCGGTACAAGGTGAAAAATAGCGATAATACCTTGGGCATTACGAAAATACCCCTTTTTTATATCCCTCTAAAACAACGTCTCAAGGAATGCCCGGCACGATTGCTTCATGTTGTCGAAGTATTTCGTATACCCCTTTCATTTCCACGTCCAGTACGGCGGTATTTTCCCGTACGGCCTGTGCGGCCAGCACGGCGGCGGCCTGGCCGCAGGCCATGCAGGTGGCCTGCACGCGGAGGGCGGAGTTCGCCTCGCGGTCGCTGGAAAGGCAGCGTCCCGCCGCGAGCAGGCGCCGGCTGCCCCTGGGCACCAGCGCGCCCCGGGGCACGGTGGGCACCGTGCCGGGTTTCAAAGGACGCGTGTCAATGCCTCCCCCTTTGGCATTGTGTAAATCAATGGGGTAGAAACTGTAACAAACCGCGTCCTCCCAGAGGCGCCCGCTGACATAATCCTCGTGCGTTATCGTGGCCTCGCCTTGAATCGTCACGGTTTCCCGTATGCCGCACTCGGGCGCCATAAAAGTGATTTCCAGACCTTCAAGCCCGGGCTGGCGCCGCAGGAAACGATAGACGTGCAGCAGGCAGGTGCGGCTGCGGAGTTCCGCCTCGCTGCGTCCGGCGCTGGTGCGGCCGTTGATGTTCGTGACGTGGGTGCAGTTGTCGCCGCGCGCCGCGAGGAAACCCACAATATTACGACGCACAAAGGTGTTGTCTTCCGGGGTCAATTCGCCCTTCTCGACGGCTTCCTGGAACGTCTGCCGGAGGCGCTCCTTGTCCAACGCATCGAAATCATAACCAGTGAGCGTCAGGATAAGCGAACCGGGCTGAAGCGTGTCATGCTCGACCAGGGGATACCCCGCCAGACCAACGACGTTCGCGTCGCCCGTGGCATCAATTACAGCCAGTGCCTTGATGGTTTCGAGACCGGTCTTGGTGCACACGGTGAGATAGACACCCTCTTCTTTTTCTTTCACACGCGCAGGCATGGTATGAAATAGCACCGACACCTCCGCCTGCTGTAGCGCTTCGCATAGCAGGGACGCGTAGACGGCGCGGTTCACACGCACCTGGTGCTGCGGGTGTCGTTCGGGAACCACCGTGAAATCGGGCAGTTGCCCGCCGCATTCCGCCACCGCGCGGGACACCAGCTCCCAGCCGATGCCCGCAATCACCTGCCGTCCCCACGCGTGAAACAGGCCGGGAAAATTCACGGCCGCCACCGTGGTCGTGCCGCCCGGCATGCCGTTCTTTTCGATCAGCACGGTGCGCAGACCCAGCCGCCCCGCCTGGATGGCGGCAATGGCACCCGCCGTGCCGCCGCCCACCACGACGATGTCATACTCTGCGGCTACGGCCATATCCCCGGCATTTTGACGCCTAATCTCGGTCGCTTGCCCGGCAGTCCCGCCCGCAATCAGGGTTCCACCGACTACAGACGCCTGTATGAATTCACGGCGCGTACTTGAAATCATAAAGATAATCTCCCGTGCGAAGATACCAATCTTCCTCCTGCACTATGATGCTTATTCAGTACTTTAGGTATCCCAGAACGAACAACCCCGCTAACACACATTTATAAGCCGCGACAGCTGCGACAGCGCCAAATAGTAGCCATAATCCAATGGCCTGCGCTTTATAAAGCCAACCGGGCTTCCGGTAAAGCCAGTGGGTCGCCACCGCCAGCCCTGAGGACAACAAGAATATGAAAAAGGGCTCACCCCAATGACTGCGGGCGTCCGACCAGCCTGTCCACGGCAACAATACAAGTCCGATTAAACTCCCGAAGATAAAGAAACAAAGAAGGACAAGGGCGTGTTTCCATTTCATCCGATCTTTTCCTTGCAGCCAATTCAAGACAACATATCTTTTTCCAACCACGGAATGCACAGAACACACGGAAAAAAAGAAAACATACTGGTGGTAAATAGCTTTATTTGACCAGGAGTAATTTGTCATCTGTTCGACAGCATTGATTATAAACGATGAAAAAAATATTGCTTGGTTGCGTCGAAGTCAGGTGCACACCTCCTGAAAAATCTCCTGTTATTACCCTTCTTTCTTCCGTGTGTTCCGTGTTTGAAAAAACTTTACCTCAAATGTTTTACCTACAAAATCTTTTCGACTCAGTCTCATAAGTTGCGTGAGCCCTTTGAGCCTTTTGTGAGCCCTTCGATTATCATGAGCCCTTTGTGAGCCCTTTCCTTCCAAGAATATAGTACGTGCCCTTCCCTGTTGTTCCGATCCTTGTTAATACTCTTTTGTCCGTCAAGGCTTCAAGATGCCGTGAAGCAGTTGGTTTCGACACCCCGAAAGCCTTTTGATATTCCATGTTTGTGATTCTGCCCTGAACCTTCACCATAGAGACAAGCTGCCTTTCATTATCTGACAACGCGAGTTGATTCATAACCTCATCCGTCAACCAGTCCCGCCAAATGATGGCGACAAAACGCTCCCCCTCACTACGAAACTCAGGTTCCGGCAAACCTGCTTCGGCGCACAACCGGATCATGTCAAGGGTCCCGGTGCCGGCCCGTTCAATATAATGCGCCAAATACAAGGGTTCACAAATCAAGCGGTTACGCGGGACAGAAGGGTGCGCTTTCCGAAGCATGTCCACGGTAAGATCCTCCGGCAGCCCGCCTGGATTCCATACCTCGATGCGATCGGAAAAGACCATGACCTGCACCCCCGATTTCGAAGCATAATTTCGATGCGCAACCGCATTGACTATTGCCTCGCGTACAACACGAAAGGGCACCTCGTATTGGATATGACTGGCCGCAGTTGTTTCACTTGGTACAATGGAACGTTGCATGCGTTCCATAACGAAATCCACGGATTTATCAACCAATTCAAACAAGGCGCCATGATAAACGTGCTGGCTTGGGATAGGTTTTACGATTTCCGTGCCATAAAAATGCAAACAGATTATATCGGCCGAATGAATAAATTTTTCCGGCGTTTCACTGAAAAGCAATACCGCTCCTCTTGCCGGTCGGCCTTTTACCAGCAGGTTCAAATGGGCCAGTGCTTCCTTGCGCGAAGTGTCGGGTGCAAGCGCATAGTTTCTTTCCGCCCGGGCCTTGTTTATAAACCACTTCAATTTATCAGCGGAGATATCTTTGATGGTGGCATTCTCACAGGCGGCAGCATCAAAATCAGTGGCTGTCACGTATCCCTGGTCCTGCAAGTATTGAATCAGGCTGCCATATAAAAGACGCATCATCTCATTGATATCTTCGAACCGGCGCCGGACAACTTCATTTCCCGCACGCTCAATGAGCGCCTGCATCTTCGGATGGCGATCTGTATCATCACGCCCCTTGACAAGGACAATGCGCCGTTTTTTACAACGGGTTGCCGTCAAAAATTCTTGTTCTGTCGGAGAAATGCCTGCGGCATCTTCCCTGCCGTATTTCTTGCCAAAAATGCCGAGATAGATCGGGCTATTCATGACTTCGGCAAGATAAACATCATCCGCCCGGCGGTTGGACGGAGGCAGGTCCTCAAACAGAAACACGCGAAAAAACTGCCGCAATAGCTGGTTGCCGTTTATAAAGTCACGTACGGCGAAACGTTCAGGCTGCAGTTCCGTCTGCACACTGCTTATAAATATTTGATCCAAGTCTCCTCCGGTAACTTCAATAATTCATATCCTCAACGGTATAGTGCCCGCATTTCCCTGCCCCAGCCCTTCATGTTCTTTGGGGCGATACCTGTCTTTTTATACAACGAAGGACTTAAAGATCGCGAAGAAGAATTCATCAGAACGCAAAAGCGCAGGTTTTG
>JAEAMG010002441.1_pt1 | contig 11585 bp, 8 predicted proteins | sample 8958741 | NCBI WGS metagenome assembly JAEAMG01 (sample SAMN16933256, study PRJNA681125) | bioreactor sludge metagenome | isolation source: anaerobic bioreactor treating anionic surfactant - SDBS | place: India: Bengaluru | collected 2019-02-28
AAGACGGACATGCGGGCCGCAGTCACGATGGAAGCGGCAGGATGCCGCTTCTACGATCCCGCCATTCCTTACGTGCGGATTTAGGTGCGTGATGGTTTATTGGGCAGGGATGAAGTTTTGTTGTATAATAGAACGGATGTAGTCGAAATTGCGTTTTTCGAAACGCAAAAGAGTTTGAAACGTATACTATACTTTAGGCCTTTGACAGAGTGATTTAAGCGGGTGCTGTGGGCGTACAATTTTTACAGAGAGCGGCTGCAGAATGGAGAAGCGGCTGATTCATCTGTTGAACACCCCTTGAACATGATTAGAGGGTTACAAAGTGTATCATGCAGGTCAGACTGGCGTAGTGTTCTGGTTATCAGTAAAAATAGAAAACAGGCAGTATCAAACAGAAGGGTTTAAACATCATGAAGAAAAAAACGCTAGTTGTTGTGTTGTTGGCAGTAGCCATGTCATCAGGGATGGCTTTTGCGGAGCACATCCCGGTGCCCGACCTCGCGTCGTGTCCGCCTACCCAGGATAACTACGGCAATCCTATTAATTGGACCTTCGTTCCATTACCGCAATATAAGGTTATGGAGTTGGGAAGCTTGGTAAATTTTGCTCCCATCGCGGGGATGGTGGATTTCTGCGCCTACACCGATATTGTGTTTTGTTCACTTACTCCTATAGGCGGTATAGTCCCGGAGGTATTCGCTTTCGCGAATTTGGTACAGTGCCTTACAATGGATATTAACGGCCCCGTTGATCTTGAAGCGGAGATACCTGTAACGGGTAATGGTATCTTGGATGGTGCGTATGAATTGGGTATTTTGGCTTCTCTTTACAATTCAAATGATGCAGAAGTTGTTGCCGCATATCAGGCTAACTTCCAGGTAATCAAGGACCTGATTATGGATGCTCTCGCCGCTTTTGAGATGGAAGGCGAGAAGGAAAGTGATAAAGATATTCGTAATCTTGTACTGACGACTGCGCCCTATCTTGTATCCTCCTTAACTTCTGTGCTGGCCGGTTTTACCACGCTGGGGGATCCTCAAACGAATGCCGCATTGGACCAGTTGCTATTGTTGCTGGCGCAAATTGGTATCACACCCCCCGATGGCGGCATTGAAGCCATTACTACGGGTATTTCCAGGCTCGGCCCGGAAGGCGATGCCGATGGTGGGGGTGCCTCCAACCGCCGGGAGTATGAGTATTATGTGACCGAACTCGGTTACAGTGCGGCCGAATATGTGGCCGCCGCCCTTGACCCGCTACAGGAACCGCCCGCAGCAGAAGGCGAAGGCGAGCCCGTGGAAGGGGAAGTTGTCGAAGGCGAGACCATTGAAGGGGAACCCGTTGAAGGGGAAAGCGGAGAGGATGTTCCCCATCCGGCGGACCTCAATGTAGACTGGAATATTGTGATGTCCGAAGCGATTGCGTATCTCTCCGGTTGGCAGCAGGGTGTTAACCCCATGACCAACGCCATACGCGCCGCCTACATCTGGCAGAATGGGCAACACTATGCGTACGACGCTCAGGCGGCCCCGCCGATGTGCTGGATACTGGCGCCACTGAAATAAGGGATGCATACGGATTCTTAACTTCCCTATAAGATTAAGAGAGTGACATGTTGTTCTCGTTTCAGGCCGCAGTAAGTGCCCGGATTCCGGGGCTTTGCTGAAAAGCCGTAAGCGAGAACAACTTTTTTTCTGGGACTGTGGTTGACTTTCAGAGGGTCCCGGACAACAATGCAGGCTTCGATGCATGAAAATCCTTTCTAACGCGAACATTGCCCACAACCCAAGAAAAATAACAACATCTGAGCAAAAAATGGGACTGCCTCCGGCGCACGAGAAAACCATGGACGAAATACGCAACCCTGAATTGCGCCGGAGGCTGTCCCAGATTTTTTGCGGGCGTGACACACAAGGCCGAAAAAATGTGGGACAGTTCCCGCCGCTTGGTTATGCGCAAACCCAAAGTCTAAAACATGTATCAATGCGCTCATATCAACAAACGAACGCGTATAATTCGCGGCGGAAACAGTCCCATTTTTTCTCCGCCTATGTATTAAACTTCTTGTTTTTTATGAGGGTACTTGAGCGATTAGGTACTAATGTCGCCATCCGCCGCGCCCATTTCCTTAAATGGGCAATGGTCATAATGCTGTCGTTCTCCTGCGCCGTCGCGTTGGGAACATCCCTGGAGGCGCCCGAATTCATCCTGGAATTTAATAATGAACAGGGGCGGTTGGTCCGTCTGTTCGACAAAAATACCAGTCACGAGCATGTCGGTCCTGAAACGGACGGGGACTTGTGGGTGGTAGAACTGCCGGAAAACGCCAGGGGGGTGTTGCGGCCTTCGGACGCCAAGACATTTGCCGTACAAGCATCCGGACCGGAACAAGTTCTGCTTTCCTGGAGCGCGTTCGGACGGGAAAGTCTGCCGAATCTTTCGGTGGAAATCTCCGTCTCTTATAATGCCAAACAGTCTGCCGCTTGTTGGGGCATTGTTATTCGCGGGTTGGAGAAAACGGTACCGGCGGTGGTCCGGTTTCCACGTCTCCCCGATATTGTGAAACAAGAAGCCGAAGTTCTCGCCGTGCCCTATTGGATGGGTGAAAAGACCACGCGGGCGCGGCAGTTGTTGTCTCCGTCGCAAGGCCAATCAGCACGGCGCGAATTCTCGTATCCCGGCTTGTTATCGCTGCAGTGCATGGCCTTTTACCGGGACGGCGGTCCCGGCCTCTATATTGCCGCGGATGATACCGAGGCGCGCAGCAAGAGTTTCGCCGCTTTTGGTGACAGCCAGGGAGGACTCGGACTCGAAGTCTGCCACTTCCCCGGCGCGGATGCCCTTGCGGATTCCATGTATACCCCCGGATATCACGTGCTGGTCGGGGTGTTTCAGGGGGACTGGCTCACTGCGGCGGAACGGTATCGCACCTGGGCGTTGAAACAACCCTGGGCGCGGGCAAGTCGGCTTAAACAAGACAGTACTCCCGATTGGGTGAAGGAAACCGCATTCTGGGTCTGGAACCGGGGTGTCTCCGAAGGCGTACTACCGCCGGCAGCAGCCCTGCAGGAATATCTTGAAGTACCGGTCAGCGTGTTCTGGCACTGGTGGCACGGCTGTGCCTACGATGTGGGCTTTCCCGATTACCTGCCCCCCCGGGAGGGCGCGGATACGTTCCGCGCGGCAGTGCGCGCGGCGCGGAACCGGGGTCTCAACGCCATTGTGTACATGAACCAGCGGCTCTGGGGTATGACAACCGATAGCTGGGTCCAGGAAAATGCCGAACGGTATGCGGTCAAAAAACCGGACGGCACGGTGCAGCCGGAGGTCTACAACACCTTTACGAAAGCACCGAATGCCTCCATGTGCATGGGTGCCGCCTTCTGGCGGAACAAGTATGCCGGTCTATCGGAATCGGTTTTTAATGATCTGGGCGTCAGCGGCATTTACATGGATCAGGCATGCTCGAGCTTGGTCTGCTATGATACGAACCACGGGCACGCGCCGGGCGGCGGCGACTACTGGATGAAAGGATTTCGCGCCCTGGAAGACGACATCCGGAACCGTTGTCCCGGCATCGGCCTGGCCGGGGAAGGCTGCGGCGAGGCCTGGCTGCCCCACCTCGATATGATGTTGAGCCTGCAAGTCAGCCGGGAACGGTACGCGGCGCCGGGCATGTGGGAGCCCATTCCCTTTTTTCATGCGGTTTATCACGGGTACGCGGTACTATATGGCAACTACGCCTCCCTGACACGGCCGCCTTATGACCCGCTGTGGCCGCCCGAGTTCGCTCCGGAACGGCCTCTGGAACTGCTTGAAGAGAAATTCCGGTATCAATTCCGCCTGGAGCAGGCCCGTTCTTTCGTCTGGGGACAACAACCCTGCCTGGCCAATTTCAAACCGGAACTATTGGTGGAGCGAGAAAGGGACATGGGCTATCTCCGGCAGATTACCCTGTTACGCCAGCGGGCACTGCCCTATCTGCTGTACGGCACGTTTGTGCGTCCGCCACGTATGGAAATTCCGGACATGGAAATAGACATGTCGCGACTGTCCATCTATGCGGGCCAGCAGGATGCCGTTCAGGAATTCCGCATGCGGGTACCGCAATATCTTGCCGGCGCGTGGAGGAATGAGGAGGGGGGCCTTGCCGTGGCCGCGGCCAACGTCGCCGATGCGGACCAACCCCTGCAGTTTACACTGTCCCGAAGCGAACACGGGCTTCCGGAACGGGGCACAGTGTATAAGGCGCTTCCGGATAGCAGGACGGCCTGGATGCGTTTTGAGAACGGGGAAGCGGTGGTAGCAGACACCCTCCCCGGCGCGGGTGCCTGCATTTACGAATTTGTGGAGGAATAGCCGTGTCGCGGTCAGGGTGCACGCTTGATGGTGCAGCCCCAGGCGGGCACATGGGTTGGATTGACGGGAATGTCCGTGAGCAGTTGGTCTATCGCATACGCGACATAGGTCTTACTGCCCGATCGGTCGGGGATGAGGCGATCATCAAAGGCGCCCCGATAAGCTAATTTACCCTCTTTATCCACAACGAAAAAATCGGGCGTGACCAGCGCACCCACGGCATCGGCATACTGGTTGCCCGGATCGCGGAGGATGGGCTGTGGCAGATTCGCGATGTTCACATACTCCTGAATCTCTTTCTCAGTGGTATCATAATGGGAGTCTATACCAAGGAAGACCACTTTGTTATTGTTCTCGTACGTGCGCGCCAACGCCGCAAAGTCCTGGTCTACGCCCCGTGAAAAGGGGCATTTGTGGGAACAGAAATCCAGAACAATAATCTTTCCCGCATACTGTTCCAGGGTATGCCTGTTGCCCTTATAGTCCAGCAACGAAAACTTGGGCATGGCGTCACCGACCGCCACCACGGAAGATACGCCAGAGAAGGCGCCGGTAAGCTGCAGGCGGGCAACAACGCCGCCCGCAATCGCCACCATCAACAGTACCGCAATGAGCAACCACCATTTTTTCATGTCATGTACCCTTTCCATGTTCACAACGAATACGTTGATATTGATTGGTCCGCATCCCTACAGACCTGTTCTTCCTCATAATACAGTATTTACAGGAAATTTTCCGCATCTAAAAAGAATAGGCGCGTGAACCCGGAGGGGAATTGCGGGTACAATACTACAGGAACCGGATGAGCATGGAAAGGGAAGAACCATAAGGGTCTATCGAACGTGAAGCGGATTACAGCAGCAGCGGCCGTCATCCTCCTGGCCTTTGCGATTTCCTTTATCTTGAAATGCCGGGTGCAGGCCGAACCGGAGTCCAGCGGGCCCGGCAGTGACGCCGCGGTTTCCTGCGGGCGGTTGGTGTGTCTGTCGCCAGGCATTACGGAAACAGTTTTTGCCCTTGGCCTGGGGGAACAGGTGGTCGGCGTGACTCGGTTTTGTACCTACCCGCCCGAGGCGGCGCAGCGGTTCCAGGTAGGTGGTTTTCTGGATCCCAACTACGAGGCGCTGCTGGCCTTGCAGCCGGACCTGATCCTGTTGACGCCCTTTCACCGGGAACTGCAGCCGGAACTGGACCGGCTTGGATTGCGCTACAAAATCATCGGGCAGGATACGGTCGCGGACATACGCGAAAGCTTTCTGCGATTGGGCGCGTTGTGCGGCAGGGAGGCGGAGGCAGCCGCTTTGACGGAGATGCTGGACGGGCGTCTTGAGAACATCGCCCATCGCGACGGCGGACGGCCCCACCCGCGCGTGCTGATGACCACGGGGAGGGAACTTCAGTCCGGGATGCTGAATGAAGTGTACGCGATCAGTTCCGGCTCCTTTCTCAGCGACCTGCTGACGCTTGCAGGCGGCGTGAATTGTGTCACCGGCGAGGTGGCCGAATATCCGGCCCTGTCCGCCGAGGGAATACTGCAATTGAACCCGGAAGTGATTATCGAGTTCGGGCCGGAAAACTCCGGGGAGGCTTCAGCGGCCGCGGTTCAGGCATGGCAGGTCCTGACAGGACTGGAGGCGGTCCGGCAATCGCGGGTCTATTACTTGGGCGGCGCCCGGTATACCATTCCCGGCCCGCGCATCGTGGAAACGCTGGACGCCCTGGAAAAATGTCTTTACTCGGGGGAGGCGCCTCATCCATGACCAGCCTCGCATACAGGATTGAGCATCTCACCGTTGCGCTGGAAGGCAAGACGATCCTGCACGATGTTTCCTTCTCCCTCGAATCCGGCGCCTCCATGGCGGTCATCGGCCCGAATGGCGCCGGTAAGTCCACGTTGCTGAAATGTCTGCTCCGTCTGGTCATGCCGACATCCGGGGACATCCGGCTTTTTGAAAAAGACCTCGACCGGTACAGCCGTCGTGCTTTGGCGCGGATGACGGGGTATGTACCCCAGGCGGGTGGCGCCGCCGTACCCTTTACTGTAGAAGAGTTCGTGCTCATGGCACGATACGCGTATCTGGGTGCTTTCTCCCATTTTACGGAAACGGACCGTCAAATCGCGCGGGATGCCATGGCCCGTGCGCGGGTGGAAAAGTTTGCCGGGCGCATGCTGCAAACCTTAAGTGGCGGTGAGCGGCAGAAGGTCCATATTGCCGCTGCGCTCGCCCAGCAGCCGCGGATCATGCTGCTCGATGAAGCGACCGCCTTTCTCGACTACCGGCACCAGGTGGAAATCCTGGAACTGACGGATACATTACGGCGGGAAAGTGGTATGACCGTCATTGCGGTCACCCACGACCTGAATCAGGGGGCACTGCAATACGACCATGTGCTCGCCTTGAAGGACAGCGTAGTTGCCTATTCAGGCCGGCCTGCGGACCTTCTGGAAACGGGGCGTCTCGAGAGCATTTATGACACACCGTTCCGGTTGCTCGAGGAGCCGGAAACGGGGGCGACCTATGTGGTTCCCGGGAGGCGGCTCCCATGAAAGTCAACCATGTTTTAATTCTACTGGGGGGATTGGCGCTGGTCGTGTTGGTCAGCGCCCCCTTTGTGGGTGTCACCTCCATATCGCCCGGCGATATTCTGGACCCTGCGGGCGAGACCATGGGCGCCGTTGTCTTCTGGCGTATCCGTGTGCCCCGCGTGTTGACAGCGTTTCTCGCAGGCAGCGGATTGGCGCTGGGCGGCATGGCTTTTCAAGCCTTGTTTCGGAATCCCCTGGCAACACCCTTTACCCTGGGCGTATCCGGCGGGGCCGCCTTCGGCGCCGCCTTATACATGCGCCTGGGTATTGCTTTTGCCTTCCTGGGCATTCCCGGGGGTACCTGGGCCGCCTTCGTCGGCGCGGCGCTGGTGATTACACTGGTCTATGCACTTACCCGCGCCCGGGGCGGATTTGCCACGCCCACGCTGTTGCTTGCGGGCGTGGCGCTCAGTTTTTTTCTGTCCAGCATGATACTGGCCCTCCAGTACAGCGCAAATCTGCATGATTCGTTTCGCCTGGTACGCTGGCTCATGGGCGGCCTGGGCATGGTCGGTTATGACGCCGTGCTCAACCTGTTTCCCCTCGTAGTGACCGGGACTATCATCCTCTTCATGCTGACGAATGAACTCAACCTGTTGACAATCGGGGAGGACCTGGCCATGAGCCGGGGCCTGGACGTGCCCCGTGCCAAGAAACTGCTGTTCTTTGCCGTGTCCTTCATGGTGGGGGGTATTGTGGCGGTCTGTGGGCCCATCGGGTTTGTGGGCATGATGGCGCCCCACATCTGCCGCCTGCTGGTGGGCGCGGATCACCGCCGCCTGTTCCCGGCGACGCTGCTTTTTGGCGGTACCTTCCTGGCCGCCTGCGATGTCATCGCGCGGATGGCCTTCGCGCCCGCGGAAATACCCGTGGGGGTAATCACCGCTTTGCTGGGCGGTCCGTTCTTCCTGTACCTGCTGCTGCGGCGCGGTACATTGCATCTGTTCCAGTAAGATATAGAAAAAATGGGACTGTTCCCGCCGCGTGTTACGAAAAGATTCACTATAGTGCCTATACCTGAAACGTTATTTTGGACAGGTAAACACGAAACACCTGGGCGGCGGGAACTGTTCCACTTTTTTCGGTCTTGACCAACACGCCCGCAAAAAATTGGGACAGCCTCCGGCGCGGCTTGGGATTACATACAACGCTCATGGCCTTCGCGCGCGCCGGAGGCTGTCCCATTTTTTGCTTCGTCTTTATGTATGCTGGTGGTGCATATCTCACTGGTTTTGCGCCGGCGGCAGGCCAAGGTCCACTGTGGCGAAACTGTAGGTGTGGTCGCTGCTTAAGGGTAGACGTATCAGGGTGCGGTTGGGTTCTGGCGCTATATGTGCCGGGCGCGGCACAAAGTCCTCAAACTCGGGCAGTCCGCAGACCCTTTCGCGCACAGCCATGTGCAGTGGTTTGTCCGCATCCGTCTCCAAATACAATTCCACGCCTTCCCGGGGCGGGATTTCCAGGGACAACTCCCAGTCTTTTTCGGCCCCAGGCAGTTCATGTCCGAGTATCCGGGCTGTATGGACAGGGGTGTCGGAAGTCACGCGCAGCCACATCCGCTGCGGCGCCCGGGGCGAGTATACCTTGCAGGTTAGCCGGCGGCGGCCCTCTGTTACGGTATCTTCTAAAATATCCACCGTCGGCCTGCCCGAGGGCGGCAGCGGAGCGGGCGCTTTTTTATAGTTGGTGGAATCATAGTGCAGGAAGGGGCCTGGCGGCTCGCTTGGGGAGTCTTCCGGTATATAGCGGGCAAGCCATTCATCCCACCGCGTTGTGGAACTCAACCACCAGGCTTCCTCCCGGTCAAAATCAATGCCGTAGGCCAGGCAGTTAAGTTTGGGGCTGTTGGAGCCGGGCAGGCAGCCATTATACCCTGCGGCTAATAACAGCGCACCCGCAATCATGAGGACCACCGCCATAATACAGAGGCCGGAACGCGAGAAGAGGCTCAGCTGTGGCGCGACGAAAGTGGCCAACAGGATGACCAATGGAACGAGTACAATGGAAGCCATTACCGTAATGGCATAGAAGGGCATGGCCAACGGAGGAGTGACAAACAGGAGCGGCGGCAGCGCCAGCAGCACGGACCAGGCCAGTATCGCCCGGGTCGGCGCATCTTCCCGGGTGCATACCAGCAGCACCAGCAGATACACGCCACCCGTGGACAAGGGAATCAGAGCAAGGTTCGCGCCGCCCGGCAGCCAGACCTGCAACGCCACCAATCCCGCCAGCCACCACACTAACGCGCCCGCCAGCAGTTCCTGGGGCCGGGCAAAGCGGCGCAGCAGGGCCAGGGTAAAAAGAAACACCGCCAATCCGACGGCTACCATGCCGGCACAATACACATTGTTCTGATACAGGGCGGTTTCCCGAAAACGTGTAAAAACAACGTAGCTGACCAGACCGATGGGTATCGCCGACACCAACCCGGCCGCCGGAATGGATAGGACACCGGTCAAAACGCCTCCCAGAGATAACTTCCGGGAAACAAAACCGTACGTGAACACCAGAACGCTAAGTGCGATGGCTGCCAGAGCTACAGGCCATCCCCAGGAAAGGGGATACACCACCAGATGCCCGCCGATGGTATTAAAAAATTGCGCGTCCGGGGCATGGCAATCGTTCAGATTCATCATGCCGAAGTGCCGGGCAAGACCGAGGGTGTAATTGCCATGATGCTGCAAGCTGGCCAGGCTGGCATTTTCAGGGTTGTCAAGAACCGTATGGTAATGATCGAAACCGTCCACGAAGGCCAGGTTCATGCCGGCGACATCGTGCTTGTAGTGTTCAAAATCGCTGTTGAACGGCATGCGCTTGTATACGTCATACATGATGGAGTTGGTGCACGGCCCTACCCCGGCGCGCGCCAGTTCGCGCAGGACAAAGCCGTTGTCCGGCGAAGTCTCGAACATCAGGGATGGACCACAGGTGCCCCGCGTTTCCAGGCCGAGCATGACGCCCACCTCTTGAAACCAGGGATGGTTACGGAAGACCTTGGCGCCGCCCATGTTAAATTCTTCCTGGTCGGCAAATACGAAGATAACGTCGTTTTGCAGGGGGGGAGAATTCTTGAGTGCCCGTGCCGTCTCAAGCATGGCGGCAATACCGGCCCAATCATCCGAGGCTCCCGGACCCCAGGCGACCGAATCAAAATGGGCGTCCATGGCAAAGGCCCTGGTGGGGTTGGCGCCCCGGATGCGCCCCAGCACCGCCCGGCGGCGGGACACCTGGCGTTCCCCGGTTTTATCATAGACGTGGAGGAGTTCGTTCTCCACGCCCAGCCGTTCCAGTTCCTTCTGGATATAGGAACACGCCTCGTCATTACGCACGGACCCGGCGGGTTGCGGCGCCGTGCATACAGTGGCAATGTGGAGATGGGCCCGTTCCGCGGAGAATTGTTCGGGCGGTGCGGATGCGGGAACGGGATTGGGTGCGTCAGACATCCATAAGGCGACAAGTATGCCCCCGCACGCGATCAGCAGGGGTAACACGCTAAATAGTAAGGGTTTGTTGATAGGTGCCATGACGGTTTTTCCTCTTCCTTTTGAATGTGCCTGCCTCTAGGGACAGGCTGGCTACGACCCTGTTTATCTTCAAAATATGACTTTGAATAATTGGAGGCGGTTTCAGATAATACCCCAGTCTGCCGGCGAATCTGTATGGATGGAAATGTTAAGAGAAAGACCGATGAGATAGGGGTTGGGACCCGAAATACAATACTGATTATCGCGTTGGCGGGAAGCAATGACTATGAAAGTCGTTGGTGTGAAATATTAGATGCAAGATCTCAAGGGCAATTCCGAGATACCCATTATATTTCAGTGTGAAGAATCCCGGGCAACGCAGAAGCCGGGCACAGATAAAGAAAGAATGGGAAAATAAATGGCGGAGAGGGAGGGATTCGAACCCTCGGTACGGTTTAAGCCGCACAACGCCTTAGCAGGGCGCCACCTTCAACCACTCGGTCACCTCTCCAAGGGCATACACTAAGTGTACCATTTACGGGAAGTACAGGTCAATTTGATTTTTTCAAAATCCACCACCGGCCTGCACATTCCGAACCTATTTCCGGAAAAGGATGTGTTTCAGGAGTATACCGTTTCTTCCGTAACCGTGTCCATCTCTTCCTCTTCACCCTCTTTTTCCATCGTCGGGAAAAGTTCCTCAATCATGGCACGGGTTTCCTCGTCTTCGGCAATTTCCGCCGCCTGGTCAGCGGGACAAGTTCCGGCGTCGCGAAAACCATACGCGAAACACTTAATTCTGAATCGCACCGGAGGCTGGCCCTCATTTTTTCACTTATGCCTCATCTTCTTCCATCATCATCTGATGAAGTCCACGGATGAACTGATGTGCGGCGTCGAGGGGGGACTCGCCCGCCATCATTTCCAGGAGTATTGCGGGCTTATCCGACCAGGAAAACGTAACGCGGTTCCGATACACGCCGCGCAGACGCGCCTGCATGTTTACGGCAATCGCCGCACTGGAATCGAAACGCACGACTATTTTTGAGGCGCCAGCCTCCAGGCCAAAGGCGCCAATCTCCGCGGCAAGCGCGCGTACTTCCATGATCTGCAGTAATCGCCGGACAGGGGGGGGCGTGGGTCCAAAGCGGTCTTTCAATTCCAGATCAAGTTCT
>JAEAMG010002444.1_pt1 | contig 11570 bp, 8 predicted proteins | sample 8958741 | NCBI WGS metagenome assembly JAEAMG01 (sample SAMN16933256, study PRJNA681125) | bioreactor sludge metagenome | isolation source: anaerobic bioreactor treating anionic surfactant - SDBS | place: India: Bengaluru | collected 2019-02-28
AACAGGTTTTATCAATCAGGGCCGAAGCACGCACTGTTCAAAAGAAGAAGCCGTGCACGCAGAGTCCACCTGAGTAATTTAGGTTTTCTAAGAGTTCTCAATGCGATATCATTCCACATCTCTGTTAATGAACTCGTGAACCCAGTGAGAAGCTCGTCAGCAGTGTTCGTCCTACATGATAAAACTTGCTGTTCACACGGATTCGCTGCCGCCGGGTGGCGAATGGTATTTTTTTTGATGGTTGCAGGTGCAGTCAATCTCCCCGCGTCTATTCCAATCATCTCTAGCCCGACAACGCTTACGGCCACACCCGGCATCACGATCACCTATCCAATTACCGCTTTGAACGATCCGACCTCTTATGCAGCCACCGGATTGCCGAATTATTGGACAATAAATACGACAAATGGTGTTATACAAGGCCGTATCGCACAAACGGGCCTGATCGGTTCGAATATTCTTTTCAAGATTACGGCTGCGAACGCTTCCGGCACCTCATCGGTAGTTACGGTTACGTGTTCGGTCGCAGCCCCGGCTTCCCTATCGCAACAATTCCGCATTGGTTCGATGGATACGCAGGCACCTGTTCCGTATTGGGTCTCCGCGCCGGTATTGCCGGATGACACTGTGCTGGTGACCGGCGGGCGGTTGTTGAGTTCAACCGTCGCGCACCTGGCGCAATTAGAAAACGGTACAGCGGGAATGCCGGCACTTCCGCAACTTGTATTTGTGCCATTGTGTGCGGTCACGCCCGGTACAGCCACCAGCCGTTCGCTGCATGTGGGAATCCCTTCAGCATGGAGTACTGGAATTTATGCGTTGCGTCTCGCCAATGGCAACACGACAGGTCCGGCCATTTTAGTCAATGCGCCCGACCCGTGGTTTGCGATGGGTGATACCGGCATGGAGGTTTCGCCGGGGGGCACGCTCTACGTCAGCGGCCATTGCCTGGCGTACCCTGGACAGACGACAACGCTGGCCTTGGTGCGAAACGGAGCCGTTGCGGCCCGCTTGACCGGCACGCCTTTCGCGAGCGATCAGCGCGGTTGGGGCTTTGCGGTTACCGCGCCCATGCCTTCGGTGCCGTGTGGCCTTTACGAAGTGTGGCTGCACAATGGTTTTGGAGGAACGAATGGCTGGGCCAAGGTCGCTGACCCGCTTTCGGTCATCCCGGCATTCTCGTGGCCCTCGGCAACGGTTGATTTCGAGAGCATGTCCGGCACGAACGACACCGCGAAGATGGCGGCCGCCATGGCGACTGTACCTTCCGGCGGCGGCACCATTTTGTTGCCGGCGCGAGTGATGGAACTCACTGCGTCGCTTGTGCTGCCCAAGATGTGTCGACTGAAAGGCCAAGGCAAAGCAGCCACCCTATTGTCGTTTGCAGGAAGCTGTGTTTCGCCGCTCATCAACAGCACGTACCGCTATTCGTTTGCGCTGGAGGATCTCAAGATCTTTGCGCCTTCATCTTATACCTCTGTCGCTGTGCAATACGCCTATCAGGCGTCATATCAGCCGGGATGGATGAAACGCGTAGACGTGCAGCTTGATGCGCCTGTGCCTCCGGGGGGCAGTGGCAAGAATGGCGGCGTTTCCGTGTGGGTGCGCCAAACGACGGATTTCACGATGGAGGATTGTGTGTTCGACAGCGCCCTGCCGGTGAGGTGCTTTGACACCGTATTTGGCGTTCGCCTTTCCCGTTGTACGATCAACTGGCGCGACAGTTCGCTTGCCTTCTACGGCATGACCACCCACGTTATCGTGGACAGCTGCACCTTCAACATCCGCGGCAATCCCACAAGCAATCGCTGGGTCGAGTTCTCGAATCCAAATCCGGGAATCTGGTTTTCCGCATTCAAAGACGGTACGGGTAACATCGGCGGCCAATATATCAAGAACATGCTGCTATCTAACTGCAACCACACGCGGGACGATCATAGTTGGGCCATGCCAAGCTATGTGGGCTACACCTCGGACGGAACGACTTCGATATACACCGGCCCTGTTGACGCCAGCGGCACGATGCTCACATTACCTAGTGCCACCCTGACGAATTCCAGCAGTGGCCCCGCAGTTTACGATTGGGCGGGCTGCCGGGCTTCGATCCTCGAAGGCACCGGTGCCGGACAACACCGTACGGTGATTGCCGGCGCAACTCCGGGACAAACCCTTCTGACCATCGACAGGCCTTGGGATGTGATGCCCGACAGTAACTCGGTGCTTGATATCGGTTGTCAAATTGGAAACACGCTCCTGATTGCTAACGATTGGAGTGAGGCTCGCCTGATCCAACATTATTACAATGGAGTTAACAATACGGTTGCTGGCGGCAACGTCGGCAGCTCCGATGGCCAGTCTTTCTCATGCGCCGCCTGCTCGGGATCGCATTATCTGGGCTATTGTCCTGACGCTCAAATTCAATATCTTTCCATCAATAACCAGTATGGCCAGGTGCAATACCGGAACATCACGCGTACCTTCGCTCAGCAGTCTTATAGTGGTCAAGCCAGCTTCGTCGTCCGTGATATGCGCGAAAGTAAAAGTGGTTACGTCACCGCCAACACGCGTTCGGGCTATAACACCGGAACAAATACGGTTCAAATGCCGGTGCGTGATTTTTTAATTGAGCGTTTTCCGGGACCGCTCACCTATTCAGTATTGGATGACTATGGCGGTTCCTACGCTGCACGTCTGGTGGATGTCGCAGGAACCACACTGCCTACCACGGCCGTACGGTTGTCGGACACGCCCTATGCACTGCCCGTGACGGTCACGCAAGATTATGCCACTTGGGCGGCAGGCTATGGCCTTCCTGCGGACAGCGGCGCATTGGACACAGACGGCGACGGTTACCCGAACTTGCAGGAATATGCGTTCGGTTCGTCGCCCGTGAGCGCTGGCACCTTGCCGCCCATCGCTTTCCTTGCTGATAGTGGGGCTTTTGTTTATCGCTTCATACGACCCAAATGGGTGACCGGTATCACGTACGCGTTACAGGAGTCCGACGACTTGCTCGCTTGGGCCAATGTTCCCGATCAACCGACCGTCGAATCCTTCACAGCCCTCAGTGAAACACTCGCGGCTCATGTTACAGCTGGCAAGGTTCGCTATTTTCTGCGCCTGCGCATAACTTCTCCTTGAACTGAGATTCTGCCGGGTGCGATGTTTGACTCTTACGCCTTCGAGCCCGAGGGCGATATTGAACTTCTCACGGAGCAGATTGTCCGTGAATGCGGGCCAGCCCGCGTGCTTCCTCGACGGTACCGTCATCCAGCAGAACTCGTCCAGCACATGCCCGCGCCCCTTTTTCCGCCGAACCGCCCCGTACCGCCACCGCATGATCCCCAGATACGCCCGACCTTCATCCTTCGACATCTCCATCGCCCCATTTTCGGTATCGTTTCATTTGAGACAACCTGAATGTCGCGCTCCCAAAAGCTTTTTGTTTCAGTGTCATGACTGGTGAGGCAACGCGCGTGCACGGTGAATCGAACGTTACGCTTCCCAGCGACCCGCCGTTTCCGTATGCTGTCATCCACTGATTGAGGCGTTCATTAAGCGCTAATCGTCTGCGGCGCCGGAGCGGGCCGACTCCTAGCTTTTCCTCACGGAACTGTGCGCCGTGCTGGAGGTCGAGCAGCCCCGGGCGGGCCCGCCGGGGCGGATGACGCGCTGAACGCCTATGTCTTCGAGAAGTCCGTCCGCTTTCCCAACCGCGACGACGCCGTCAGCCTCGGCCGCGTCGACCTCTAAAAACGCGACCATTTCGTGCTGGGGGCGGTCCGCGCCGACGAAGAAACACGCGGCCTGATCCGCTATCTCCGGCCCTCGTATCGGCGGCCCGCCGCCGCCCACATACAGTCCGTTCCTACAGCCTTCAGCCCACAGCCTATAGCCTTCCAACTCCGCCCCCCCTTCCCTGGCCGGTGTCGCTCGCCGTCTAGATCGCGCTGGTCCGCGGCGTGATCCGCGAGACCGCGTCGCACGGCCCACCTCAAGAAGATCTGAAATTTTGGACTCTGGATTTTGGATTTGAGCGTTGAGAGTGGCGGACGGAATGCAAGGCTGAAAATCCGCTATAAAAACAAAAAACCGCGAAATCCAGAAGGAAATCGCGGCTTTTTGCCCATTAAAATGGTCGGGGCGTCGAGAGTTGAACTCGAGACCTTTTGCACCCCAAGCAAACGCGCTACCAGGCTGCGCTACGCCCCGAAAGGGTCAAAAATAGAAGGAAACTTTATCAGGTTTCCCGCCGATTCGTCAAACCGAAATTCAAGAATATCAAAGATAAATGTGCCGCACGCAGAGCGGCGTGACAAAAAGTGTCGCCGTTTTAGGCAGGACACAAGCGCAAAGCGTCCACGTCGGGATGGCGATCCCGATCTGCGGGTGTTCGCGTCTCGGCCACACAAAATAATAAACCGCTCCGGCTCTTCCAGCCGCCGAACTCAGAGCGGCGCTTTCCGACGCGAGCCGGGGAGGTCCACCACAAAGCGAGGCAGGGCCAACCCCCCGACACGTACAGCCAGCTCGCGTTCGAGCTGACGCGCCCGGCGCGCCGGCACGCGAAAATGCGCGATTCCCGCCACCGGATCGCATAGAAAGACGTAATAAGGCCGGACCCGGATGCGCTGCAAGCCGGTGCAAAGGTCAAAGAGCGCTTCGACCGAGTCGTTGACACCCTTGAGTAAAACGGCCTGGTTTGAAACCGGGATGCCCGCCTCCACGAAACGCGCACAGGCCTCCACGGCCTCGGGGGTGATCTCACGCACGTGATTGAACTGGGTGTTCACCCACACTTTCTTAAACGCGCCAAGCTTACGCGCCAACTCCGGGGTGACCCGCATCGGCAAGGTAGCCGGAACGCGCGTACCGATACGCACCGCATCGATCTGCGGCAATTGAGCGAAGGCGCGCACAAACGTCAGGATGCGTCGGTCTGAAAGCAAAAGCGGATCGCCCCCGGAAAGCAGGACCTCGCGGACCTCGGGATGCGCCTTGACCCACGTCACGGCCACCGCAAGCTGCGCGGGCGTACGAATCACCTCCGCGCTTTCAAGCAGCCCCTTGCGCGTACAATGGCGGCAGGCCATCGCACACTGGTCGTGCGCCATGACGAGAACCCGGTCGGGAAAGCGCCGCTTGAGACCGAAGCAACACGCGGCGCGGGTCTTTTCGGCAAACGGGTCGGCAATCATGCCCTTTTCAACAACAAGTTCATCGAGAGAGGGCAAGGCCTGCCTGTTGAGCGGATCAGCGGGATTCCCGCGGCTGAGATGCTGCAGCGTATAGGGCGTAAGTTTGACCGGATATTTGCGATGAACGCGTTCCGCATCAGCCCTCTGGACTCCGAAGCGCTCCAGCTCCGGCGCGGCACCCGTGACCGCACGTCGCAACTGACACCGCCAGTCTTCCCCCGTTTTGACGCTCATCCGCTTTATGTCGTTAGAATGCGACATGTACCTTGGGAATGGCGGCGCGGATGCGAGCCTTCTCCTCATCGGGAATCGGACAACGCACAAGCGACAGCACCTGAAGCGTCTTCCATCCGTCAAGGTTCGCGGGCAACTTGGCGACCGGGCATCCGTCCAGATCCAGTTGACGCAACTTCGGCAAAGCCGTCATCCAGTCCGGCACCGCCGTGAGCTTGTTGCCGCTCAGGCTGATATCCTCCAGCAACGGCAGCTCCTTCAGGCATTCCGGCACCGACGCAAACTGGTTCTGACGCAAATAGATGCGCTGCAGTTTGGCGAGCTTCGCCAGTTCAGGCGGCAACGCCGCCAGCTTGTTTCCGTTTAGACGCAGCCAGCGCAACGCCGTCAAGTTGCCGAGCTCCGGAGGCAAAGCCGCCAACTGGTTGTTGTCAAGATTGAGATAGGCCAGCGCGGTCAAGCCCCCGATGGCCGGCGGCAACGACGTCATCCCGTTGTCCGACAGGTAGAGCCTTTCGAGCCCCGCCATTCCAAACACCTCGCCCGGAGGCGTTGACATCTTCAAAGAATCGAGATCGAGTTGCTTGAGCGCTTTGAGGCCGGAGATCCCCTCCAGCGACGTCAGCCCCTGGGCGCCCCGCAGTTCCAGCACGGCGAGCTTCGGCATTGTCGCCAACTCTTTCGGCAATGCGGAGAGCGCCTGCCCGGCGAGGATGACACGTTCGACCGTGGCCTGTTTTTCGATCGCTTCCGCCACCGTCTTCGCGGTCACCGGACGATAGGGGGCCTCACGGTGCTTGAAGCAACCGGAGTTCACCAACAGCACCAACACAGAAAGAGACAAAACACTATTCTTCATAATTTCCTTACAGTCCTTGATTGCGAAACAAGGATACACGAAAACCACCGCCTCTGGGGAGTACGATTTTTACGCGCGCCACGGACGCTTACGCTCGATCGGGCCATCCAAGACCGAAGTCACCAGATTCACGTTATCCACGAGCTGGAAGTCATACATGCCCACGCAAATGAAATCAGCCCCGCTCTTAAAAGCGAACGGGAAACCGACCTTCGGCTGGATCGCGCCGGCGGCAAGCACCTTAAACCCGATCCACGGCTGTTCCAGCGACTCCATGAACGAGGCCGTCTCATCCGGATTCTCACACCAGATATTATCACGCCGAGGGCCGTCCAGCCGAGCCGACCAGTAATCCGTCCGATGGATCGTTTTCACCCAATAGTCGGGGTGTATGCCGTGTTCAACGCACCCTTTGACCGTCTCCAGCCGATGGGCTCCGATCCCGGCAGGCAACCCCTGTTTCCGGATGAAGGCCAAAGACTCCTCCAGCTCTTTGAACTTGCCGTCGCGCACATAACGGTCCGAGATCTCGCCCTGAATGTAGCACGAGTGAGCCCCGCCCTCCAACGAACGCCGGATGCCTTCCATCGGTCCGTCGCGGTGTCCGCAGTCGGAGATGAACTGGATCTTGCCGCCCTCCTTCTTCCAATAATCGTTGATCGTCCGGGCGAGCTGGGGATTACAGAGAATCGCGTTCATGCCGCTCGCCTCCGCCATGCGGAACGTGCGGAACACACGCCAGTCGTCGTGGTAGGCTTTCACCAGCTTGTCGACATAAATCAGGTCGCGCGCGTGCGCCCAACCGCCGATCAGATTGCCGCCCAAGAACATGCGACTCAACTTCAAATTGCCGATCTGCCCGTACTTATCGAGCGGTTTCTTGAGGTCCTTGATGTCAGCGAAATCAAACGCTTTGACCGTGGCGCTGGTTACCGCATCCGTCTTGGCCTTCAAATTTTCGCGCTCCCAAACCGGCCCGTGCTTGCGGAAGAAAGCATACCCAAAAGCGCCCAGCACCGGCAGCGAGCTGAGGCTCAGCAGCAGCTCCCTCCGCTCGGGCGACACCACCCTCACTTCGGAGGCTGCGTTCTCCGCGCCCTTCGACGCCCGCTTGAAAAGCCTGCGGAACAACACGGCCAGCGATGAGCCCAGGCTGTACGACGGCACCAGCATCACGGCCAGCAAAGCAGCCGCCTCCACCACGTTGCGGTCGATCCACAGAAAGTGTCCGTCCGCAGACGGCGCCAGAAACGGCGGCTGCGCGACAAAATAGAACAGCAGCAACACGAAGCCGAAAAAGGCCGCGGGGCGCACCAGCAGACCCAGGATGAGTGCCAACCCGATGGCCGTGAGCCCCCACATGTTCATCAGGTCAACCGTCTTCAGCAGCCATGGCGTCGCGGCGATCTTATGGAAGACCGGCGCGGCAAACCACTGGCTTGTGCGCAGATAGCCCTCCGCCGACCATCCGCCCGCCTGAACCAACTTATAAAGCCCTTCGTACAAGAAGTGCCAGCCGACCAGCATCCGAAGCAGCGTCATCACAAACGTTTTATTCACATGGACCCCTTTTGCGGCTTCCACCGCACCCTTCCCACAAGAATTAAGTCGCCGTTTTTACGCGCGCCAAGGGCGCGCACGTTCGATCTTTCCGTCCAACACCGTGTTGACCAAATTGACGTTTTCGACGACCTGGAAATCATACATGCCGACGCAGGCAAAGTCCGCCCCGCTCTTGTAGGTGTACGGGAACGCGTCCTGCGGCTTCAATGCTCCCGCCGCCAGGATCTTGAAGGCAATCCACGGCTGCTCCAGCTTCTCCATATAAGCGACGACCTCATTCGGATCCAGGCACCAGACATTGTCCCTTGAATAATAGCCATCCTCGGTGCGGGAGGACCAGTACTCCGTGCGGTGCAAGGTTTTGACCCAGAAGTCAGGGATGATCCCGTGTTCCACGCAGCCCTTGACGGTCTCCAGCCGATGCGCGCCGATTCCGGCAGGAACGCCGAGTTTGCGCATCGCCTTCAGCGCCTCTTCGATTTTGCCGAACTTGCCGTCGCGGACGTAGGTATCGGACATGCCGCCGTGGCAATAGAGCGCGCACGCTCCTTTGTCGAAGGAATACTGAGCACCTTTGACGAGGTCGCCCTGGTACCCGCAGTCTGAGATGAACTGGATCCGACCGCCTTCATTCTTCCAATAATCATTGATGACCCGCACCAGCGCCGGATTCGTCAGAATGGCGTTCATTCCGCAAGCCTCACCCAGCCGGAAGGTTCGGAAAATGCGCCAATCGTTATGGTAGGCTTTCACCAGCTTATCGACATAGATCAAGTCGCGCGCATGCGCCCACCCACCCATCAGATTTCCGCCCAGAAACATGCGGCTGAGCTTCACGTTGCCGATTTGCCCGAACTTGTCAACGGGCTTCTTGAGGTCTTTAATGTCATCGAAAGTGAACGCCTTGACCGTGGCGCCGGTCACCGCATCCGCCTTGGCCTTCAGGTTCTCGCGCTCCCAGACGCGCCCGTGCTTGCGGAAGAAAGCGTAACCGAACGCACCGATCACCGGCAGAGAACTCAGGCTTAGCAACAGCTCGCGCCGCTCAGGCGACGCGATTTTAGTTTCAGACTCTTCTTTCTTCTCTTTCTTGAGCCGGCGCTTAAACAGCTTGCGCGGCAGGGTGGCCATGTACGCGCCAACCGTGTACGTCGGCACCAGCATCACCGCCAACAACGCCGCCGCCTCCACCACGTTGCGGTCGATCCACAGAAAGTGTCCGTCCGCAGACGGCGCCAGAAACGGCGGCTGCGCGACAAAATAGAACAGCAGCAACACGAAGCCGAAAAAGGCCGCGGGGCGCACCAGCAGGCCAAGGATGAGCGCCAACCCGATGGCCGTGAGCCCCCACATGTTCATCAGGTCAACCGTTTTCAGCAGCCATGGCGTCGCCGCAATCTTGTGGAAGAGCGGCGCCGCGAACCATTGGCTCGTTCTCAGATAGCCCTCCGCCGACCACCCCCCCACTTGTACGATCTTGAAGAGCCCCTCATACAGGAAGTGCCAGCCGATCAGCATGCGCAACAGCGTGATTCCAATACTTTTTTTCATTTTGCCCCAAAAAGTTGTCGCCTGAATCAAACGGATGGAAACAAAATCCCTCATCAGGTAAGGTATCAAAGGCAAAGCAGGATGGTCAACACAAGGTCAACGTGTGAATTTCATCGCGCGTTGCCTCACCCTTCATGACACCGAAACAGAACAGGCTCGGGACGCGCGCCTTTCTGGTTGCCTCAAATGAGACGACACCGAATTGGGAGCGACGGAGATGTCGCGGGAAGAGAGTCGGGCGTGTTCGGGGATCGTGCGCGAAAGCATCGCCCCGACTTGAGGCTTTTGGCGAAAAAACAGGCGGGACGCATTCCGCATCCCGCCTGTTTTTCTGTCATTTCAGAAGCACCCGACTCAGGTGAAAACCTCGTCGAGCTGGCTTTGCGCCTCGGCCTGAAGCGTGGCCATTTCCTCTTCGCTGATCGGCTCGGCCAGCGGCACGAGCTTAATGTGGCGGTGCAGCGGGAAGCCGGTACCGCCAGGGATCAGATGTCCGAGGATGACGTTTTCCTTGAAGCCGCGCAATTCGTCAACACGACCCATGGTAGCCGCATCCGTCAGCACCCGCGTCGTGTCTTGGAACGAAGCCGCAGAGATGAAGCTGTCGGTCTCGAGCGAGGCTTTGGTGATGCCCAACAAGGCGGGCTGCGCCTCGGCCGGACGTTTACCTTCCGCCACGATCTCTTCGTTGATTTCCAAGAACCTTTGACGCGAGACCTGCTCGCCCCAGAGGAAGTCGGTATCGCCCGGATTGGTGATGCGGACCTTGCGCAGCATCTGACGAACGATGATCTCGATGTGTTTGTCGTTGATTTCCACGCCCTGCAGACGATAGACCTGCTGGACTTCGTTGACCAGATAGCGCTGCAGTTCCTGGGGACCGCAGACGTCGAGGATTTCCTGCGGCACAACCGGACCTTCGGTGAGCTGCTGCCCCTTCTTGACGCGGTCACCCTTAAACACGACCACCTGCTTACCCATCGGGATAAGATGCTCTTCGTTATGGCCCGTGATTTCATCGCGCACGATTAGACAACGCTTACCGCGCTGATGCTCACCGAAGTCGACCACACCCTCGATGCGGGAGATTTCAGCCGCATCCTTGGGTTGGCGCGCCTCAAACAGTTCAGCAACACGCGGCAGACCGCCGGTGATATCACGCGTCTTGGCCTCTTTACGCGGCGTCTTCGCGAGCATCATGCCGGGTGAAACCTTCGTGCCTTCCTTCACCATCACGATGGCGCCCGCCGGGATGTGATAGAACCCGAGAATCTCATGCGTCTGCGGATCGGTAACGATGATCTGCGGATGCAGGTCTTCCTTGGTCTCAAGCACGAGCAGGGAGGTCGTACCGGTCTCAGAGTCTTGATCGCTGCGGACCGACACGTCATCAACAAAGTCCTGGAAGGAAACCACACCGTGCTTTTCAGCAAGAATCGGCACCGAGTGCGGATCCCACACGGCCACGCGCTGACCGCCCTTGACGGCGGACCCGTTTTCGGCGAGCAGCACGGTACCCATTTGCAGGTTGTAGGTGTCGATCTCCGTGCCATCCGCGTCCACAATTTCAATGGTGCCGTTTTTATTCAGCACCACGGTGTTGCCTTCATCATTCCGCACGATACGCAGATCCACATACTTGATGAAACCCGCATTTTTGAGAACGATTTCCGGCACCTTGGAAACGGTTGACGCCGTACCACCGATATGGAACGTACGCATCGTCAACTGCGTGCCCGGTTCACCGATGGACTGTGCCGCAATGATGCCGACCGCCACACCGATCTCCACGGGGCGTCCCGAAGAGAGGTCGCGCCCATAACACTTTGCGCACATGCCGTGAGGCGCATCGCAGGTCAGTCCGCTGCGGATCCACACGCGCTCGATGCCGGCGTCATCCAGCAGCTTACAGGCCGCCTCGTCGATCTCGGCATTGGCAGGGATCAACACCTCTGTTGTGGCAGGGTGCCGGATATCATAGAGCGCCGTACGTCCGAGCACACGGGTGCGCAGCGGGATAAGGGTTTCGTCACCCTCTTCCACAGCCTCCACCTCAATGCCGTTCACCGTGTTACAATCTTGAATCGTGATGATCACATCTTGCGACACGTCGACCAGCTTACGCGTCAGATAGCCCGCATCGGCGGTCTTCAGAGCGGTATCGG
>JAEAMG010002451.1_pt1 | contig 11541 bp, 10 predicted proteins | sample 8958741 | NCBI WGS metagenome assembly JAEAMG01 (sample SAMN16933256, study PRJNA681125) | bioreactor sludge metagenome | isolation source: anaerobic bioreactor treating anionic surfactant - SDBS | place: India: Bengaluru | collected 2019-02-28
ATACGCTGGTCTGAAACCAAAAAAAAGTGCAATACCAATTTCCGCCGAGGTCAGGGGGTCTGAACCTCGTTTCATCGTGTCCTATTGTGTTGTTTTAAGATTTTATGGGACAGGGAATTCGATAAATTAGGTAATAAAGAAATTAGATGCGCAAAATATTCCTTGACTTTTTAATAAAAATCCTGTATCTTGTTGCCGGGACATGAGTTTGCCCTGAATCAAAAAGCACGAGGGATGTTAAGTACGGTTAAAGAAGGGGATATCGGTTGCAGCGTGATATAATTTCCCAACGCATTCCTTGGGGCATATTGGAAAGTCCCCTTCCTATTGAAACTGGATACAACATCCGATTCAGAACTGGAGCATGATGGTTGTATTTGCAGTAACCCATGCAAAGGTTTTCGATAAATTGGAGTAGTTAAAAGGACATTACAGGTAACACGTAAAAACAGATTCTAGGCGTTAAGCCTTGAGCGGGTTGATAGAAAACTTCCACGTAATATAAACGCAGGCCCGCGCAAGTGTGAGACGCGCTCCCTTTGGAGCGCGGTTCGCACTGCGCCCTGTGTTGGGATGTGGAAGTCCCTCTATCGAGCGCGGTTGCCGCGCTCCTCTCTTTTTCCCGCCTCTTCGCTTAGTCGCAATGACACTAAGGAGAATGGATCGTGTATTCATGCGGCTGCAGAGTAACACCGCCTTTCCCGGTAAAAAGGGGGATCGGTGTATGGCGAGAATAGAAAAAAAACTTGTTTTAATCGTATGCGCTTTGCTTCTGCAAGCGCCGTCTCTTCCGGCTGAGCAACCACTCGACGAAGACACCCCGGCGGCAGCAGCGGAAAAACAGCGGAACTGGTATCTCTCTCTCGGTTCGTCAAACAGCTATCCGCGCATGAAGGATGCCGAGGCGCGCATAGACAATGAAGTCAACGGGGTGTTTCGTCTTGTCGCGCCAGGATTCAAGGATGTAAAGACTTTTTCGGACCAACGAGACGATATGATGATATGGACGCCCTTCCTGAGTGTGGGCCGAAAACTTTCGGAGTACTGGGCGGCCTTTGCGCAGGTCGGCTATACGGCAGGAAGTGTACATTCAAAAGGAACGGATTTTAGCTGGCTTCTGTTACCACTCCATACGGACATTACCTTCAAGCGGTCCAGCTTCTTCGCGGGATTGGGCATCGAGTGGTATCCCTGGGGAATGGCCGAACTGCGCAAGTATGAATCCCTTGCGGAGCGCTTCAAGAATGCCAAACCCTTTCTAGGTACCTCCCTCAACTGGAACTATCAGACCGCCGACGCCAAGGTGAAGGCGGGATTGTGGCCATTAGGCAATTTCGTGCGCATCAAACAACATGAAGTATGGACGCCTTGGAGCTCGGGTTTCTCCGCTGGCCTGACCACGCCGCTGGGTCCCAGGTCGCGGTATACGGTCAACATAACCTACAACTTGTATCACGAAAATGGAGACGATTTTTCAGGGCCGTCATGCAGTTTCTACTGGCAATGGCAGTTCTGAGTCACGGGGCTTAACACAACGAGGAATAGGAAAAGGAACATAAGGATGGCAAAGGGATGCAGGAGGTTATTCCAAGTTCGCGTAGGTCAATACGTCTATTCCACTTATTTTATCCAAGCGTTCTGTGACTGTAAACTGTGGGCTGAGTTGCATGAAATATGCAAAGACCTGGCAAAAAACAATCTCGATAAAGTTCCCGAATACCAAATATTGTCTCCAACACCAACAGGAACTCACAAAATTGTGACTCTGGTTCGGGAGCGGAATACGGAAGCCTTCGCAGCGTTTGCATCAGCGGTGATTTTCATCGCTGATGGACAAGGTGAATGCCTGCATCTCGGGTTATCCATAATTGATACTAAACATAGGGAAAAGGGACTCGGCACGGCTCTGAATTTTTTCAACGTATCAGGGTTTTCCCTGAACCGACGCAGGCTTTCATTTTTCCTTACAAACGTCTCCACCTCCCCGGCTATTCTTCACACCGTAGGCAAGTATTTGTCAGAGCCTTATCCCTTTTTCGATAAGGAAACGCCCGGAGAAGTGTCCCTGCGGGTTGCCCAAGCGTTTGATGCCCAAATGCGTCGGGAGGCCAGGCTCAATGAAACTACACGCTTCTGCGGCCATACATTTGTGTTTCTTGAAGGCAATAAAGGGAATGAGTTTTATAGACCTGATGGCGGTGAGCCGATAGCGGTGCCTAAGATTCAGCAATACTATGAACACCGCACGGACAATCAAATCGGGGATGTGATCCTGCAAGTTGGCAAGGTGAGCCCGTTCTCATTGTTAAGAGGCGGTATGTCCTCTCGTTTTCGAAAATTAATTAAAGGATTATGATATGCACATAAAGCTCATTGTTCCGGCCGCAATCGGAGCCGATGATTCATTGGTAAAGATGCGCAAAGCCTTTATACCGAGTCTCTCCATCAGTTACCTTGCAGGTCTGGTGCCAGAAGGCCATACCGTTTCCATCACGGACGAACGAGTTGAAGATATAGACTACAGAGAGCCTGCCGATCTTGTGGGCATAACTACAATGTCTACTACAGCCGAAAGAGCTTACAGAATCGCACGCATCTTCCGGGCACGCGGTATAAAGGTCGTACTTGGTGGTATCCACGCCAGTTTTCTCCCAGAAGAGGCCATGGCAAACGCTGATTCGGTTGTTATCGGAGAGGCGGAAGACACATGGCCCCAGGTGATTCGTGACCATGCTGAGGGGACAATGAAAAGCCTTTATCAGGGAGAAGGAAGATTATCGCTGAAAGGACTGCCCCATCCAAGATTTGACTTGTTGCGCCCGCATAAATATATGCGCCTGCCGTTGCGAAAGTCATTTATTGTACCCATACAAACGGCACGAGGATGTCCACATAACTGCTCCTTTTGTTCTGTTACAAGATTCTGGGGCAGTAATATGCGATATCGGCCCGTGGAAGAGGTTGTGGAAGAAATCAAAGCAAGCAGGGCCGATACATTCATCTTTACTGATGACAACCTGCTCTTCAACCCACAACGCGCCCGGGAATTGTTAAATGCGATAATGCCGCTCAAGATTAAATACATTTGTCAGATGGACACGCGTGTGCATGCACATCCAGATTTGATTGAACTCTTGGGCAGGAGCGGGTGCGTCCTTGCTTTTATTGGCTTCGAAAGTCTCAGTAAGAATGTCCTTCAAAGCATGCATAAAGGGTTTAATAAACCAGATGACTATCGTGTTTTTCTGAAAAGCCTGCGTAAGAGTGGTGTTGGCATATACGCCAGCCTCATATTTGGAAACGATGCGGACAGCCCGGATTCTGCCAGGGATACTGCGGATTTTCTTATTCAGGAAAAGGTCAGCATCGCAGCATTCTGGGCCTTAACTCCCTTCCCGGGAACCAGGCTATATGAGGAACTGAAGAGGGACGGGAGACTGGTTGATGAACACTGGTGGCTGAACCAGGGTGTACAACTGGCAATCGGCCAAGAACTGATTACTTACGAGAAAGGCCGGCCTACGGGCTTCTCACTTCGAGAAGAGGCAATGCGTCGCTTTTATTCAGGGTCTTCTATTCTTCGGCGATTTGTGACATTGCGCCCTAACAGTCTCATGTGGTTGCCAATGAATCTTGCAGTCAAACACAAAATGAAGAAGTACGGTGTATTTTCGATGTAAGAAAATGTTTTGGAGATAAAGGTAATGCCTGAAGAAGTTATGGAATTGTGTTATTCGTCCGGTGTGCAGTCCAAAGACCCCTATTCCTTTCGAATCCTCAAGGCTCAGCAAACGACTGAGGAGGAGAGTTCAGCACTTCAAGGGTCTGCAATGGATATCCTTGCCGGTCAGAAAAAACTGCCTGTTGTTATTATTGCTTACCCTGCGCGTATGATGGCACCGTTTCCCTGCATTCGCATCGAAACGTATCTCAGTCTTTCCGTATTTACCCGCGCCCTGAATTACGCCGCGCTGGAGGGTGCCTTAACGCTGGTTGCCGCCCAACCCTTATTTTTAGCGGATGCGTTGACGCAGATTCTTGCCCAAGGGGCAGAAAATCCTCTTCCCAAGACACTACTCATGACTCTGGGGGGCTATCCGCTGCCGCTTTCTCTTGAAACGTACATGGCTTCCCTGCTGGAACCTTTCAGCCACGTGAGCTTTATCATGGCGTATGGCATGGCGGAGGTGGATGCAGGTCTGTTGGTTTCATTGGGCAGGGATGAGCACGGTCGTCACGTGTTCTCACCAAGAAGCGAAGAGATACGCTACAAGGTAGGTCCGGACGGCAGGCTCATGATTGGGCTGGGTGCTGAAAAGCCCTTATTCGACACGGGAGACTATGCCGAGGAGTTGGGGGATTCGAGATTGGTTATCGCGCCCAATCCCAAGCGGTATGCGGAAGACATCTTGCGTTTGTTGGAGACCTGGGACAACGATACCTGGCGTCGGCGTACGGGATTTCTCGTCCGTTCAGGGGACAGCCAACCTCGCTTTCAGTTGCGGAAGGGTATCGCTCCGCTATCGAAGGATGATGTGGAATTTTGGGATTTCTGTCGGATGACGGATTTCTGCTGGACCAAAAAGCCGGACTGGTCCTGAGTAATATTTCGGGATGGAGTTTGGAACGGTGATGAATTTAGCCGGAGTATTCCGCTTCAGTAATTCCGGGAACAAGTTTTTGGCGTATCTGGATTAGACCGTTATGCCGCCTATCTGGGCCGGTCGGTGCAGTTCAGTTCCTTGGCGCCCTCGGCCTTGTTGAGACGAAGCGACGCGGGGGGATTCAATTATGCTGTGTGCCGACTTGTAGAAGAGAAAGGAGTGTAATAGGCCACTGACCCCATTTGCCTGTATTTGTTTGAATTACGTCGTCTGTCGCCATCCCTGGTCTGGGGTCCACGTAATCGCGTGTGGCGTTTCGGCAGCAATCCCGGTGATGGTCGGCATGAGGAACCCGCGAATGGTCGCCACGATTTCCTTAAGGTCAGGCGAGGCGTCCTGTTTCCGCTGCCGGCGGACAAAACCTTGCCATTGGCGCCGTTTCGACTCGTTTGAGGAGAACGCATCGCTGAGGCCGATCGGTTCTGTTTCGGGCAAGGCGGTTTGTCTCTTGGCGAAGGTCTGCCGGATCGCTTCCCGCAAGACTGTTCCTTCGATGGTGAAGTTTCGGCTCAGCATCCAGATGTCGAAGTAATCCTTCATACGGCTGTTGGCCATGCCGAGAAGGACCATCGCGTTGAACTTCTCTGCGATTACCGTTTCCGGGGAATACAACCGGATGATGGGACCATGTTCGGCGAGCAGCGCCGGAAACTCGGAAGGCTGAGGTTCAGGCACGATACGGTCTCCAAAGCCCACATCCACTTGGAGACGTATGCGCATTGCGCCGAGGGCTACCCGAACAACCACCCTGATCCCGTCATAGACCGATTCTTCTCGAATCGGGGTGGCCGTTACGCTTTCCTTGTCGAACGTGAGTCCATCGTCCGCGATTTCGACCTCGCAAATCTGCCGGAAGACTTGCGCCAGATTTTCCTGGTCAGGGCTGCCGAATCCCAGGAGGTCGAGGTCCATCGTCGTGCGTTTGTCATCAAGGCTCCAGGGGATGTAAAGCATCGCGCCCTTGAGGATAAATCGGTCTCGATGCTCGCTCTCGACCAATCGTGCGAGAAAGCGTTCGACCACGTATCGGACCGTCAATGCCTGAAAATCCCTGCCGGTCGCTTTCGCCAGATTCAAGAGCCGGGCGCGAACCGATGTGCTCGTGTTTTTCACTGGATCCTTCATTGCACAAGCATCTCCATGTAGGGTTGCAGGATGCTTTGCACACGGCACACCCCGGCCGCCTTCCAAAGTTCGTCCATCGTGAAGCGCTTCGCCCGCCATCCTTCCCGCAGGGCCTCGGTGGCAACGTCCAGACCTATCTTGTTCCGATATTTGAAGCAATCGGCGACCGTCTTGGCGGAGGAGTAAATACGCACTTCCGTGCCTTCGATACGATGCGTTTCGATGCCATGCGAGAATGCCGCTCCCGTGCAATAGACAAAGCGAATGGGTAATTCCCTGTTCAGCGTCACCTTACGATCCGGCCGCATCATCCAGGTTTCGTAGGGCATTTGGGTTCCGATCTCATGAAAGAAGAGGGCAGAGGTCAGGCAAATCACCCCGCCGGGATAGTGTTTAGTTGCCTCGACAAGAGTGTGATTCGCGCTGACTTCTGCATCGGGAAGCGCATAGAGTCCCCTTCCGACGCGCACGATCTCCCCCTCCGCGGCCATTCGGCGGAGCGTTGACCTCGGATCGGTTGCGTCTCGCACATCGCAGGCACGGAACACGGACTGGTTTCGCGCCGCTTCCAAGGCTTTTTCTCTGATCGTCTTCATCTCTCTTGGCTCATATTTAAGAATACAGACAATAATATTCTCTGTATTGAGCCACATTCGGGATGTCATTGTCAAGCCTGTTGTGCGATGCCCCGCCTCTGTTCGCCCACGGGGGACAGTTTCCCTTTCCATTGGGAAGTAACCTGTAGGCCCTCTACATGTTCTGTCGTTTTAGGGCGTATGTGGGCTTGAGTCGGCCTTCGCGATCCAGACAAAAAAGATCAAGCAATCCCGAATCATACCCATTATTCGGGACGGACGCAAGTGGAATAAGCACGGCCAATTTGATATATTGCAAGGCCGGAAACCTTTGCCGAAGCGGAAACCGAGCTCCCTCTGACAGATGCTGTCCTTTTCCCGTAAGTAATCCAGAGCGATTTTTGCGCCCGCCGCGGACCGAGCCACGTCCCATACCGTGGCTCCCGGGCGCAGATACAATAGGAGGCCTTATAGTAGGCGTACCTTCCCAGGTGCGCCAGGGAACAACTCCGCAGACCGTTCTATTGCACCATGGCGCACCAAGGAAGGTACGCCTACTATAAGGCATATTTTGATTTACGGCTGTGCCGCAAGCGGAATGAAATCTAGTGTCCGGGCAATTCCGGGGAACACGTTCTTAGCGTATCAGGAGGGGGCATTATGCTATTTATTCAGGCAGATCCGCGCAGTTCAATTCTTTGGCGGCCTTGACTTCGTCCAGGCGGCCGACGGGCAGACGGGTGGGGGCGTGGTGGAGCTGGTCCGGGTCTTCTTCGGCGATGCAAGCGATTTCGAGGAGAGCGTCACAGAAGGCGTCGAGGGTTTCCCGGGATTCGGTTTCGGTGGGCTCGATCATGAGGTCTTCTTTCACCGTGAGGGGGAAGTAGACGGTGGGGGCGTGGAAGCCGCGGTCGAGGAGGGCCTTGGCGATGTCTAGGGCGCGGACACCTTTCCGGGCGGTCCATTCGGCGGCGGTAAGCAGGCATTCGTGCATGCACCAGCCGTCGTAGGCGGCGGGATAGGTGTCACGCAGTCGGTGAAGCACATAGTTGGCGTTGAGCACGGCCATGCCGCTGGCGGCTCTGAGGCCTTCACCGCCCAGTGCGCGGATATAGGCGTAGGCGCGCACGGCAACGAGGAAACTGCCGAAAAACGGGGCCATCTTGCCCATGGTTTTTTCAGCGCCGCTCAGGGCGTAGCCCTGTTCCGTTTTGAGCACGCGGGGGGAGGGCAAATACGGGACCAGGCGTTCATTGACGGCGACGGCGCCAGAGCCGGGACCGCCCATGCCGTGGGGCGTGGCGAAGGTTTTGTGGAGGTTGAAGTGCATGACATCGAAACCGAGGTCGCCCGGGCGGCAATGGCCCATGATGGCGTTGAGGTTGGCTCCGTCGTAATACATTAATGCGCCGGCTTCGTGGGCCAGGGCGGCGATGTCGGCTACGCGGGGCTCGAAGAAGCCATGGGTGTTCGGGCAGGTGAGCATGACACCCGCCACGTGCGGGCCGAGCAGCGCCTTGAGCGCGTCAATGTCAATGGTACCTGCGTCATTGGATGGGATTTCCTTCACCTTGAATCCGGCGATGGCGGCGCTGGCAGGATTGGTACCATGGGCGGAGTCCGGGATGAGGATGGTGTCGCGCGCGGTGTCGCCCCGGTCGCGGTGATAGGCGGCGATGAGCAGCACGCCCGTCAGTTCGCCATGAGCACCGGCCATGGGCTGGAGGCACCCGGCTTTCATGCCGCCGATTTCGGCGAGGAGACGCTCCATTTCGTAGATCAGTTCCAGGGCGCCCTGGCAATCGTCCAGGTAGGCTTCGGCCCCGCTTAAATGGGGGTGCAGCTGTGCGAATCCGGGCAGCCCGGCAACGGTCTCCGCGACCTTGGGGTTGTATTTCATGGTGCAGGAGCCCAGCGGGTAGAACTGGGCATCCACGCCGTAGTTGCGCTTGGACAGGCCCGTGAAATGGCGCACCACGTCGAGTTCGCTCATTTCGGGCAAGGCGAGCGGCGTCGTGCGCCGCAACGTTTCCGGCAGCATTGCTTCGGGCACATCAAGGGGTGCGGGCAGCACAGCGCAGCGGCCGGGAACACTCTTTTCAAAAATAGTCTTAAACATGATGACAGGCCTCCCGCAGCGCCCCGGCAAAGGTGTCCAGTTCCCCACGCGTTCTTTTTTCCGTAACGGCAATGAGCAAGTCGTTGGGGCCGCCGCGTCCGAAAGCCGCCAGGGGAAGGCCGGGCAGAAAGCCCTTGCCGCGCAGGCGTTCAATAACGATTTCTGCGTTTTGTGGCAGGCGCACGGCGAATTCGTTGAAGGTGGCGCCGGGGTTCAGCGGTTCCGTGAAGTCCAACCGGGATTTGAGGTATTCCGCCCTGGAATAACAGGCGCGTGCCGTGGCCTCGAGGCCTGTCTTGCCCAGCAGGCACAGGTGAATCAGGGCACGCAAGGCACACAAGGCCTGGTTGGAGCAAATATTGGACAAGGCTTTCTCACGGCGGATGTGCTGTTCCCGCGCCTGCAGGGTCAGCACATAACCGCGTCGCCCTTCGGCATCGGTGGTGGCCGCGGCAATGCGGCCGGGCATCTTGCGGATATGGGCGCTGCGCGTGGCCAGGATGCCCAGGTACGGGCCGCCGAAACCCAGGGGCAGGCCGAGGCTTTGCCCTTCGGCCACGGCGATGTCCGCGCCCATGGCGCCCGGCGTCTTGACAATACCGAGGGACACGGGATTCACGGCCATCACGAGCAGGGTGCCGTGCTCATGGCAGTCCCGGGCAAGATCGGTAAAATCGCACAGGTCGCCCGTAAACGCGGGATTCTGTACGATCACGGCGGCCACATCCTCCCCGTCGGGCGCATCGCCGTCACTTACTGTGATGGGCGAACCGGCCACGTGGGTTTCCAGCATGCGACGCCAGACGGGATGCAACGAGGCATGGGCGACCACCCGGAAACGGCGCGTGATGCGGCATGCCATGGCTGCGGCCTCGTAAACGGCGGTCCCGCCGTCATACAGGGAGGCGTTGGCGCATTCCAGGTCCATGAGCCGGCTGATCACCGACTGGTATTCATAGATGGCCTGCAGAGAGCCCTGGGAACATTCCGGCTGATAAGGCGTGTACGCGGTGTAAAATTCACTGCGCGAGGACAGAGCATCCACCGCTGCGGGGATATAATGGTCATAATAGCCGCCACCAAGGAATGATACATACTGTGTGTTATTTTTCGCGGCGAGCGTTTCCATCTCACGGCGCAGGCCGAATTCACTGAGTCCTTCGGGGAGATTCCAATCGCACGAGCGCAACGCCTCGGGGATGACATCAAAAAAAGCGTCTATGGAATCCGCACCGATGACGGACAACATTTCCGCCTGTTCGGCCTTCGTAGCCGGTGTCCAATTCATGTAATTGTGCCTTTCCACGCCGCAACTACGGCGTTTACAGGATGCGCCGGCTACTCGACGGTCTTGAGGTATCCGCGGTAAGAACGCGAATCCATCAGTTCGTTATACTCTTCCTCCTTGACATCCTTAAGTTTCAGGATCCACCCTTTTCCGAAGGGATCGCGATTAATGAGATCCGGTTCCATTTCGAGCACATCATTGACTTCGGCCACGACGCCCGTTATGGGGGCGTATACATCACTGGCCGCCTTGACGGATTCGATGACGGCGGCATCTTCGCCCCGTTCGAGACGCTTCCCCACTTCGGGCAGTTCCACAAAAGTGATTTCACCCAGTTCCTCCGCGGCGTATTCCGTGATGCCGATCACATACAGGCCGCGCTGTTCGACTATCCACTCATGTTCTTCCGTATATTTCAGGGTATCCGGATTCATAGATTTACATCTCCACCAAGCTTATAGGTTTCCAACTTCAATGCGATTACGTCCCGTCGCCTCTTTGTAAAAGGGCAGCGTTTCAATAGTGACCGGCAGGGACCGCGGTCCCGCTTCCAGGCGCAGGCCAGGCCGGGCCAAGGCAACCGGAACATAGCCCAAACCGATGCCGCACTCGACACTGGGACCAAAAGTGCCACTGGTCACTGTGCCGACAACGGCGCCTTCATGGCGCAACTCGAAACCATGACGCGGCGCGCGTTTGTCCGCACTGCGCAACGCCACCAGCACATCGTATGCGCCCGAATCGCGTTGCGCTTCCAGTACCGACTTGCCCGGAAATTCCGTGTCCCACCCAATAAAACGATCCAAGCCCGCTTCGACAGGCGTACGGGTCTCATCCATATCCTGACCGCTCAGCAGATAGCCCATTTCGGTGCGCAGCGTGTCCCGTGCCCCCAAACCGCAGGGCCTTACTTCCGGGAGCGCCACCAACGCGCGCCAGAGCGACGCGGCATCCGCATTGGGCAGAAATAGTTCGTACCCCAATTCGCCCGTATACCCGGCGCGGGTCACGACCATGTCTATGCCCTGCCACTGGTAGCGACAGCCGGCCCAGAACGACATCGTTTCCACGCCGGCAAAGCCCAGTTTAAGGAGTGTTTGGGGAGCCAGGGGTCCCTGCACGTCAATTTTAGCCATGTCCCCGGAAATATTCCGTATTTCAGGGATATGACGGGACAGCCAGGCCGACACACTATCCACTGTACCGGCGTTCGTCACCAAAAACATTTCTTCCGGGGAAAGGCGCAATGCAACACCGTCATCAAGGATGCCGCCCGACGGGTTCAGCAGTGCAGTATAACGGCACCGGCCCACAGCGAGTTTGACCATATCGCCAATGACCAGGTTACTGAAACAACGTATACTTTCCGCTCCCTGTATGACAAACTCGGCCATGTGCGAACAATCAAAGACGCCCGCCTGCTGCCGCGCCCAGCGGTGTTCTTCGAGGATTCCCTGAAATTGGAGAGGCAACCCCCACCCGTGAAAGTCAACAACTTTACCCCCATGGCATTCATATTCACCAAATAGTGGCGTATATTGCATGGCGCACCTTTCAAGTCAAACCAATACTATTTTTTAATGCGCCCAGGCGAACGGCTTTCCCTGCCACCTGTCGCTCCACCGTGGTATGCTCCACGTAGTTGCTCGCCAGTTACGACAGGCAATATCACCCCAATACTATGCCACACCCGCCGGAAAAGAGTCAAACGGACCCCTAAATCCGCACGTAAGGAATGGCGGGAACGTAGAAGCGGCATCCTGCCGCTTC
>JAEAMG010002447.1_pt1 | contig 11540 bp, 6 predicted proteins | sample 8958741 | NCBI WGS metagenome assembly JAEAMG01 (sample SAMN16933256, study PRJNA681125) | bioreactor sludge metagenome | isolation source: anaerobic bioreactor treating anionic surfactant - SDBS | place: India: Bengaluru | collected 2019-02-28
CCGGCCCACATGCCTTGCCGTTGGCCGACGCCTACTTCCTCGGCCCTCCGCTGCCTTTGCAAGGCCAGATCTACGTCCTTGCCGAAATCAAGGGAGAGGTCCGTCTTATAGCGCTCGACGGAACGTCGGGCAATCAACTTTGGTCGCAACAGTTGGCCGTCGTCGAACAAGGTCTCGCCCAAGATCTTTTGCGGCGCGGCGCGGGCGTGTCGCCCTCTTGCAACGACGGCATCCTCGTCTGTCCCACCGCAACCGGCGCTATCGTCGGCGTGGAACTGGCCAACCGCTCGCTCTTATGGGGCTACCGTTACAGCCAAGGCCGCAACAACCGCGCCAATATGATGGGCATTCCCCCATTCGTCGGCGGCATCAACCAGCAACGCTGGGCCGATGGCAACGTCTTGATCGTCGACGGCCGTGTGTTGGCCACGCCCACGGAATCCGAGTCGCTTTATTGCCTGAACTTGATCGACGGCAAGGAGCTTTGGAAATCGCCGCGACGGAACGATTTGTACGTGGCTTGCGCCGATCGGGAGCGCGTCGTATTGGTCGGGCGCCGCGCGGTTCATGCCTTGAACATGACCGACGGCAAACCGGCGTGGAACGGCCGTTCCATCGAACTGCCCGAGAACAGCACTCCAAGCGGCCGGGGTTTTCTCGCCGCGAATCGCTATTATCTGCCGCTTAGCAACGCCCAAGTGGCCGGCATCGATATTAGCGAAGGGAAAATCGCACATATCTCGAAGTCACGCAAAGGCGACATCCCCGGCAATCTGATTTGCTACAAAGGGAAGGTCATCTCGCAAGGCTCCGAAGGGGTCGATGCCTTCTTCCAGTTGGACGCCGTGACGGCCGACGTAAAACGCCGTCTGGCCGCGAATCCCAACGACGCCGAGGCGATGTCGCTTTTGGGCGAGACCCAGTTAGACGCCGGCAATCGCTCGGAAGCAGTCGCCTCGTTCCGCCGCGCTTACGACCTTGTTCCCACCCCGCGCACCCGCGAGTTATTGCGCGACGCTCTGCTGGACGGTCTTCGGACGGAATTCGCCGCTTACCGCAACCGTATCGGCGAACTGGAACAACTGGCCGACAACGCCGAGCAAAAGGCGGATTATATGCGGCTCATGGCCGGCGGACTGCGTCAGGCCGGCGAGTTGGTCTCGGCCTTCGATTATTATCAGAAGCTGATGAATCTCGAACCGAATCGCCTGGTTTTCGATCGGATCGACCCTACGCTCTCGGTTCGGCGCGACCGCTGGTTCCAATCACAATTGGCGTTGCTCCGCAGCGAGGCCAAGGAAGACGACGCCGCCAAAATCGACGCCGCCGTTAAAACGCAGCTCGATGCCGCGTTGGCCGCCGGTTCAATCGACGCTCTGCAACGATTTCTCGATTATTACGGCAATCAGCCTTTGGCCGTTTCCGCAAAAGGCGAACTGTCTCGGAAACTCCGCAGCGCTAACCGTTTGATCGAAGCGGAATTGACCCAGAGTTCCGAAGACGCGAAGCATTCTCACAACGGCGACGATGCTCGACCGCATCGGAAAGATCAGGACGCCTCTTGGCCGGTCGGCAAAGCCGAGATAACAACCATCACATCGAGCAGCGCCTCGGCTAACGCCTATCGCCGTTATGCCATCGACATCCGCGGCAAAGTCGAGCCGTACTTCTCCGACACAACGCTCCATTTCGACGACGCCCGCCACTTGATCTTTGGAAACGACGGTTGGGGCCGGCAGCAATGGCAAATTTCCTTGGCCGCCGAAGGACAACACCAGAACTTCGCTTACAATCGGGCCTGGACCCATGCACGGGCCGAAGGCCACCTTCTGTTAGTCATGCTCGGCACGAAAATCATCGCCATCGACACCTTGGGCCAAGGACACAACGGATCGGCTCGATTGCTCTGGGCACAAGATTTGATGGGCACCGATCAAACGGGCCTGCGCTCTTCCTTGTTTGGCGGCATCCTGCCCTGGCAGTTGCAAAATCAGGTAGCTCAACTTAACGACCGCATGAATTTGATCGGGCCGATCACCAACAGGTATGTATGCTTCCAACGGTTCCGCAATTTGATCGCCGTTGACCCCGCCGATGGATCGCAGCTTTGGATCCGGCAAAACATAACGCCGGGCAGCGACCTGTTCGGCGACGATCAGTATTTGTTCGTTCTTTCGCCCGACCGCGAAGACGCCCTGCTGCTCCGGGCCTCGGACGGCGAGATGCTTGGAACCCGTAAGGTACCTCGCACCAGCAGCCGGCAAGTGCTTCCGACGGGCGAGGAAAAAACCATCTACACCCATCTCGAAGAGTCGTGTCTCGCCGTGCTCGGTCGCCAATTGTTGTTGTGGTGGCAGGAAGGCACGGGCCGCACCCTGACGCTGATCGATCCGCTCGAAGGCCGCGATCTTTGGCCGGGCCACAAGTTTTCCAGCGCCGCGCGCGCCTGCGTCATTCGCGATGAAGCCGTGGGAATTTTCGAGCCTGACGGCCGATTCGTTTTGCTGGGGTTGCCCGACGGCCGCACCATCGCCGATGTGAAACTTCAAGCGGAACCCCGCTTGATCGACATCTCGATCGAAACCGACGACAACCGCTATTACCTGATCACACGCAGTTCGGGGTCCGAAAGAAACGGCGTCAACATTCAACCTTTAATCGGCAGTGATCCCAAACCCATCAACTTCGGTCGGATTTACGCCTTCGACAAACAAGGGAAAACGCTTTGGGCCGAGCCGGCGGTCGTGCAAAACCAATTTCTGTTTTCCGACCAGCCCGTGCGGCTTCCGATCCTGACATTCGCCGGTCAAGTCTACGTGCAAAATGGGAACGGGGGCCGCCAAAAGCTGGCCGTGCAGTGCATCGACAAGCGAAACGGCCGTACCGCATTCAAAGCCGAATATCCCAACCAAAACAACATCTTTGACATCACCGGCAACATCGAGAAAAAGACCGTCGATGTGGTTTTGCAGCGACAAACCATCCGACTGACATTCACCGACAAACCGCTCCCGCCGCCGTCGCCTTCGGACGGCGAGATCACCAAAAAATCGTCGACGTCCAAAGCTTCCGGCGATTTCTGGAATTCGGTGCAAAAGACATTCGGCGGTTTGTTGGGCGGAGCGGAGCAAAAAAAGCAATAACAAGTTGACCGATATGTTTCCTAACACCAAAATTCGATTCGCCGCGATCCTCGTCCTCGTGACGTTTTGGTCGGGCGTTGCCGCGGCTGCAACGTCCAACAGCGACGTGGATCGGGCGATTTCACGCGGCCTGGATTGGTTGGCCGCCCATCAATCACGGCTGGGGCATTGGACCGCCGGCGGCGACCGGTATCCTACTTCGATGACCGCCCTGGCGGGCACCGCCTTGTTATGCGAAGGCTCGACCACCACGCAAGGCAAGTACGCCGCGAATATCAACAAGGCCGTCGAATATCTCGTGAATCGTAGCCGCTCGAACGGTTTGATCGGCGATCCCACGCGCGACGACCGCTATACCTACGGCCATGGTTTCGCCATGCTTTTTCTCTCGCAAGTGCTGGGCGAAGAAGAAGACGCCGAACGCCGCGAACAGTTGATCGACGTATTGACCCGCGCCGTCGTGTTCACCGGCCGCGCCCAGACCGAGGGCGGCGGTTGGGGATACGTCAGCGCCAAAGACGGCAACGGATTCGATGAAGGCTCGACCACCATCACGCAAGTCCAAGGTCTGCGCGGTTGCCGCAACGCCGGGATCCCGGTTCCCAAGGAAATCGTCGATAAGGCCGTGGCCTATATCCGCAAATGCACCGGCCCCGACGGAGGCGTTCGCTACAATCTGGCCGGCGCGGGCGGGGGCGGACGTCCGCCCATCACTGCCGCGGCCATCGCCTGTCTTTACAACGCCGGCGATTACGACAGCGAATATGTTCCGAAGCTGCTGAAGTACTGCAAGAAAAACTTAGACAACATCACCAACCAAGGTTTCGGCCACTGGCACTACGCCCACTATTACTATGCCCAAGTCTTGTACCGCGAAGGCGGCAAGGAATGGGAAACGTATCGCGATAAAATCTTTCCGCGAATCGTCTCCGAAGCCGGCGCCGACGGCTCGTGGAACCAAGGCTACATCGGCACCGTCTACACAACCGCCAGCAACTTAATCATCCTGCAACTCCCCAAAGCAACCCTACCTATTTACCAGCGATAACTTCCATGACCGACCACAAACTCAACTTGGACGACGGCGCCGCCGTCGAGCGGCTTGGCAACGCCCGGCAAAAAATCATCGATCAATTGTCGCATGTCATCGTCGGCCAGGCCGATGTGATCGAGGAGCTGTTGATTTGTTTGTTCAGCCGAGGCCACTGCCTGTTGGAGGGCGTGCCCGGATTGGCCAAGACATTGATGATCAGCACGCTCAGCCGCTCGCTCAATCTCACGTTCAGCCGCATTCAATTCACGCCCGACCTTATGCCGGCCGACATCACCGGCACCGACGTGATCGAAGAAAACCGCACCACCGGCGTGCGCGACTTCCGATTCCTTGAAGGTCCGTTGTTCTCGAACGTGGTGCTCGCTGACGAAATCAACCGCACGCCTCCGAAAACCCAGGCGGCTCTGCTCGAAGCCATGCAAGAACGCCAAGTGACCGTCGGGCGCATCCGCCACGGGCTGGCCGATCCGTTCTTTGTCTTGGCCACGCAAAACCCCATCGAGCAGGAGGGAACCTACCCGCTGCCCGAGGCCCAGCAAGACCGCTTCATGTTCAAGGTGTTCGTCCGCTACCCCAGTTTCACGGAAGAATTGGAAGTTGCCCGGCGAACCACCGCCGCGCAAACCGATCTGGTTTCGCCGGTTCTTAAAGCGGACGAAATTTTGGATCTTCAGCGTCTGGTGCGCCAGGTACCGGTTTCCGACCATATCATCCGATACGCTCTGGCGTTGGTCCGCCAAACCCGCGTTCATGAACCCGGCGTGCCCGATTTCATCGAGGAGCAACTCAGTTGGGGCGCCGGCCCGCGTGCCGTGCAATTTTTGATCCTCGGCTCGAAAGCCCGGGCGCTGCTGCAAGGCCGAACCTACGTCACGTGCGAGGATATCCAAGCGTTGGCCAAGCCGGTGCTGCGGCATCGTTTGGTGTTAAGCTTCACGGCCGAAAGCGAAGGCATCGCCCCCGACGACATCATTGAGCGGTTGTTGACGATCACTCCCGCCCGCGAGGATGAATTGACAAACGACGCAAGATTCCAAAAAATGTTCGCCTCCTAACGAATCTACGGAAAGTCGTTTTGATTTCAGAGCGAAACGAAGGATCTCGGAACACCCGGGAAATCTTCGCTTCACTTGGAATGACCAATAATCGACGACTTTCGCCGCGACTGAAACCTGATTAACAGCCGATGCACGACGCCAAGAAATTTCTGGATCCCGAAGCGATCAAACGAATCGCCCGGCTCGACTTGCGCGCACGGCACATCGTCGAAGGATTTCTGTCGGGCATGCACCGCAGCCCCTACTTCGGCCAGTCGATCGAGTTTCGCCAGCATCGCGAATACACCTACGGCGACGATCCCCGCTATGTGGATTGGAAAGTTTGGGCCAAGCAAGACCGCTATTACGTCAAACAGTTCGAGGAAGACACGAACCTCCGCTGCACGCTGCTGTGCGACGTATCCGGCAGCATGCGTTACGGCCGGGGCGCCCTGAACAAATACGAATACGGATGCACGGTGGCCGTCAGCTTGGCCTATTTGCTTTTACGGCAGCAAGACGCCGTCGGCTGCGTGGCTTTCGACGAATCGATCCGCATGACGGTGCCGCAACGCACCAAGCGAAACCATCTCGACTCGATCATCCAAGCCTTGGAATTAAGCGACCCCAAGCAGAAGACCGACATCTACCAGATCCTCCGCAATGTGACCGAAAGCAATCCGCGACGCGGGCTGATGGTTTTGGTATCGGATTTATTGGTCGATCGTCCCGCGTTGTTTCGCGGCCTGCGGTTGTTGCGAAGCCGCGGACACGATGTCATGGTTTTTCATGTTTTGGATGATGATGAGCTTGATTTTCCGTTCAACGGGCCCACGCGGTTTGAAGGCCTTGAATTGTCCGACCAATTGCGATGCAATCCCCGCGCCTTGCGCGAAGGATACATGGCCTCGCTGAGCGTTTATTTGGAAGAAATCCGCCGCGGCTGCACGAATCACGGCGTTGACTATGCGCTGCTCCGCACCAGCCAACCGTTGGATGCCGCCCTGGCCGCCTATTTAAGCAACCGATTAGGAATGCACCATAAGAATAGGGATTAGGGGCTAGGGATTAGGGATTAGAGAGCCAGATAAAGATGAAAAGAATAAAGAATAAATCGAATATGTTAGGCAAAAATCATAGTCCTCACGGTCTCAGTTTTCCAATATCCAGCCACCAACTCCTAATCCCTAGCCCCTAATCCCTAATCCCTATCATTCATGCCCTCCTTCCTCCATCCAGCCCTGTTCTGGACATTAGGCCTGCCGAGCCTCGGCGTGGTGGCGCTGCCGGTGTTGATCCATCTGATCAACATGATGCGACACAAGCGGGTGGAATGGGCGGCGATGGAGTTTTTGCTGGTCAGCCAGAAGAAAAACCGCACCTGGGTGCTGCTCAAGCAGTTTCTACTGCTGCTGCTTCGGATGATCGCCGTTGCGGCCGTCGTTTTACTGGTGGCGCAGCCGGTTCTGCAAAATCGCTGGGGAAATCTGCTAGGCGGCATACGTACTCACCATATCGTTCTGCTCGACGATAGTTTTTCCATGTCGGATCGCTGGGAAGACACCAGCGCCTTTGCCGAGGCGAAACGCGTGGTCGAACGCATCGCAACCGATGCCGTTCGCGAAGTGAATCCGCAAACGTTTACGCTTTTGCGTTTTTCCCAGCTCGGTCGTGCCCAACGATCGGCCGCGACCGACTTCACCAAACAGCCCGTGAATGCACAATTCGCCGACCAGTTGAGCGAACTGTTGGGCAAGATCAAAGTAACCCAAACCTCGGCTGAACCCAAGCCGGCGATCCAGGCCGTCGCCCAATTGCTTGGCGAAAACGACGGCGAGCGCCGCATCGTCTATGTGATTTCCGATTTTCGCACGCGCCAATGGGAACACCCCACGGATCTGCGAGCGGAACTGCTCCGACTTGATGAAGCCGGCGCGGATATCCGCTTGGTCAACTGCGTCGATCGCATAAGGCCCAATCTCGCCATTGTTTCGCTTGCTCCCACCGAGGGCATCCGTGCGGCGGGCGTTCCCTGGTTCATGGAAGCAGCCGTGCAGAATTTCGGCGACGCCCCGGCTCGTGACGTAACGGTCGTCCTCAGCGAAGACGGACATGGCCGGCCGTCGATCACGATGGCCGAAATTCCGCCGGGTAAAGTCGTCAAGGAACGTTTTCTCGTCAATTTTCCACAACCGGGTCATCATGAAATCACCGCACGGCTCGAAAGCGACGCCGTGGCGGCCGACAATTTCCGCTATTATTCGCTCGAATTGCCCTCCGATGTGCCGGTGCTTCTTGTCGATGGCGATCCAGACGCTCTCGACGGACGCTACCTAAGCTGGGCGCTCGCGCCCGGCTCGCCGGTGAAAACGGGCCTTAGGCCGCAAATCGAAACGCCGCGTTTCCTGAGCCAAAAACCACTCGGAGGTTTCGCCGTCATCAATTTATTGAACGTCGATCGGCTCGACTCGTCGGCCGTCGAAGCCTTGGAGAAATACGTCGCCGCCGGCGGCGGTCTTACGTTTTTCCTCGGCGAGCGTTCGCAGGCGAAATACTTCAACGATGTTTTGTACCGCGATGGCAAGGGGCTTTTCCCTGTGCCCTTGGCTCGGCAAGCTGAGTTAGTGGTCGATCGTCTCGAACCCGCGCCCGACGTGCAGGTGGGCGATCATTTTATCTTCCGGATTTTTACGACGAAGAGGAACACATTCCTGCAAACGGTCACCATCGAGCGGTATTTCGCGGTGCCGGAAGGATGGCGACCGCCGGCCGACTCGACCGTCCGCGTGGCGGCACATCTGCGCAACGGCGCGCCATTGATGGTCGAGCGCCGTTTCGGCAAGGGCCGTGTAGCGGCGTTTTTGACGACGGCCGCCCCCACTTGGAATAATTGGGCACGAAACCCAAGCTTCGTCGTCGTCCTTCAAGATTTGCAGGCCTATTTGTCGGAGCGCCCCACGACCGATCAAACACGGCTGGTGGGTTCGCCGCTCGATATCACGTTGGATCCGGCCGCTTATCAACCGCAAGTGCGTTTCACTTCGCCGGCCGAAGGCGAGACGTCGACGAATGCGGCCAATGCCGTGCCGACGGCCGACGGTCTCATGATCGCCTCGCTTGCCGACACTGATCAAAGCGGCTTCTACGAAGTTCGGCTTACTCGCAACGACGGCGCGATCGAAACCCGCCGTTATGCCGTCAACGTCGATCCGGCCGAAGGTGATTTGACGGCCCTGAACGCCGAACAACTGGCATCGCGTCTCGAAGGCGTCCGATACAAATACGAGCAGGCCTCGGCCTTCCAATCGAGTACGAGCGAGATTTCCGGCTATAACCTTTCCGAAGCTCTGCTATACAGTCTGATTCTGCTTCTGCTCGGCGAGCAGGCTCTTGCCTTGTCTGCCGGCTACCATCCCTCGGCACGGCGCAATCCAACACCAGGAGGCGCCGCATGACAAACTTCACATCGATACTATTGGCCGACGACAATTTCCGCACGACGTTTGAATGGGGACGCATTCAATCGAACGCCGATTGGATTCTGCCGGTCGTCGGCTGCCTCGCGATTCTGTTGTTTGTTCGCTATCTTTACCGGCGCGATGCGGTCGAACTGCATCCGTTGTTGGGATGGCTGCTGACAGCCCTGCGTACGGCCGTCTTTTTCGGCCTGCTGATCCTCTTCCTGCAACCCCATTGGCGATCCGAACGTGAGGTGGTCAAAAATTCACGGGCCTTGTTGCTGGTTGATACGAGTCTGAGCATGGGCTTGACTGACGGTGAATCCGCTTCGTCGCCCGCTGCGATAAGCCGCTCCCGGCAAATCGCTTCCGCATTGGCCGAGACCGACTTTTTGGCCCGCCTTCGGAAAGTTCATGATGTCGTCGTCATCCCCTTCAGCGAGGATCTGAAACAGGACCGTGCCATAACGCTGGGCAAGCAAATCGTTCCACCGCCGGGAAGCGAAGAAGGTTCAGGCGATGAGAGCGGCAAAACCCCATCCGCAGCCACGCAATCCAACATCAAGAGCGAAGGAACCAAAGCACCCGATTGGTCCAAGCTCCTCGCGCCCACCGGTTCCGAAACCCGACTCGGGCAAGCCCTGCGGCAATTAGTGCAACTGGAGCGCAGTTCGCCTGTCTCGGGCATTATCGTACTAAGCGACGGCGGTCAAAATGCCGGCGCTGCGCCCGATACGGCCGTTGAACTGGCTGCCGAAGCGAAAATCCCCGTTTTCACAGTCGGACTCGGTTCGGATAAGCAGCCTGCAAACGCAGCGGTATGCGATTTCGCCGTGCCCGCCCGAGCTTATCCCGGCGACCGTTACTCGGTAACCGGCTACATTCAAGCCCAAGGCATGGCTGGCAAAGTCGTGACGGTGCAACTGCTGGCCCGATCTGCCGAAAACGGCAACAAAGGCGTGCATCAGGGAACCGGCGACGTTGTCGAGACCCGGCAAATCACGCTGGGCGGCGACGGTGAAGTTTTGCCGGTCAAGTTCGAGCTAACCCCCGACGAGGCCGGACGCCGTACCCTTTGCTTCCGCATTCAGTCTCTGCCCGGCGACCGCAACATGGCCGACAACCTGCGCGAGGCCGACATCGAAATCGTCAACCGCAAAAACCATGTTCTGCTGCTGGCCGGCGGACCGACGCGTGAATATCAGTTCCTGCGAAGTCAGCTATACCGCGATCGCGCCACCGCGGTCGATGTGTTGTTGCAATCGGCCAAGCCCGGGATTTCGCAAGAGGCCAAAAAAATCCTCGATGCCTTCCCCGCCACGCGCGAAGAAATGTACGATTACGATTGCGTCGTGGGCTTCGATCCGAATTGGCAAGCCTTGAACGCAACGCAAATCGGGCTATTGGAAAAATGGGTTGGCGAGCAAGGGGGCGGTCTGATCGTAGTGGCCGGTTCGGCCTATGCGGGCCGAGGCATCGGCGGATGGACCGACGACGCCGCGATGGCCCCCATTCGGAATTTGTATCCCGTCGAATTTCCCAACCGTCTGGCAGCCTTGGAAAACAACACCTACGCCGGCAAAGATCCTTGGCCGCTGGAATTCACGCGAGAAGGGTCCGAGGCCGACTTCCTTTGTCCTTGCGACACAGCGGCCGCCGGTCGCCAGGCTTGGGCTGGTTTCCCGGGCGTTTACGGCTTTTGCCCCGTTCGCGGCGCCAAGCCGGGCGCAACGGTTTATGCACGTTTCTCTGATCCTCGCACCGCCCAAAGCGGTCGCCAACCGGTTTACTTCGCCGGCCAATTCTACGGATCGGGCAGCGTGTTTTACATGGGCAGCGGCGAAATGTGGCGGCTTCGCACGCTCGACGAATCCTATTTCGAACAATTCTATACCAAGCTGATCCGCCACGTTTCCCAGGGGCGCCTGCTGCGCGGTTCGAGCCGCGGCGTACTGCTGGTCGGCCAAGATCGCTATCTTCTCGGCAACACGGTCGAAGTGCGAGCCCAACTAACCAATGCCCGGCTATCCGCTCGATTTGCCGAGCGTCAACTTACAAGTCATTCAGCCCGACGGAGGCACCACGACGGTCGCGCTTCGAGCGGATAAATCGCGTGCCGGCTCCTACTCGGGCCAGTTTCCCGCATTGCAAGAGGGCACCTATCGCCTTGAGCTTCCGGTGCCCGAAAGCGGCAACGAGCGGCTCAGTCGCCGGATCCAAGTGAAAGTGCCGGACCTCGAACGCGAAAATCCGCGTCGTAACGACGCCCTGCTGAGTTCGATTGCGAAAAATACCGGAGGAAGATATTACGTAGGACTGCAAAACGCCTTGATGAGTGACGGCCCCAATTCGCTGTCGCAACAACTGAAAGACCGAACCGCCACGACGATCCTCACGGCCGCTCCCAACCCCCAGTGGGAAGAAACTTGGATGCGTTGGATGATGATCGCCTTGTGCAGCTTGCTCTGCTTGGAGTGGCTCATTCGACGACTCATGAAATTGGCATGACCTTAAAACCTTGAACACTAACCATTGAACATTGAACATTTAGTTTCACGCATTCACCCATGACCGACCTTGAGCGAAAGGACCGACCGCCGCTTGCTCCCGCCGTTTCGACGGTGCTGGACGCGCTGCGCCGTCGGATTCGCCGCTATATTTGGCTGGAAGGCATCGGTGCGTCGATCGCGTGGTTGGGCGTTGCGTTTTGGACTACCTTGGCCGTCGATTGGTTCTTTGAGCCGCCCACCATGGTGCGCGGCATGATGTTGCTCGGGATTCTCGCCGGTCTGGCGGCCGTCGTCTTCCAACTGATCGGCCGTCGCATCTTTGTGCGCATCACCGACGG